>WNFQ01006515.1_pt1 | contig 15982 bp, 14 predicted proteins | sample 5400171 | NCBI WGS metagenome assembly WNFQ01 (sample SAMN13153356, study PRJNA577476) | soil metagenome | isolation source: 20 cm soil under Madrone tree | place: USA:California | collected 2016-06-14 | reverse complement strand
GATCCCTGATTCATATCGCTCCAACTTCCGACCATTCTATCTCCAACCACCCCATGCATTCCTATCTTTCTGCTCACTGTGCTCTCCAGAGATAGGTCGCGAAATGTCCGCGCTCCCTTCCCGGGACGGTTTCGTTCTTGGCTTCGCCTTAAAGAAGCAGGCTCGCCAATGCATCAGGCCGAATCGAGTTCATCATTGTTTTGTTTATGGACTGGTCTTTCGCTTCCGGCTGCTCTCCACCCCGTCTCTCGACGACGCAGTTGCCTTCCGCTACGGACAGACCAGTGCTTCTGTCCGATGAGGACTTTCACCCCACTATTGGTGCGTACTTTCAGGCGCACTTCCTCCGCCGCCGTGCCGGCGAGCTATGATGTGCTCGACGTGGTAGGTAAAGAACGGCTCCGCCTCTTGCGGCATTCCGCAGTACTCGCAGCGATGACTTGCCCTTTCGCGGACAAATTGTCGGAGTGGCTCGCCGATCAAGCAGCGTAACCTTCAGATAAAAGTCGGCGAGCTTTCGCTTGTAGAATGGCGACGAAGTTGCCAACTCGAACTAGGGCCTCATACTCGTCCCGTTCCTCCGGCGTGAGCATTCCTTCTGTGGACTTATCAGCTAGTTCCTCGATCCGCTCCTGCATCTGCTGGTCGGCACGCACCTGGATCAAGGCCTCGGCGCTCTGTCGGTCAAGACATTCACCGACAGCCGCAAGGACGCGCTCGAAAACAATGTGTGGTGAATTGGCTGCCACAATATGAAAAGAATATGTTTAGTACCTCTCAAGGTCAAGTTGGTGGGCAACGCGGTCTGAGGCGAGAAACTGAACAATAGTCCCCAAGGTAGCGGTCGTTCATCCCTCGAAAAAGGCAATGCGAAGCTAATGAGTGTGTTACAAACCGGTTTTCTCCCCCACCCCGATCGTTCTGGCTCGAGAAGTAAGGCTTAAATGAGTAGCTTACTCTACTAACGAGTTTGGCGCAGATCGTGATTTTATATGAAAGCTGCGTCAGCTGTATTTCCGTGGCGCTAGCAGGCAAAAGTGCGCAAAGATGATCGACGCGGACTCTCATCATTTATTCTTTCTTTAATTAGACTTCTTATTTTCTTGGAAATTTAAGTACGGTAAGGAGCTCTCTCCTCGTGGGACTGGAGTGCGAATGCACTGAGGAGGAACGCTCAACCTCCATCATAAAGCAGTTGGTCATCCAGTATACCTTTTTGCCGTAAAACGAGCTGTAATCGAGTTCTGGAGCGTTTTCTTTTAGTCGAATGATCCTTGGAAGGCCTAAGCGTACGATTTTTTCCGTTTCGTGAGCTTATCCTAATCGCCTAGCTCTTTTAGCTCTCGATAAAGGTCGGATTTGCCCTCAAAACCTACTCCTGGTAAGTCGAGCATTGTGATGTGTCCGTTCTCGACGGTTACGTCATCCGGAAAACCGCCATAGGGCTGAAAGAGGTCGGGATATGATTCATTGCCACCCAAACCAAGGCCAGCAGCAATATTTAGCGACATTTGATGGCCGCCATGTGGAATGCAGCGTCGCCAAGACCACCCATAGTCATTGAGCATTTGCAGTGTCCGCAGATACTCAACTAGCCCATAGCTAAGAGCACAATCAAACTGAAGGTAATCGCGATCAGGCCGCATTCCGCCGTAACGGATCAAGTTCCGGGCGTCCTGCATCGAGAAAAGATTCTCTCCCGTGGCCAGGCTGCTTTCGTAGTGGTTCGCCAGTTCCGCCTGCAACTCATAATCGAGCGGATCGCCGGGCTCCTCATACCAAAAAAGGGGGTAATCAGATAACGCCTTGGCATAGGCGATAGCGGTTGCTTGATCAAACCGTCCATTGGAATCGACGGCAAGTTGCTGACCTGATACTAGCTCCGATAAAACAGCTTCAATCCGGCGCAGATCTTGGTCGAGCGGTGCTCCACCGATCTTCATTTTCACGACCGTATAACCTCGGTCGAGGTAGCTCCGCATTTCTCGTTTCAGGGCGTTTAAATCCTTACCCGGGTAATAATATCCTCCGGCTGCGTATACGAATACTTTGGGATTTGCTGTTCCGGTGCCGTAGCGTTCAGCCAGCAATTGGAACAGCGGCCGCTCAGCAATCTTAGCGACCGCATCCCAGATTGCCATATCAATGGTACCTACCGCGACTGAACGCTCTCCGTGCCCACCGGGTTTCTCGTTGCTCATCAGACAAGCCCAAATTCGTTCCGGATCCAGGTTCCCATTCTCCTCATCAATCAAGGTCTTCGGGTCAGCGCGCAAGAGACGCGGTCCGAAGCGCTCCCTGATTAGGGATCCTTGACCATAGCGGCCGTTCGAGTTGAAGCCATAGCCGACTACCCGTTTACCCTCCCGAACGACATCGGTGATGACTGCCACCACCGAACAGGTCATCTGGGAAAAGTCAATGTAAGCGTTTGCGATCGGCGAGGCAATCGGAACTGTTTTCTCGCGAACTGCTGTTATTACCATGATCCGGTTGTCCAATCTGCGGCCCTGGCCTCAGTGCATGGCTAGGCCCAAGACTGAGAAAACGACCTCCTAGCCGTCGAACGCCCGACCCAAATTGTTCTCGCGATCACTCGCAAATACTTTTCCCTCTAGTCAGAGATGTCGCGCCAATCATTTCGGCACCGGAATCGGGCTTACCAGATTAGGTTCTAGTGCATCCGCTGGTGCTTTACATTCCTGACAATTGATTCCCGGAAGGTTTTCCGCGTACTTCGGCTCGGGCAGCGGTTGAATCGTCGCGCCTGGGGCGGGATTGCCGGTCTGAACTGCATCCAGACTTAACTCGGGAAGAAATTTTGGGTCCAACGCAGTGTCAAGGAATAGCGGCGGCACCTTACCCTCCGGAAATACATTGCAACCGTTTTCGAACCGATCACCTGAACACACTTTCACATCTTTTGCATCTACCCACGGAAGCGGATACTCGACGTTGTGATTAGTAAGTTTCTTTTTACCGAGCAGGACTTCCATCATCACTTTAAAGGCATATCCCCCAACCGCGGGACCGGCGCTGGAAGATATTCCCTGGAGCCCTTTCGCCTGCAACGCAGGATCAGCCATCATTAATCGGTAACCGTTATTCGATTGTCCGGCAATTACCACCAGTCGGTTAGGCCGATTCTTTACTACCGCTTGCAAAGATCCATAGGTACCATCCACTGTCCAGATACCGTCAACGTTCGGGTGCGCAGCCAGGATTTTCGAGACCTCCTCCTGCGACGTCGCATCGTTCCAGTTGCCGTAGAAATCGCCGACAATTTTAATGCCGGGATATTTCTTGAAGATATCGTAAGCCTGCTCATCGTACGTTTTTGTGACCGCCGTTCCCGCGACTCCATGATTAAAGATAATTTCCCCCTTTCCTCCTAGCTTATTAACCATCCACTGGGCGGTGTTTGAACCGTAGCGTGCCGTTATATTACTAACATTGTAGGCCAACGGCTCCGTCACGGTGGAATCATAGGTAAAGACCACAATGCCTTTGCTACAAGCCTGTTGAATCACCCGGTTCAGCGCGGTTGGGGACAGCGGATAAAGGATAATCGCCTTGGCGCCCGCCGCGATCATGCTTTGGATATCTGATATTTGTCTCTGGACGTCCGTACCTGAGATGATGGTCTTAAACTCAATCATTTTGTCGTACGGCGGAGTGGCGGCCAACGCCTTAATTCCATTCGCCGCAGCGGCCTGCCAGGTATTACCGCTATAACTCATATCCAGAAATACTTTATATTTCTGCTCACTTTGTGCATACAGCCGACTCTCCGGCGCAATCAGCGTACAGACCGCCGCGACGGTCGCCAACCATTGAAACTTTGCCATAGTCATAACTCCGAATTTTGCGGTAGAACGCCGTACGGCGATCGCTTTCCAGATAGTCGGCGATTTACTATACTTAGTAGATACCATTGTTTACTTTGTACGATTAGTGCGATGATAATGATTCCTCCCTGAATGATGTTTCGCCATCCCTGCGAAAGGCTCAATACGGTGATAATGGTCGATAGTGCACTTAGGAAAATTGCGCCGGCGAACGTACCAAAGTAGAGTCCTCTCCCGCCGGTCACACAGGCACCACCGATTACGACGGCGGCAATCGTCGGCATGAGGAACGGATCGCCCATATCGAGAGTGGCGCTCGATGAATAGCCGGCCAAAAGCAACCCGGCGATACCGGCACACAAGCCGCTAATTCCGTACGCAGCGATGGTCAGCGCCTCAATCGGTAGTCCGACTACCCGCGCCGCCGCCAGGCTGCTCCCAATGGCGTAGAGTTTCCGCCCCTCCGTCGTGCGGCTTTGCAATAGTGAACCAGCGACCAGAAAACATCCGATCAACACGATCGGTATGGGAATCCCCCCGATTTGTGCACTCATCAAAACCTGCAACGCCGGAGCCACCGTTCTTTGTGAGCTACCAGCAGTAATTCCGAGCGCCACGCCAAAAAAGGCGGTCCCGACCGCCAAAGTCATTATGAACGGGGGAATCTTCAGAAAGGCAACTCCCAAACCGTTCAGCAGCCCAATCGCGACGCAGCTAACCAATGTAACTGGGAGCGCCCAGGTTAGCGCCTCGTTCGATCCGTTAGTTAATCCAGCGATCATCATCCCAGCAATGCTCATGACTACGCCGATAGAGAGGTCGATACCCCCAAGGAGAATTACCAATCCTTGGCCGTATGATGCCACCACTAGAAAAATTGAAGTAGTGAGAATCGCTGCTATTTGCTGGACCGAGCCGAAGCTAGGATTCAATCCTTTCATTACGAGCATCATGAGCGTAGCGGCCAATAACACCAGCAACGCCGTTAACGTCTCGGGCTTCAATGTTGCAAAAGAAACGAGTGAGCGTGTTCCGGTATCGTTCATCACCAGTTCCTAGTGCGGCACTAACTGTCTATCCCTGTGCTCCGATGTTATCACTCTCTGGCGTAAGCTCAGTATCGCCGACAAATTCCCGAACAGAATAGCCACCACCATGATGACTCCGTTGAAAATATTCGTGTAAAACTCGGCTACGCCCACAGCGAATAATAGTTTTTGCATGACCGTTAATATACCGGCACCCACCACGCTTCCGATCACGCCTCCGCGACCGCCGCCGAGAGAGGTTCCGCCGATGGCCACGGCGGCAAATACATAGAGCAAAAAGGAATTGCTGATCCGCGGATCGCCGGTTCCCGTTTGCGCGCCCAGCATGTAGCCGGCAAGCCCATAGGCAATGCCGGCCAAGCCAAAGACCATCCACTTCGTACATTTGACATTAAGACCACTCAGGCGAGCCGCCACCGCATCCGTGCCGACCGCGTAGATGCCAATACCAAGCCGCGTGCGGCGAAATAAGAGCCATCCGGCAATGGCTAGTAGCAAGATCAATCCGGCGACAGGCATGAAACCGCAAACCGTGTCCGTCAGGCGATTCATGATAAACGCGGCCACTTCACCGCCCGGCGCCTCCAAAATCAGCAACGCAATTCCTTGGCATACGATCATCGTGCCAAGTGTAGCAGCTAAAGATTGCAATCCGAGGAAAGCGACTAACCAGCCATTGATTAGCCCAACTAGCAATCCCACCAGACAAACCAGAACCAAACTGATGAACGCTCCACCGGGGAATTTAGTGCTCACCGTCGCGACGATTACATTGGTAACCGCGATCACTCCTACCGATGAAAGATCTAGTTCCGCCAATGTGATCGCGGAAGGTGAGTTCAGTAGATATATTACGAACATGATCACGTACAGAAGCGCCGCAAATGCGCTACTGGGGATCGGTCTTCCTTTCTCACGTGTCCCTTGACTCATATCGACGTACCATTGGTAGAGTTACCCGGTATCAGTGACTGGCTAGCATCACTCACGTGTCCGGCAGCCAAGGACAATAATACGTGCGGTGATAATTCCTTCTCACCGACCTCCGCGACGATGGTGCCCCGATAGATCACGATGCAGCGGTCGCAGAGATGGACCAGTTCGTCTAACTCGGTCGAGTAAAAGAGGGCCGCACCGCCTTCTCGGACGAACGCACGAATCACTCGATAGATATTGTGTTTTGTGCCGACATCCACGCCACGGGTTGGGTCAAAGAGCAGCAGACATTTCGGTTCGGTCAGTAAAGAGCGGGCAAGAATCGCCTTTTGCTGATTACCTCCAGAAAGGGCATCTATATTCGGCGGTAGATAGCGACTGTGCAAATCAACCAGAGCCGCCCCGCGCTCAACCAGTCGTCGCTCTCTCTTTCCTCGAATAAAATCAAATGATGCCGCCCGATTAATGATCGGAATAGATATGTTAGCCGCAGTACTCAGATCATTAAATATTCCTTCGCTCTTCCGTTCTTCGGGCACAAGAACGATGCCGGCAGCGCGAGCCGCACGCGGTGACCGAATGAGAACTCGTTTACCATCGACTACCAGTTGGCCTTGCTTCAATGGAGCGAGCCCCACCAGGGCTTTGAACAAGGCCGATTGTCCTTGACCTTCCAGAGCTGCCACGCCCAAGATCTCGCCTCGCCGGACCGCAAACGAGATTTCATTAACGCGGGCCGCAGAAAGGTGGCGAACATCCAAAACGGGAGGCGCGGAATCGTTAATACTCGATTCACGGACGGGGTAACTCTCCACCACCGATCGCCCCGCCATTTTGCTAAATACGTCTTCGTCCGTCATTCCGACGGTAGACGCGTCTAATACCTTTTTTCCGTTGCGCAGGATAACGCATCGCTTACAAAGGCGTCGTACCTCGTCTAGCCGATGAGTGACGTAAAGAATTGAGGTCCCCCGAGCGATCAGCACATCAATTAAGCCGAAGAGCCATTCGCGCTCGGATAGAGCGGCGGTCGGTTCATCCAGGAGTAGAACCCGTGGCTTTCGCAGCATAGCCCGGACTATCTCGATGCGCTGTCGCGCTGCTAAAGGTAGATCGCCGATCAATGCGGATGGTGACACACCGGTAATCCCGTACTGATTCAAGATCGCGCTCGCATCCTCTTCCAAGCTCCGCATTGAGACCAACCGAAGCGCGTTTACCTTCGGTTTTGGCAGAAAAAGATTCACTGTCACGGACAAGGTAGGGATGAGACTTAACTCCTGAAATGCAGTCGACAAGCCGGCGGCTTTGGCGTCTAGAATATTGCGCGGGCGATACGCTAGTCGGTCGAGAATGATTTCACCGGCATCCGGAATGACGATGCCGCTCAGGATTTTGACTAGTGTGGACTTACCAGCACCATTTTCCCCCAATAATCCGCAGACCTCGCCCGGGTACAGAGAAAACGAGACTTCATCCAGTGCGGTCGTCGCTCCATAACGCTTGTGTAGATTAGTTGCTTGGAGGATTGGAGCGGATGAATCCATGGTATTGGCGAACTAAAACGAGCTTGAACCCAAATATCGGCAAAAAGTTTTGAGTGATCTTTCGACGGCGTCCCGTTCAATGCCGCGAGCGATGAAAACGATTCTCGAACGGCGATCTGAGTCTGGCCACACGGAAAGGTGCACTGGGGGATGCACCAAATGCTGCACGCCGTGAATCGCTATCGGATAAGCACTTCCGCTGAGGTGCAGAATCCCTTTCACCCGGAGAATGCTGCGACCATGTCGATTCAGCAGCATGGATAGCCATAGTCCGAATGCGGTCCAATCAATCTGGTGATCAAAAACCAGGCAAAACGAGTTGACACCGGAATGTTCGGAATCCGCGTGTCCCTTATGGATATCCGCACCCTCATCTTCTCGCCGGATTGGGTGCGTGAAATTTCGAATCCATCGTTCGGCCTCGCTTTCCGGGCTGCCTTCATGCAGTCCGGCACTAAGGAGTAAAGGATCCCGCTCCTGCACTTCTACATTGGCCATGATCACTGCAGTCGGATTGATCTTTCGGAGATGCTTCCGCAGCGTATCGTGATTCTGCTCCGGAACGAGGTCGGTCTTGGTCAAAATCAATCGATCCGCGGAAGTAACTTGGGCCATCCATTCTGGATGCAACTGCTCATGCAGAGTTGCATTGAATGAATCCACCACGGCAATAATCACGCCTAGCCTGAAGTGATGCCGTAGCATCGGGTCGGCGAGCACTGTCGCGAAGATAGGAGCTGGATCTGCCAGACCGGTAGTCTCCAAAATAATTCGCCGGAATCTCGGGATTTCTTCCTTTTGTCTTCTCGAAAAAAGTTGAACCAGTGCATCTTTGAGATCACCCCTAATCGAGCAGCAAACGCAGCCGCTTTTTAGAAGCACTGTGTCCGGAGCGATTTCGCCGACCAGTAGATGATCTATTCCAATTTCCCCCAATTCATTAATCAATACCGCCGTTTCGCCGCCGAGATCCGTAGTCAGTAATTTTCGCAACAATGTCGTCTTACCGCTCCCCAAGAATCCGGTAATGACAATGAGTGGGATAAGATCGGAAGTTGTCGGCTTCATTGTGGAATTGAACTCAGCCAAGTCAGGAGAGCCGGGTCTAAAGGGTCAATCGGACGGCCAGCCAAAGTTTCGGCTACCGGCCAGAGTTGTCCAAAATCTGAAACGATTTCACGCCGGCCAGTTGCGCTGCTCAAAACATAAGAAACTCCCTGAAAATCTTCCAATTTTAAGCGGAAGAAACCTAAGATCCGATTAGCTTGGGCAATTCTTAAGAAGCGCTGTTGTCTGACCGGCAGACTACTGGCCATCGAACCTGACCAATCACGTTCCGTTCCAAGTAGTCCGCAGAGCGCGCACATTTTCCCCTCCTGAGTTAGACGCTTGACCTGACCTGTCGGGCAAACAACACCAAGATTCCTGAGATGAAACAGGGTAACGCACCGAAGAATAACCCAGCGGTCTGCCAATTGCTGCCGTTACTCAGGAGCGCCGTCGCTCCAAGACCGGCTAGAATCGCCCCGATTGGGCCGGTCGCATTAATCAAAGATCCGCCGGTCGCCCGGATCACGGTAGGATAACTTTCCCCGATAAAAAATAACAGGGCTGCGTAAGGCCCAATCAGGAAGAAGAGGCCGATACTGTAAAGAAGGACCACAACTCCAAAATTACTCGGACCATACAGCATTCCGGCAAACACTAAGCCGCTGATCATCCAGCCAATCGCGATCGCGTTACGTCTCCCGATTTTATCTCCAACAAATCCGTGCACCAGATACCCGCAATAGCCAATCACGTTCGACAGCAACAATACGATTAACGAATTCTGGAATGTGACGTTGTGAACGCTCGTGATAACGGTGGTTCCGAGAACCGCAAAAACCTGGATCGCAAACCAGTTAAGTAAGAAAGCTCCGCCTATTGCTAGCGTAGCCCGAAGCGCCTCGCCCCGAAATACCGCCCCGAACCCAGCGGCCTGATGCTCTTCGTAATTTACCTTCAGCTTTTGAGCCAGACCTCGAGCTTCGGCTTCCCTTCCGGCCTTTCGCAATCGCGCTATTTCTCGGCTGGCTTCAAACTGAGGTGTCTCTTTGAGTTTACGCGCGAGGAAAGCAATGATTAACGATGGAACGGCCGCGAATACAAAACAACCTTGCCAGCCGATGAGAGGTAGCAGCACAGCAGTTAGGCCGGCCGCGATGAGCGCGCCGATCGGCCATCCTCCCTGGACCAGGCTGTAGATGAAGCCCTTTCGGCGATCTAAGGCTGGGTCACCGGCAGCAACGTACATTTCGGTGAGATAAGTCGCGTTGACGGTTTGTTCCGCGTACCCAGTCCCGGCCAACGAACGGATCAATGTAAGAACGCCCTTTCCCAAAGATCCGCCAACAGCAGTTAGGAATGAACAAATAGCGGCCCCGGTAACGGTAAAAATGATGCCCGCTCGACGGCCCAATTTATCTACTACCGGGCCAACCCACACGGCAACAATCGCGGTCCCAACCGCCACCCAGGTAGCCAGAGCTGCCTGCTCCGCGCTATTCCAGTGGTAGAACTTCCCAATCTCCGGCAACAGCGTTCCGAATAGAATGAAATCATACACTGCGAACACCCATGCCAGAAACGCGATTATGGTAGCATACTTAACGTCTTTTGGTTCAATTCGGCCCGAGAATTGAGCAAAGGGGGGGATCTTGTTAGTTTCCATAGCAAATGCCTCTTACCTAAGTCATTTTTTCCGGGGGAAGCGGCGCTTATAATCATCGGCGATTTCGTCGAATGTCAGGAACTTGATTCCATCATGCTTCTGGATGTGCTCGATCAGTCTCTCGAGCATTAGGAGCACCTGCGGCCGACCGGATACATCTGGATGGATGGTCATGGTAAAGACTGCGTAGTCGTTTTCTCGATAGACCCAGTCGAACTGATCACGCCAGGATTCCTCCAGGTGTCGTGGGTTGACAAACCCATGACTATTGGGAGCCTTTTTAATGAACATCATCGGCGGCAAATCATCCAGGTACCAGCTCGCCGGAATCTCGATAAGATCGGTTTCCTTACCTCTCACCAGTGGTTTCATCCAAGCATCCGGATGCTTGCTGTAGTCGATCTTGGTCCACGTATCACCAACCCTAACATAGTAAGGATGGAAATCCTTGTGCATCAAACTGTGATCATATTTGATCCCTCTCTCTAAGAGCAGCTCGTTGGTGACAGGGCTGAATTCCCACCAGGGAGCAACATAGCCAGTCGGCCGTTTTCCAGAAAGCTTGCTCAACACGTCGAGGCATTTATCGAGGATGGCCTCCTCCTGTTCCCGAGTCATGGCAATCGGGTTTTCGTGACTATAGCCGTGCACTCCGATCTCATGTCCAGCGTTGGCCACGGCCTTCATTTGGTCCGGAAAGGTTTCTGCAGAATGGCCCGGGATAAACCAGGTCGTCCGAAGGTCATATTTTTTGAAAAGCCCGACTAATCGTGGAGAACCTACTTCACCAGCAAATAATCCGCGTGAGATATCATCTGGAGAATCTTCTCCACCGTACGAGCCAAGCCACCCCGCTACAGCATCGACATCCACTCCGAAGGCACACAATATTTCTTTTGGCATAATCGATTTATCTTTGGTTGATGCCGGCCTACGCCGGCTACTTGTCTAGGTTGGACTGTCATCAGTCCTTGAGGAAACCTTCCAGCTTGGCCGGAAGGCTTGCTCAAGGCTAAGGCGATATTGTCTGCAACAGTTCACGTAGGCGGGTGCGCGTGTTTGGGTCACTCAGGGCAACCGTCAACAAAATTCGGGCCTTGGGACCCTTAAGATCTCCGGCAAAGATTGCGCCGGCATCCTCCAGATCGCGGCCGCCACCCCCTCCGCTGCCGTAAATGGCCTTAACCCGTCCGCTTGGACAGCGCGAGGTAACGACCACGGGTACACCTGCGGCACAAGCTCGGCTTACGCCACGGCCGAAGTCAGTCGTCGCGTTTCCTCGGCCGAACGCTTCGACAACAATTCCGTCTACCCCAGCCGCCAGCGCAGTGTCGATAGGTCGCGCATCAATACCGAGACCCACCTCAATCAGATCGACTCTCTTGTCCAATTTATCCGCCGAAAGAGAAAGCCTCAGTTCTGGTCGCCGGAAGATCACCACGTGCCCGGCATCAACGCAACCCAGCGCACCATGTTCGTAAGATTGGAATGTTTCCAACGCGCTGGTGTGAACCTTGGTAACATCGCGAGCAGCATGCAATTGTCCATTGAAACAGACCATGACCCCAAGTCCATAAGTGTTAGGAGAAGCTGCTGCTCGGATCGAATCTTCGAGATTCCGAGGACCATCAGTCTGTGGATGATCGTGTGGCAACTGCGCACCAGTGAATACGACCGGTTTACCTGGCGGTAGTAAGAGGTCCGCCAAAAAGCTGGTTTCCTCCATGGTATCTGTTCCCTGGGTTACCACTACGCCACCGACGTCGGTTCTAGCGAGTAATTCTGCAACGTACTTAACTAGCTTGTGCGCTATTTCCATTGTCATCTCAAAGCTCCCGATCGTGGCGAAATTTTGAAACTCAAGACGAGGCAATCCCGTTTGGTCCGGAAGCAAAGCGACGATCTTTTCGACTTGTTGAGAAGCAACGGACCGGCCCTGGGATGGATCGTAACGCGATGAAATCGTACCACCAGTGCCGACAATAACGATCTGTTGGTTCAGGTTCATTTTCTGATATGGTAAGGGTTTGTACTTCCTGAAGATGTCCGCTGTACCAGCGGGAATCCTTCAAACCATCACGTCCCCTCCGTTTGGATTTAAGGTAGCGCCGAGGTAATAGGCGCCATCCTCTGATGCAAGGAGCAATGCTGTGGGCGCTATTTCCTCCACCCTGCCCGCTCGACCGATCGGAAGTTCCGCGAGCTTTCGCTTGCGCCATTCCTCGGGAAGTTTGCGGAAAAGTTCGGTATCAATTGGACCAGGGGCAATGGCATTGACTGTAATGCCGTGCTCCGCCACTTCGTAGGCGAGCGAACGGGTAAAGCCGATGACACCGGCCTTGGCAGCAGCGTAGTGAGCCATTTCTCGTCCTCCCTTGTATGCAAGCTGCGACGCGAGATTGATGATTCGACCAGACCTCTTTTCGATCATTCCAGGTAGCACGGCTCGAGTGCACAAAAAGACACTTCGCAAGTTGATTCGAAACATCTCGTCCCAGAGCGATGTTGGCATATCCACAACGAGTGAAGTCGTATCGATGCCGGCGTTATTAACGAGAATATCGACTGGACCGAGTTCTCGTAAAATGTTTCGGAACCCTTCTTCTATTTGATCTTCTTCGCCGATATCCGCGACGATGCTAATCGAACGCCGGCCCAGCGACCGGATTTGTTCGGCCACGTCCTCACCACTTTTTTTATTCCGATCGACGATTGCAACGTCTGCGCCCTCGCGAGCGAACAGCAGAGCGATTTCTCGCCCAATTCCCTGCGCGGCTCCAGTTACGGCGCTTATCTTTCCAGCGAGCTTTGCCATTGTTTATCTCCTATATTGTTCATGCAGGTATTAATTGAACTAGTTGCCCGAGACGGCTGGCACCGACAGGATCTCCTCTGCTATGGTCTGAAAGAGTTCGAATGTGTCGGTTGCGCGCTCTGTTGCCGCGACCTCGGCATGCCGAAAACAATGAACGCGATGGCCCGATGTAACGACCTCCGCCGCCGGGAATGCTTGCCCGCAACGATCAATGCGAAAAGGACAACGGGAGACCAATGGACAACAATCTGGCAGATTGACTGGGCTCGGGGTTTCTCCTTCGAGCACGAATGTTGTCTCTCGCCGCAGATTCGGACTCGGCAACAGGACAGAAGACAACAATCCTACACTGTACGGATGATGCGGTGTGCGGAATACCTCCCGGGAATCGCCCTCTTCGACGATCTTTCCGAGATACATGATCGCGATCCGGTGGCTTATGTGGTACACCGTGCTCAAGTCATGCGAGATGAACAGGTAGGCGGTGGACAGCTCTCGCTGTATTTGGATCAGCAAATCGATAATCTCGGCTCGCGCCGTGGGAGAAAGCGCCGAGGTAGGTTCGTCTAACACCAGTAGTTCGGGGTCGGTGATAATGGCGCGTGCAATTGCGACACGCTGCTGCTGACCGGCGCTCATCTCTGCCGGATATTGCTGTAGAATCGAGGAAGGAAGCTTCACAAGCTCGATCACTCTCCGAACTTTCTTATCCCGCTCTCTTCTCGAATGAATCATCGCCTGGATCGGTTCTTCAACCGATCTCCATACCGGCAGCAGGGGATCCAAGGATTCGCCCGGTTCTTGAAAGACGAGCTGTACTTTTCCGCGAAGGCTGCGCGAACGGACGTTCCAGTGATGCCCCATCTCGCGCCCTTCGAATCGGATAGACCCGCTGGTCGGCTTAATCAGGCCGAGGACGCAGCGGCCGACGGTCGTCTTTCCGGAGCCCGACTCTCCGACGATCGAAAGCGTCTCTCCCCTTTGGATCGAAAAGCTAACGTCGTTGACCGCCTGCACTACCGCTCGGCTTCCCGGAATCGGGAAATGTTTTACCAGATTCTCTACCTCTATTACTGGTTTCATGATGAGGGGCGTTCCGGGTGCTCATGGAAACATCTTCCTTGACGGAGCAGGCAACGGTCAGCGAACAAACAAGCAGAGCCTCCAATCTCATCTTTGGCGAGCGGCTCTACTTCACGTGACCAACGTTTGCGCAGAGCGGAATGATGAGAAAAAGCAGCCAACAATAGATTGCTGTAGGGGTGGGCAGGTCCGGCAAAAAAAGTGGCGGTAGGCGCCTCCTCAACGATCTCGCCTTGGTACAGAATCGCTATTCGATCACAAAAGTTCGCGGCTACTCCGACGTCCCGAGTGATGTAGAGCATCGATGTCTGCCTTTCGCGCGCCAGCTTTTTCAGAAGGTCAAGGATTTGCACCTGAACCGTGACGTCGAGCCCGCTGGTTGCATCGTCAGAAATGACCAGCTGCGGCGAACAGATCAGTCCCGCGGCAATCACAACACGCTGAGCCATCCCACCGCTTAACTCGTGGGGATAGGCTCGGAACCGACGCGCTGGATCGGGTATTTTAACCGCGCTAAGCATGTCCAACGCGAGCTGTCGCGCTTGGCGCACCGACGCATGAAGATGAAAGCGAGCGAGATTGGTTAACTGTTCACCAACCGGAAGAAGCGGGTTCAATTCTCCGCGCGGGTTAGCAACGATGATAGAGATTGCGCGCCCCCTCAGCTGATTTAACTTATTTTCGGGCTGTCGAACCAGATCCGTTCCATTAAAAAGAATCTGCCCGAATTCCACTGCGCCGGGCTGTGGAATTACTCCCATGATCGCCTTGGCCAGAGTGGTTTTGCCCGCTCCGGATTCGCCGACCAATCCAAGAATTTCACCGAGCGCAATCTTGACGTTAACCTTTCGTAGGGCCTGGACTGGCGGTAGACCGTACGGACGGTAGCTAACAGTCAAATCCTTAGTCTCCAGGACCAGCGTCGCGGAAGACGACATTGCCATATTCTTGCTCGTTGGTTGGATCGGCCTAATTGCGTTCATTTGAAAGCGACTAATGCCGTATCCTCGGATCGATCGCTAGGTATGCCAGATCAACGAGAAAGTAGATGACCAAGGAGAATAACGCTGAGAAAATCACAAATCCCAGCACCGGATTAAAGTCTGAGTTGAGCACCCCTTGTACGGCGTACTGACCAGCTCCTCCCCAGCTAAACACGATCTCGACAAGGACAGCACCACCGATCAAAAAACCATACAAGACGCTAACGATGGTTATTATAGAGGGCAGCGCGTTTCGAAACGCATGCCGCATGATTAGCTGAGACGGAAGCCCACAGAGACGTTCGTACTGACTGAAGTCCGCCTGCAGCATCCGATCCATGGTCGACTGGGTCATCTTTAAGATCGGACCGGCGTTGATAAGACCGAGCGTGATCACAGGCAAGAGTAAATGCTGGACAGAAGAACCCAGGGCGTCCCAGTTGCCGGTTAATAAACTATCAATTGTATAGAGTCCCGTGATTGTATCCGGAGGAACGACCGAGATATCGATCCGCCCGATGGGCGAAGCCAGCCAATGAAGTACGCTGTAAAAGACGAAAACGAGGACCAGCGCCAACCAGAAATCCGGTAAAGCGCCCGCTACCAGCCCGTACATACCGCCGATCTTGCCAATGACCCCTCGTTTGCGCACCGCCGAAAAAACTCCTAAAGGTATTCCTATCAACAAAGCCAGAATCAGTCCGTAGGTGACTAATTCCAGTGTCGCCGGAAATCTGGTCCTGAGGTCACTAAGCACGGGCTGAGTTGTCTGCCATGAAGTGCCGAAGTCTCCGTGCGCTAGTTTCTGGAGGTAAATGAGGAATTGGACCGGTAGGGGCTGGTCGAGCCCGAGATCGGTCCGCAACTTCGCGATTGAATCTGTTGAGGCCATTGGTCCCAGCATTAGAGTTGCTGGATCACCGGGTACTGCTTTGATCAGGATAAATCCGACCAGCACAATGCCTACAATCTGCGGGACCAAAAAGAGCAACCGGGAACCGATGTATC
>WNFQ01002883.1_pt1 | contig 15988 bp, 16 predicted proteins | sample 5400171 | NCBI WGS metagenome assembly WNFQ01 (sample SAMN13153356, study PRJNA577476) | soil metagenome | isolation source: 20 cm soil under Madrone tree | place: USA:California | collected 2016-06-14 | reverse complement strand
CCTACCCCACGATGAAGCAAGCCGGGGCGGGCAAAATCATCAACATCGGCTCGATGTATTCGATTTTCGGCACGAGCTCTCATCGGCGACGTCAAAGGCAATGAAGGTGCTCCTGGCGCCGGACCTTGCGAGCGACGCGACGGCCGCCTCGCCCTTCTCGGCGTTGCGCGCCGCCAACACCACCGCGGCACCCGCAGCGGCGAGACCCTGCGCCATGCCGAGCCCGATCCCGCCATTGCCGCCGGTCACGACGGCGACGCGCCCGGAAAGATGAAGGGTGTCATCGCGGACCTCCAAATTGCGCGGGATGCCGCAGTCTATTGACAGCGATCGGCGCCGCACCGCAATGGTCTCGATCGACGAGCCGGTGGAGTCACCGATGAACGATATGAGCCGACCCGACCCGGTACTGCGGGCCCGCGATCTGACGCCGGCGATCGTCGCCGCCGCAGACGAGACCGAGCGCCTGCGCCGCATTCCCGAGCCGCTGCTCGACCAGCTGCACGACGCCCGGCTCTTCCGCATGCTCTATCCGCGCTCGGTCGGTGGCGACGAGGTCGAGCCCGCGAACTATATCGAAGCGGTCGGGGAATTGGCGCGCGCCGACGGCTCGGTCGGCTGGTGCGTCTCGATCGCCAACAGCATCGGCCTCTTCGCGCCCTATCTCGACCTCGAAGCGGCGCGCACGGTGTTCGGCAACCCGCGCGCGACCTGCGCCTGGGGCCCGCCGAACGACTGCCGCGGGATCGCCGTGCCGGGCGGCTACCGGGTCACCGGCCGTTGGGATTTCGCCAGCGGCTGCCGGCACGCGACCTGGATGGGGGCGCACGGCACCGTCGTCGAGCCCGATGGCTCATTGCGCCTCAACGATGCCGGCCGGCCGACGGTGCGGACCTGGCTGTTCCCGGTCGAGCAGGCGCGATTGCTCGACAATTGGGATCCGATCGGGCTGCGCGGCACGGCGTCCGAATCCTACACGGTCGAGGATCTCTTCGTGCCCGAGGATTTCACCGGCACCCGCGAAGACCCGAGCTTGCGTCGCGAGCCCGGCCCGCTCTACGCCTTCCCGCAGCAGACCCTCTATTCGGTCGGCATCGCCAGCGTCGGTCTCGGCATTGCCCGCGGCATGCTCGACGCGTTTGTCGAGCTGGCGTTGCGCAAGACCCCGCGCGGCACCGGCCGGCTCGCCGACAATGCCGTGATCCAGGCCGGGGTGGCACGCGCCGAAGCCCGGCTCGGCGCCGCGCGCTGTTACCTCCTCGACACCGTCACCGAGATCTACCGCCGCGCGGGGCCGGGCGCCCCGATCGACATTGCCGAGCGGGCGCGGGCACGGCTCGCCGGCTCGCATGCAATCACCAATGCCGTCGCGATCGCCAATTACACCTACAAGGCCGTGGGGGTCGATGCGATCTTCCCCGGCAGCCCGTTCGAGCGGCGCTTCCGCGATATCCACACGCTCTCGCAGCAAATCCAGTCGCGCGACGCCCATTATGAGACCGTCGGCCAGGTGCTGCTCGGTCAGCCACCCGAGGTGTTTTTCTAGTGGCCGTGTCCGAACAGAAGATTCCGTCGCGAACCCTCACCCAAGGAATTTGTAGCTCATATGGCAATTGCGCTGAGCTTGGCGCTGTTTTCGCGAATTCGCCCGCTGCGTCGGCGGAGATCACCGCAGCTGGGCGGCTCTGCTACCGACGGCTCGTGTCTTGGCAATCCTGCCTGTAGATTGCCTGCAGATACAGGAGCCGGGCAGGCGACCCACGGTTGACCTGGGCCGCAAGCCCGCCCAACGACTGCCGCGGGCTTGCGCTGCCGAGCGGCTACCGGCACGCGATTTGGATCGGCGCGGGCCGCGTCAACTCTTCAGCTTCATTCCCTTCTGGACCCCCGGCCGGGCTCCGACCCGCTCGCCCCAAGCAGTCACATGTCTGAGGCCGGCGCTGTCGATCAACGCCTTCCGCCCGGCATAGATCGGGCAAAGGCTGAGATCGGCAACGGTGATGTCATTGCCCGTCAGATAGGGTGCGCGGGCGAGCTGGTCGTCCGCGGCGCGGAACTACAATGCCGAGGCCAGCCAGCCGATGGCCGCTACGATCACCGCCCACAACCCGAGCGAGATCAGCGATATCGCAATCAGCGCCTCTCCGCTGCTGAGGCGGCGCGTGGCCGGGGGTGCCGACGGGCCGGATGTCGCCAAACCCTGCTGTGAGCTCCGGTCGACGGGATAGGTGTGCTCGGACGTGGTATCGCTGTCCACCGGCTTCTTCCCCTTTGGGGTCACGACACGCGCGTGCGTCATGACCGCGCATGCCGATGTTAAGAATATTTGGTCAGCCAAACGTCATTGCATCGTCAAAAACGCGCCCTTTCCGGATCGCCTGGAATAAGCTAGATGCCGAGTCCGAAGCCCCGGGACCGGATCTTACGGATGAGGCTTACCCGGGCGCGCGAGCCGGTCGCTGGCCGCTTTCAGGCCTGGGGCTTCCGATGGTTCAAGGCTGCGCCTTGGACCGGAGGGACACGGATATCGGCCTGACGGATGATTTCGATGTTATTCACCCCCTTTCGAGCCCCACGCCGGTATTTGTTGGTGCGATGACACAGGCGCTCTCGCTTTATCTCGACGCGTTGCGCTTCGGTGCGGCGTTCACGGTGTTTGTCTCGCACTGGGCAGGTGAGCGCTACAGCGGCGGCCTGTTCTGGCAGCTGATGGGCTACGGCCGGACCTCGGTCATCGTGTTTTTCGTCCTCTCCGGGTTCGTCATCGCGTGGGTGACTGAAACGAGAGAGCGGAGCTTCGAGGATTATGCTTTCAGCCGGATTGCCCGGCTCTATTCGGTAATAGTGCCCGCTTTCCTGCTCACCGCGGTACTCGATCGCCTCGCGACCGCGATCGATCCCCAACTTTACGGTCCGGAAGTGAGCCTGGGCCCAGTGGAGCGTTTCCTCGGCTACGCGCTGTCGCTTGTATTCCTCGGTGAGAGCTGGGGGCTGACCATGCTTCCGGGTTTCAACGTTCCGTTCTGGTCGCTCAACTATGAGGCTTGGTACTACGTGCTCTTTGGCGCCGCGCTCTTCCTCCGAGGGCGGCGTCGGACCGTGGTTGTCATCGCGGCGGCGCTGCTGTCCGGCCCAAAGATCCTGCTGTTGCTGCCCATCTGGCTGATGGGGCTGTTGGCGTGGCGCTGGCGCGCCGCGCTTCCCGCGCGGCAGGGGCCCCCACTGGCAGTCGCCGCGGTAGTGGCATTTGCTGCGCTCGATGCGCTGGGTGCCCAACATCTGTTCGGCGTGGCAGCAACGTCTTGGCTGCCGTTCAGCTTCTCGGCTTACGACTATGTTGTCGGCGCACTTGTCGCAGTATTTATCACGGCCCTTGCAAATACCCCGTTGCGACTGCCAGGAGATCGGGAGCAACGCCTGATCCGCTGGCTCGCCGGAACAAGCTTTGGGCTCTACCTGTACCACTACCCGCTTTTGAACTTCTTTGGGACCGTTGTTCCGGGCTCACGGAGCAGTGGAAGAAACCGATGAAAAGGCTGCTGCATTCAGGGTTCGATGCGGCGCGCCGGAAATATCGGGATCCGGCAACCGGGGGCCGCGGGATTTCCTGATTTGCGGATCAGGAGGCGAACTGTTCTTTCAGAACGCGCTCTTCGAGATTGAACTCGCGGTCGAACAGCAGGGTCATGGCGATGTCCCGGTTCTCGCGGATTTCGACGATGACGACATCGCGTGCCTCGGTAAAGTCAGCGACGGCGCTGACCGGGCGTTTATCGGACTCGAGCGCCTCGATCTTGACCTTCGCCTGGTGAGGCAACAGCGCACCGCGCCACCGCCGCGGGCGGAACGCGCTAATCGGGGTCATCGCCAGGACCCCGGCGCCAAGCGGGATGATCGGGCCATGCGCCGATAGATTGTATGCAGTGCTGCCGACGGGTGTGGCGACCAGGATGCCGTCCGCCATCAGTTCGTCGATCCGAACAACGCCATCGACGCTAATCCGCAATTTTGCCGCCTGCCGGCTCTCGCGCAGCAACGAGACTTCGTTGAAGGCGAGCGCGCCACACCTTGTGCCGTGCTCGTCGACCGCTGTCATCTCGAGCGGGTGGAGCACCACAGGTTGTGATGCGGAGAGGCGCTCGGGGAGCCCGTCGGGCCGATAGGGGTTCATCAGGAAGCCGACGCTTCCGCGATGCATGCCGAAGATTGGCACTCCCGTCGACCGAAAGCGGTGCAAGGTTTCCAGCATGAAGCCATCGCCGCCCAGCGGAACGATGATTTCGGCGCGTTCAGGGGGAACGCAGGGATACCGGTCGCACAGCTCTTCGAGAGCTTGCTGGGCGGTGTCGGTGTCGGCCGCGACGACGGCGATCAGCGGCGGTGGACCGTTCACCCGCCGGTTACGCTCATGTGACGGGAGACGGCGGGCCGGTTATGGCGGCGGTCGATGATGAAATCATGGCCCTTGGGCTTGCGGTCGATAGCCTCACAAATCGCGGTCTCGAGCGCCTCATCGCCTTCGGATTGGCGCAACGGGGTGCGCAGATCCGCTGCATCCTCCTGGCCAAGGCACATGTAGAGCGTCCCGGTGCAGGTCATCCGGACGCGGTTGCAGCTCTCGCAGAAATTATGGGTCAACGGAGTGATGAAGCCGAGCCGCCGGCCGGTCTCGCGCACCGATACATAGCGCGCCGGCCCCCCCGTGCGGTAATCGGTCTCATCGAGCGTCCAGCGCCGTTGCAGCCGAGCGCGTACCAAGGACAGCGGCAAATATTGGTCGAGGCGGTTCTCACCGCCGATATCCCCCATCGGCATGACCTCGATGAACACAAGGTCAAAACCTTGCTCGCCGGTCCAGGCGACGAGGTCGTCGAGCTCCTCTTCGTTGACGCCGCGCAGCGCAACAGCATTAATCTTGACCGCGAGTCCCGCGGCTTTCGCCGCTGCCAGCCCCTCGAGAACGACATCAAGGCGGCCGCGGCGGGTAATCTCGGTGAATTTCGTCGGGTCGAGGGTGTCGACCGAAACGTTGACCCGTCGCACCCCGCAATCGCGCAACTCCCCGGCGTAGCGCGCGAGCTGACTGCCGTTGGTCGTCAGGGTCAGCTCGTCGAGCGCGCCGCTGGCGAGATGGCGACCGAGCATGCGGAACAACGTCATGATATTGCGTCGCACCAGAGGCTCACCGCCCGTCAGGCGCAGCTTTCTGACGCCGAGCCGAACAAACGCGCTGCACACTCGGTCGAGCTCTTCGAGCGTCAGCAGCTCGGATTTCGGCAGGAAGGTCATCTCTTCCGCCATGCAATACACGCAGCGGAAGTCGCACCGGTCGGTAACCGATACGCGCAGATAGGTGATAGTCCGTCCAAACGGGTCGATCATGCTTGGCTCGTTCCCACTGCGGCCTACCTTGTTAAGATAGGGGCGCCATCGGTGAATGTCGCCCCCGATCCCGTCATAATCGGTTCCCGCAACCGCTCCGGGCCCCGCGAGATTAAAACCGCCGGATCGAAGGTTGGCGTTTGGCGACTTGCCGCAAGAGTCGGCGTGATCCATCTTCAGCCTTATGCAGGAGTTTACCGTCCGCCCTCAGCCCGACGATCCGAGGCTGACCCGCACCGTCACCGGCATCGATCATGAAGGTCGGGCAATCGAGACCGCCGTCGTAATGGAGCGGCCGCTGACCCTGTTTCTCAACGGTCGCGAGATCGTCACTATGATGACGATCGGCGACCATCCGGACTACCTCGCAGTCGGATATTTGCTTAACCAGAACATGCTCCACACCGAGGATCGGATCATCGGCATCGATTACGACGATGAACTCGAAACCGTCGTCGTCCGGACCGATCGCGAGACCGACTTCGAGGACAAGCTGAAGAAGAAAACGCTGACGTCCGGGTGCGCCCAGGGCACGGTCTTTGGCGATCTGATGGAGAAGTTCGAGGAGGTGCGGCTCGATCCGGACGCGGTGCTGCGCACCTCATGGCTCTATGCGCTGACCCGCAAGATCAACACCGCGCCGAGCCTCTATCTCGCCGCCGGGGCGATCCACGGCTGCGTGCTCTGCGAGGAGGACCGGCCGCTGCTCTATATGGAGGATGTCGGCCGGCACAACGCGATCGACAAGATTGCGGGGTACATGCATCTCAACCACATCTCGCCCGCAGGCAAGATCTTCTACACTACTGGGCGGCTGACATCGGAGATGGTGATCAAGACCGTGCAAATGGGCATCCCGATCCTGATCTCGCGTTCCGGCTTTACCGCCTGGGGCGTCGATCTCGCCCGCCAAGCAGGGCTGACCTTGATCGGTCGCGCCAAAGGAAAACGGTTCGTGGCGCTTGCCGGCAGCGAGCGCATCGTGTTCGACGGCGATATCAGGGCCGTCGCGGACGAGCACCCGCGCCTGGCTCGCAAGGCGAGCCGCGCGGAAGAGGACGCGGCGTGAAGGTCGTCGGCTTGCTGCTCGCCGGCGGGCAGTCCCGGCGCATGGGTGGCGGCGACAAAGCGTTGCGCATACTCGGCGGGATCCCGCTGCTCGACCGGGTCATCGAGCGGCTGCGGCCGCAGGTCGACGCCGTCGTGCTCAATGCCAATGGCGACCCCGCCCGCTTTGCCGGCTATGCGCTGCCGATCGTGCCAGATAGCGTGTCCGGCTTCGCCGGCCCGCTCGCCGGCGTGCTGGCCGGCCTCGATTGGGCCGCTGCGCATCGTCCAGATTGCTCCTACATCGCCAGTGTCGCCACCGACGCGCCATTTCTGCCCACCGATCTCGTCGCGCGGCTTGCCGATGGGCTCGATGCGGTGGACGCCGATCTCGCCTGCGCCGCCTCCGGCGGCCGCGCGCACCCGGTGTTCGGCCTGTGGCCGGTGCGGCTGCGCAATGATCTCCGCCGCGCGGTGGTAGAGGAGGGGATACGCAAGGTCGATCTTTGGACCGCGCGCCACAAGCTCGTGACGGTACCGTTCGCCGATGAACCGGTGGACCCATTCTTCAACGCCAACCACCCCGAGGATTTTGAGACCGCCGCAGCGCTGCTGCGGGCAGCGGTGGGCTGAAACCGGTTTTTCATTCGCGGTGGCGCGGTCGTGTTGCGGGACGTTCCGATGACGCACCGAGGGCTACGAACGGGGCTTCGTCCCCGGATGCTGGCCCGGGAGGGTCGAGTAGAATGGACCCGTTTAGATCGATTTTCTCTCCCGGCGGCGATCAGGCGTCGCTGGCACCGCGGCGCACGGTCACGAGCAGCGTCGTCGACACACGCGTATTGGCGCTACTCTGTGCGCGCCTGTGCCATGAGCTGATCGGCCCGATCACTGCTATCAACAATGGTACTGAGCTGCTGGCGGATGAAGACCTGGATTTCGCTGATGACGCGGTTGAGCTGATCGGCGTGGGCGCGCGCCAAGCCGCCGATCGTTTGCAATTCTATCGCTTCGCCTACGGATTTTCTGGTGACGCCGCCATCGGCACCCAGCCGCGGGATCTCGCCGCTCGTCTCTTTGGGGGATCCCGCATCACTTGTGAATACAGTGAGAGCGCCGCGGTCCTGCCTCTCGAGTGGCAAAGGCTGGCTTGCAACCTGCTGCTGGTTGCAGCCGATGCGCTGCCCCGCGGAGGCCGCCTGGTCTTGGCCACCGCAATTCTGGAGATCGAAGCGATAGGTGAAGCCACGTCTCTCTCGCCCGAGACGCTGGCGGCACTGACGCTGGTCGCATCTGTCGACGGGCTCACTGCGCGAACCGTCCAAGCCTACTTCGCTGGTGTGCTCGCGGCGTCGCTGGGATACCGACTCGTCGGGACGACGGAGTCCCGACGGGTTAGACTAGCTGCGGTGATACCTTCCGACTAAGCGGCCGCCGAACCGGGGCGAATACCGGGATTGCCCGGGACAGAAGCGGAGATTACGGGGGGCGGCGCTTCGATCGGGTCCCGGAGAACATAACCGCGGCCCCATACGGTCTCGATATAGTGCTTTCCGCCCGTGGCCTGGGCGAGCTTCTTGCGCAGTTTGCAGACAAAGACGTCGATGATCTTGAGCTCGGGCTCGTCCATACCGCCATAGAGGTGGTTGAGGAACATCTCCTTTGTCAAAGTCGTGCCTTTGCGCAAGCTGAGCAGCTCAAGAATACCGTACTCTTTGCCGGTCAAGTGAACCGGTTGATCCTCGACCGAGACGACGCGGGTGTCCAGATTGACAACGAGCTTGCCGGTCCGGATCGTCGATTCGGAGTGGCCCTTAGAGCGGCGCACGATCGCCTGGATCCGAGCGACCAGCTCACGACGATCGAACGGCTTGGTCAGAAAGTCGTCGGCGCCAAAACCGAGACCCTTGAGCTTGTGGTCGAGCTCGCCTAGGCCAGAGAGGATCAGGATCGGGGTGCGGACGCGCGCCGCGCGCAGCCGCCGCAGCACCTCGTAGCCGTCGATGTCAGGAAGCATCAGATCGAGGAGAATAATGTCGTAATCGTCTTTATACAGTTTGCCGATCTCCAGGCCGTCTTCGCCGAGATCGGTCGCGTCGCACATGAAATTCTCTTTTCCAAGCATCATCTTGATGCTGGCGGCGGTTGTTGCATCATCCTCGACAAGAAGCACGCGCATAGGAACCTCCGGTTTCGGCCGGTAACTCGTACCGGCGGGATCTTCGTTAACCAGGATTACTATAAGTAGTTAATAATTCGTTCCAGAAGAATTTCTTACCATTTTATACACGTTAACCGCGTAATGCGGGTGGGCAACCCGACGGCTGCGCCCTCCACATCCGATAGTGAAAGAACCCCCTCCGCGGCAGGCTATTCCGGGTGTCCCCGATGTTTTTTGCAGAATTATAGACCTGTCGCACTCCGTGCTTCCCCCCTGCGGTCTGTGTCATTATTACGCTCGCGGATTTCCGGGCGTCCGAGGATCGGCATCCAGTGCGACCCATTGCTCCAAGGACGGAAACTGGGGCATCGGGCATTCGAGCGTGAATGTCGGGACCGCAAGCCAACAACAACGACGATCATCAGGCAAAATTCGTGGTGGGCTGTGTGAGCTGGTTCACAGTGGGCGCGAATTCCGATCGGCAGCCTCACGGAAGGCTGACGTCCGGTGAAGGTTTCATGATCGGTCGATCCCTCTGCGGCTAGCAGCTTGGGCTGCACAGCCCGTTGCATAACCCTCAGGGCGTCAGTCCGCCGTCCTTTTGGGCAGGTTTGTGAGAAGGTGATGCGCCGCCCCGCACCGGTTGCAGTACTACTGCGGTTAGGGTTCCGGGTTCTGGTCGGTTTCCACGTGAGCACCCGGGTACGCCGGTTGATCAGCTCGGCGCGACGTTTAGAGGAGAGATCATGGATCTGCAACTTGTCGGAAAGACCGCTCTCATTACGGGAGCGAGCATGGGGATTGGTCGCGCCATCGCGAAGGGGTTGGCTGGCGAAGGCGTTCAGGTCGCAGCAGTGGCGCGCCGCACTCATCTGCTCGACGAACTGGCGAGCGAGATCGAACGGGGGCAAGGGCCGCGCCCGGTGCTGATCACCCAGGACATAGTTGTGGCGGACGCCGCAAGCAGATTGCGCGATGCCGCGCTCTCAGGGCTCGGCCATGTCGACATTCTGGTCAATTGCGCCGGGGGTAGCCGCCCGCTGCCGCTCGATGCGCCGGAGGAGCGGTGGGAAGAAGCGATCACGCTCAACTTCACCCGGCAACGCCAGATTACACACGCTCTGCTGCCGCAAATGATCGAGCGCCGCTGGGGCCGGATCATCAACATCACCGGCAAATCGGAACCCGACCGGCTCAACGCCGCCTTTTCCGCCAAGGCGGCAGTTCACGCGTGGGCCAAGGGGCTGTCGCGCGATGTCGGGCGATATGGGATCACCGTCAACTCGATTCCGCCCGGGCGGATCATGAGCGAGCAGATCCGGCGCAACTACCCCGAAGAGTATCGCAAGACCCATGCCGCGGCAGAGATCCCGGCGGGGGCCTACGGAGAGCCCGAAGATCTCGCCGTGCTGGCCGTCTTCCTCGCCTCGCCACTCGCCCATTACATCAATGGCGCCGTCATTCCGGTCGATGGCGGGCTACGGCGCTATGCCTTTTGAAGCAGCGGTCCGCGTCTAAGCCTAAAGCCGGGTAGACAGCCAGATCGCCAGACGCGAACCGGCCTTGATCGCCGCGCTGATCAGCTCATAGCCGAGGACATCCTCGGCGCCATGCGCCATCGCCACCTCGCGATGCGCGACCTCGTCGCCGCGAAAGTCGAGGATCGCTTCCCGCAGTTCAGGATCGGCGTCGACGAGATACTCGGCTTGTTTCCGGTAATGCTCGTCGATGACCTCCTCGACTGCAACCGTGCAGGCCATCGCAGCATGCTCGCCAAGCAGCGACGTCGCCGCGCCGACCGCATATCCGGCAACGGTCCACAATGGGTGGAGGAGCGTGGGCCGCACGCGCCGCTCACGCAATAACGTGTCGAACCGCGAGAGATGGCGTTTTTCGGTCTCTGCCATCCGGCGGATCTCGCCGGCGCCGCGGCTGCGTCCGAGCACATCGAGCTGACCTTCATAGATCCTCGTCGCCCCGTACTCGCCGGCGTGGTCGACCCGCAGCATGCGCGCGATCTCCTCGGCCGGCTCGCGGTCGCCGGGCAAGCGGTGCGGGCGGCCTTCGCTCATGCCATCCCTCGGCGCATTGCGCCCCGCAGGGAAGGCCGGCGAAGCCGCGAAAAGGCGGCAAGACAAATCCCGCCCATCACCAAGGAGGCGAGCAGGTTCCATCCGGCGAGCGAAATGCCCCACAGCGACCACGCGGGCTCGTCACAGCGCACCGGCATCTGGCCAAGGATGCGCGCCTTCAATGCCTCGACGGTGTCAGCCGCGGTAGCAGCTCCGGTGCAGGCGGTGGGACCGGCGAACCAATGACGCTCGACGCCGACATGATAAAAGGCGAGCGCACCGCTGACGGCAAAGACAGCGGCAAGTGTCAACGCAACCCAAGACAGGGCCAATCGGCCAGAGACCCTTATCGCGATCGCCGAGATAACGATTGACACGACCCAGGGCCAACGCTGCAGCACGCAGAGCTCGCAGGGAGCGAGCCCGCCCCAATATTGCGACATCAGCGCTCCGCCGAGCACCGCAACACTCGCGGCCAGAACAAAAATTGGAAAGCGGACGGGTTCGGCTCCCATGATCCTACAGATAGCGTAGCACGACAAAGCCGCCGACGAGCGCCGCCGCGACCATAGTGGTAACCAGCATCAGTCGGCGCTCGATAAAGTCGCGGATAGGCTCGCCGAACCGCCACAACAGGGCGGCGAGCGGGAAAAACCGCAAACTGCGCGAGACGAGCGATGCGATGGTGAAGCTTACCAGGTCGAATTGCGCCGCGCCGCTGGCGATCGTGACGAGCTTGAAGGGGATCGGCGTCAGTCCCTTGATGATGATGATCCACACGCCCCATTCGGCAAAGGCCGCGCTGAAGGCCCGGTATTTGTCCATCGCGTGATAAAATTCGAGCACCGGCTGTCCGATGGCGTCGAACAGATAATAGCCGATCGCGTATCCGAGGTACCCGCCGACCACCGAAGTAATCGTACAGATCGCGGCGATCAGCCAAGCCCGGCGCGGCTGCGCCAGGGTCATCGGCCCCAGCAGGAAATCCGGCGGCAGCGGAAAGAATGAGCTCTCGGCGAAGGAAATCAGCGCCATTGCCGCCATCGCGTGACGATGGGCGGCCATGGCCAGCGTCCGGGAATAGAGCCGGTCGATCACTCGGGGCGGGTTCTTAAGGGCAGCGAGCGCAGCTTCCTAACCTGCACGACCGCATCGATATCGATCCCTTCGCAGAGCTCCGGCATGGCGATCCGCAAATCGACCGAGGCGAGACGAATGGTCGCGTCTCGCCCGCGAACCAGGTCGGTGATCCAATGGTCACCCTCGCGCCTGAGTATCTCGGCGGAATCGGCAAGGTTCATGCGTCTGATCGCCGGTTCGCCCATCTGCTAGCTTTTGCCCGCCATATATGGCGATTTTCCGGTCGTTCTTCCGCGACAGCTTCGCTTATTCGGCCGCATCGGCCGCGTCGAGCGGGATCGTCGCACCGAGGTCGTGAAACCCGCCGGACTGGTGCTGCCACAGCCGCGCATAGGTGCCGCCGCGGGCGAGCAGTTGGGCGTGGGTGCCTTCCTCGACGATCCGGCCCTGATCGAGCACGATCAGCCGGTCCATGCGCGCGATTGTCGAGAGCCGGTGGGCGATCGCGATGACCGTGCGCCCGCGCATCAGACTGTCGAGCTGTTCCTGGATCGCTGCCTCGACCTCGGAATCGAGCGACGAGGTCGCCTCGTCGAGCACCAGGATCGGGGCGTCCTTGAGGATCACCCGGGCGAGCGCGATGCGCTGCCGCTGGCCGCCCGAGAGCTTGACGCCGCGTTCGCCGACATGCGCGTCAAAGCCGCAGCGGCCGTACCAATCCTCCAGCCCCTCGACGAATTCGAGGGCATGGGCCTGCGCCGCGGCGCGCCGCACCTCCCACTCGCTCGCCTGCAGCCTGCCATAGCGGATGTTGTCGCGAATCGAGCGATGCAGCAGCGAGGTGTCCTGGGTCACCATCGCGATGTGGGCGCGCAGGCTTTCCTGGGTGACGAGGGCGATGTCTTGCTCGTCGATCAGGATGCGGCCGGCCTCGATCTCGTAAAACCGTAACAGCAGATTGACCAAGGTCGATTTGCCGGCGCCCGAGCGCCCGACGAGGCCGACCCGCTCGCCCGGTGCAACGGTAAGGTCGATGCCGTGAAGGACGCCTCTGGCTGTGCCGTAACCGAACCGCAGGTCTTCGAAACGCACCGTCCCGCGCTCGACCTGCAAGGCAACCGCACCCGGCCGGTCCGGCATCTGGCGAGGTACGGCGATCGACCGCATCCCCTCCTGCACGACCCCGATATTCTCGAAGATCGTCGTCACGTTCTGCGCCACCCAGCCAGCGATCGCCGCGATGTGCCAGGTCAGCGGCAACGCCATCGCCACGGTGCCGACCGCGATGCGCCCGTCGTTCCACAGCCAGATCGCCAAACCTCCGGTGCCCACGACCATCGCCGCGTTCAGCACCGCCAGACACAAATTGAGCAGGGTCGTCAGCCGCACCTGCCCGCGATGCGCCTCGGTAAGATCGTCCATCGCCGCCCGGACGAATTCGTCCTCGTCGCGCGGCCGGGCGAACAGTTTGACCGTCGCGATATTGGTGTAGCTGTCGACCACACGGCCGGTGAGCGCGGAGCGCGTCTCCGACATATGCCGCGAGCGGGTGCGCAGGCGCGGCACGAACAAGCGCAGCAGCGCCGCGTACCCGGCGAACCACAGCACTATGGGAATCGCCAATCGCGCGTCGTTGGAGGCGAGCAGCAGGATCGCGCCGCCGCCATAGACCAGGATGTACCAGACCGCGTTGGTCGCTGCGACGACACTTTCGCGCAATGACGGGCCGGTCTGCATGACGCGCTGCGCGATGCGGCCGGCGAAATCGTTCTGAAAGAAGCTCCAGCTCTGCCGCACCACATGCCAATGGCTCTGCCAGCGGATCAGGTTGGAGAGCCCCGGGATGATCGCCTGATTGGTGATCATGTTCTGCAGCAGCATCGCCAAAGGCCGCGCGACCAGCACGACGACCGCCATGCCGAGGAGCGGCGGCCACGAATCGCGCAGCAGCGAGCCGGGGTCGTGGTTGGAGACCAGCGTGATCACCCGGCCGACGAATACCGGGATCGTGGTATCGATCAGCGCGACGATGAAACCGGCGACGAACAGTGCCGCGACCAGGCCGCGCGCCTGCCGCGCATAATGCCAGTAGAACGCGGCCAAACCCGCTGGCGGGGTGCCCTCCGGCGGAATCGCCGTCGGTTCGAGGAGGCCTTCAAAAAACCGGAACACGCGCATCAAAAAGCTTTGCTTCGAGATTCCTGCTCAAAAGGCGAGAGGACAAAAGGACCGGCCCGATCGTTCGCGTGCGAATGTCGCCGCGGGCCATGCCTACCAATCTAGCACATCCGGCAGCGTCCGGCCTCAGGAAGATGCCTCGCAAAGAGGCAGCCCATCCCGGGCTGCAGCTCGCGGCGGTTCAGTCGATGACCTCGTCGGCGCGGGCGAGGATCGCGGACGGGATCTCCAGGCCGAGCGCGCCGGCGGTCTTGAGATTGATGGTCAGAGCGAATTTGCGCGGCGGCTCGATCGGCAGGTCGGCCGGCTTGGTGCCTGTGAGGATCTTGGCGACGTAACCTGCCGCACGGCGGAACAGGTCGCCATAGTCGGCGCTGAACGACATCAATCCGCCCTCGACCGGAAAGACGCGGAAGGAATAGATCGCGGGGAGCCGAGCTTCGAAAGCGAGTGCGATGAGCGGGGCCCGCTTGACGGGGGCGAGCGGGCCGGAGGCCACGTAGAGGGCCTCGCTGCGCTCGGCGCGCAGCCGTGCGAAGGTGAGCCGGAGAGCCGTCCCGGTCGCTGCCTCGAGCATCAGCGGCTCGATCCCGATCTCGGCGGCGTTGCGCCGAATGTCCTGCAGCTTCTGCTCGAGGCCGGGATCTGCCCTGACGATCACCGCGAGACGGCGCAGGCCGGGCACGAGCTCCTGCAGCAGCCGCAACCGCTGCGCGATCAGTTCGGTGGAGGTCAGAGAGAAGCCGGTGATATTGCCGCCGGGCTGCTCGAGGCTCTCGACGACGCCGAGGCCAACGGGATCGTCGACGCCGAGCACGACGATCGGAGTGCCGGCACTCGCGCGCGCCGCGGCGAGCGTCGTCGGGCTCCCGACGGTGACCAGGACAGCGACCCCGGAGGCGATCAGTTTTTCGATGATGCCGGGCAGCTGCTCGGTGCGCTCCCCGGCCGAGCGCTCGACAATCGCGATATTGCTGCCGTCGGTCCAGCCGAGTGCCGAGAGAGTTTCGCGGAAGGCATCGAGAAGGCTCCGGTTCTCCTGCCGCGATCCCACCTCGACAAAGCCGATGCGCGGCGTCTCGACCGCGGCCAAGGCCGGGTTCCGGGCGATGGCCGCGGCGGCGGGGAGCAAGAGCAGCTCGCGCCGCCTCACTCGATGACCTCGTCGGCGCGGGCGAGGATCGCCGGCGGCACCGTGAGGCCGAGCGCTTGGGCGGTCTTGAGGTTGACGACGAGCTCGATCTTGGCGGGCTGCAGGATCGGCAGGTCGCCCGGCTTCTCGCCCGCGAGAATGCGGCCGGTATATTGTCCCGCAATACGGTACTCCTCGGTGATCGTCGAGCCGTAGCTCATCAGTCCGCCGGCGGTCGCATACGCGCGGTGGAAGTGGATCGCTGGGAGGCCATAGCGGGCGGCGAGCTCGGCGAGCTGGCTGCGCCGGGCGAAGAAATACGGATCGGTGGCGATCATCACCGCCGAGCCCGGCTGTTGCGCGATGCTGGCGAAGGCAGCGTCGATCTCGCCCTCGTTGCTCGCCTTCAGCACGCGCAATTCTCGTCCGAGCTGCTGCGCTGCGGCCTGCGCGTTCTTTGCCTCGCTCTCCGCATTCGGATTGCGGGGATTGATCACGATGGCGAGTGAGGCCGTGGGCACCACCTCGCTCAGGAACTCCAGCCGCTTCGGGGTCAGAGTGGCCATGAAGAGGGTGACGCCCGTGATGTTGCCGCCGGGGCGGCTGTAACTGCCGACGAGACCGTATTGGACCGGGTCGTCGCCGATCATGATCACAATCGGAATGGTCGAGGTCGCGGTCTTGGCCGCAAGTGCGGCCACAGCCCCGCCCGAGGCAACGATCACGGCGACCGGCCGGTGGACCAGATCCTCGGCCAACGCCGGCAGCTTCTCGTACTGGCCCGCCGCCCAAGCAAATTCGATCGCGACATTGCGCCCTTCGACATAGCCAGCCTCTTCGAGGCCCCTGAGAAAAGGCGGCGTCAGCGCAGCAAATCCCTCGGCCGATCCGCTGCTCAGAAAGCCGACGACCGGCATTGCCTTCAGCTGGGCGCGC
>WNFQ01007875.1_pt1 | contig 15993 bp, 13 predicted proteins | sample 5400171 | NCBI WGS metagenome assembly WNFQ01 (sample SAMN13153356, study PRJNA577476) | soil metagenome | isolation source: 20 cm soil under Madrone tree | place: USA:California | collected 2016-06-14 | reverse complement strand
GTCCGACCGCCGGCGGCCACGTGGTCCTCAGCTTCAGCGCTGTCCGCGTTCGCGGATAATTTTTCGCCGGGCATGAGAAATTTCAGATTTCTCCTCGCCGCGGCGACAAATCAATTTCCCGCGGCCATCCGGAATTTGCAGTTTCTCCTTGCCGCAATATTTTTGTTTTTTATTTCCGCCGGCGCGAACGCGCAGCTCCAGCGCAACGATTCGGAGCGCCAGCTTTTCGAAGCTCTCAATCGCGAACGCTCCGCGCAAAGCCTCTCCATGCTTCAGTGGGACGATGCTCTCTTCAAAGCCGCGCGCCAGCACGCTCTCCGCATGGCGAATCTGAATATGCTCGAACACCAGCTTCCCAGCGAATCCGACCTTGAAGGACGCCTGACGGAAGCCGGCGCGCGCTTCAGCTTCATCGCGGAAAACATCGCTGTCGGCGCGAGTCCTCAAATCATTCACGGCGGCTGGATGAATTCTCCCGGCCACCGCAAAAATATTCTGGACCCTCGGCTCACTTCCGTCGGTATCGCCGCGGTGCACGGGCCTGGCGGACTCTTCGCAGTGCAGGATTTTTCCCGCTCTGTCCCGGAACTGAGCGTGGAGCAGCAGGAACAAAAAGTCGTTTCTTTGCTCGGTGGGATGGGATTCCGCTCCGCGAATGCAACGGAGGGCGCTCGGAAAACATGCCAGGACGATGCAGGATTTGCGGGGACTTCGGCAAAATCAATGATCCGTTTTGAAGTGTCTGACTTGAACAAATTGCCGGAAGAAATCGAGAAAAAGATCCGCAGCGGGCCCTACAGCAAAGCGGCCGTGGGAGCGTGCCGCGCAAACCGGGCTCCGGGATTTTCGCGTTATCGCATCGCGGTTCTGTTTTTCTGAGTCCTGCACGCACTCGCATGCGTTTTATTTGAGTCATTGTTCGCCTAAATTATTTGCGCCATCATTTGCAGAAAGAAATTGTTGAATCTGGAGAGAAGAAGAATTACACTGCACCAGTCATGAACGTCGCGCTCGCCAACTCCTATCGCTGGTATCGATTTACTTGGAATCCATCCAGGCGGCGGGGGGCGTTTCTGTAAGCGAATAAACGGAAAAAAGTTTCGACCCACTCGCCAGCCGAGTGGGTTTTTTGTTTTAGGGGCAAAAATAAATCGCGAGGTCCGGAAAAATGATCATCTCCATGAAATTACACGCAACGCGGCAAGAAATTGACGAGGTTCGAAAGCAGGTGGAGCACTTCGGATACAAGGTGCATTCCATCGAAGGGGAGGAGCGCGTGGTGATCGGCGTCGTCGGTGTAGGGGATGTAACCGCGTGCATGGAATCGATCGAAGCCATGCCACAGGTGGACAACGTGGTGCGGATTTCCGCGCCGTACAAATTTGTGAGCAAGGAATTCCGAAAAGGAAAAACACAAATCAAAGTAAACGGAACGGAAATCGGCGGCGGGGAATTCGTGGTGATGGCCGGGCCGTGCTCGGTGGAATCGGAAAAACAGATCATGCAGGCGGCGGAAGGGGTGGCGAAAGCCGGCGCGAAAATGCTGCGCGGCGGCGCGTTCAAGCCACGGACTTCGCCGTACGATTTTCAAGGGATGGAAGAAGAAGGCTTGAAACTGCTGAAGAAAGCGAAAGAGGCCACGGGGCTGGCGATTATCACGGAAGTGATGAGCGACCGCGACGTGGATTTGGTCGCGAAATACGCGGACGTGATGCAGGTAGGCGCGCGAAACATGCAGAACTTTATGCTGCTGAAGGAGCTGGGGAAATGTGGGCGGCCGGTGCTGCTGAAACGCGGATTGAGCAGCACGGTGAAAGAGCTGCTGATGTCCGCGGAATATATCACCGCGCACGGAAATGCCGACGTGATTTTGTGCGAGCGAGGAATCCGCACATTTGAAACAGTGACGCGGAACACTTGCGACATTGCTGCGATTCCCGCGCTGAATGAATTGACGCACTTGCCGGTGATTCTGGATCCGAGCCACGCGACGGGAAAACGGAGCCTGGTGCCGGCGCTTTCACGCGCGGGCGTAGCGATCGGCGCCGACGGATTGATCGTGGAAGTGCATCCCGCACCGGAAAAAGCGATCAGCGATGGAGCGCAATCGCTGGACATCGCGCAATTCCAAAAAATGATGAAGGACCTGGAGCCGTACATTCAGTTGTGGAGCCTATCTAGGAAGAAAGAAGTGGCAGCGGCGGCGAGTTGAGAGCAGGGAATCCGAAAAGAAGAAAAAGATAACGTAGAGGCGCCGAACGCAGAGAAGCGTCCAGCGACGAGCGCGGCTTATTTTTTGTCTTGACTTCAAGGCGGCGGCTTCATACTATTTCTATCTAGGCCTAGATTAACACTGGCTGAGTCGACGTCTGGAGAGAACTTCCCACCCATGAAAAACCGCGAGCAACGAGACCTTTTTCCAGGTGCGTTGGAGATGATGATTCTGCGAACGATAAAGCGGCAACCGCTCCACGGCTATGCGCTCGCGCAGCACATCAAGCGAACGTCGAACGATTTGCTACAAATTGAAGAGGGATCGCTCTATCCGGCGCTCCAGCGACTTCTCAAGGAAGCGTTGGTGAAAGCCGAGTGGAACATTTCGTCCACGAATCGCCGCGTTCGAACGTACAAGCTGACGGCAAAGGGAGCGAAGCATCTGGAGCATGAAGTGTCGCGATTTGAAAAGATGCTCGAAGGGATTACGCGGGTGTTGGCGCCGGGTGAATCATGAGTTGGATTAAACGGTTGTTCTTACGACGTCGTCTCTATGGTGATCTTTCCGAAGAAATTCGGGAACACCTTGAGGAAAAGATTGAGGAGTTGGTGGGTGGCGGGATGTCCAAGAAAGAGGCGACACATGCCGCTCGGCGTGCGTTTGGGAACGTAACGCTGACCGAAGAGGATAGTCGAGACGTTTGGCGCTGGCCTTCCGTTGAAGAATTTCTTGCGGACATCCGCTATGGCCTGCGCGCCCTCCGCCGCAACCCGACGTTTACCGCAGTAACGTTGCTGACAATCGCGATAGGAATCGGCGCGAACACGGGGGTGTTCAGCGTGGTGAATAGCGTGTTGCTGAAACCGCTGGACTATCCAAATGCTGGGCAGTTAGTATCGCTGCACCAAATCGCCCCTGGCGCGCCAGGACTAGCGGATTTCGAGAGCGGCCTGCACCTTTCACCCTCGATGTATTTCACGTACGCCGAGCACAATCGCGCATTCCAGTCATTGGGAGTGTGGGTTACCGGAACCGCGAGCGTTACAGGTGTGGCTGAGCCGGAGCAGGTACGTACAGTTGAAGTCAGCGATGGCGTACTTCAGGCGTTGGATGTTCCGCCTGCAGTTGGGCGATGGCTCTCCGAAGCAGATCAAGTTCCGCGCGGCCCGCAGCGCGTAATGATCAGCTATGGCTACTGGCAGCGGCGGTTCGGCGGAGACCAGTCGATCGTCGGGCGCAACATTACAGTGGATGCGCGGCCTCGAGAAGTAGTCGGCGTTACCCATAAAGGCTTCCGGTTGGTCGATACCGATTTCGACGTCATGGTACCGCTCGTGTTTGACCGCCGCAATTTGATCCTTGCGGGATTCGGGTTCGAGGGGATCGCGCGGCTGAAACCGGGTTTCACCATCGCGGAAGCTAATGCCGATCTTACGCGCATGCTGCCAATCTGGATGGACTCCTGGACAAATGGTCCTGGCACGAATCCGCATTTCTACGAGACGTGGAAGATTACACCGATGATTCGTCCATTAAAGCGAGAAGTCATTGGCAATGTCAGCGAAGTTCTCTGGGTGGTGATGGGAACGATCGGGCTGGTGATGCTCGTCGCGTGCGCTAACGTGACCAACCTGTTGCTGGTGAGGATCGAGGCGCGGCAGCAGGAACTAGCCGTTCGCGCCGCGCTCGGCGCGGGATGGGGACGAATGGTCCGAGGACTCCTGGTTGAAAGCGTGATGCTGGGGCTGATGGGCGGAGCTCTCGGCGCTGCCTTCGCTTATGCCGGGGTGCGTCTGCTATTGGCCATTGGCCCGACGAATCTGCCGCGCCTAAGTGAGATTTCGCTGGATGCGCGGACGCTCGGGTTCACTGCGCTGCTCGCGGTGCTTTCCGGTTTATTCCTCGGCCTAATTCCTGCGCTGAAATATGCAGGGCCGCGGGCATCGTTAGCTCTCCGCAGCGGAGGCCGGGCAGCGAACGCGAGCCGGGAGCGCCACCGCGCCCGCAACACTCTCGTAGTGGGTCAGGTGGCGATGGCCCTCGTCCTGCTCGCGAGCGCGGGCTTGATGATCCGAACGTTCCGAGCACTGCGCACGGTCGACCCGGGATTCACGGACCCCCAGCATCTCCAGGTGATGCGCATCTCGATTCCGGGCGCGCTGGTAGCAGAGCCGGAGCGAGTGCTGCGCATTCAGAACCAAATTCTGGAGAAGCTGGCAGCGACCCCCGGTGTGAAGTCTGCGGGGCTGGTGAGTCAAATGCCGATGGAAGGTTTCGATTCGGACTGGGACTGCATCTTTGCCCAAGACAAGACATACCCCGACAACGTGATGGCACCGCTATATCTGTACAAATATATTTCTCCAGGCTTTCTGCAAACGGCGGGAACGCGATTGATTGCGGGCAGGGAATTCACTTGGAGTGACGTATACGGACTGCGACCAGTAGTGATGATTTCGGAGAATTTGGCGCGAGAGATATGGGGCACGCCGGCGGTGGCGACTGGCAAACAATTGCGGGAGTTTTCCTCGATGCCATGGCATGAGGTGATCGGCGTGATACAGGATGTTCGAGAAAGAGGCGTGCAGGACAAGGCGCCTGAAATCGTTTATTGGCCACCGATGATGGAGTACCTGTTCGGACGCAAGACCGCGGACACGGTACGGACGGTGACGTTCGTGATACGAAGCGAGCGCGCGGGAACGCAAAGTTTTCTGGACGAAGTTCGAGCGGCGGTGTGGTCGGTGAACTCGAACTTGCCGCTGGCATCAGTGCGGACGATGGAGGAAGTGTATGACAAATCGGTGGCGCGAACTTCCTTCACGCTTGTGATGCTCGGGATTGCCGGCGCAATGGCGCTGGTGCTCGGGATCATCGGCATCTATGGCGTGATTTCTTACACTGTGTCGCAACGCATGCGCGAAATTGGAATTCGCCTGGCGCTCGGGGCCCACGGTGGAGACGTGCTGCAAATGGTCTTGAAGCAGGGCGCGAAGATGGCACTGGTGGGCGTGGCGATTGGAATCGGCGCTGCTTTCGCATTGACCCGGTTGATGACGAACCTGCTGTTTGGCGTGACGGCGCACGATCCCGTGACGTTTGCCGCCGTTGCTGTCGTCCTGTTCATAGTTGTGCTCTGGGCAAGCTACATCCCTGCGCGACGGGCGATGCGGGTCGATCCGATGGTGGCGCTGAGGTATGAGTAAGATGCCGTACCTTCCGAGGACGGATGCTCGAAGGGATTACGCGGGTGCTGGCGCCCGGTGAATCATGAGTTGGATTAAAAGCTTGTTCTTACGACGGCGCCTCTATGGCGAGCTGTCCGAGGAGATTCGGGAGCACCTCGAAGAGAAGATTGAGGAGTTGGTTGCGGGCGGCATGTCCAGGAAAGAGGCGGCGTATGCTGCCCGCCGCGAGTTTGGGAATGTGACGTTCGTTGTGCAGAGCGGCAGGGAAGAGTGGCGCTGGCCTTCCATAGAAGACTTCTTCATGGACATTCGCTACGGCCTGCGCACGCTGGCAAGGAATCCTGGCTTCACTGCGGCCGCGGTCCTCACTCTTGCTCTCGGCATCGGCGCAAATACGGCGATTTTTAGTCTGATGAATGCGCTTCTGCTGAGGAACCTTCCCGTCAAGAGTCCGGCCCAATTGGTTTTGTTCGGAGTTGGCAAGTGGGGCGGGATTATGGATGAAGTGCCGAACCGAAGTTGGCAACTCTTCTCGTATCCATTCTACCGCCAGGTTCAGCGCGACAACAGCGCTTTCTCCGATGTGATCGCTATTTCAAGCATGCCCAACGGGGTCCACGGCACAGTCGGCGAAGGAACTGAAACAGAAGAGATCAATGCCCGGTTGGTTTCCGGCACATATTTTTCGGCGCTGGGAGTAAGTCCAATCTTGGGCCGGACGTTCACCGATGACGACGATCGGACTCCAGGAGGCAGTCCCGTAGCCGTCGCCAGCTACGCTTGGTGGAAGCGACGTTTCGGGGGCGATCCTTCGATCGTCGGCAAGAAAATGAGCATCGGATCGACAGTTTATACCGTCATCGGAATCACTCCAGAAGGATTTTTCGGGACTACCGTGGGCAACTTGCCAGACGTATGGATCCCGCTCTCCATGGAGGAACTGCTCCCGCCGGGCTGGAAGGGATTGAACGACAAGCTATTCCAGTCGCTTTACATTATCGCTCGTCGCAAACCCGATGTGAGCGTCGAACAAGCACAAACGAACGTCAACGTACTTTTCAAACAGGCTGTGCGGGAACGGACTGGTCTTGTTGATCGCTTGCTCCAACATTGCCAATCTGCTTTTGGCGCGAGCGAAGAACCGGCAACGCGAAATCGCCGTCAGGATGTCCATCGGCGCGGGACGCCTACGCGTGATTCGCCAATTGCTGACGGAAAGCTTTCTCCTAGCAATGCTCGGTGCTGTTCTTGGTATTGCGCTTGCAACTTGGGCCTGCAAGTTACTTCTCTTGATGGTGTTTGCTGGCCCCCAGACTCTTCCAACTCTTCCAGTTGATGTTGCGCCGGACAGCCACGTACTGGTGTTTACGCTTGTCCTTTCGCTCGCCACGCCGCTCTTGTTTGGGATGGCTCCTGCCTGGCGTGCCGCGCGAATCGACCTCAACTCTTCACTTAAGCAACAAGGACGAGGCACAGCCGCGGTTCACAGCCCGCTCGCCAAGGCACTGATCGTCTCGCAGGTTGCGCTTTCGTTGGTCTTGCTGATTGGCGCCGGCCTATTTCTTCGCACGCTGGTCAATTTGACGAACGTGGATATGGGCTTCAACAAAAACGGCGTACTTCTTTTTCAAATCGAACCAGCCTCAGTCGGCTACAAAGAGGATTCGCGACTCGCAAGACTTTACGACCAGATCGAACAGAGCGTGAGTGCGGTCCCCGGCGTGAATGCTGCCAGCTTTTCCATGTTTACCTTCAATTCGGGCGCGTGGTCCGAGGACGCTTGGGCGCAGGAGGAATCTCCAGAGGCAAAGAGCAACCGGGAGATCCTCTACAACAAGGTCGGTGCGGGATTTTTCTCGACGATGGGCCTTCCGCTAGTAGGAGGCCGCGCGTTCGGTCACCAGGACACCGAGAATTCGCCAAAGGTGGCGGTGATCAATGAAACCATGGCGCGGCGCTTCTTTCCCAATGAGTCTCCGCTTGGCCGCCGGTTTCGCCTCGGCGGGCCGGACGCAAAACCTGGAAACGACAAGATAGTCATCGGAATCGTGAAGGACGCCAAGTACATGGCCCTAAAAGAACGGCCTTGGCCTGCTGCGTACTTGCCTTACTCGCAGAAGGTTGGGTATCTCTGGAACTTCGAAGTCCGCTACTCAGGCAACGTTCGATCAACGGTCTCGGCGGTTCGGCAGGCAATCCGTGAAGTCGAGCCGCGTCTCCCCGTGTCCGACGTCGGTACGCTTGCCGAACACGTCGATCGCTCTGTTGTGGATCAGAGACTGACCGCGCAACTGTCAACCTTTTTTAGCTTGGTGGCGGTGTTCCTCGCGTGTATCGGGATCTACGCACTGATGTCCTACGCTGTGGTTCACCGGACGAATGAAATCGGCATTCGCGTGGCATTGGGCGCCCAGCGGGGGCAAGTCCTGAGACTGATAATGGGCCAGGGATTTGTGTTGGCAACGGCCGGCGTGGCTGTCGGAATTGTCTTGGCACTTATACTGACGCGCTTTCTGGCGGGTTTGCTATTTGGCGTCCAACCCTTCGATCCCGTGACGTTTGCTTGCGTGGCGTTCTTGTTGACGCTCATCGCTCTGGTCGCGTGTTACATACCCGCGCGGCGCGCGATGCGCGTCGATCCGATCGTGGCGCTGCGATACGAGTGACAGCTCCAAACCAATGTTCGTTGGGCATTGCGCGGGTGAATCATGATGTGGATCAAGCAAGATATTTTCGCCGCGCGCCGCACGTCGCTGACCTCTTAGGGCGTGACCGCGAAGCGCTCGACGCACAATTCAAAGAAATGATGAAAGACCTGGAGCGCTACATTCAGCTTTGGAATGAGTCCAGGAATGCGCAGGGCCGCGGCTGCCGCAAATGGATGACTTCCGGACCTCCTATGCAGCTGCGACTTAGCCAATAAATTTCTGGCGGTTCTAAAGCCTTGAATGGTGACGTTTTGTCGCAACATAAGTCAGTTTGAGACTGACAATAAGTGTCACGCGAGCAATGCGATTGCCGCTCCCATTTGTTGAAAACAAATGGTTTAGGCGCGATGGCAGCCATGGAGCGGCAATTGCCCCAACTTCACTTGAGCATTCCCCCAAAATAATCCACAACACGCGTCAGGTTGGCGCGAAGGAGCTGAGCGTGAAAAGCGTTCAAGGAGGACTCGATGAACCACCCTAGCAGGGTTGTTTGGATGGCCAGGGTAGTTTGCATGGCAGCGTTGACCGCAGGGCTTTTGCTGATGCCCAGCAGAGCGGGGGCGCAGAACGGCTCGTTAAAGGTGACTTCGTTTCCGTCGGGCGCGAACGTGTGGGTGGACGAAGAGGACACTGGCAAAGTCACACCGATGAGCATCAGTGTCTCCGTTGGCACGCACACGGTAGTGGTTTCTATACCGAACTCGAGCTGGAACGCGGACACGCGCTCCGTGGAGGTGGCTCAAGGCAACAACGACCTCAGCGTGACCTTGCTGCCTATCTCAACCAAGGGCGACACTGGCCCCGCAGGTCCCGTCGGTCCCATCGGTCCCGTCGGGCCACAAGGACCAAAGGGCGACACCGGCGCGGCTGGAGCGCCTGGAACTCCAGGAGGCACTGGTGCTTCTGGCCCCGCAGGTCCAGCCGGACCTCCAGGCCCCGACGGGCCACAAGGACCAAAGGGAGACACCGGTGCTACTGGTCCTGCAGGTGCCGCGGGAGCACCCGGAACTCCGGGAGACACCGGTCCAACAGGACCGACCGGGCCGCAAGGCCCTGCGGGACCTGCTGGTCCGAGTGGAGGGCTTGGAGGCAGGCAAGAGTTTCAAAGCAGCGGCACTTTTATCGTGCCGGCTGGAGTCAGCCGACTGAGTGTAGAACTGTACGGCGCCGGGGGAGGCGGTGCCGTTATGCATTGCAACAGCGGCGGCGGCGGCGGTGGTGGCGCTTATACGAGCACCATCTTGACAGTCCAAGAGGGTCAAACTTTAACAATCAATGTGGGTCTCGGAGGTCTTGCCGGGACACTATCTACGGCCGGAGGCAGTGGAGTAGACACGCAAGTCTCGGACGGCAATAACACGATGCTTGCCGTCGCCCATGGCGGTAGTGGAGGTCAACCCGACTCTCAACCGTGTGGCCTGCCACTCCCTGGAGCTGTCGGAGGGGCATCCGACGCAAACGCCATGATCAGCCATAGCGGGGCATCCGCCCCATCGTTCTCTGCCAGTGGCAGTGGAGGAACCGGCTATCTGGTCATCGGTTTTGCCTTCCGACCCAACGGGCAGTTTGGGGGCGGTGGAGCAGGGGCGACCTTTTCTCCGACTACCCTGCCTGGCCAGGGAGGTTATGCTTTGCTCAGTTGGTGAGCAGACCGCGCGGCGGCGAAGGCCTCACCCCCGAGAATGTCTCGTTCTTCATTACAAATGCCTATCTCGTAAGCAGGGGCGCTAGCGCCCCTGCTGCCGACTCGAAAGAGAATTCGCGCGACCGTCGCGAGCCGCTGAATTCTTCAATTCAGAAGTATCTTCGAATGCCGACGCTATTCCCGCTTTACGGCCCACGCGTGTGTGGACTGCGTTCGCCAGAACGGAGAGAGCTGTGCTGGAGCGCAGCTGAACTGTCCCCGTGAAGTCAGTGCCAGCGTCGGCATTGACCTGCGTTTGGATACGTACGATGGCGCTGCCGCCAGCGTCGAGGCGCCCGATCGTGACGACGACCTGGTTACCCACTTGCGTTGCGCTGCCATCGAGAGACGAAACAAAAGTCACACCGTCGGGAAGCTCAAATACGGCTTGCGTGCCGTTGAGACCGTGCGACGAATCATTCTGGAGGCAACGTGTAGGTGAGCTGCCCGCCTGGGGCCACAGAATGAGGAACCGAAAGATGGACACGCAAGCTCTCGGAAAGGTCAGGCTTCATAACCGTGAACTTGTCGAGGAGCGCGGAAGCTCCTGTCGCGGGTGCCGAGACAACGTGGCCCGAACGTTGAAAACGTGTGGGTTGGCATCCAGAAACACGAAATGGGCGCTGCCCGAGTCGAACGAAAAATTGTGCATGTGGTCGATTTGTTGCCTGACGCCTTTCCCGGCGTCAACTCCCGTGGAGGCGAGGTAGGCGGCGATGGCCGCGGGCGAAGTGTAAGACGTGCCTTTAAAGCTGAAGATCATCCCGTCGGGTGTGACGGTGTCGGCGTTCCATGTGAATTGCGTATCGACGCCCGTCGGCCCATTGAGTGGGAAATAGTAGTTGTTAAAGTACGCTAGCGCATCGCCGCCGTCGGTGTTCCCGGAGAAACGGCCTGCGCCGTCACCGCCCAGCATGTTGGCGTTCACGCCGGTTGCACCGATATCGTGATTGCCGACGACGATATAAAACGGAATGCTGCGGATGAAGGGAGCGCCGGTCTCATTGGTGTCCACGTCGCTGTTCCAGACGGGAAACCAAAAGTTGCGGTAGCTGCCTTCCGCACCATTCGTATAAACATTGTCCCCAGTGTTGAGTGCCAGGTCCGGCTGCGGGAGATGGGGCGCGCCGGGAACTTCGAGACGATGCACGTTGTACATTAAGTGCACGATGCGAGCCTCGAAGTCGGCAAGGCGCGGCGGATTCGAATTCGCCTCGGCGGGAAAGAAGCCTTCGTCTCCCTGCACTAGGAACGAGAATTCGTCACTCCGTTTGCGCGTGCGAAAACTGGCGGTGAAGCCGCCATTCGGCATCCCTGGACCGATCACGCGATAAAAATAAGTGGTGTTGTAGTCCAAACCCTTTATGACCGCGGCATAGTTCGAGTGCGGGCCGGAAGCTGTGGGCGGCACGGGAAGTGCAGGGTCAGCGGAAAGATAATTATCCACGACACGCCCTTGAGGCTTCACGCTTTGGCCATAGGAAACGCTCTTGCCGAACTCCACAGTGAAAGCGCTCTGGTTTGGCGACGCTTCATCCGTTTGCCAAGCGATTACAGTTTGATCCTCCGCGCCGAACGGGCCATTATCACCCGGCTGAATGTAGGGCTTGTAGGTGACATTCTGCCCCGCAGCGAAAGGGGCCAGCGAAAAGAAAAGAGCGAGAAAGACGAGAATAGTGGCTTGCGTTCTGTGTGAATTGAATTGCATGGGCGTCACTCCTTTTCCAAGTGGTCCGGCGAAAGGACAATCGCAAACCTTCGTTACGGTTGTGTGGCGGAAACTTAAATTCTCGATGGGACTTAAATGAATCAGGCTTCGGCCATTTAACTGGAAGGTGACGGAAATGGCGAGACGCGCAGGTGGTATTCTTCGTGAGGTATGAGGACGCTCAACGAGCGGTTTAGCAGGCTGTCGATGCGGCGGCGGTATGAGGTCTGGTTTTTGCGGCTTGGATTGAGCGATGAGAGCGGGGCGTGGTGGTTCCGGTATTTGCTGATGAATCCAGGGCGGGGCGGGTGCGCGAGCGATCCGCTGGGACAGCCGTTGCAAGTTTGGGCGACGTGGTTTCCGCGAGAGGGGAAGCCGGAGACTTGGATCCAGGGATTTCCATCGGAGGCTCTTCGCGACGGTTTGAGCAAGCGTCGTGCGAATCCTTTTTTTCTGGAGATCGGCGAAAACCAGATTGCTGAAGATAGCTGCCGCGGACGGATAGAAGTTGGAGGCCAGAGAATCTGCTGGGATTTGCGATACCGATCGTCATTTCGCGCAGAACTCAGCAGCAAGGGTTGGATTGGGTTTTCGCGGACGGCGCACTCGGATGCGATATTCTCCGGAGAGATCACGCTGAACGACCGGTCCTTTCGCGGTGAGCCGCTAGGCTACGGGATGCAGGGGCATAACTGCGGATACCGGCACCGTCGCTTTTGGAGCTGGACGCATGTCCATTTTCCAGACGCACGAGGCCGAGGCTCCACGTTTGAAGCGCTGGCGTATGAGATGCCGCTTGGCATGATGTCTCGCACGGCGGTGCTTTGGCACGAAGGCGAGAAATATACGTTTCAAAGATTCCGCGAGAGCCAGCGCGATTCACAAAAACTCAAGTGGAGTCTGGAGTGCACCGATGCGCGAGGCGCGCGCCTGGAAGTTAGCGTGCGCGGGCGTGAAGGGCTTGTGCATCGCCTTCCGTATGTCAAGACAGATTGTTCGGGACGGTTCGAAGTGGCGAATGATAGTCTGGCGCTCGCGCGCTTGGTCCTTCGACGACGCGGCATGGCTTCGGAAGAGCTAACTACGGACTTCGGTGCCGTGCTGGAGATGGTGGGAGGCTGATCATGGCGGTGGGCGGATGAATTCGTCGGCGGGCGAAGCTGGATTGCAAATTGTTCCTGGTATCTCCACGATTCGTATTGCACAGGAGTTTCTCGCGAAGTATTTCGCGAGGACGCGGCTGATTTCCGCGCCATTCCTCAGTCAGGCGACAGGCAAGAGCGTTTATTTGAAGCTGGAGACGGAGCTGCCGACGGGATCGTTCAAGGTGCGAGGGGCGTTTTGGGCCCTGGCCCAAAGGATGAGTCGGGGGCCGATCCAGGAAGTGGTGGCTTGCAGCACGGGGAATCATGGGGCGGCGGTGGCTTATGCGGCGAGACAGTTTGGAATCCAGGCGAAGATATTTTTGCCGACGAACTGCAATCCGGTGAAGCGCGAGCGCATTGAGTCCCTCGGAGCGACGATTGTCGAAAGCGGAGAGAGCGACCTGGCATCTGCCTTCGCGCTTGCTGCGGACCATGCAAAGCGGCCGGGCGTATATTTCATGAACGACGCAACGGATACGGATCTGCCTGCCGGTCCCGCGACGATTGGCTGCGAAATCCTGGAACAGCTTCCCGAGACAAGTGCGATCGTCGTGCCGATGGGGGACACTGCGCTGATTCGCGGGATCGCTGCGGCCGCGAAGCAGATCGCGCCGCAAGTGAAAATCATCGGTGTGCAGGCGGAGGGCGCTCCCTCGTACTATTTGTCGTGGAAGGAAGGCAAGGTGGTGAGGACGGAGACCTGCGACACGATCGCCGACGGACTGGCGACGCGAACGCCGGAAGCGGCGAACGTGCGTGAAGTGAAGAACCTCGTTGATGGGGTGGTCCTTGTGAGTGAAGATCAGATGCTGTGCGCTATTGGGACGTTACTTGTGGAGGAACACGTGTTGGCGGAGCCGGCCGGAGCCGCGAGCACGGCAGCGTTATTGCAAGGTAACGCCGGCAGCGGCGATCACGTCGCACTGGTGGTGAGTGGAGCGAACATTTCGCGCGAAGTACTCAAGCAGGCCATCGGCAACGTCTAGCCGCGAGAGAACTTCATCAGCAACGAGGCGTTGCGCCGCAAAGACGCAGAAGCTTCATGACCCTGCGGCTGGTTTTTTTGGATGCATCGGCCCGAGACGGGCAAGGACTTCCAATAAGGTATTTACCCTAGGCCATTTTGCAGGGTTTTCCTCCTATTTTTTGTCCCGATTTTCAACCTTACTAACAGGGACGAGCCGGACTGGCCTTCGCATGACGCGCCCCTAACGATTTGCCTCCGAGGGAGTGTGGCGACGGGGGTCAGTCCGGGAAATGATCGAGCCATTCGAATCGGAAATCTGCTGATGCCAAAGGGTGTGAGTGAATTTGGAGGAGGGGAATCCGTGCGCATGTGTAATTCTTTGGAGCGAGCCGGGCAAGGGTTTTTGGAAACAAATGAGGTAAGGCAGGGAGACACGAGAGAAGGAAAGCAGCAGCTGAAAGGGAGGGGACAGCCATGAAAGGGCGAGTACGGCTGGCTGGCGTACTCCTGGCTCTGCTGTGGGCCACACCAGCGAAGGCAGACACGGGAATCATCATTCGGACAACTGGCGGGCTCCCGGCGCTGCAACTCTTCTGTAGCCTTCCCTTATCGCCGTGCACCATTGTTGGAGCGCTTGATGGCACATTAGGCCAAGTGTTCCTGGTGACCACGCCCCTTGATCCAACGACTTTCATCAATCTCTTGGGCGGAACCGTTGGTGGCCTGACCGGATTCGTGGATGCGGAAGTGAATCAGTTGCTCAGCTTGGTTGACCTGACGAACCTAGTTCCATCCCTAATTCCACCCACACTCATGCAGGACAGGAATTCTACTCCCTATCCTGCAGGTTCCACGACGTCGGCATGGAACAGCTATGTCAATCAGCCGGCGGCATCGATCGTGGAAGTGCAGAATGCGCAGAAGTCATTCAATGTGATGGGTACGGGGATCGTCGCTGATATTGACACCGGAGTGGACCCCACCCATCCAGCGCTGCAGGGGGTTCTGTTACAAGGGTACGACTTCACGCGGAACCAGCCTGGTGGCTCCGAGTTGAACGATATTTCTTCTTCGCCATGTCCATTCGCTTCGTGTCCGCCTCCCCCTTGCCCGACTTGCTCGCCGGCGAAAGTAAATCAGTCTACGGCGGCGGTGCTGGACCAGTCCACGGCGGCTGTGCTCGATGGAACCCAATATGCGGCATTCGGCCACGGCACGATGGTGATGGGCATTATCCACTTGGTGGCTCCGACAGCGAAACTCATGCCACTAAAGGCATTTCATTCGGACGGTTCAGCTTCCCTTTCCGACATTTTGCGCGCGATCTACTACGGTGTGCAGAACAACGCCAACGTCATCAACATGAGTTTCGACACTAAGACGAGTTCGGCGGAGCTGCAAAAAGCGCTCGACTATGCCGACCAGCATGGCGTCATTTGCGCGGCGTCGGCAGGCAACGACGGCCAAGGTCCACCACTCCTGGTCTATCCCGCCGCGCTACAAAGCGACGTAATGGGTGTGGCGTCAACGACGGACCAGGACACCCGCTCTTCCTTCTCCAACTTTGGGAACGCGATTGTGTGGGTGGCGGCTCCAGGCGAAGCCATCGTGAGCACATACCCGTACAACACGTATGCGGCGGGATGGGGAACCTCGTTCAGCGCGCCGTTTGTTTCGGGAGGGGCGGTGCTTTTGCACAACTTAAGCGGCACCATTAACGAGTCTGGAGCAGCCACGGCGTTATCCCATGCGGTCCCGCTTGCGGACGCAGGGATGGGCAATGGACGCCTGGATTTGTGCATGGCTCTCGGGTCGGTGGGCACAGCGAGCTGTTCGCCGGACTACAGCGTTTCCGCCACACCGCCTGCGGCGACGATCACTGCAGGGCAGCAGGCCAGTTTCACGGTGTCCGCTACGCCGCTGAATGCTTCAAAACAGACCGTAACGTGGAATTGCACGGGCGCGCCACAAGCCGCGACGTGCACCGTTTCGCCGTCGTCCGTTGTACTCAATGGTTCGACTCCAGCGACGGCGACGGTCACGTTAACGACAACGGCGAGGGTGGCGGCGCCACAGTTGTTGCCAAGACACTTGCCGCCGATGCAGCTCCGGGTGATGCCGGTAATGTGGTTTGCGCTGATCGTAATCATTTTGATGGTGTGCAGCCTTGGCCGTGTTCCTCGCCAAAGGGCCGGCCTTGCCGCCGCGGCCGTACTCGTTGCTATTTCGCTTTTGACTTATTCCTGTGGTGGGTACGGTGGCGGTGGCCTGCCAGGGTCAGCAACGCTCTCGTCGGTCACGCTCAATCCCACCAGCGTTACTGGCGGGTCTTCCTCGACTGGCACGGTCACTCTCAGCGGGCCAGCTCCCAACTATGG
>WNFQ01004593.1_pt1 | contig 15995 bp, 14 predicted proteins | sample 5400171 | NCBI WGS metagenome assembly WNFQ01 (sample SAMN13153356, study PRJNA577476) | soil metagenome | isolation source: 20 cm soil under Madrone tree | place: USA:California | collected 2016-06-14 | reverse complement strand
GAATCGGGCATCGCTCGGTACCCCACAGGTCGGCTCTGACTACAGCGAACTTCGGAACAGGCACCAGTTTCCCGTTCTCGCCCGCGAACAGTGGTTTCTTGACGACTTCCCAGTCGAGCCGAGCTGCTCTAATTGCATCCACAATCAGTTGGTTCTGGAGGGCGACGCTAAGAATGTATTACATACTCGATTCAAACATATGGATCGATGTGGCCCAAGGGAAGCTCCAATGTACCGATGTGATTGGAAAACCGAACGCAAGAGTCACCCTTGCACCATTCATGATCACTGAACTCGTGAGAGGCATTGTCAAAGGCGGCGAACCGTACTTCCTTCGAAATAGGTCCATGATCGAATGCATGGACGAGTCCGAGATTCTTGAACTGCCAAAAGTGTTCATCTACCAGATTTTGTGGAATGTTCTCGGGGGAGTTTCAAGCGTCCGACCTCACCACTACAGCGAACTTCTAGGGTTAGTCATTGGATCAAATTCACTCGCGGGTTTTCTAAAGAAAGCTGAAGCGCCTGGCAGCGTGTGGAAAAGGACGACTGACTTAGATTCGATACACAAGGGTGTTCTTGACAAGGAATTGGCCTCCCTCAGTACTGTGGCGGAACGAGCGAGCGTCAAAACGCTGCACGTGCATATGGCACGCACAAACCAATTGGGCGGCCTAGTACCAGATCCCGATGCGTTTGAAGCGAAGTTTTCAGCTGCAGTGGAGTTCCTGAAATCCTCGGTACTGCAAGTCAGGCATGGTGCTAACGTACAAAAAAACAATCCCGGGCTGTACGTCGATAACCAGCTCTTTTTCTACCTGGCGGACCCCGAGGCGGTGGTTGTCTCCAACGAGAATTTTTCGCAGGCGATCAGAAAGTCTCCACAAAGAAATCGCATCATCGACTTCGAACAATTTCGCCAGCTCTAGTCTTGATCGGTGCCAGTGTAATGGCTAACTGCCCTGGAGGACCCAGTGCGCGGGCCCACACGTAGGACAGTCCGGAAATGCGGAATCTTGATTCAGAGCCACACCCGCGATGGATGCCTGCATGTAGAAGCAATTCACACAGAGGTATGTTCCCGCACTCGGCGCCTTGTCCGACCGAGAGTCGAATGAGTTGGGTCTTCCAAAGTAGCGGGTAATGAATTTTTGGAGCAGTCGAGTGCGGTCCGGCTTCAATCTGATAGAGTAAGCGGAGAGGAGCAATAAATGTTCGTTCCTAACCACATACCAGGGGATTGATCCGCTGGCGAGCCACGCTAACTCGGATTCCCGGAGTTCGGAGTCGCCCCTGCCGGAGGGATCCAGCATGTGCGAGATGGCTGCGCAGTCTTCTCCCCAAAAGTCCATGTGATGGCAGCCGCCGCCGAAAAGGTCGACCCCTGCAGCACCGCAAAAGCCACTAAGGCAGTCGTCGCTCGGCATGCACCCAATCTTCAAATCGGGACAATCGCTCATTCCAGTAGGGTCTACGAAGTTGAGGGGGTTGTTGCGGGTATAGGCATAGGAGTTGTGGGATTGGGGGTCGCCAATGGAGCCGCCGAGACGGTCCGTGGAGAGGAAACGGCCAAGACGGGACGTATAGAAGCGGGCGAAGGCGTAGTCAAGTCCAGTTTCGGTGTCGCGCTCGTAACCGGTGAATTTGTAGCTGGGCGGGCAGGCGGTGGTTTGCAGGCGCGCGGAGAAAGGAATCTCCCGGCCGTAAGGAGTGAAGTCGGCGTCATAACAGAGCTGGCCGGGAGTTTGACCGGGGCCGCTGCCGGTGCTGATGGTGCGAGTGGAACCGAGCTGGTCAGCGAAGTAGTAAAAGATGTGACCGGAGCCGTCGCGGGAAGCGATGCGGCGGCCAGCAAAGAAGACATATTCATTCTGCGTGGTGCCGGAGCCGTCGGTTTCGGCGAGGGCGTCGCCGGAGAGGGAGCGCCAGGGTGCTCATGCTTGCACCGCCAGTCCGTTATTCTGGATGCCTTCTAGGATCGCCCAGATAAAGCGGTGCTCGACGGCTACGCCATTTCCAAACCACTGCACATCTGACGGAAGGTTTTCTTCGATCCAAGATTGAGCGGACTGATTGAGAGGGCGAAGCAGGAATATTGAACCGTGGTTCTCACAGAGAAAATCAGGCGTTGGTGAACTACCAGAAGCTGCAAATGTATCGTTATGCGAAGACATCATGCCTCCAAGTGGAGAAGATGCCCTCGAAAGTAATGGGGAAGGACTAAGGTGGGTTTTGCCCCCTACAGGCCGTATCCCTTCTTTCGAAGGTTAGCACCGTGGCGTTTGCTCGGTTGCTGGGGCGCTGACTGCACGCCCTCTCTTGATACAAAAATAAGTATACCACACTTGGTGAAACGTGGTCAGAAATCTGTTCGTTGGACCGGCGCGACGGCTATTGGAAAGCGAACGAACGGCGCGAATCGGGCGAGGATAAGCTCGAGTTCGAGGAACTTCTCAAGCGGGACTGGGAGGAGTTCGAACGGCAGGTCAGCAAGAAGAAGTAGAGCATTGGCCTTCGACGATTCCGGCAATCGGAGCTTACCAGTCAGCGTAGCGGGAGCCATCGAGGGCGGTGGCTTGGGACTTTGAGTAGACGTCGAAGACGTTCTTGCCTCCCCAGGCTGTGGAATCTGAATCGTCCTGGATGGCTCGGAGTCCCCAGTCGGTCCGGCCGGTCATTGGGTCCTTGGGAATGCGGCGAAGAAAACGAATTTTTCGGTCGGTCCCGGTGCCGATGTTGGCGCCCTTAACGAGCGTATCCAAGTCCGGAGGATAGCCTTCGCTACCTGCCTCAACACGGATCAGACCGCGATCGCAGTAATCCTTGTAGCGGTCAATCGCGTCGCGCACATCGCGCAGGTCGCGATGAAGCTCCGCTTCCTTTTCTCGCACGATCGTGAACCGGACGACGGGGAGGGCTGCGGATGAAAGAACAAGAAGGATTGTAGTGGCGATGATCAACTCTAGAAGCGTCATCCCTGTCTGGCTTCGCAGTTTGTCTATGCCATGTGTCCGTAACATGACACCCTTGGCAGGTCTATCGCGTTGGCCAAGGTAAGGAAAACCCCCGCGCAGCGACGCCCGGCAAAGTAATGGGTAGCTTGGCATGGTTTTGGATCTCGCCGAAAAGGGCCTTCACGGTGCTGACCTCAGACGAAGTTGCCATTGCGTAAGTGCATATATAGCTTTGGATCTGCGGAAAGCTCTCGATGAGGTACGGGCTGCCGAGTGCAACGACGACACTCTTCCTTGGGGCAACTTCTATCAAATCCTGGAGCAGTCGGCCACTCGGACCGAGAGGACCAAAAGCAGTCATGAGCTTGCCGTCCTTCATTGTTTGCCTGATACCCGTGTGAACCACGTAAACGACAATCACAACTTGGTCAGCTTCCGTCACAGCTCTTAGCGCTTCAAGACCCGCGGCATTGCCGGCCCGGTTATGGAAATAGAGTACTTCGGCGTCCGGACGCCGGGTTTTCAGGGCTTTTTCTAATTCGTGTCCGTCTGTATTCGTAAGAATCTCACCCAGCACAACAGCAACGAGACGGTGTTTCATCCGCCAGTTGGTGCCGATCGTTTTTTCGCTCGGAGAGGACGCACCGGTCTTCAGGAGCGGAAGTCTTAGTCCCTCGTTCCGCACGAGAGTGATAGCTTCGTCAGAAATGTGCTGGCCGAAGTCCATGTCCTCAGGCTTACTGGTAAGGGGCAAAGCTTGATCGATGTCCACAGAGCGAGACTTGTCCAAGCCAACTGAGGCTTTCATTTGCAGGATCTTGCGAACGGAATCATTGATGCGCGATTCGGGAATCTCGCCGCTTCGCACGGAATCAATGATGGCGTGGAATGCGCCGTCGAGGTCGCTGGGAATCATGATCACGTCGCATCCGGCTTTGACCGCGTCAAGGGCGGCGCGCGCCGTCGGGCTGCCGTCGTCCTGATCATAAAGTGTGGTTATGCCGCGCATCTCGATGGCATCCGTGAGGACGACGCCCTTGAAACCAAGCTGGCCTTTGAGAACTTCGCTGACCGCCTTGAACGAGATAGTAACAATCTTGTGTGGGTCCGAGTCGAGGGCGGGCACGCGCGCGTGTGCTAATAGAATCGAATCCACGCCAGCATCAATCGCCTTCTTGAACGGTGGAAACTCGAACTTCTGTAGATGAGCTAGGTCCTCGTCGATCGAAGGTATCCCGCGGTGGGAATCCACGGTACTTTCCCCGTGACCAGGGAAATGCTTGGCAGTAACTAAGAGTCCGTTCTCGTGGGCACCTCGGATGAAGGCTGCCACAAGGGTACCGACCTGTTCGGGATCTTCGCCGAATGAGCGGTCATTGATGACAGGATTGCCGGGATTGCTATTCACGTCGGCAACTGGCGCGAGAGCCCACTGAACCCCGATTGCGCGGGCTTCGCGTGCTGTAACGGCACCGAAGCGCTCCACAGCATTCGCGTCGGCCGTGGCTCCAAATGCCATGGGCCAAGGAAAGGGAGGTACATCTTTCAGACGCGACGCGACTCCGCGCTCAATATCGGCGGCGAGGAGCAACGGCAGCTTAGAGTCGGCCTGCAATCGATTGGCTACCTTCGCCGCGTCGAGCGGAGAGCTTCGCACTGGGCCCGCATGGTTGAAATGCATGCCAAAGACGACGGATCCGATATGATATTTCTGAATCTCATCGCGGAGATTTTTGTATTCAGCGCTTTCGAGACTCTGATAGTCGGCATAGAAGCGGACTTGCAGCATCTGGCCGACTTTTTCTTCCAAAGTGAGGCCGCTAAGCGTGCGCTCCGTCCATTCGCGTCCTTCATTGGTTAGGCTCACTGGTTTAGCTGGCTCGTGCCTCGTTCGCGCGTCTGCTAAACAGTGGCTGGATAAGATTAGTACGGTGAACAAAGTTCGATTCTGAATTCGTAGGCTACGAGCCTTTTCCCCCCGAGAAGATCCCATAATGGTTAATCCGCCAAATTTTTGAATGTATTGGGTGCAATCATTGCGCCATCAGCCGTGAAGTCCTCAGGCTTCGTAACCACAATGTGTGATGCCGGGCTATATTGCACATCCAGGCTGGCAGTGTGATCTAAGTTAGCTGCGGAATCCGTCGTCAATTCCTTGTTCGTAATCCACTGACACCTACACTGTTCGTTTGAGGGGGTGACCCGCCATTCCGAGGTATCCTCCAGTCGTCTGACCCGGAGGCAGTATGTCTCTACATCGAGCGCGAAACCACATTCGAAGAACTTAGATTGGCTCACGTAAGCTACAAAACGGGAGTCTGTCGACCAAAACAAACCAGATCGCGGATGAAAGTTCTTAAAGAGCAGTTGCTTTTCGGTACCGGATGGACCTGTTGCGTAATACCTATCGTCTTGAAGGAAAGCGATTCGGTTTCCATCTGGCGACCAAGTAGGGTGCTTTCCTTGCGCCAGCCCACGGGACCGATTCTCTCCAACATCATACAGTCGCACCTCTCCGGCCGACTCATACACCAGCTGTTTGTCATCGGGCGACCAGCACTGTGAATCGACGGACCCCTGACCATCTACCTCCTTGGTTTCCCCAGACCGCGTATCCACAATTATCAAACTCGGCCGCTGATGTTCATGCGCTGCAAGCTCGGATTCCAGGTCGTGCGTTTTCCCGAAACTTCTCGCGCGGAGAGCGAGCCTGGACTTATCGTACGACCAGCACATTCCACCTGCTGCGGTCTCGATGTTTGAGTATTCACGAAGGTCAGTTCCGTCTATCCGAGAGATCGCGAGATGCGAGCCTATCCCTCGCGAAGGGATGAATGCGAACTCGGTTCCATCACGAGATATCTCTCCACCCTCACCACCGCCGGGAAGTTTTATATCCTTAGTTCGGGGATGGCGGGATAGGATAAGAACTCCGATGGAGTCGTCAATCAGGACGAGGGAGAGCCCGGTTTGTTTTTGCAGTCGGGCTAACTCAGCGCGGACCGATTCTCTTGGCCCCATCGAACCGGCCAGACTGAATCTTGGGGCATTAAACCGGAGCGCAAACGCAGCGATACCACCGTTCCCGCCGGTCACGTTTGAAAAATAACTGAACAAGATAATAACGCCTAGAAGTCTTAGTTCTGAAATCTGAGCAATTTGTTTCACGCGCGTCCTCGGCGAAGGCCTCACGGAAAATTCCAACCGACGCTGCCCGGTGGCTGCGGCGGCGAAAGAAAACCCGCCAGGCCGATCCATTTAGCTGCTGTGTTGCTGTTCGGGCCAGGAACCAAACGGTACGGAAGTGTATTGTTCGGAAATATTCTTACGAACAAACTCATGGCGTCCGCTTCAAAGCAGCTGCAGCTTCCACCCCAGGACCACGTAGCCATCGCGGGCGTGTCATCGGCCAGGGGGTCGCACTTTCCGGCTCCGCACAGATTTAGATACATCCGAGGGAAGCGGGGAAACCGCCTCTTTGCCACATTCCTTTGGCCATCGAGGGTGTCATAACCTCTTCCCAAGTCGCCCTGAACTGTCCAAAATGTGTGCGTGATAAACCTGTTCAAAAGAGGATACTCGAACGGTCTGGCGTACAAATAGGCCCAGCACGTAGGTCCAGGCCCGCCGCCCCCTCCACCCGAAGGCCCGCACGATTCGGCTTCAGCAGGACAGCAGCTCCCTCCCTCGGGATCACAGCCACACATGGGATCAAAATTCGGGTCGCAGCCTCCGCGACAGGAAGGATCGGACGGCTCGCAACTGCTAAATTCGTCACCAGAGGGATCCACAATATTGAAGGGGTCGCCCCGCGCATATGCATACCGATTCAGCGATTGGGGATCTTGCAATCGTCCAGGCCGCGGATCACTGCTGAGCCATCGGCCCTGATTGGGCGAATACATTCGGAACAGAGTCGGATCGAGACCTGTCTCAGTCACGTCTCGATGCCCCAGCCGAGCGAAGCGCTTCTCCTGTACCGAACCTACCATGTTCCATTCCCCGCCCCAGGGGTAATAAAGCTGATCTTGCGCCATCGCACCGCTATAATCTGTCGCCTGCGACGTTGATCCGAGACGGCTCGCATGCATGAAGTACGTTTTCTCAGGACTTCCCTGATAGTGGGCCAAGTGCCGCCCAGCGAAAGGAACTACACGGAGTGTCCAGATCGAACGGTTGTTCTCACCTAGCTCTTCCCCAGAGGCATGATAGGCGTACTCGGTGTACGTACCAGCAACGATCTTCTCTATACGCCATCCAAGGGCGTTGTAGGTGTAGGTCGCCGTAGAGCCGCTGTCAATGGACTTGAGATGGTTTTCTGCGTCCCATTGGTAGGTATGGGAACCAGTGCCCGTCCCATCCGCGGTCAGATTGCCTGAAGCATCGTAGCTGTACCCACCATTGCTGATCTGATTCGTCGAAGTATTGAAGCTGTAATTCGGACAAGGACCGTTGGTCTGACCATTTGTGACGCACGTCATGTTCCCGTATCGATCATAGGAAAAAGCCAGATTATACGTTGTGGAACCCGTTGCCGCGGAAGTTGCAAGGCGGTTCATGGCGTCGTACGTATATGAAGCAGCGTGACTCAGCGCGGAGTTAGAGTTGTCCAGGAAATAGTGGCCAACCTCCTGTCTAGTGTTGCCGGTCGATGCTTGTGAGGGGATCGAGCAGCTCGTGGGGTTCGCTACTCCCGAATAGAAATTGTGCACCAAACAGGAATTCGCGTTATTACTGCTGGAGGTCCCGAGCTGAATGCGAGCAAGCTCGTAGCGGTTATTGTAATCATAGGTTTCCTGCTCCTGCGTGCAGCCTGTACCCGTGCAGCCGTTTTGCAACTGGCTCACAACGCCGCGCGGCGCATACTTGATATTTTGCGCGAGCGTGCCCGGGTGCGTCGAGTCGTTCAAAGAACTTGTGATCTGGGTAATGCGTCGGGCATTTGAGATTGTTTGTGTGATGATTTCGCCGGCAGGGTGCTGCCAGCTTGTTGTGTCCCCGGCTAGGTCGTACGCGTAATGCGCATTCCAGATGGAAGTGCTCGAACAATTATAGGGCGTGCACTGCCAGAGATCCTGTTGGCGTCCCATCTTATCGTAGCTGTGGACGGTGATGGCTGTACCGCTCGCCGCGGACGTGTGGCTCAACCGTCCCTTGGTGTTCGTGAGAGTATAGACGGTTCCTGCAACGGTCACGCTCGATTCATCGTAGTAGAAGTTCACTGTCGGTGTCGAGTCTGAGTAAGTCTTCGAAATCAGGCGATTCATCCCATCATAATTGTACGTTGTGGTTATGCCGCGTGCATCGATGCGGCGGCATGGAGATCTAGGATTGCCACTGCAGAGCGCGCCACCAGAAGTAGTAAAGTAAAAATTCGTGGTGCCCGCCTCAGGCGTCACCTCCGAAGTCTTGCGCGAGAGCGCATCATACGTATAAGTACGCGTCTGGCTGCCCTGAACCGTTTGGGTGAGATTATCGAGAGCATCGTAGGCATGGCACGTGCCGATTGTGAGGCTTCCGCTTGAATCCGGCTCGTCCACCTCAATCGTCCTCCCCAGCGCGTCTGTCCAAGTCTGGTGTTTCTTGCCGGTTTCGTCCACTGCCAGCTTCGGATAGCCGAGACCGTAACTTCCAGACGCACAGAGCTGCGAACTGGCGCCACCATGCGTGCTTACATCCGAGCCATAGTAGTAGACAACCACGTTACTGTCTGCGAGTGTAATGCTGGTCGGGCGACTGAGCGCGTCGAATGCGTATGTGTTAAACCCATAGGTTGGGTCGCTTGTCGAGCGATAGGGGTTGCTGGTCTTCTGCAATCGCCCGAGGGAATCGTACACCATAGATGTGGTTACTTGGCCGTCCGGGTCGTTGACCAGAATCCTGGTGGACTCTCGTCCCGAGCTATCCAGATTCAGCTGGACGTGCCGACAACTCGTGCAACTGGTCGAAGGAGTCGTGCCGGTTATCCCAGTGTAAGTATCTTTTTGAGTTGCCGACGTATAGTTACTCAGCTTCCAGCCGCTGTCCGGAAAATTCCACTGTGCCGGGCGGTTCATTAAATCATAGTTAGAGTTCGCAACTTGCCCGTTCTGATCCGTCAGCGACGTAAATAGCCCTCCATTGCAGTTCCAAGTCTGCGAACGAGTCAGAGTGAGAGGCATACTAATCGAGGTAGGAAATGAGTTGCCGCAGCTTGAGGTTCCGTAGGTATAGGTCGTTTGGTTGCCGTTCGAGTCGCTTAGAATTTGTGCCATTCCTGTGTCGAAATAGGTTGCAGCTGTTGCAATCGTGGATGTGCCCTGAGTTAGGTAAGTTGTTGTAGTGGCGTTGCCGCGAGAACCGGACACCGCGACATGTTGCGGAGTTCCACTTGTGGCCGTCACTGAACCCTGGTCATAAGCATAGCTGCTTTGAGACGAAGGGTTGCTCGCTCCTGCTGCGTAGACAGACAAAGTAGCTGGCCGGTCAGAGACGTTGTTTCCGAGTGAGGCGTAACTTGTTACCGTCTTGCGCACCAAGCTGCCTGGGGTGCCACTTCCGTAGGCGTATTCGTCGACCTCTGTTTGAAGCCCGTACGAGTTGAGGTTCGTGACAGTTTTCGAGGTTTGTCCGCTGGCCCATGAATTGATTACTGCGATCTGTGTTATGGGCAGCGTTATGGCCGTGCTGTTGCAGGGATAGGCAGCACCGTTGTAGCAGGTGTAGAACGTGCCGAGCAGAGTCCCACCGGTCGACCCTTGATAGGCCTGTCGCTGCGTTTCGTAAATTCCCTGGAAGTTCAGAACTGTTTGATTATTTTGAGGGTCCGTGACGGTGGTGGTCCATGCTGTTCCCGCCTCGGAGTGCGCATAGATCCAGGTGCCATCTGGCGTGGTCCGAGTCAATGTCGCAGCAGTCCCATCTGTGCAGACAATACCGTTACTTCCGCCCGTGTACGTGTATGCTATCGTGCCACCTGTTGGCAGCGTAATGGAGGCGAGCCGGCCTGTGACATATCCCGAGAAGCCGGGCGTGGCCTCGTAGGCGAATGAGTACGAACTGTTGTCAGGGTATATTCACTGATTCCGCTGCAGCCGAAATTCGTTTTTATGTTTTTGGCCGTGTAGTTCACCACGAAGGAAGCGTTTGAACCACTCGCGGCCGTGTACGTGAAGTTCATTGGACTTGTTGGAGTGCCTGAGCCAGAAACCGTCATGGCCGGCGTTGTGCCGTTCAATGTGTCGTAGAAATGGTTGCTCGAATCCACATTGATTTGGTTCCCATTTGAGTCCGTACCAGATGCCGCACCTGTTGGTAAGTTTTGTTGGACGCTCTCGTTTGTTCCGTCCTCAGCAAATACATTCTGCACGATAGAAGTGCTCGTGGGAGAACCAGTGACAACCAACGTGTATCCTGACCCGTCCGTGGCCGGGGATGTGAATCCGGTAGAGTTAGGGCCTCCGTAGGCGGGGCAGTTCCCAGTGTTGATGATTGCCGACCCGGAAAAGGTGTGGGAAATACCAAAAGGGTCGTGATAGATCCAGTTCGACAAGGTAATTTGACCAGGGATGTCAGCATGACCAGAGGGATTGCAAGTCCCTGTCCATGTGGAAGTCGTGCTTGTATAACCTGTCGCTGCTTCGGTTACCCCGCGCCAACCCCAGTTTTGTACAGGCTGCCACGTAGTCGTTCCACCCGAGGTCACCTTGTACCAAACGGAAGAGTCGTAGCTTAGGTCGTAGGCTACCTCCGTTCCGCGCCCCCACTTGTGGAGCATAGGAATTGCAATGTGCGAGTTCAAGTTCCCGAGATTGATAACATCGGGGCCACCATCGAAGGAACCGAACGGGGGAGTGCCAGTAGTAGGAGGCTGCTGGGGGTGGGCTGGGAGTGCCGCGAGTAGGAGTACGAAGGAAGAAAGGAGAAGAGGGATTCTTCGTCTAGGTCGGTCCCACAGCAGCATCTGGAACGAAAAATGCTCAAATGACGGTTTGCACTTTTGGAAGGTGAGTGAATGGATGCGGGACATGGAGTATCTCCTAAACGAGATTTCTCACTTTGCTGAAAATGACGGGCCTGTGATTCTGGGCATTGGTTTTATGGAGCTGAACGCATTGGAGGTCAGGCCGGAGTTCAGAGTGACGGTTTGCGCCTGAAAATCGAGAATGAGGGTATTGTTCAGGAGTTTCTGGACGTGATACGGGACTTGAGCGCCGTTTACTGCACGGTAGTCGTTGAATTGGACTTCAACGGGGATGTCAAGCGAGGCGTTATTGTCTGGATGTATGTTGAAGGAGATCGCCGCGGGCAGAAGCGTCGTCGAGTCCAATAGAAAATCGAGCTGTGTCAGATGTTCAAGCGAGGGCGTGCCCGGTGTATTGGGGCGCGGCGGAGTCTGAGAAACGGAAATGTGCTCGACGGCTTGGCCGTTGTGCGTTTCGTGGCCGACATAGGTTGCGAGGTAACCGGAAGTCGAGAGTCTGCGCCCAAGGGCAAAGGCCGGGAAGAACCAAGCAGGTTCGGAGAGCAGGTTGTGGAAGGGGACAGGGTGAGACACGCGGTCCGGTCCCGACCAGGTTCCTACGGGCGTGGTCGTGGTGAGGTCACAAACTTCGCTGCGCTGGCCAGAGGAGAGGCTAAGGTCGGTACGGCCTGCTCCGGAAGCGAGCGCTTTGAAGACGGCTGTGCCGGTGTCATCGTCGGAACCAGCAATGCGTCGAGCGGTGCCGGAGAATGTGACATCGGTGAGTGGGGCCTTGCCAGTCAGGGCGGCGAAGGATTGTGCTAGCAGAGTTGTAGCCTGAGTGGAACTGCTTGCCACGGGACTGACCTGCTGGCTGGCGGGAAGATTCGGAAATGAAAAGACGAAAGCGGTGAAGGCGGCGAGTAGTTTCATGTCGAAGTTACCCCATCGGTGCAACACGTCTGCACACAAATTCTAGAGCAGCCTCGCCATGCTGCGACTGGTTAACTATCTTTCAACTGGTGAGCGGGATATATTCCCGCGAGCGACGGACACGCTTCGCCAGTCAAACGAGAGTTACGTCGCAAGACGTTTACGCCTACATCGAAATGCTGTCAAGTGAAAAATGCGTTAACGAACGCCTAGAGGAAAGATTGTGTTTGGGCTAAGAATGACACCCAAATTGTTACGGGAATCTGATTTTGAATTGAAGACGGCCCGCTCCACCAGGTTCATGGACTTGTGGGACCAGAAAGAGTAAACGTATTTACTCCGCTCTGGATATCCCAGATATGCATTTGTGTCAATCGAAGCGAGGACTCGGCCAATGTAGAAAGGGCCCCCTAGGCAAGGAGCCCCCTGCGGAGCGCAATCCGATTATTGGTTCCGTGTAAATCCGGTAAGGGGTTACGCCCCAACATTTCCGCTATATTGGATTGCATAGGCTGAATGTGGTGAAAAAAAGGAAGCCTTGCTTGGTTTTCCAACCAGGCTGTTTTGAGATCAAGGGTAAAACTCTTCATGGACTTGAGGGACGATAAAAAGTAGACTGCCCTTCCCTGCTTTTCCTACCTGCACATCATCCCAAAACGCGGGAGTTCCTACGTGACCGAGGAAAGAAAGTTCGCCATTCTGTTTGCCGCAACCTTGCTGGCTGCGCGGCGGCTCATGGATATGGACCCGAACAAACCGAATATGGCGAAGGGGTATTTCGTGGATCGCGCTATCGAAGATGCTGCGTTCATCCTCGAACGGATCGATGCACGATGGTCTACGATTGTGAATTCTTTTTCGGCGAAAGACCGCTAGCGACGGACCATTTTCTGGGCCATGTGCATCACGAGCTTACGGTCATTGGCGTCTGCCTTGCCCAACAGACGGCGAAGCTTATTTAGAAATCGCGCATCTTTTCCGGAGCTACCCCAAAGGTCTTCGTCAGACTTGCCCTTGGGAAGATTCGGTATCTTGGGCGGCTCGTCGCCATCGTAGAAAAGCTGGTACATGGGAATTTCCAAAGCCCTGGCCATCTTCTCCAGAGTTTCAATCGCGGGAACAGTATGATTATTCTCGATTCGGGAGATGTAGGGGCGCACAAGGCCCGTCCGCTTTTCGATGTCACCCTGAGAGAGATTCTTTTCTTCGCGGAGTGCTCGAAGACGGTCGCCGATAATCATTCGGGGATTATTCCACTGAGGTCTATGCAAAGCAAGCAGGCTTCAGGCGGTAACGCGGGTTATTCTGGCTTGATGAGCCTCTTAATCATTGCCGCGAATCGTACATGATCTTCGCTGCGAACACTCTTGAATTTCAGACCCAGTCCACTCCCAGCTTTAACGTAACGCACAGTGGCTTCGGCCGTGATCGCTCCATCCTCTACAAGAAAATTAAGATTAACCGTCGCATCGACAGGGCAGACCTTCAATGTGTTGATAAAAAGACCACCCACGCTCAGATCTTTAACTCGCGACGTATCTTCAGCTCGGCCGCACCGCCAAAAGACCAACACACCTTGAGGCGTTTCAACTCGCTTGTGGTGCCTTCTTGAATGAAGATCTTGCTTTTTCAAAAATGCGTTCGCCTGGGCGATACCAGCCTTAAGTGATGGTCATAGTCCACTTCAAGGGAAATGCTGTGATTAATTGCGGAGATAAAGACTTGTCCTACACTCATGCAGCAAGTTCCTTTGCAGGTGATTCTAACAGAGATACCACTTCTTTAATGGTCCAAACATGGCATCCGAGTGCTTCGCTAGAATTCAAGAATGCGCATCCGAATTATCACGGATTCCTCAAGAGTTGGGCGAATGCAGGGATAATGACCGTTTCAATCTGCTCCAAGCAGACTTGCAAAACGTGTTGAACTTCGAGTGTGTCCGGCCCTGTTCCCACGGTCGGTTCAGCGAACGTTACGTACGGAAGAAAGGTTCTTTGCACACCCACAATGTCATCCGCCGTAACGACCGAGGGCGAGTCAATTTTTGCGCCATCCTTGAATCCGCCGCGAGTCAAAGTGAACACTCTGCCTCCCGTCAATTTAAGGTTTTGGTGAAGGGCGACTCGGGGAAGTGTAACGTTCAGGTGTCGGTGTTTATCGGCGTTAGAGAGTTTAGCAATTAGCCGCATCACATTATGGGTTCCTGTCCCACTACGATACGGCTGGACACTCTCGATGAATGCAAACGCAGCTCTGGAGATACCCGGAAGACGTTTTGCGAAACAGTTATATGGGAGAGGGGGATTGGTGTGCCCGCTCTTGATGAGGTGGTCGGGAATTGTGAGCCAGAGGGGGAAATCACAACTCTTGAACCAGTGAGCCGGAAGGCTGGCCTTAGTCGGATTGAGCTTGACGAGGTCAAACGCCAAGTGGTCTATGGCAGACCGGAGATGATAAACAATCTCTCCAGCGAGAATGGCAATCTCGGGCGGGGGACCGACCAAAAAATTAACTGTCTCTTTTCCGTTCGGATCCTTAATGATTTCATACGAGTCTGTTCTGGAGGTGATTCCGGCAATAACACGTTTGACTGTGCTCAGGTGTTCCGATGCCCGGACAAGTTTTAGCTTGGCGGATTCAAGGCCACTAACCATACACGGCCAATGGTACACTTCCGCAATACCGAAGAGGAAAACCAAATCTCTGGAACTGACTGCTGACCAAATCGAAGTGGTCGGTCAGTTCAACGACTGACCTCGGGCCTAAACCGTTTCCGCGCACGCCGCAAGGGAAGGCTGTTCGAGAAGGAATGCCGTGCAGTTTTTGATCTAGAGCGCGAAGGTTAAGACCGCAGTCAGACTCAAGATTCCTTGAGCGGATATTTGCGCCCCTCTTCAAACCCCGGCAAACCACGATTCCTTCATCGCGTAAGCAATCACGTTCGCACTTCCAACGATTTTGTTATCTTTCAACCCCTTTGCGATCTTTTCACAGATAAAGTCAGCTTTTTCTTTCGTTAAGAGTTTTTCCATGTCCATTATGTTTTTTCTCCCTCACTTTGGCCGCACCATGTATGTAGCAGTGGAAAGCTGCAAAGTAATTCGAGGAAGATTAAGTCTCTGTGACAACATGACCACGGTTCCGTCCGCGCAGCAGGCGCTCTTCATGGCTAGAGGGGTTCAACGGGTGTACCCAAGTTCGGTGGATTTTGTCACTCCGCATCATGTTGAACTGTGGGGTAGCTGAGCCATCTAGTGCGTTAGCGGTGCCGAGAGTACTGGCGCGGCGGTACCGTGGGACCATTCGCTGTCGCAGGTTCGCGGAATATCCTTCTCCTTCGAGCGTCTGCGGAAACGAAGGAAGAAGTGAAGCGCCTGTCGCCAGTAAACGTGTTATTTAGAGTGCTCGTATTTCTCCTTATCAGCACAGGGGGAATCGTCGTCGCGTCCCGATTGGTAGCGCCCAAGAAAGCATGACAGAAATTGTGATGGTCCTGTCATTTGGGAGCGACAGGCCTGACGACAGGTTGGAAATCGAACCGTCGAGCGAAAGTGCGTTTTTGGCAAACAATGCAAGCTCCTCTCGATCTGCGGTAATGGCTCTATTCAGAAGGCCCGCATGTGGTCCTCAAATTCAAGGGGCCCCTTTGCTGCGCGGTAAAAACCTACTCTCCACTGCTCGTCCTTCTCGTCTGGCACCACCTCGATCACGGTGCACGAGGGGCCAGTTTGCTTTACCTTGGGGAAGGATTTGCCCACACGTCACATAGTCGCGATGAGATTGAGAAATACGCCTTTGTGGTTGTACTTTAGATCGGTCAGGTCGTCGGAGAAGTCGGTGAAGTTGTAGCCGACGCCCGCCTTCAGGTTCTTGCCAATGTGACGATAAATGGCGGCAAGCGCGCCACGACGTCGTTGATTTACATCGGGGAGGTTAAGCGTTCGCACCTCCGCCAGGCTCTCCCATTGTTTTAGGAAACGCCAGTCCAGGCGCAACACCGTGAGCCGCGCGGTGTTGTCGAAGAAATTCGGGTGCACGCGATCCAGGCTTTCCTGTCCCATGCGGTAGGCGTACTTGCCTCCGAGGGACCAATTCGCCGTGAGGTCGTAGGTCAGATCGAGCGCCGCGATGTGGCTCTTCTGAAGGAACTCGGCCGCGGTGTTCTG
>WNFQ01007816.1_pt1 | contig 15997 bp, 8 predicted proteins | sample 5400171 | NCBI WGS metagenome assembly WNFQ01 (sample SAMN13153356, study PRJNA577476) | soil metagenome | isolation source: 20 cm soil under Madrone tree | place: USA:California | collected 2016-06-14 | reverse complement strand
TAGTCGTTGAACGTGTTGTAGCCGCCCTGCAGCAAGAATGGGTTGCCCGTTTGGTAAGTGAAGATCGAGCCCAGTGTCCAGCCGCCAACTACTCTGTCGACCACTCCACCCTTGTTGGCGAACTGCTTGCCCTTACCAAAGGGTAGATCGTAGGTCCCGTTAATGTGCACAGAGTGGCGAATGTCAAACAGAGTCGGCGCATACGCCATGCGCAGGTTACGCAGCGTGAAAACATTCACTGCACCCTGCCAGTTGTTCTGCGTCGATAACCCGAGCGTGTGCGACCAAGTGTAGTTGGCGTCAAACTGCAGCCCATGCCACGTCTGCTGACGGAAGTCCACCTGCAAAGCGTTGTAGTTCGAATATCCTTTGGCCACCAATTGGCTCAGTCCAACACCCTGAGCAAACGGATTCGCCTGGAAGTAGTTGATGGGATATCCGGCACCTGCTCCCGAGAACCCGGCGTTGCTGGCGCACGGAGCAAACGCAGACCCAATCAGGTTGCAGATGTAGGGAACCGGCCCGTTGACGCTGGCGAGAGTGTTCGCCAAGGCCCCTGCTTGCCCGGTGTTGAGGTTGTTGATGAAACCGCTGTTCGCATAATCTGCGAGCGGCACGCCCGTTCCGCCGGCGGACTCTCCCGCAAAGGCAGCGTCAAAAACAGGTAAAGCTTGCTGCCCAGCAAAACCATTGTTGGCGAACGATGTGACGCCGTTGGCCTGGTTGATCGCCAGGTTCTGCTGCGCGGCCTTGAACTGATCCAGGAAGCCGTTTTCGAAAATGTTGACTTCGTTCTGATTGATCACCATCCACTGGCGCAGGCTTCTGTTGCCGACGTAGCGAACTTCTAAGGCGCGACTCTCCCCAAGCTGCCGCTGAATCCCCAAGTTCCACGATTCCGTGTACGGTTGTCGAATGTGGGGCTCGACGCCATTCACTCCTGGTCCTCCCAGAAACGTGAAATCCGACACCGGCTCAGTCTTGAGGTATTGTTGCGGCGCCAGGCCGTACGCCGGCAGCGTGTCGCCAAGTGCCAGGCTTCCCGGCGCAAACGTGCCAGTTTGTCCCGTGTTGTTGGCATTCAGGAAGAATGACTGGAAATAAAACGCTCCGTAATCGGAAGCCTGATTCCAGAAGTATTGCTGAGGCTCCGTGAACCGGCGAAGCGAGAAACCCGCCCGGATCACTGTCTTATCTCCGCCCAACAGCCTTGCAAACGCGCCCTCTCCGCCGCGCGGATTCCACGCGATCCCCAACGCCGGCTGCGGAGTCACATACCATGGCTTGGCAGGCGAACTATTCTGCGTCAGGATCGGGCTCGTCGTTCCATTGAGTACACCGGGATTAAACAGATTGCCGACGCCAGAAGGTCCCCAGACCGCATCGTTGGCAGCGGAGTGATAGGCACCGGTCAGATCATAATCGGGCCAAGTGAAATCCCAGCGCAGTCCATAGTTGATGGTGAGGCTCGGGCGAATACGGTAGGAATCCTGGAAGAAAAGTCCAAACGCCTTCTGCAATTCATCCAGATTGTAGGTTCCGATGCACTGACAATAGGAATCCAACTTCTGGTTATAAGCAAAGCTTCCGCCGGCACTCGCGACTCTCCCGACCAGAACGGAATACAGCGCCTGGGCTTCTGAAAAGTCCGTACCCGACGCGTCGGGCACTGTTCCTCCGGGGCTATTGGAGAAAGCTGCGAGAGCCGGGTCACCGTTGACCAATCCACTCCCATTCGATTGCCCAAGGTTGAGGGCGGGGAATCCCAGAACTCCGTTGTAGTAATGGTTCTGTTCCCGCCACCAGGAGAATCCAAAGTTGAAGGTGTGCGCCCGCCTTTGCCATGTCACCGTGTCCGACGCGTTGAACACCGGATAATAGGAACCAGTGGGAATCTGGAAATTGGTTCCGTTCATGGCGGTGGAGTACGGATACGGTAAGTTTGGAAAATTCCAGGAGATCTGCTGTGTGTCTACAGTTGGAGTCACCCCGTTGTAGCCGAAGAAGCTTGCGGTGTAAAGAAATCCTCCGCGAAACTCGTTCACTAGGGTGGGCGAGAACATGTAGTTTATGCCCAAAGCTGCGGTGTAGTTCTTGAACCGATTCCCGGCTCCTGTCTTGTCAAAATCTGGACCGGGAAGATTCGGAGCGCTGGCTCCTGGCCGGGTGTCCTTGGTCATGTTCCACGCCAGATTAAACTTCATTTTCTCTGAGGGCGTGTAGTCGACGCGCACCGTCGGGAAATACTTCGCCGCCGGTGTCAGTACCCAGATGCTGGTGTTGGTCGTACCGGGCTGCTTCGACATGGCGAATGTGCCGAAGAAGAACAATTTGTCCTTGATGATCGGGCCACCCAAACTGCCGCCGAATTCGTTCAGGATCAGGTGATTCTTCGGGAGTCCCACTGCATTGCTGACCCAGTCATTCGCATTTAACGCAGAATTCCTATGGTCCTCATACACGCGCCCGTGGAATGCGTTGGTGCCCCGTCGGGTGACGAAGTTGATCTGCATGGTGGAGTTGCCGAAGCCCTGGTTCAAGTCGAGCTGGTCGGTCTGCACTGTCATTTCCTGGATGTTTTCGATACGAGGTTCGACCGCCGGCATGGCTGCGCCACCGAACTTCATACGCCCCGCACCGCCTACCACGCCGTCGATATTGCTGCCCTGTGCAATCGACGGCAATCCGTTCCAGGTGCCGCCCCCGTCACGAAGGGTGCCGGTGTAGCCGGGTACCAACTGGGTCATGGCGGTCAAATCCCGTCCGTTGATCGGTAGGCTTTCAATCGACTTCAGGTCGATTACATTGCCAATGGCAGAAGAAGTGGTTTCGACCAGCGGAGTCGCCCCGGCGCGGACCTCAACCGTTTCTGTCAAAGCCCCAACGCTAAGGGTTGCGGGAATGTCGGTGGTCTTCGTTGCCTGAACCAGCACCGAGTCGAACACCTGTGTTTTGAAGCCGCCCTTGGAAACCGACAGACGGTAGACCCCCAGCGGCAGGTTCACGAAGATGTAGGTGCCATTTGCCTGCGTGTTTGCTTTGCGTACCTCATTTGTGGACACATCGCGCAGTTCCAACTGCGCTCCTTGCACCACGCTGCCGGTCGGGTCCGTCACCGTCACCGAGATTCGTCCCTCAGAGCCGTGCTGCCCCCAGGCAGCGACGCTCACAAATGCAAGCAGCAGCAGACTGGCAACACAGCCGCTGCAGAGATTCCGCCAACGTTTGAAAGACATACTTCCTCCTTAGCACCTTCGTCGTGGCTTGCACTCGCTCCCGGTCATCACTCAACCCTTTGCGTTCTGCCCTACGTAACAGCGGCATTCCATTGCTCTTACGTGATTTAAGTGGAAATCACCCAGCAAACGTTTGCCGTTTGGTTGGATTTTGTATACTTTATTCACTAACGTTGTCAATCAAATTCTGGGAATTCCCTTGAGCACCAGATCTTGGCGGCGAGCGTGTAGATCGCTTTTTGTCGGAAGATGGTCTGGCATGGTTGGTTGCCGGCAACGTCACTCGTCCTTCCCCAACGGAAAGTCTCTATGGAAGGAGTTGAACGAGTTGTAGGTGATCGCGACCCAGTGATGGACCACCCGGAGGGAATGCTCTGTCTACGATTTCCAGGCGAGACCTGCTAAAGCGTTGGGGAGCTTTCACTCTTGCCTCGTCCATTGAATCGTGGGCAAGACTACGTGCCTCCGAGGCGCGGCTTTCATTTGTGGACGTCGCTCCTTCCGCCGGCATCCTCTTCCGCCACGACAGCGCCGCCTCACCCGAGAAATATCTGGTCGAAACGATGGGCGCAGGATGTGGCTGGATCGACTATAACCAGGATGGCTTGCTCGATCTTTACCTCGCTAATAGTGCACCCACTCAGGCATACAGACCCAAGCAACCGTTACGCAGTGCGCTCTATAGAAATAACGGCGATGGCACCTTCACCGACGTGACTCTGAAAGCCGGAGTTGCGGCGGAGGGTCTTTTCGGCATGGGTGTGGCCGTGGGGGACTACGATAACGACGGCTTCCCTGACCTGCTCGTGCTCGGTTACGATCGCTCCATCCTCTATCACAACAATGGGGATGGCACCTTTACCGACGTCAGCGCGCGGGCGGGCGTCGAGAACCTCGGCCGCTGGGCATCAAGCGCGGCCTGGTTCGACTACGACAACGACGGACGGCTTGACCTCCTGATCGCCAACTACGTCGACTGGTCGCCCGAATGTAACTTTTACTGCGGCGACCGGGGACCCGGCATGCGCAGCTACTGCCATCCCGACGATTTCCACGGTCAACCACCCACGCTCTTCCACAACAATGGAGATGGCACCTTTACCGACGTCAGCAAGTCTTCAGGAGTGGGTGCGAAAGGCGGCAACGGCCTGGGCGTGGTCACCTTCGACTACGACAACGACGGCTGGCAGGATATCTTCATCGCCAACGACCACATGCCGAACTACCTATTTCACAACAACCGCGATGGGACCTTTCGCGAGGTCGGCTACGCGGCGGGCGTTGCAGTCAGCGGCGAAGGGCAATTCGAGGCCGGCATGGGAACTGACGCCGCGGACACAACCGGCAATGGGCGACTGGATCTGATCGTGACTCATCTCGACATGCAGCTCGCACGCCTGTACCAGAATTTGGGCGATCAGACGTTCGACGATGCCACCTTCCGCTCCAAGATCTCCTATGGCACATTCCACATGAGCGGGTTCGGCACCCGTTTCCTGGACTACGACAACGACGGCTTCCGTGATCTTTTTATAGCGAACGGCCACGTGCTCGACAACATCCAGCGCTACCACGCGGGCACGCAGTACGCCGAGCCCAAGTTGATGTTTCGCAACCATGGGCGAGGCATCTTTGAGAACGTCAGTGATCAGCTCGGCCCTGATTTCACATTGCCTCGCGTGAGCCGGGGCGCCGCCGTCGGCGACTTTGACAACGATGGAGACCTCGACATCCTCGTCAGCAACAACGGGCAGGCACCTCAACTGCTTCGCAACGACGCAGGCGTCGCCAATCACTGGCTGGAAATTCTTCTGATCGGCACGAAGTCGAATCGGGATGGCGTGGGTGCGCGGGTAAAACTCAATGCGGGAGATCTCGTGCTCTACGACCAGAGAAAAGGCGGCATGAGTTACCAATCGGCCCAGGATCCGCGCCTGCACTTCGGTTTGGGTCAATGCTCCAAAGTGGATGCTATCGAAATCATTTGGCCCAGCGGCATGGTGACGAAATTATCCAACCTCAAGAGCGATCAGATTGTCGCTGTCAAAGAAGGCAGCGGGATTGTCGACCATCCGTTCCCGCGAATCGAAACGAAATGACCAACGAATTGCCCTTTTGTCTCAGTTCTTGTGCGCGGCCCCCTCTTGTTCAATTCTTTGTTCGCCGTAAGCCGCCTTGCGATCCCCAGGTGCCGAACTGATTCTCTCGGCTTGTGCCTGATTCAGCTTCGCCAGAATCCGCAGTGCCTCGTTTGCCTCTATCGCGTTACCGCGTCTCCGGTAGGCGTGCGCGAGGTTGACATATACAGAGGGATTGTCCGGCTCGAGTTCTCTCGCTTTTTCGAGATGCGCAATGGCCTCGGCAAGTCGATCGGACATCACGTAGACCTTGCCCAGTGCAACCTCCGCGCCGGGATCGCGAGGGTTCTTGGCCACGGCTTTCTCGAGAGCGATCTGCGCCTCCGTGAACCCGGTTTCGCCGGGACGGGCACCCGATCGAATGAGCGCTTCTCCGAAAATCGTCAACAAAATAGGATTCTCGTAGCCCTGCGCAATACCCGTGCGCGCAGCCTTCGCAGCCGCCTCAGGATTTCCCGCATACAACTCTTCGTTTGCAGCCGCCAGGAAACTGGTTTCACTCCCGGGCGCCAACTCTCGCGCCCGCGCGAAATCTTCGCGCGCTTGATCAAACTCGTCGAGCAGCGACAGAAACAAGCCTCGCTGATAATGCAGGCGGGCCGAAGCGGGAAGATTCTTCAATCCCAGTTCCACGACCTTCAACCCGAACGCGTAGTCGTGGCGATCCATGCTCGCGTCCCCAACGAACAGGTACAGCTTTTCGTTGGTGGGCGTCCGCGACGTCGCTCGCAGCAGCGCTTCGAAGGCCAACTGTTGCCGGCCGTCTCCCACGTAGCTCTGGGCCAGCAGATTCTCCACCTCCGCGTTCTCCTGTCCACTGTTGCGCAGGCCACTCAGAATCTCAATCGCCTTGCCGAACTGGCGCGTCCCCACATAGCAGAGGGCCAGGTTGAAACTCGCTGCGTATTCGTTCGTGACTTGTCCACCTGCAAGCACGAGGTGCGGGATCGCTTCCGCGAACGCACCCCGGCGTGTGAGCGCAGTTCCGGTCTGCAACTCCGCCTCGGCTTGCCGAACCCGCTGCGAAGCCTCCTCTCCATCCGTCCGATCTGTCGGACTCTGGGAGGATGCGGCTTGCGATCTATTTCGCTCCACTTGCGCGTCGCCTGGTGAAACAAGCACCAGCGCCGCCACAGTCGCAGCCAGAGTGCGCACAGCGCCGAACAACCTTAGAGACTCCATGTCCTCACTCGCAAATCGGAAGCGTCTATTGAACTCCCTACTTCCACCGCCCTTCACTCTCGACGATCGTAATGTACCGATCAACCGGCAAGTCCATAAATCGCTCCGTCTTCCCACTCGGCTGCGGCCACTGGACCTCCAGCCAATCGATCTTGTTTCGTTGGCCCAGTCCCAAGACCATGCGCGCATCGTGCGAAGAAAGGTAGCTGCCCCCTCCGACCTTGAATTGGTGGCGCTTCAGATCGCCGGATTGATAACTGATCCTGGCACCGATGGCATCCAGGTTGGCTTTCTTTCCGATTAACCGTACTCCCAACCAATGATTCTCTCGCCCAAGATTGTTCCGCAGCAGGATGGGTCCGGCATTGTTCTGTGCGACCAGCACGTCGACCGAACCATCGTTGTCGAAGTCGCCAAGGGCCATGCCTCGCCCTGACAAAGGCCGCGAAAAAATCCGGCCGCTCCGCTCGCTGACATTCTCGAAGCCCTTTCCGGTGTTGTGAAACAGCAGCATCGGTTCCAGAAATTTCACGCCCTCCACTCTCTGATCGATTCTGTCGTCCGGGTGACCGTTGCACAGCAGCAGATCAAGATTGCCGTCGTTATCGTAATCGAAGAACTTCAGCCCCCAACCGCTGAGCTGGCGTGTGGCCGCACCAATGCCGGTCGGAAGTGCAACGTCATTGAACATCTCGTTGTTGTCGTTGTGATAGAGCGAGTACATCTCCTGGTCCACGTTGGCCTCGACCAGGTCAAGCCAGCCATCCTGATCGTAGTCGGCTGCGTCTACACCCATGCCCGAGCGGGGCTTGCCAAACGCGCTGACACCAACTCCGGCCAGCGTCCCAATTTCTTCAAACCGCCCCTTGCCCCGATTGGCGAACAGAAAATTCGGCACGGTGTCGTTGGTCACGTAGAGGTCCACAAACCCGTCATTGTTGATGTCGGCAGCCACCACTCCCCAGGCCTTCGCAAGAGACTTCGCGATTCCAGATTCCCGGCTTACATCGGTGAAGGTGCCGTCGCCGTTGTTGTGAAACAGCCGGCAGGGCATGGGATCGTAGATGGTGGGAATGCAGTAGTGCCGCTCTCCGCTGAGAAGATCACCGCAGAACTTGAGTTTGGCTTTGCTGTAATCCACAAAACGGCAAACGAAAAGATCCAATCGGCCGTCGTTGTCGTAGTCGAACCAGACGGCGCTCGTCGCCCATCCCGCCGCGGCCACACCCGCTCTTGCGGTAACGTCAGAAAACGTGCCGTTACCATTGTTGTGGTAAAGGATGCTGTGCGGATATTGCGTAACGTAGAGATCAGGGAAACCATCTCCGTCGTAATCACCCACGGCAACACCCATGCCGTAGGCGTCTCCTGGAACGCCCGCCTTTTGGGTTATGTCCGTAAATGTGCCATCGCGGTTGTTGTGGTAGAGCGCATTTCGCAGCCGCTGAGCCGGCTCGTAGAAATCGCACGGGCCGCTATTCACCAGGTAGATATCCATCCAGCCATCGTTGTCGTAATCCAGAAACGCGCAACCCGGACCCACGGTCTCGGGAAGGTGAGCCATGGGCGAATGGCCGCTCACATGGATCCAGGAAATTCCGCTGACCGAAGGAGGAATTTCTTCAAACGCGGGCGCGGAGGTCTGCGACGCGAGCGAACGCGCTATGCCCGCCGCGTGCAGAGCGCCTCCGACGCCCGCACAGGTCATTGTTCTTAGGAAATTTCGCCGCGAAAATTGATGCCACTCATCGGTTCGGCCCTCGGACATCCGCCCTCCGCCCCGGTCAGCGCTGCGTCTGCGCACCTTGTGGGCTCTTCGCCATGGCTTCTCGTTGCAGAGTCATCTCGCGCTCAGCGTCCTGCTTGCGTCCGGTGCGCGCGTAGGCGGTTGCCAGTTGATAGTGACCGGCCGGGTCGCCAGGCTGGAGCTTCACGTAGCTTTGCAGTGGGGCAACAGCGTCGGAAAACTTACCAGCCGAATTGAGCGACATTCCCAGAGCAAGATAAGCCTCGAGAAAACTCTCATCCACCCGGGAAGCCTTCGAGAAACGAGTGATCGCTTCCTCCCACTGGCCAGCCTGCCGCGCGGTCTCGCCCAGCATGAACTCGGCGGAGGCGTTCTCCGGATCGATCTTCAACTCTTCCTCGAACTCCTTGGTTGCCCCCGCTTCGTCCGCCGGAGACTTCGCCAGCAAGATGCGCCCCAGGCGATAGTGAATTCCCGGCAGCTTCGGATTCGCCTCGAGGATCTTCTTATACTGCGCCGTGGCATCATCCCATTTTCCCTGCGACTCGAATGCTTCCGCCTCAAGCTGCTGGGCTTGCGGAGAAGTGGGGGCCCTTGCCGCCAGCTCCTGCGAGGAGCGGGAGGCCAACTCTGAGAAAAAATGGGTGGAGGTGTAGAGCACCTCGGGATCGCCGGGGAACTCGCGCTTCAGCAGGAGCAGCGCTTCTACCGCGGTCTCCGTTTCGTCGAGGCTCATCGCACAGCGCGCCGTCGCCATCGCAACTCTATATCTTTGCTGCTTGTCCACAAGGCGCGCGGCGGCATTCTTCAAACGCGGCAATGCTTCACGGCAACGTCCTTTCGCCGCCCATCCCAGCGCTCGTTCGGCCACTGCCGAGTTGTCAGATGGCTGAGCTTTCGGGGCAGACTGCGCGGGGCACGAGGTCGCCAGAAATCCGCAGACACAGCACGCACGCACGCACCTATAAAGAAGTTGTCTCATGAATGCAGAGAAGGACGACGAGGGTCGTCGCCGCAGTATACCGTTCATCTCCAAGGCACCCACTTGAGCGCCCGCGAGAGTGCGAACCGGTGTTGTTGCGATTTTCCCCAGAACCAGCGTAGTGTATACAATATCCAACGTCAAGCCCCGTTCGGGCAGGCCTCGATCAGGCAGTGAATGAATAAGGAGCAAGTTCGAATGGCATTCGGGAATTTCTCTCGCAGGGACTTCATGACCGCAGCGGCGACTGCCGCCTGTTCCGCGCTCGTACCGAAGCTACTTTCGGCACGTCCGTTTCAAGATCCAGTCGTCGACACAGTCAAGAAGGACGGAAAGACCATCAGTCGGGAAAAGGTCCCTTGGAAGGTCCATCCCTTCCCCCTGAAACAAGTCCGACTCGGTGACGGTCCCTGCAAAGTTGCCATGGAAGCGGATCGGAAATTCCTGCACTCGCTTCCACCTGACCGATTGCTCCATACCTTTCGCTTGAACGCCGGCATTTCCTCATCCGCGCAACCGCTCGGTGGTTGGGAAGCTCCCGACTGTGAACTGCGCGGCCACTATGCGGGAGGTCACTATCTGTCCGCGGGGTACCTCAGCGCCTTCCCGGTGGAGTTCTTTGACCGGCTTCGCGACCGCGAAAGAGTCTGGGCGCCGTTCTACACGATCCACAAGATCATGGCCGGCGCGCTCGACATGTACGTATACACGGGCAACGAGCAAGCCCTCGACATCACCGAAAAGATGGCGGGCTGGGTTGCAGGCTACACGCAGCCACTCAGCTACAACCACATGCAGCGCGTTCTAGGTACGGAATTTGGCGGCATGGGGGAAACGCTTTCCAATCTGTATGCCGTCACCGGTAAGGAGCACTACCTCGAAGTTGCCCAGCGGTTCGACAAGAAACCATTCCTCGATCCGCTGGCCGCACATCGCGACGAACTCAAGGGCCTGCACGTCAACACGCACATTCCCCAGGTTATCGCGGCTGCCCGCTACTACGAACTCACGGGCGACCGCCGCTATCGCGACATCGCTGAGTATTTCTGGGACGAAGTCGTCAGCGAGCGTTCCTACTGCACTGGGGGCACAAGCAACGGGGAGTCCTGGAACACCGACCCGGGCAAGCTCTCCACCGAACTCGGCACCAACACCACCGAGTGTTGCTGTGCGTACAATATGATGAAGCTGACCCGCCATCTGTTCGGCTGGTCTCCCGACGCTCGTCTGATGGATTACTACGAGCGCCTCGTGTTCAACCACCGCCTGGGCACAATCAATCCGGAAGACGGCACCATGATGTATTACCTGCCGCTCGCGTCCGGGTACTGGAAGACATTCGGCAAGCCCTTCGATGCGCTCTGGTGCTGCACCGGAACAGGCTCGGAGGAGTACGCCAAGCTTGCGGACACGATCTACTTCCACGACGACGATTCGCTTTATGTCAACCTCTACGTCGACTCCGATGTCGACTGGCCGGAAAAAGGCTTTCGAGTTCGCCAGGAGACCCGTTTCCCCGAGCAGCAGAGCACGACGCTCACGGTCACGGCTAAGAACCCAGCACAACTCGCCATCAACCTTCGGATTCCGTACTGGGTGCAAGATGGCAGCGTGAAGGTAAATGGAGCCACGCTTCCAGCATTCGCCAGTCCCAGCAGCTACCTCACACTGAATCGCACCTGGAAGACCGGCGATAAGATCGAACTGAGCCTTCCCCTGGATCTGCACATTGATCCGATGCCGGATGATGAGACTATCCAGGCCGTCATGTACGGGCCGCTCGTCCTGGCTGGACGCTTCGAGGCGGTCGGTAAGGACATGCTGTACGGTGAGTACGGACCCAAGGACAACGCGCAAATCAAGGTGCCGGATATCGTTGCCGATCCCGACAAGCCCACGGCTTGGGTGGAGCCGGATCCGAAACAGCCGCTCACGTTTCATGCGGTGGGACAATCCCAGCCATTGACCATGGTGCCGCTGTATCAAGTGATCCAGGAGAGGTACGCCGTCTACTGGAAGGTAAACAAGAAGAGCTTATAGGTCGTTGCGTTTGGTTTCCCGAGATCCGGAAGAGATTCGCTCCGCGGTCGAAGGGCTGGCCTGTCAATAGTTAGTTCCCGTGTCATCCAAGGAGTAAGGCTTGAAGAACGTTCGCTTCTTGCTCGTCGTTGTCTCCCTTCTCATCTGCTGCATTCTCGCAATGCCTTCCGCCGCGTCAGGGCTGCGGGCTCAAGCGCCCGTACCGTCCGGCATTGAAAGCCGTCGCCTGCAACTACTCTCCCTCTTCGATGAAGAGTGGGAATACGAGCTTCGCTCGGACCCCGAGTTCGCAACGGCAATCGGAGATAAGCGCTACAACGACCGGCTGAGCGATCATTCCCCTGAGTTCCACAAGTCTGAGGTCGAGCAGGCACGCAGGTTCCTCACCCGCTTCGAAGCCATCGATCCCGCAGGCTTTTCGCAGCAAGACACGCTCAGCTTGACACTCATGATCCGCAAGTTGCGCGAGGAGATCGAGGGCGCGCAGTTCAAGTCCTGGGAGATGCCGGTGAATCAGATGGGCGGCCCGCATCTTAACTTGCCGGACCTGGTGAGCCTGACGCCGTTCAACACAACCGCTGACTACGAGAACTACATCGCCCGCCTTCATCAGATCCCGCGCGTCTTCGACCAGGTCACCGCCAACATGCGCCAAGGCATGAAAGACGGGCTCATGCCACCCAAGTACCTTCTGGAAAAAGTAGCGACCGAGACGGAGGACCTTGCCTCTAAGACGGGCGAGGCAAGCCCGTTTTCAAAACCGGGGATGGAATTCCCGGCAAGCGTTCCAGCCGCGGATCAGAAGAGACTGCGCGCAGCGGTGCTGTCTGCCGTTGACAACGAAATCATCCCTGCCTATCAGCGTTTCGCCAAATTCGTGCGCACCGAATACGCGCCCCAGGGGCGCACCGACCCCGGTGTCTGGTCGTTGCCCGACGGAGGTGCGCGTTATCGCTTTGCCATCCGGCATATCACCACAACCGACCTCACTCCCGATCAGATCCACGAACTCGGACTCAAGCAGATCGCGGAAACCGAAACCGAGATGCTGGCGGTGGCTCTCAAACTCGGTTTCAAAGACCTCGCAAGCCTGAACGAACATATCAAGACCGAGCGGCGCTTTTATGCGAAGTCAGGCGATCAGTTGCTTGGGCTCTACACGGACTACAGCCGCCAGATGGAAGGCGAATTACCCAAGCTCTTCGGACACCTCCCCAAGAGCAAGCTTGTCGTGATTCCGATGGAGGCGGCTCGCTCGAAAAATGCGGTCCCTGCCGACTACACGGACGGAGCCGCCGACGGTTCACGTCCGGGTCGCATCAATGTCAACGAGTGGGATCCCGAACATCGTTTGTTGTTGAACGTGGAGGCCATCGCGTACCACGAAGGTGTGCCTGGACACCACCTGCAGCTCTCTCTGGCGCAGGAAATGCCCGATCTGCCGGCATTCCGACGCCACGCAGGGTACACTGCGTTCGTGGAAGGCTGGGCGCTGTATGCCGAACGATTGGGCCAGGAAGTCGGCCGCTACCAGGATCCGTACAGCGATTACGGACGCCTCGAAAACGAAATGTGGCGTGCCATTCGCCTCGTCATCGATACCGGCGTTCACGAGAAACGCTGGACGCGCGGCCAAATGGTGGACTACTTCCACCGGTACACGGCCATGGACGAGCCCAACGTTCAGAGTGAAGTCGACCGCTACATTGCCTGGCCTGGACAGGCGCTTGCCTACAAGTTAGGTCAGTTGGAAATTTTGAGTTTACGAGAACAAGCACGCCAGAAACTAGGACCCAAGTTCGATCTGCGCGCCTTCCACGACGAGGTGCTCGGAAACGGAGCCCTGCCGCTCGACATGTTGCGTTCGCAGGTGAAAACCTGGATCGAACTGAAAGAAAGGCAATGACCCCCAACAATCTCGACTCTTGAAATTCTGCCATTCCTTGCAATCATTGCCCGACCGATCCCCTCATGGTTGGGTTCCTAAAAATGCTTTGCAGGTGGCTTCGAACTGCTTCTTTTCCTACTTTTGGAAGGTCTTCTCAGACAGAAGCCGAGCGTCCCTCAACCCCACTCCGCGCTGGGACCGTCCTTTATCGCCAGTCCCATCTTGATGCGCCGCTACGCACCTGCGCGAAAGCGTGCGCTTGCAGCCTCAGCAACTCGCGCCCTACTATTATCTGGCTCTGGTCGCGAGAGACCAGGGGGCGCGATGTTGAGGCCATCCGGGCGTTGGAGCGTTGTTGCAGAGCTATCCAGACCAGGCTGCGTCCTGCGAGGCTCTGGGACTTCTGCTCATGAGCGCCCATCGCTACCCCGACGGCCGAAGCCAGCCTGGAGAAGGCCGGCCGCTTGAACCCGAAATCGGTAAAGGCGAATTACGAGCTCGGCCTCGCTCAGGCACGTACCGGACCGAAGGACCAAGGAGCGGTGGAAGGCCAGAAGGGCGGGCAGCTCTCGGTCGCAGATGATCGCAACCAGAAGGCGAACCTGGACATCTCCGAGGGCGGCGCGGCTCTCGACCAGGGTGATCTGGATCGGGCCGCTGTCAAGTTTCAACACGCGACCAAGCTTCAGCCCGAGTCTGGCGACGCTCAACGTTTTCTTGGCATGGACTTTGAGAAGCAGCATGATCCAGACGGTGCCTCGGCCGCTTATCGCAGGGCGTTGGATCTCAACCCCGGTAAGGACTCCGCCAAACAGGGTTTGGACAGCGTAGAAAACACTCTACTGAAAAGTGCCCGGCTGGGTGCTGCGAAACGGGCGACTGCCGGACCGAACGATCTCACAAAGATCACGGAGTTCGAAGGCTACATTCGCGAAACCAAAGGAATCCTGAGCAACCGGAAATTCGGCAAGAGCTAGGTATGCGGAGATGTCTCCATCGTTCGGGTCGGTTCCTGCTTCCTGCCCTTTTGTGCTTTCTGATAGCCGCCACTCCCGCTTCCGACGTGCAGTTCAATGACATCACCCAGGCCGCTGGTATCGATTTCAAGAACGAAAATTCGGCCACCTCGAACAAATATCTGGTAGAGACGATGGGTGGCGGCGTTGCCCTGTTGGACTACGACAACGACGGCCGGCTCGACATCTTCTTCGTCAATGGCGCAAACATTGACGACCCCATGCCCGATGGCAAGGCTCCCGACAAGTCCGATCGAAAGTTCTGGAACCGGCTCTACCATCAGAATGCAGATGGTACGTTCACCGATGTCACAGAAAAAGCGGGTCTTACCGGAATGCCACAAAACGACTACGGTATGGGCGTGGCTGTGGGCGATTATGACAACGATGGCTTCGAAGACATTTACGTCACCAATTACGGCGGGAACACGCTCTATCACAACAACGGAAATGGCACGTTCACCGATGTCACAAAGAAAGCCGGGGTCGCCGCCGGCGGCTGGAGCGCGAGCGCGGGTTTCTTCGATTACGACAATGATGGCAAGCTGGACATCTTCGTCACGCGCTACGTGGATTGGACTTTCAAGACTAACCGCTACTGCGGAGAGCGACGTCCTGGCTACCGGGCGTATTGCCACCCAGACAACTACGCCGGTGTGACCAACATTCTGTACCACAACAATGGTGACGGTACGTTCACTGACGTTTCCGTAAAGGCTGGAGTCGCGAACCCCGCCGGCAAGGGCCTCGGCGTTTCCTTCGCCGACTACGACAGCGATGGTTTCACCGATATTTTTGTCGCCAACGATTCGGTGCAGTGCTTCCTCTACCACAACAATGGTAACGGTACCTTCAGCGAAGTCGGGCTGCTCGCGGGCGTTGGATACAATGAGGACGGCAAAGCGTTCGCCGGGATGGGCGCCGATTTTACGGACTTCGATAACGATGGCAATCCCGACGTCGTGGTCACCGACCTCTCCAACGAACGCTACATGCTCTTTCGCAACAACGGTGATGGCAGCTTTCGGGATATCACCAACTCCTCCGGGATCGGAGGCGCGACCCTGGCATTCTCCGGTTGGAGCACTCATCTGTTCGATTACGACAATGACGGGTGGAAGGATCTCTTCGTGGCGCAGGGACACGTGATGGACACCATCGAGCGCACGTCGCCCAATCTGAGATATATGCAGCCGCCTCTCCTTTTGCGAAACGAGGTCGGGCACTTCAAGAGGGTAGTGCCAGGATCCGCCTTTCAAATGGATTGGGCCGGCCGAGGCGCTGCGTTTGGAGATCTCGACAACGATGGCGACATCGACGTCGTCATTAGTAACGTGGGCCAAAAGGCCGTCGTGCTGCGCAATGATGGCGGCAACCGCAATCACTGGCTTGGGATCGAGACCATCGGCAAGAAATCGAATCGGGACGGGATCGGCGGCCGTGTGAAAGTCGTGTCTGCCTCAGGTCAAACCCAATACTTTACCGTCAACACTGCGGTCGGCTACCTCTCCGCCAGCGACAAGAGGTTAGTCGTCGGTCTGGGCAGCGACTTAACCGCGAAGCTGGTCGAGATCCGATGGCCCTCGGGCATTGTGCAGAAATTTGAAAACGTGAAATCAGGCCAGCGGTTGAAAGCGACCGAACCCGCGCCATGATTGTCATCCCAAGAACCTTGACAGGGAGTCCATTGCGGGACTATAACCCAGTGCGGCCGCGAGAAAGCGTTTACTCCTAAGCGGGGGACGAATGGAAGCTGAGAGAAGTCTGC
>WNFQ01001877.1_pt1 | contig 16000 bp, 13 predicted proteins | sample 5400171 | NCBI WGS metagenome assembly WNFQ01 (sample SAMN13153356, study PRJNA577476) | soil metagenome | isolation source: 20 cm soil under Madrone tree | place: USA:California | collected 2016-06-14 | reverse complement strand
GCCGCGTACGCGCCGCGTACGCAATGGCCGACCGCGGCGACGACGAGCAGCACGAGCAGGCGCGTGCCGATCGGCCGCCGTCGCGGTGCCGGTATGGTTGCCGTCGTTCGCCGGGCCGTCGCCGCGATCGATGAATCGGAAATAGTGCTCCGTAGCATGGGGGATTGCTTTCTCGTGTACGCCAGCGCCGGCGACGCGCCAAGACCGGATGCGGATTTTGCAAACGCGCACCGGATTCACTATCGTCACGCAGCGATGGCCTATCCGACGCATCGCCCGCGCCGCCTGCGCCGTACGGCCGCGTTGCGACGCCTCGTGGCCGAGACGCGGCCGAGCATCGACGGTCTCGTGCTGCCGCTCTTCGTCGCCCCGGGGAGCGGCCGCGCGCAGCCGATCGCGGCGATGCCGGGCGTGGCGCAGCTCTCCGTCGATCGTGCCGTCGACGAGTGCAAGGCGGCGTTCGACCTCGGCGTGCCGGCGGTGATCCTCTTCGGCATCCCCGAGCGCAAGGACGCGATCGGCTCGGGCGCGTACGCCGCCGACGGGATCGTGGTGCGCGCGGTCGAGGCGATCAAGGGCGCGCTGCCGGAGCTGCTGGTCGTCACCGACGTCTGTCTCTGCGAGTACACCGACCACGGGCACTGCGGCATCGTCGAGAACGGCGAGGTCGCGAACGACGCCAGCCTCGAGCCGCTGGTGAAGGAGGCGCTGGCGCACGCGCGCGCCGGCGCCGACATCGTCGCGCCGTCGGACATGATGGACGGCCGCGTCGGCGCGATCCGCGCCGGCCTCGATCGCGCGGGCTTCGTCGACGTGCCGATCATGGCGTACGCGGCGAAGTACGCGTCCGCGTTCTACGGCCCGTTCCGCGAGGCGGCGGAGTCGACGCCGCGGTTCGGCGACCGGCGGGGCTACCAGATGGACTCGGCGAACGTGCGCGAGGCGCTGCGCGAGGTCGCGCTCGACGTCGAGGAGGGCGCCGACATCGTCATGGTCAAGCCGGCGCTCGCCTATCTCGACGTCATTCAGCGCGTGCGCGAGCGGTTCGACCTGCCGGTGGCCGCGTACGCGGTCAGCGGCGAGTACGCGATGATCAAGGCCGCGGCCGCCGCGGGCATGATCGACGAGGAGCGTGCGATGTGGGAGACGCACCTCGCGATCGTCCGCGCCGGCGCCAGCATCGTGCTGACGTATTTCGCGAAGGATCTCGCGCGACGCATGCGATGACGTCGACCCGGCGCGCGGCGAGGACGCGAGCCGTCGTGGCGCTGCTCGCGGCCGCCGTCCTCTGGGCGCCGGTGGTCGCCGCGATGGGGCTGAAGGAGGAGCAGGGGCTCGGGGCCCGCTTCGCTCTCGAGGCACGCCGGCGCCTGCCGCTCGTCCGCGAGCCAGTGCTGAGCGCGTATCTCCGTCGCATCGGCGAGCGGATCATCGCGCATCTCGACGCGCGCGAGTTCGACTATCGGTTCTACGTCGTGCGCGAGGCGACGCTGAACGCCTTCGCCGTTCCCGGCGGCTACGTGTACGTCCATGCCGGGCTGATCGACGCAGTCGCCGACGAGGCCGAGCTCGCCGGCGTCCTGGCGCACGAGATCGTGCACGTGCATGCGCATCACGTCGTGCGCCAAGAGGAGCAGACCGCGCTGCTGAATTACGCGACGATCCTCGGCCTCTTTCTTTCCGCAGTCCATCCGGCGCTCGGTGCGGGCGCGGCGAGCGCCGGCGCGGCGGCGCAGCTCAAGTACGCGCGGCAGTACGAGACGGAGGCGGATCACGTCGGGATCGGCCTCATGCGCGACGCCGGCTTCGATCCGCTCGGTATGCCGCGGTTCCTGCGTTTGGTGCTGAAGACGCAGCAGCTGAACCCGACGGAGGTTCCGCCGTATTTTCTCTCGCACCCGCTCACCGAAGACCGCATCACCGAGCTCGAGCAGCTGGCGCGCGCGATGCCGCGCACGCGGCCGCGCACGGGCGGCGACGCCGAGCTCGCCGCCGCGCAGGCGACTGTGCGTGCGCTCGTCGGGCCGCGTGAAAAAGTCGTGCCCGCGTACGAGGAGCGTCTCGCTCGTGATCCCAAGAACGCGGGCGCGCAACATCAGCTCGGTCTCGTCCTTCTCGAGACCGGGCAGCCCGAGCGCGCCGCGCCGCTCCTCGCCGGCGCCGCCGCCGCGGGCGCGCCGCGCGCCCGCGGTGACGAGGGCCGCGCGCTCGCCCGCCTCGGCAGACTCGCGGAGGCGCGCGCTGCGTTCGAGGCGCATCTCCGCGACTATCCCGACGACCCGCCGATCATGGCCGACCTGGCACGCACCATGATCGCGGCCGGTGAGCTCAAGTCTGCCGCGGCGCTCCTCGAAAGCGCCCTCGCGCGTGAGCCGGAGCTCGACGACGCCGAGTACGCGCTCGCCGAGTGCCGCAGCAAGAGCGGCGACGAGCGCCAACAATGGTGGCACCTCGCGCGCGCCTACGAGCTGCGCGGCGAGTACGACCGCGCGAGCAACGCCTACGAGAAGGCGCGCGACCTGGTCCCGAAGGACACGCCGGAGCGCAAGGAGGCCGAGGAGGCGCTGAAAGCGCTGCGCGCCGTCCTCTGACGCGCGGTCGCACCGGCGTCGTCCACGCCTGGCGAACGCTCTACGATCCGCGCAGATCGTCTTTTCGACGTGAACGAGGCGTACGTCGCGCGGCGCGGTGGGGAGCGCCTCCCGGGCGGACGACGGAACGCGCGGGGTAGTTGTTGCGCTGTGGATTCTTCCGTTTCCGTGCGTTCGAGGTGGTAGGGCGTTCCAATGTCCGCCCGGGAGGCGCTCCCCACCGCGCCGAGCGACGCTCGCCGCAACACGCCGCAACATGATCGCCGTGATTGCGGCGCGGCACGGCGTGCACTACGTCCGCTTCGCGCGACGGCAGTGCGGCGCACGACGCGCCGTCGCGTCGCGTGCACAGCACCGCGGGTCGAACGCCCTACGTCCGGCCCGGGCGGTGTCGGGGTGCCGCGCGCAGGCGCATTAGACCGCCCTACCACCGCGAACGGTGCGGGAACGGAAGTTCCACAGCGCTACCACCAACCCGCGCGGTCTACTAAGCCAGCGCGCGGCACCCCGACGCCGCCCGCGCAGAACGTCGGACGCTCGCACCTGCGTCGCCGTGTTGCGCGAGACGTCACACGCGGGCGCGGACGTCGAGCGTGTCGGCGATCCAGTCGGCCGCGAGGTCGCGTACGAGCGGGAAGTTGTCGACCGAGCAGTGCTCGACGCCGCCGTCCTCGGGCTGGAGGACGACGAGCTTCCGCGCGCAGCTGTTGCGGGCGGCGTCGTACGTCTTCTGGCCGTGATCGACGGGGATCTGCCGGTCGCGGCCGCCGTGGACGACGAGGAGCGGGCAGGTGATGTGCTGCGCCACGTCCTTCAACGTGAACCTGCGCATGAACGCGATTGCCGCCTCGAGCGAGTCGGTGCCGGTGACCCACAGCATCTGGTCCTCGACGTCGGGCACCGAGCGGGCGTAGCGGTCGCCTTGCGCCATCCGCAGCTGCAGCACCTCGCCGGCGTCGTAGAACGCGCCCCACGCGACGCAGCACGCAAGCCGCTTCTCGAATGCGGCGGCGCGCGGTGCGTAATATCCCCCGAGGCTCGGCGCCATGATGCCGATCCGCGTCGCGTCGACGTCGGGTCGGCGCGCGAGGTAGTCGATGCACGCGCCCGCCGATCGCTCGGATTCCACCTCGGCCGGAAGCCCGTGCAGGCGGAGCGCGCCGCCGCTGCCGGGTTGGTCGCAGAAGAGGCCGGCGATGCCGCGACGCGCGTACTCCTCGGCCATCGAGAGATAGTTGAACTCCTTCAGCCAATCGAAGCCGTTGAAGTGGATGATGCAGGGCGCCGGGCGGTCGCCCGCGGCCTTGACGAACACGGCGGGCATGGCCCCGCCGCGCGCGCCCATGGCGTACGGGATCTCGACCAGCTCGGCGGCGTTGCCGCGCAGCGCGACGCCGCGTGCGAACATCGCCGTCGCGTCGCGATAGATGTCGAGCTTGCGCGGATCGGCGCAGCGGAGCGCCCGCTCGGCCATCAAGAAATAGAGGGCGCCCCGCAGATACTTCTCGCCGGCGCTGCGGCGGTGGTGCTCGCCCTCGTCGTGCCGCGCTTGCCGGCGCAGGCGTTCGGCAAGCGCCGACCAGGCGTCGGCCCAGGCCGCACTCGCGGTGCCCACGTCGCCATCCGCGACGGCACGCAGGGGCCGACACGCGGTGTCGACGTCGGAGGCGACGGCGCCCATCCCGAGCGCAGTCACGACGGCCAAGTTCCACGGATAGTTGTTCTCGAAGTACTCGAACATCAGCGGCTCCTTCACGGGTTGCGCAGGATTGCCAGAAAGAGGGCGCCGAGCCGACGCGTCAGTTCGGCGTCCGAGAGACGATACCGGCCCGGGTCCGCCGTCGGGAACAGCAGACGCTGCTGGACGACGGCAAGAACGGCACGACTCGCGAAGTCGACCGCTCGATCACGCTCGCGGCGCGCGAGGTGGTGCAAGCGAGGACGGAGGAGCGCGGCGAGCCCCTCCGAGCCGTGCCGCATCAGCTCCGCGACGCGCGTCTCGACGTCGCGGTCGTTCACGAGGAGCGCCGCGCGCAAAAGATGCGCGCGCGGCAGCAATCGGCGGACGATGCTCGTGACGACGGCGCGGACGACGGTCTCGAGATCCGCGCCCTCCCAACGGTCGGGGTCGAGGAGCGTGTCCATGTTCCGCAGCGTCTCCTCGAAGTGGCGCTCGTGGAGCGCGAGCACGAGCGCGCGCTTGTCCTCGAATCGTGCGTAGATCGACGTCACCGCGACGCGCGCGCGCCGCGCGAGATCGGCCATCGTGATTTTCTCGAACGGCTGCTCGGCGAGCATCGCCGCGCACGCATTCAGCACGCGCTCCTGGCTCTGGCGGCTGCGCACCTGCCGCGGCGGCCGTAAGCGGCGGTGCAGGGTGGGTGCGGGGTCGAGAGCGGTCGGCATGATCATGTCTATAACTGTAATCTAGTTACAATACTGTCCGGGCGAACGCAAGCCGTCGGCGTCCTGATCGCGAAGCGCGGGCGCGCGGCGTTCGAGCTCGACGCGCGGCGCTGCCGATCACACCCGGCGCTTCCGCAAGCGCTTCTGGCCGCGGCTACGTGACGTCAGCGGCGTCTTCGCGCCGCCCTTCAACGCCGCGAGGAACTGCTCGACGGGACGGGTGTTCAGGACGTCGTCGCGGGTCGCCCAGCCGCGGCGCGCCTGGTCGATACCGTAGCCGTCGGGATACTGGAGCTGCGCGGTTGCGTGCGCATCGGAGTCGATGACGAGCTTGACGCCGGCGGCGACGGCCTTCCGCACGTGATCGTCGCGCAGGTCGAGACGGGCAGGGTAGGCGTCGAGCTCGAGGACGGTGCCGGTCTCGCGCGCGCACGCGATCACGGCGTCCATGTCGACGTCGATCGGCTCGCGCTTGCCGAGGATGCGCGCGGTCGGGTGAAACAGAATGTCGGCGTGGGGGTTGCGCATGGCGCGCAGCACGCGCGCCGTCATCTCGGCGCGCGGCAGGAGGAAGTGCGAGTGCACCGCGATGCCGACGACGTCGAGCTCGGCAAGCGCGTCGTCGGCGATGTCGAGCGTCCCGTCCTTGCGGATGTTCACCTCCGCGCCTTTCAAGACGCGAAAGCCCTCGAGACGCGCGTTCAGCGCCTCGATCGCCGCGCCTTGCTTGCGCAGCTTCGCCTCGTCGGCGCCGGAGGTCATCGCGAGGTCGCGCGTGTGGTCGGTGATCGCCATGTACTGGAGCCCGAGGCGGTGCGCCGCTTCGACCATCGCCTCCAGCGTGTCGGCGCCGTCCGTCCACGTCGTCTGCGTCTGCAAGTCGCCGCGCAAGGAGCCGTGCTCGATCAGCTGCGGCAGGCGCCCGGCGCGCGCGGCGTCGATCTCGCCGACGTCCTCGCGCAGCTCGGGGGGGATGAACGGCAGATCGAGCGCCGCGTACACCTCCTCCTCGGTCTTGCCGGCGATCGACGTATCGCCGCGAAAGACGCCGTACTCGTTCAGCTTGAGGCCCTTCTTGATCGCGATCTGCCGCAGCGCGACGTTGTGCGCCTTGGAGCCGGTGAAGTAGTGCAGGGCGGCGCCGAAGCTCACGCGCGGCACGACGCGGACGTCCATCTGCAATCCGCCGGCGAGGCGTACGGAGATCTTGGTGTCGCCCTTCGCGAGGACGCGTGCGACCTCGGGCAGCGCCGCGACGCGCTCCATCACGGGCGCCGCGCGGCGCGCGATCACGAGGATGTCGGCGTCGCCGACGGTCTCGCGGCGGCGGCGGATCGAGCCGGCGATCGTCGCCCGCTCGACGCCGGGCAGCGCCGCGAGACGAGCCTCGATGTCGCGGACCAGCGGCAGCACGTCGCCGAGCGGCGTCCGACCGTGGTGCTCGCGGGCGAACGCCAACCCGCGCAGGATCTTCTCCTCGCTCTTCTCGCCGAACCGCGGGAGGGCGCGGATGCGGCCGGCGCGCGCCGCCGCCTCCAGGCTCTCGAGGTCGGTGACGCCGAGCGCCTGGTAGAGCGCGCGCGCCCCTTTCGGCCCGACGCCCTCGACCGCGGTGAGCGCGGCGACGTCGATCGGCGTGCGCGCGCGCAGCTCCTCGTGGTACGCCATGACGCCGGTCGTGAGCAGCTCCGCGATTTTCTCCGCGATGCTCTTGCCGACGCCGGGAATCTCCGCCAGCGCCTTCACCCCGCCGCGTGCGAGCATCGCGCTGCACGGCTCGTCGCACGTCGCGATCGATTGCGCGGCTTTCTCGTACGAGCGCGGCTTGAAGGGCACGTTCTCCATCTCGAGGAAGAGCGCGATCTCCCGCAGCGCGCGCGCGACGTCGGTGTTGGTCAGCGTCATGGCAGGCACGTGCAGCGCGTCATCACGCGCGTGACTCGCGATCGATTCGGCGTGGCATCGAGCGGCGCCACGTCAGTGCACCAGCTCGGTGACGTCGAAGTAGATCACCATCTCCTCCTCGCAGTCGTCGCACGCGAGCCGCGTCAGACGAAAGCGCTGCGCGCCCAGCTGGCGTGCGCCCTCGCCGGTCGAGCGCAGCGGACGGCCGCACCCGCAGCGGCGGGCGGCGACGATGCGATCGATCTCGTCGAAGCTGCGCACGGGAATCGCGCGTTCCATGGTGCTGCCGGGTCCGGTCGCGGCGAGCCGTCGCCGTCCCCGCATGCGCCATCCGCGCACGACCCAGACGGTGGCGGCGAGGAGGACGACGACGGCGAACAAAAGTCCCACGGCAGGTCGCGCGGCCGGTGCTCGGCTCCGGGTCGCGAGGTTCAGGCCGGCAGGCGGCCGGGCCGGAAGAGCACCTTGGTATCGGCGACGACGAGCTGCTCGTTCAAGAAGAGCTGCACGGCTTGCGACAGCACCTTCCCTTCGAGCGCCTTGCCGTGCTCTTTCACGTCCTCGAGCGTGTCCTCGCCGACGCGGATCTGGAACACGTCCTGCAAGATCACCGGTCCTTCGTCGAGCTGCTCGGTGACGAAGTGCGCGGTGCAGCCCGAGACGCGCACGCCGGCCTCGAACGCTTGCTTGTAGGCGTTCGCGCCTGGGTGGTACGGCAGCAGCGACGGGTGGATGTTGATGATGCGGTGCGAGTACTGCCGCACCATCGCCGGCGACAGCACCTGCATGTAGCGCGCGAGCACGACGAGGTCGGGTCGCGCCTCGCGCAGCCGCTCGATCAAGAAGCGCTCGTGCGCCGGCTTGTCGGTCGACGGCAGCCAGTGAAACGGAATGCCGCGGCGCTCGGCGATCGGGCGCAGTACGTCGTGGTTCGAGAGCGCGATCGCCAAGTCGCCGTTGATCAGTCCCGCATCGTGATCGGCGAGCAGCGTCTCCAGGCAGTGCGGCTCCTTGGTGACGAGAATGGCGACGCGCTTGCGCTCACGCGCGCTGTGGAGGCGGACGCTCACCTCCATGTGCATCTCGTCGCCGATGTGCTTGAGCCCGAGGATCATCTCGTCGAGCGACGTCGAGAGGTCGCTCAGGTCGACGCGCATCGTCATGATGAAGAGACCCTCCATCACGCGCTGCTCGATGTCCTCGATGTTGGTGTTGCAGCCGGCGAGGTACGTCGAAATGCGCGCGACCACCCCCTTCTGGTCGCGGCCGACGACGGAGACAATCGCGAGGTTTTTCGGAACCGCCATGGCGATGGCCAGCGGCTACCCTAGAAGCCTGTGCAATTCAACGTCGCGTCCGCTTCGTGCCTTGCGCCATCACCCGCCGCGATCACACGCCGTGCGACACGCATAACCAAGACGCGTGCTTGAATATTGCTCGCGACCCCTCTACCCTGGGCAACGACGCGCGTACCGAGCGCAAGCCGTACCGAGTGCAAGAAGGAGAGACGTCGATGGCGTCGAAAGAAGCGGACATCCTGGTCGGGCGACGATACCTCGCGAAGGGCTACCTCGACCAGGCGCTCGAGTTCTTCGCCCGCAACGCCGATCTGGTCCTGCCGCAGGACTGGACGACGCTCCGGGACAAGCTCCTCGAGCGCGGCCGCATCCAGGACATGGTGCGGATCTGCGAGCTCGGCCACGTGCCGCTTCCGAGCGACCAGCTGCTCGCCCGCGGCGACAAGGCGCTGGTCACGAAGGACATCGACCTCGTCATCAATCTCTACGAGCTCGCCGGCGCCGACCGTCCGCGCTGGGAGAAGGTCGTCGACGTCCTCGTCGAGATGCCGGAACGCAAGCGCCAAGCGGTCGCGATCGCCGATCGGTACCTTGTCGACCCGGCGGCCGCGCCGGCCACCGCACGTCCCGCGCCGACGCGGATCAAAGCGTTCAAGTGAGCGCGGCGCCGTCGCGCGGCGCGTGATCCGATGAGCCGGGTCCGCCCGGTCGTCGAGCGGATGCACGGCTACGTGCCGGGCGAGCAACCGCGCGGCGGCACGGTCGTCAAGCTCAACACGAACGAGAATCCGTATCCGCCCGCGCCCGGGGTGATCGCAGCCGTGGCCGCGTGCGCCGCAGCCGATCTCCGCCTGTACCCCGACCCCATGGCGACGGCGCTGCGTGAGGCTGCCGCGCGGCGGTACGGCGTCGCGTCCGAGCACGTGCTCGTCGGCAACGGCTCCGACGATCTTCTGACGATGCTGATGCGGACCTTCGTCGGGCCCGACGACGTCGTCGTGTATCCCGAGCCGACGTATTCGCTGTACGACACGCTGGTCACGATCCAAGAGGGCCGTTCGCTGACGATCCCGTTCCCCGCCGACTTCGCGCTGCCCGCCGCGCTCGCCGACGCCGACGGCCGAGTACTGATCATCTGCAACCCGAACTCCCCGTCGGGAACGTTCACGCCGCTCGACGTGATCGAGGACCTGGCCCGCGGCCGTGAGTGGATCGTCGTGGTCGACGAGGCGTACGTCGACTTCGCGCCGGCGACGGCGCTGCCGCTCGTCGCGCGCTACGACAACGTCCTCGTGCTGCGTAGCCTCTCGAAGTCGTTCTCGCTCGCCGGCATGCGCATCGGTCTCGCCTTCGGTCATCCCGAGCTGCTCGCCGAGCTCGCGAAGGTGAAGGACTCGTACAACGTGAGCCGGGTCGCGATCGCCGCCGGCGTCGCCGCGCTCGAGGATTACACGTGGATGGAGCAGAACGTCGCCCGCATCGTCGCGTCGCGGGCGCGGCTCTCCAAGGAGCTACGCGCGGTCGGCTACGACGTGCTGCCGTCGGCGGCGAACTTCGTCCTGGCGCGGCGTCCGGGGGAAGATCAGGGCGCGGTGCAAGCGGCGCTGCGCGAGCGCGGCGTCCTCGTGCGGCACTTCGCGACGCCGCGCCTCGCCGATGCCCTGCGGATCAGCGTCGGGACCGATGAGGAGATCGATCGATTGCTCGCGGAGCTGCGTGCGCTCGGTTGATTGGTTGCTCGCGGAACTGCGTGCGGTCCGTTGATTGGTTGCTCGCGGAGCTGCGTGCGGTCCGTTGAGGCGAGCGTGCCGGAGTACCACGGTCGCGGCGAGGCGGAACCCCACAGCTGCGACGCCGCTCACCATACGCCCGGAATGAGACGATAGTGGACGCGCGTCACGTAATCCGCATAGCCGGGCAGCTCGCGTGCCAGCAGACGTTCCTCGAACACGGCACGCGGCGCGAGCCCGGCGATCAGGAGCGGCACGATAAGCAGGCCGTCCCACGACCCGAGCAGCAGCGGCATACCGACGAGGTACAGCACCGCCGACGCGTACATCGGATGGCGTACGACGGCATACGGCCCGGTGTCGATCACGCGCTGCTGGCGCTCGGGCTGCACGCGGACCACGGGCGCGGCGAAACTGTTCTCGCGCAGCACCAGTGCCGTCGCGAGAAAGCCTGCGATCACGAGCGTGCCGCCGAGGACGTTCAGCGAGCGCGGAACGTCCGATGTGCGCCAGCGCTGGGCGTCGAGCGCCATCAGCACGAACCAGCCGCACCAGACGACGATGAACGTCAGCAGAAAGATCTGGTCCCATCGCGGCTGCCCCCGCTGCACGAGCGGTCCGAGCCGCGACGCGAGCAGCGCCGGATCGCGGCGCAGAAGCCACGCACAGAAGCCGACGGAGCCGACGGTGAAGATGGCGAGAAACGCCCACGCCTGCGCCCATTCCCAGTTGCCGGCGGCGTAGAAGAGCAGGACGGCCATGGAGCCGAGCCACGCGCTGGTTTGGACGATCATTCGCGCGATCAGCCGCGCCGAGCCCATACCCCACGATAGGCCGACACGCCCCTGGGACAAGCGTCGCCGCGGCGAGCGGAAACGCAGGTCGGCGTCGCTACCGCCGCCGCCTGCATGCCGCGCGTTTGATCGTCACATTCTCGTCACGGCAACCGCTTCCCAAGAAAAATCTCGTGGTCTCGTTGACGTCTTCTCCAAGGTGGACGAGGATCTCCGCGTCAACGAAGATGGCGGTCCCGAGGACACCAGCGCCGATCGTCAGCGTCCTGAATCAGGAGAATCTGCAGTGACGGGCAGCACGTCGCGCCACGAAACCAACGACATCGGACAGGAGCGGGGTAGTCCAATGGGGGGCGTCGTACCGACGTCGAGTCGCGGTGTCGAGGTGAACACGCGGGTCGTCGTCCGGCAGCATGCGCAGTCCAATGACCTGAGGGGACTCACGCAAGTTCTGACGACCTTGGGATCGCTTGCGCTCCTCTGGTGGGGCGCGGTCGCGAGCGTCGCTGTCTCTCTCTGGTTGACCTTCGCAATCATTCCTCTTCTCAGCCTGTTCTCGCTGCGCGTATTTACGCTGATGCATGAATGCGGCCACGGAAGCTTGTTTCGTACTCAGAGGCTCAATCGCGCGTGTGGCTTCATCCTCGGCGTCACGGTCGGCATGCCGCAGTACGTGTGGTCACAGCACCACAGCTTTCACCACGAGCACAACGGTAATTGGGACAAGTATCGTGGCCCGTACACCACGCTTTCCGTCGACGAGTACGCGTCACTCAGCGCGGTACAGCAGTTCATGTATCGTTGGAAGTGCAGCATGGCGGGCGCGCCGATAGCCGGGTTCATATACTTGATATTCAATCCGCGATTCACGTGGCTTAAAGGCAGCATCGGGTTAGCGGTGCACATCGTTCGGCAGAAGATTGCGCAGCCGGATCAATCGATACAAACGATCGCCGCGGGTTTTCAGACACGCTACTGGAACTCGGCAAAAGAATATCGTCACATGTCCTGGAACAACGTCGTCCTGCTCAGCCTATGGGTGCTGATGTGTGCCGCGGTGGGCAGTTCTCGATTCTTCGCGATCTACGTGACGGCGTTGTCACTTGCGGGTGGCGCCGGCATCGTGCTCTTCACCGTACAGCATAATTTCAGGCATTCGTATGCCAGTGATCAGGAGCACTGGGACTACGATGCTGGAGCGATCGAAGGAACGAGCTATCTAGTGTTGCCGGCGTGGTTGAACTGGTTCACCGCCAACATCGGCTACCATCACGTCCATCATTTATGTGACAGGATTCCGAATTATCGGTTGGTAGACTGTCACGACGAGCTTCGGCACCGGTTCTCTGCCGTCACTCGTTTAGGGCTCGCCGACGTGCATCAATCGCTGAAATGCATTCTGTGGGATGCTCGTGCGCGGCAAATCATTTCGGTCGCGGAATATCGGGAGCAAATCCCGGCGCGTCGCTACTCGCCGGAGTCGCCGTCCTCGTCGCCGATGTCGGCGTCGTCCGGCGCCTCCGGCTGACCAGGAGCTGCCGCGCCGCCGAGGATGCCCGCGCCCGCGGCCGGTGTCGCGACCGCCGCTGCGCCGCTCGGAACGGGTGACGGCGGCGGCGTGCGGAAGTCGCTCGCCTTCTTGTCGATGCGGTCGTAGACGTACGACTTGACGCCGTAGACGACGCCGCTGCCGTCCGCGCTCACGTGCGAGTCCTCGGGCGCGGCGGCGCGGGTGCCGAGAATCGTGCCGAGCGAGCCGCCGCTGTCGTCGTTGACGGCGATCATCAGGTCCGGCTTGGCGAGGCCGTACTTCCCGAGGTCGGTTGCGTGCTCGTCGAGGATCGTGCCGCCCTTCAGCCCGGCGACGTCCTCGAGAAAGCGCGCCATCGCCGGCCCGCGCTCGGTGCCTTCGCTGGCGGGCGCGTCGACGTGCCACGCGCCGTCGCGTTTCACGAGCGTGAAGCCGGCGCCGTCCTTGCGCGTCACGACGAGCTTCGCGGCCTTTGTCTTGTCGAACGCGAGCACCGTCTTGTCGCGCAGCGTCCCGACGTCCTTGTCGGCGTTCTTCAACGCGTACTCGGGGATCGCGTAGACCGTCGGGCGCTCGGCGCGTTTGGCGTAGACGGTCTTCTTCTGTCCCTCCTCATGCGTCGCGCCGACGAGCAGCGTCTGCTGCGCCTCGTCCTTGCCGGCGACGACCGTGATCGTGAGCCGCGGCTGATCGAGGCCGTAGGTCTTGAGATCGGCGTCGGGAGCGTCGGTCGGGAAGTCCTCGGCGCGGATGCCGCGGATGCTGGAGAGGAGCACGCGCACCTCCGACGGATCGGCCGGGTAGGTGGCGGGCGCGGTGATCCGCCACGTGTCGCCGTCGCCCTGCCGCTCGACGGTGATCGTGCCCTCGGGTTTTGCGAGCGTGACTCTCTTCACCTGCGCCTCGTCGAACGCGATCACGTTCTTGTCGCGCAGGTCCTTCACGTCCTTCTTGAGGCCGGTCTGGAGGGCGCCGCCGGCGATGCGCACCGATTTCTCGTCGTCCTTTTGGACGTACGCGGAGAAGCCGACCTGCGTCGTCTTGCCGACTTTGAGCGCCGGCAGCTCGGAGCCGCCTTCGAGGCCGAGCTTCACGACCGCCTCCGGCGGCGCGAGGCCGTACGACGCGAGCTTGTCGGCGACGTCGTCGAGCGTGCGCGTGATCTTCGCGTCGGCCACCGCCGTGACGAGGTTGTTCGCCGCCGCGTCGTCGGCGGGTGCCTCGATCGGCTTCACGAGCCGCCAGTGCTTCTCGGCGTCGCGCGCGAGCGCGATCTGGTGATCGGGATACTCGAGCGTGATCGACGCGACCTTGTCCTTCTCGAACGTGAGGAGCTGCTTCTGCTCCGCCTCGCGCTTCTCGTGCGGCAGCTCGACCCAGTAGACGTACGCGCCGAGGGCGGCGAGGACGAGGAGGAGAAGGAGGGTGTTCCGCGGCCTCACTTCGTGCTCCGGCGCCACCACACGGTGAGGCCGAGGAGGAGCAGCATTTCCGGCATGATCAGCACCGCGAGGTAGAAGATGCGCCGGCTCTCGTCGGGCGTGAGCTGCGCGCGCGATGCCTTGATGGCGCGCGGCCGGATCGAGATCAGCTCCTCTTGGCCGCCGAGCCAGTTCATCATGTTCAGCAGCAGGTCGCGGTTGAAGAGCTGCGTCAGGAACTGATTCGTCGCCCAATCGGAGTCGCCGACGACGACGAGCTTCGTCTCGCCTTCCTTGCCGAACCCCATGTCCTTGTGCTTGCCGGTCACGGCGACGGCGAGCGGAACCGGTCCCTTGACGTCCTTGTCGTCTTGCACCGCCTCGCCGCGCTGGAAGACGCCCTCGACGTCGGTCTCGGCCCACGCGGTCGGGCTCGACTTCACGAGCTCGGTGGCCGTGATGCCGGTCTTGCCGGCGGCGTTCGCTTGGACGGCGCGGGCCATCGGGAAGATCGTCCGCTCGTGGAAGTCGGCGGTGATCGGATGTGTGCCGTACGTCGAGGCGAGGATCTGCAGGCCGAGCGCGGGCCCTTGGAAGAGGCGCACGACCTGATCGACGACGACCGAGTTTGTCACCTTCACGCCCCACGGATCGACGAGAGTCACGAGCTCGGCGCCGCGCCGCGGTCCGACGAGGAAGAGCGCCGACCGTCCGGCACGGAGATAATTCGTCAGGACGCTGACCTCGTGCTCGAACAGCGGCTTCTCGGCGCCGGCGGCGATCAGCACCGTGCAATCGGCGGGCACGTCCTGCTCGGTCGCGAGCAGCACCTTTTTCGTGTCGTAGTTCTCGTTCGTGAGCGCGTCCTTCAGGCTCGAGAAGCCGCGCGCCTCGCGATTGTCGATGTCGGGCTCGCCGTGACCGTCGAGGAAGCAGGCGACCTTCTTCGTCGTCCGGGTCGCCTTGATGAGGCCGTTGGTGAGCGTCTCCTCGCTCACGTCACGGGTGACCGTCGCCGTTTGATCGCCGTACTGGATGTGGACGGTCGGCAGCTCGGTCACGTGATAGCGCTCGGCGAGATCGCGCTCCTTGTCGGGGTCGACCATGTGGAACGTGAGCTTGTCGGAGGCGTAGCGGTAGCTGTCGAGGAGATCTTGCAGCTGCGGGTCGCTGCCGCCTTCGACGAAGGCGTCGACGACGATCGGCTTGTCGAGCTTGGTGAGGACCGCCTTCGACTGCGTCGACAGCGAGATCCCAGCGATGGTTGTGGCGGGCGGCGAGCCAGTTCACCACCACTACGACGGCGACGAAGATCAGCGAATAGACGACGGCGTTGGCGCCGTACTTCGTCGAGCGCTCGCCGAGGATCGTCGTGAGGCTGTCGCGGCTCGTCGTGAAGTAGAAGACGATCAGGAGGAAGCCGAGGCCGACGTGCAGGAACGTGTAGGTCGAGGCCGCCGGCGTCACCACGTAGGCGACGACGCCGAAGACGAGAAGGACGAGGCCCCAGAGGCCGAAGAGCGCGGTCATTGTCCGCCCACCGTCACCTCCAGCGCACGGACTCGACCGAGCGGTGGGTGAGAAAGAGCGCCAGCACGATGACGGTCGCGAAGTAGACGAGGTCCGTCGAGTCGATGACGCCCTTCACCATCTGCGCGAAGTGCTCGGTGAGCGACACGTAGCGCAGCAGCGCGCCGATCGTCTCGCCGGCGTTATCCGCGGGCCAGGCGATGATGTAGAGCAGCAAGAGCGACACGAGGCAGCTCACGGCGGCGATGATCTGGTTCTCGGTGAACGACGAGGTGAGTACGCCGACCGCGACGAACGCCGTCGCCAGCAGCAGGAGCCCGAGGTAGCCGCCGAGGACGACGCCGGTCTCCGGGTTGCCGTAGGCGAAGAGGATCAATGGATACACGCCGGTCAGCGCCACCATGATCGCGACGAAGACGAACGAGCCGAGAAACTTGCCGAGCACGATTTCCGACACGCGGAGCGGCGACGTCAGCAGCAGCTCGTACGTGCCCGCCTTCTTTTCCTCGGCGAGCGTCCGCATCGTGATCACCGGCACCAGGATCACGAGCACGACGGAGAGATTGTGCAGCAGCGGCGCGATCACGAACTCGTTCAGGTTGAGGCGCTGCAAAACTTGAGGGTTCTGCTGCGCTGAGTAGATCGTGAGCAGTAGATTGAAGCGCGCGAGGAGATTGAAGAAGAACCAGCCGCCGAGCAGCAGGAACCCCGTCAAGACGACGTACGCGATCGGCGACACGAAATACGACTTCAACTCGCGGCCGGCGATGGTGAGGACGTTGCGCATGGGTTCA
>WNFQ01003674.1_pt1 | contig 16004 bp, 21 predicted proteins | sample 5400171 | NCBI WGS metagenome assembly WNFQ01 (sample SAMN13153356, study PRJNA577476) | soil metagenome | isolation source: 20 cm soil under Madrone tree | place: USA:California | collected 2016-06-14 | reverse complement strand
CTGGAGACTGCGCCCGCCGCTGCCCCAAGCGCCACCTCATCTCCCGCAGCTGCATCGCCGCCGCCATCGCGGCCGTCGGCCATGGCAGTGGGCGAGAGCGGGGCGCGAAACCAGCCCGCGCCGATTCAGGCGGCGGGCCTGCCGGCGGTTTCGCCGAAACCGGCGAGCATGCCCGAGAGTTTCCTGGAGGTGGTGAGTCTGGCCGATGAGCAGGGCGATCTGATCCTGCGCACCAATCTGGCCCGCCATGTCCATCTGGTGCATTTCGAGACGGGGCGCATCGAACTCCGCCCCGGCGCGCAAGCGCCGGCCAATCTTGCCAATCGTCTTGGCCAGCGCTTGACGGAATGGACCGGCCGGCGCTGGGTCGTCTCGATCTCCGGCGATCCGGGCGCGCCCACCTTGGAACAGCAGGCCGCGGCGCTGGCCGATGCGGCGCGCGCCGAGGTGATGGCCCATCCGCTGGTCAAGGCGGCACTGGCCGCATTTCCCGGCAGCACTATCGAGGCGGTACGCGAATTGGCAAACGCAGTCGAAACGGATCCGGCGGCCGAGCCCCCGCTTCCGGGCGATCAGGAACAGACAGAGGATGGCGCATGAAGAATCTTGGCCAGATGATGAAGCAGATCCAGGGCATGCAGAGCCAGATGGCGGATATGCAGGCCAGTCTCGAGCGCCTGGAGATGAGCGGCCAATCCGGCGGCGGCATGGTCAGCGTCACGCTGAACGGCAAGGGCGAGATGCGTGGGGTGAAGATCGATCCCAAGCTTCTCGATCCGGCGGAGGTCGAGGTGCTGGAGGACTTGATCCTGGCCGCGGCGAAGGATGCCAAGTCCAAGGTCGACCAGCATGTGGCCAGCGAAATGTCCCGGCTGACCGGCGGGCTGCCGTTGCCGCCGGGCATGAAGCTGCCGTTTTAGGCCCGTACAAGCGACGATGGCGGCAAGTGATCTGGAACGTCTGATCCAGCTTCTGGGGCGCCTGCCGGGTTTGGGGCCGCGCTCGGCGCGGCGCGCTGCCCTTCATCTGTTGAAGAAGCGCGAATCCCTGATGCAGCCGCTGGCCGAGGCCTTGGCCGAGGCATCGCTCTCGGTCAAGAACTGCAGCATCTGCGGCAATCTCGACAGCGACGACCCTTGCGCCATCTGCCGCGAGCCCAAGCGCGACCTATCGATCATCTGCGTCGTCACCGATGTGGGCGATCTCTGGGCGCTGGAACGCAGCGTCGCCTTTCGCGGCCGCTATCATGTCTTGGGCGGGAGTCTCTCGGCGCTGGATGGGGTCGGACCGGAGCAGCTAAACATCGGACCGCTGATCCGGCGCGCAGCCGATCCGGCGGTCAAGGAGATCGTGCTGGCCACCGGTGCGACGGTGGAGGGCCAGACCACGGCCCATTATATCGCTGATCGCCTGGCGGATCTGCCGGTCAGCGTCACGCGCCTTGCCCATGGTCTGCCCGTGGGCGGCGAACTCGACTATCTCGACGACGGTACCTTGACGGCGGCGCTTAAAGCGCGCCGGCCGCTATAGCCAGGTTCGGCACGCCGGCGTTCGGCCTGCCAGCTTGGGCCAGCACTTCCTTCTTCAAGCGGCCCAGCGCGCGCTGTTCCAACTGGCGCACGCGTTCCTTGCTGACGCCGAATTCCCTGCCCAGATCCTCCAGCGTCAGGCTGATCTCAGCCAATTGGCGGGCTTCGACGATCCGCCGCTCTCGCGCCGACAGGCGATCGAGTGCCAGACTGAGCCATGATCGGCGGCGTTGGTCGTCATGGGCAGTGGTAGCGGCTTCCTCGGGGTTCGGCCGGGTATCGGCCAATCGGTCCTGCCAGGATTCTTCGCCTTCGTCGCTCAGGACGGCATTGAGCGAGCAATCGCCACCGGCCATGCGCTGCTCCATGGTGCTCACCTCGCTGGCGGCCACGCCCAGCGCCTGGGCGACACGATCGACCTCGATCCCGCTCATAGTCACGCGCGATGGGTCGGTGATTCGCGCCCGCAGGCGGCGCAGATTGAAAAACAACGTCTTCTGGGCCGCCGTCGTGCCAGTGCGCACGATGGACCAGTTGCGCAGGATGTAGTCCTGCATTGAGGCGCGAATCCACCAGGCGGCATAGGTAGAGAAGCGGACCTGGCGGGCAGGATCGAAGCGGGTTGCGGCCTCCATCAGACCGATATTGCCTTCCTGGATCAGATCGGAGAGCGGCAGGCCATAGCCGCGTAGCCGTACGGCGGCGGCAACCACCAGCCGGGCATAAGCCAGGATCAATTCATGAAGGGCGCTCTGGTCGCGGTTGTCTCGCCAGACGACCGCCAAATTCTGCTCGCGCTCGCGGCTCAACATCGCGGTTTTCATGCAATCGCGGATGAAGCGTAGGTCCGCTCGATCCAGCCACCCATCGTCCAATCTTGCCATGACCCGCGCCTCCCTCAACCCCCGGTTACGACAGCAGGGCGGGGTTGGATCACGCCTCGATCATGTCGTCGATCTCCCCTCCTGGGACCAGGCAGGCGGCCACCAAAGGCCCGCCAAACCCGCAACCGCCATCAATAGTAATGCTGAATGGTCCCGTTTGGATCCCACCCTGGGCCCGATCGAAGCCGCGCACGATCCGGGAAAACCCGCCATAAGCATGGTCCAGGCGGGCAAAGCTGGCCCCACCCCACCAAAAGGAGTCGCTCTGCTCCGAAAGCGGCCGTTCGGGGTCGAGCCCGGCGGCCACGAACAGCAGGCTGTTATCGTCGGTGTAAGCGGCCCGGCGCAAGGCGGCCATCAATTGGAAATGTCCGGGTGCGGCCTGCATGGCACTGCGTAGCGTGCCTGACCAGCGGGTGATTGCAACCGCCCCGTCCCGGGCGTGGGAGGCGCCCAGTTGCGGATCGCCGCCATATGCCGCCAGCGTCGCGCCAACGCCCTGGGTCATCATCCAGCTCAGCACCTCGCGCGGATTGGGCGCGAACTGCAACTGCAGCAGCTTTTGCCACATTTCCTCCTGCGCGCCACGCAGATAGGCGACGTCATAGGCAAAGCTGCGCGCGCGCGCGAGCAACCAGCGCCGGAAGGCGAGCAATTCGTTCATGGTCTCGCGCACCTGGGTGCCGCGGCCGAGAAAGTTTCCCAGATAGACCAGGCGATCGCCGGGCTGCAGGCGGGGCGCCAAATAGGTGTGGAGGCGGCCCAATGCCGCCGCCTCGCCATGGATGGCGGCCACCGCCCAAACGCGCCGGGCGGCGTGCAGCACGGCGAATTTCTCCCGGTCCCTGCTCACCCGCGGCCTGCCTCGTATTTGTCCCGCCGCGAATCTCGCGGGCCCCGGCGCCGCTTGCGCGGCGTTCGGGGGCGCGCATTCGCGAATCTGCCGAGTTTACGCGGCTTTCAGCAGCTGTTCGAGCTTCTGGGTTGCCGCCTGCTCGTCAATGGATTCGACGGCGGCCAGCTCGCGCACCAGGCGGTCGAGAGCCGCCTGATAGATCTGGCGCTCGCTATAGGACTGATCGGGTTGGTCGGCGTTGCGGTGCAGATCGCGCACCACCTCGGCGATGGAGACCGGATCGCCGGAGTTGATCTTGGCTTCGTACTCTTGCGCGCGCCGGCTCCACATCGCCCGCTTTACGCGCGAGCGGCCCTTGAGGGTGGCCAGCGCCGTATCCATGATCTTGCGGGTCGACAGACGCCGCAGGCCGGAATTCTTGGCCTTGGCCACGGGGACGCGCAATGTCATGCGGTCCTTGTCGAAGTTGATGATGATGACATGCAGGGTGTGGCCCGAAATTTCCTGCGTCTCGACGCCGAGAACGCGGCCGACGCCATGCGTCGGATAGACCACGAAATCACCCTTGCGGAAACCGATATCCTTGCTCACGGGTTTTTTCGCCTTTGCTTTGGTTTTGGTTGCAGACGTCTTCATAGCCGACCTTATTCCGGATCCGCCGGGACACAGTCACAGACCCTTCGCTTGGCGCGGGCATGCCGAGCCATTCCGCTTCATCCCCTAGTCCCGAAGCTGGGCGAGAAGCCGCCCGTTGGGTACACGTCGTAAAACTGTCAGACGGCCAAAGGGCCTTCTTTCACTGTTGCACGATTGTAACAGATTCGAAGGCCAGATTCAATGAACCGGCCAAAACTATGTTTTACTTAAGGTTTTCCCGGTTCCGGGCTGAAATGCTTAACGAATTTGTCCGGGACGCCCTTCCACTCATCGGCGTCGGCCGGCGGTTCGCCCTTGCGGGTGATATTGGGCCAGGCCTCGGCATATTCCCGGTTGACCCCCAGCCATCTCTCCATGCCGGGCTCGGTATCCGGCTTGATGGCTTCCGGCGGGCATTCCGGCTCGCAGACCCCGCAATCGATGCATTCGTCGGGGTGGATGACAAGCATATTGTCGCCAACATAGAAGCAGTCCACCGGACAGACCTCGACGCAATCCATGTATTTGCATTTGATGCAGGCTTCGGTGACGACGTAGGTCATGGCGCTCTTGCGGTCTCCATAAGCGGCCCCAGCTTTGACGGCATGCTGGGGCCGACCGAGGACCGGCAACATGCAACAATCCAGGCCCCGGGCGCAACCGCCTTGGCGGCAGACCTGACCTGCTTGCCACCTCGGCACGGGCGCGGCAAATTGACGCCGGATGGACAAAGAAGCCAAGACCTCGGCGCCCAAACCGGCGGAACCAAAAACTGGGGCGCCCAACTTCGAGCAACGCCAGCCCGAGGGCGACAGTCATAGCCGGCTGATCTGCCGCGATTGCGGCTTCATCCAGTACGAAAATCCCAAGATCGTGGTCGGCTCGGTTTGCCATTGGCAGGCAAAGCTGCTGCTTTGCCGGCGGGCCATCAATCCGCGCAAGGGATACTGGACCCTGCCGGCAGGATATATGGAACTCAACGAAACGAGCCTCGACGGCGCGCGACGCGAGGCCTGGGAGGAGGCGCGGGCGGATATCGAGATTCTGCGCCTGATCGCCGTCTACAACATCCCGCGCCTCTCCCAGGTACAGCTCATCTATGAAGCCCGCCTGCTGTCCCCCGATGTGGCCGCGGGGCCGGAGAGCATCGAGGCCGCGCTCTTCGATTGGCCGGATATTCCCTGGGACGATCTGGCCTTCCCCTCGGCGCGCTGGGCCCTTGGGCACTACCATGAAGGGCTGGGCAAGACCGACCACCCGGTTCAAGCCAACCCGCCGGGCGAGTTGGGGAACTACTAATTGCCTTAGCGATGGATCGGACGATTCCTCGCCGCCAAGCGCCCGCATGTCACAAGCTTTTGAATTGTCCGTTATCGCCCGGTTGATGAGATTTGGTGGCGAGCGATGGCAACTTCATCTTTCTCGAGGGTTTCATCAAGGCTGCAATGAGGCAGTCCTCCACCGCGATGAAGTTTCTCGAATCGTGGAGAGTTGCATCGGGACTGACTGCCAGAATCGTCGCAATTCTGGTTCTGGCCCTCCCGCTCTCGGGCTTTGGCTCGATCGAGGGCCTGTTGGCTCCCAGCAAGAACCTCTGGCCGAGGTGGGTCGTCGCCGATCCCGCTTCGACCGCCCAGATCGACCATACGGCATGGTCGGCCTTCCTGCAGAAATATCTGGTTCTGGGCGAGGTAAATCGCGTTCGCTACGCCAAAGTGGCGACCGCCGACCGCAGGGCTCTCGAAACCTACATCGCCGGTCTCGCTCTCTTACCCATCACCAAATACAATCGCGCGGAGCAGCTCGCCTATTGGATCAACCTATACAATGCTATGACCGTCGAGCTCGTGCTCGAGTACTATCCAATCAAGAGCATTCGCGACATCGACATCTCGCCCGGGTGGTTCGCGTTTGGCCCGTGGGACAAGGATCTCCTCACGATTGAGGGCCAGCGGCTCTCGCTCAACGATATCGAACACCGTATTCTCAGGCCGATCTGGAACGATCCGCGCCTCCACTACGCGTTGAATTGCGCCTCGCTCGGCTGCCCCAATTTGGCGCCGGTCCCTTTCACCGCCGAGAACGCCGATCAATTGCTGGAGCAAGGCGCCCGCGACTTCATAAATGGCCGGGCAGTCAGATTGACCGGCGGCCGGTTGATCGTGTCCAGCATCTACGACTGGTTCATCGAAGACTTCGGCGGAAGCGAAACTGGCGTCCTCGACCACTTGCGAAAATACGCTGCCCCGCCACTGGCGGCGGAACTCGCCGCTCGGCGGAAGATCGACGGAGAGGCTTACGACTGGCGACTGAACGATTTGGAAGAGCGATAGGCTCGCCCATGCCTCCCCCCTTTATGACTCCTGAGGAGATAGCCCGCTACCAGCCTTGCGCGGCGGCATCGGGCGGCCAGACGCCGATGGAACTGGCGCGACAGCGAATGATCGCAACCGGCCAATGGACCGGGGCTCAGTCCATGGGTCGGCGTTGGGCGATCGGCTGCGTCGCGCTGGAGATAACGCAGCGCTGCAACTTGGATTGCACGCTGTGCTATCTCTCGGAGAGTGCGGAGGCGATCAAGGACGTGCCGCTGCCCGAACTGTTCCGGCGCATCGATACGATTTTCGCCACCTACGGCCCGAACACCGACATTCAAATCACCGGCGGCGATCCGACGCTGCGCCGCTCCGATGAGCTTGTGGCAATCGTGCGCCGGATCCGCGGCAAGGGCATGCGTCCCGCTCTCTTCACCAATGGCATCCGTGCCAGCCGCGCGCTCCTTGCCGAGCTGGCCGAGGCTGGATTGATCGATGTCGCGTTTCACGTCGACATGACGCAGCGACGCAAGGGCTATGCTTCCGAGGTCGAGCTCAACGCGGTGCGTCGCAGCTATATCGAGCGCGCACGCGGCCTCGGGCTGGCGGTGATCTTCAACACGACCGTCTTTGCCGGAAATTTCGGCGAAGTTCAGGAGATCACAGCCTTTCTAATCGCACACAGCGATGTCGTCACCTTCGCCTCGTTCCAACTCCAGGCCGATACGGGCCGCGGGGTCGAACGCCAACGAGCCGCCGCCATTACGTCCGACACTGTTGCCGCCGCCGTCTGCCGAGGTGCGGGGACTTTCCTCTCATTCGGGTTTCCATCCGCCGGACACCACCGCTGCAACCAATATGCCATGGCGCTGATCTGCGACGGCCGAGCGCATGATTTCTATGACGACCGGGAATTCGCCACCCGCGTATTGCATGCAACCGCACATCTTGCTTTTGACCGCCAGAACTGGCGCAGAGTGCTGGCCATGGTCGCTGGCTGGGTCGTTCGCCACCCCGGACTTATCTTGCCTGGTCTGAAATGGCTTGGCCGAAAGATCTGGCGAATGCGCCGCGATCTCATTGCCGCCCACGGCAGGGTCACCAAACTCTCCTTTTTCATTCACGACTTCATGGGTGCCTGCCAACTGGAAAAGGAGCGCATAGACGCCTGTATCTTCATGGTCGCGACCGCGGAAGGACCGCTGTCGATGTGTTTGCATAACGCGAAGCGAGACAGCCTCGTATTGAAGCCGATCAGAACCCCTACCGCAGATGGCGAACAATTCTGGAATCCGGTCACGGGCTTGTTGCAGAGCGACCCACGATCCGGCGCACTGCCGCCGTTGCCGCTGCGTCGCAGGAAGGGCCGCGATAGGCCGGCGCGGAGTTCAGACGTCAAGTCTGGGCGCTAAAACCCGGAATGGCCCATGCCTCACCTTAAGCTGCCGGGCGAGTCGGGGAATTGTTAGACGCTCCGCCGGGCGCGTCAGCTTCCTCCGCGCCGTTCGAACAGCGTCACGCCCAGGGCCGCGATCGTGACGCAGAGGATCGCGGCCAGCACGCGCGGGCCGATGCTCTGGCCGAGAAAAATCGCGCCGACCAGCGCTCCGGCGGCCGGCTCCAGCGTCACCAGCGTGCCGTAGGTCCTTGCCGACATGCGCTGGAGCGCCTGAAATTCGAGCGCCAGCGGCAAGACGGCACCGAGCAGCGCCACCGCCAGGCTGGCCAAAAGGTCGGACAAACCGGCGTGGAACACGGATCCTTCCACGAGCGCGAAGGGCAGGATCAGGATCGTCGATGCCCAAAGTCCAAGGGTCAGGCCGTCACGGCCGTCGAACACCCGGCCGATCCGTTTGGTAACCAGAACGAAGGCCGCCCAGCCGAGCGCGGAGAGTGCGGCGAGCCCAAGGCCGACCGGGCTGATATCCGGCCCGATCGCCGGCGTCAGCAAGGCGATCCCGGCGGCGGCGATGCCGATCCAGAGAAAATGGATCGGGCGTCGAGACGTCGCAACGGCGAGACCGAGCGGCCCGAGGAACCCGATGGTCGCAGCGAGCCCCAAGGGAATGTACTGCAGCGCCAGCAGGAAGGGCAACGCCATGCAGGCATCGACAATGCCCGCGATGCAGATCAGCAGGGCGTGACTACGAACCCGCGCGTCGATCCGGGGCGGTGCCGCAAGGGTCAGGACGACGGTCGCAAGAACCGTGCTGGTTAGCGTCGTGCCGGCCGGGCCGAGGGTGGAGAACAGCGTCGTGGCCAGCGCCGAACTCAGCTGAACCAAAAAGATCGATAGCAGCAGGAGCAAGGTCGGCGGAACGCGGCCCGAGGCTGCGGCGAAGCGCTGCAGGCCCGCGGCGACGAGCCTGGTGCGACGGGGCGGACCTGAGGGAAACAGGGCTATCTGCAACGGCATCGTCGGGCTCCATGCCGGCGTCAGTGCATCGGAGCGGCACTCAACCTTTTCGGAACCAATGCGTCAATGCCCGCCCTTACCATGCCGATCGCAGCCAAGCTTCGCCGCATTGTCCACTAGAGGTGGATCAGCAAATTGCCCACCGCCACCATGACGGCGGCGGCGACGCGCCAGCGCCCGAAGGATTCACCCATGAGCAGGGCGCCGATGGCGGCCGCGAAAATCACGCTGGTTTCGCGCAAGCTGACCACGCCTGCCATGGCCGACTGGCCCAGCGCCCAGATCACGATGCCGTAGGCCAGCGCCGACATTGCAGCGCCCGCAAGCCCAGGCCGCCAATGCTTGCGGATGTAACCCACGAGCAGTTGCTTGCGCCGCGTCCAGGCGAAAATCGCGAAGGGAATGCTGTCGATGGCGAAGAGCCAGACGATGTAGCCCAGGCTGGATTGCGCGCGCCGGACGCCGAAACCGTCACAGAGGCTGTAAGCGGCGATGGTGAGACAGGTGAAACCGGCAAACAGGATGGAAGTGCGGTGATCGCCGCGCGGCCAGCCGCGGCCGAACATCAGGCTGGCGATGCCCAGCGAAACCAGGCTCACGCCGAGAAGCTGTATGCCGCTCAGCACCTCGCCACCGATCAGCGCCGCCAGGATGGCGACGAGCAGCGGGGACAGTCCGCGCGCCAGGGGATAGACGAGGCTGAAGTCCCCCGTCTCGTACATCCGCGAGAGCCCGTAGTAATAGCCGAAATGGACAACCACGGAGCCGAAGATGAAAGGCCAGCTTGGCGATGCCGGCGGCGTCACGAAGGGCAGGAACGGCAAGACGACCGCGCCACTCAACAGCGCGATCATGGCCGTGGACATCAGCCGGTCGCCGCCGATCTTGACCAGCGCGTTCCAGCAGGCATGCAAAACGGCGGCAAGCAGCACAAGCAGGACGACGACGAGCGGTGAAGTCATGGGCGAGAAGCGTTCGATTAGGCCGCGTCGGCCCGTCGCGCCAGGCGCTGGGAAATCAGATTATGAGCGCCCACGGGAAAAGCGAACAGCATGCGGTGCAGGCGCCATGGGTCGGGAGCATGGATCATCATATGACGTCGGCCGTCGTAGAAACAGGCGGCGTAATCCCGGGCAGCGAGCCAGCCCATGACCTGGCGCGGCGAATGGCCGTAATCCGCTAGCGCCGAATCAACGGCGATGAGGAGGGCCGGCGGGTTGGGCCGGCGCAGCAACTCTCCCGCGCCTTCCAGCACGCGCAACTCATATCCGGCCACATCGATGCGCAACAGACTGCAACGCCGGCCCACGACCACCTCGTCGAGCTGAATGCTGGATATTTGCAGCAGGTTCCTGGCCCGCACCCATTCGCGCCGGCCGGGCACTCGGCGCCGGCCGCTTCGCCCGATGCCGTCGACGAAGGGATCGATCATGCGCCGGCCGCCAGCGAGCTTGGGATGGACCCGGATATTGGTCAAGCCGTTGCGCTTGATATTGGCCTCCAGGCAGGGGCGCAAAGTGGGGCTGGGCTCGAAGGCTTCAACCCGACCGCGCGGGCCCAGGATGGCGCCGGCCAGCACGCTGTAAAGTCCGATATTGGCGCCGACATCGATCATCGTGTCGCCAGGATTGAGATAGCGAAGCATGAATCCCACCACATGCCGGTCGACGCCGGCATGGCCGGTGATGTCGTCGAGCACGAGGCCGCCACCCAGGGCCACCTCGGACCGCGGGCCATGGGGCGCGCCCTTCTTCAGGCCACGATCATAGATGGCGGCCATGATCTCGTTGACGAGTTCTCGCGGCTTCATCACCCCGCGGCCCCTATGCAACTCAAATCTCCCCAAAGGAGCGACCATAGCACGACGACTCGGCGACGGAACCCGCCTCATCGTTTACGGCTTCTCAATGCCCGGATGCCAGGCCCAGCAGCGAACGGGCGAAGGCACCCGCCTCGAAGGGGCGCAGATCCTCGGCCCCCTCGCCGACGCCGATGGCCCTGACCGGCAGGCTAAAGCGCTCGGCCAGCGCCACCAACACGCCGCCGCGTGCCGTGCCGTCCAGCTTGGTCACCACCAAGCCGTTGACCTGGACGAGGGCGCGGAATGTTTCGACCTGCTGAAGTGCGTTCTGGCCGATGGTGGCGTCCAGAACCAACAGGCATTCATGGGGCGCGGCGGGGTCGAGCTTTTTCAGCACCCGGATGATCTTGCCGAGTTCGGCCATGAGATCGGCCTTGTTGTGCAGCCGGCCGGCGGTGTCGATCAGCAGCAGATCGGCAGCTTCAGCCTTGGCTTGGCTGAGCGCCTCGAAGGCGAGCCCGGCGGCATCCGCCCCGCTCTCGCCCGCCACCACGCGCGCGCCGGTGCGCTCGCCCCAGATCAGCGGCTGGGCGACGGGCGCCAGCAGGCCAGCGATTGCCGCGGCCAGCAATTCGCGCACCTCGTTCTCGCCGATCTCCTTGTCGAGGCGCCCGCGCCCCAATTCCTCCACCAGCTTGCCCGCCGTCGCGGGTCCCAGATCGGCCGAGATGAGCAGATCCTCCAGCGCCGCCAAGGCCGCCTTGTCGAGGCGGCGCTTGACCAGGACGCTGGTGATGCCCTCGCCCAGGCGCGAGGAGCTGCGCTTGAGGCCGGCGGCGAGGCGGCCGAGCCAGCCGATCTTCGCGGTCATGATGGGCCCGTCACGATTCGGCCGTCATGAAACGCGGCGACCGATCAGCCGGCCGTCTCTCACACCCTCGACGCGGAAGGAGGCGATCTCGCCCCGCCGGCCTTTGTCGATTTCCACCTCGGCGAAGTTTTCCCCATGGCCGCGGCCGCCCAATTCGACCAGCACTTGGAGAACGCGCCCCTCCTGCGCCGCCAGAAAACGATCCAGCGCTGCGCCGCCGGCCGCACGCAGCCGGCCCGCGCGGACTTTCCGCAAATTGCCCGGCAGTTGCGGCATGCGCGCCGCCGGCGTGCCGGGGTGCGCGGAAAAAGGAAAGACGTGGAGAAAGCTCAATCCGCATTCCTCGACGAGGCCAAGGCTGTTCTCGAACATCGCCTCGCTCTCGGTGGGAAAGCCGGCGATGAAATCGGCGCCGAAGGCGACATCGGGGCGAAGATCCCGCGTCCGCTTGCAGAAGGCGATGGCGTTGGCCCGACTGTGGCGCCGCTTCATGCGTTTCAGGATCAGATCGTCGCCGGACTGCAGCGACAGATGAAAATGGGGCATCAGGCGCTGCTCATCGCCGATCAGGCGCCAGAGCTCGTCGTCGACCTCGACGGGATCGAGCGAGGATAGTCTGAGGCGCGGCAGTTCCGGGATCTGGCGTAGCAGATCGCGAACCAGCCGGCCCAGCGGCGGCCGGCCCGGCAGGTCTCCGCCATAGCCGCCGATGTCCACGCCGGTCAGCACGATCTCACGGATGCCCATCTCGACCATGGCGCGGGCCTGTCGGGCGATGTCGGCAAGCGGCAGGCTGCGATTGTTGCCACGGCCGAAGGGGATGATGCAGAAGGTGCAGCGATGATCGCAGCCCTGCTGGATCTGCAGGAAACCACGAGTATGGCCGGATAGCCCGGCGATGGGATGGGCTTGCGCCTCCTTCACCGCCATGATGTCGGCGACGGCGACGCGCGGGGCACTGCCCTCGGCCAGCCGGGCGAAGGTCTCGGATTTCAGCTTCTCCTCGTTGCCCATGACCTGGTCTACTTCGGGCATCGCGGCAAAACCTTCGGGATCGATCTGTGCGGCGCAGCCGGTGACGACGATGCGGGCATCGGGGTTCTCGCGGCGAGCCTTGCGGATGGCCTGGCGGGCCTGGCGCACTGCCTCGGCGGTGACGGCACAGGTGTTGATCAGCACGGTCTGACTAAGCCCGGCGGCGACGGCATGGCCCCGCATGACCTCGCTCTCATAGGCATTCAGCCGGCAGCCGAAATTGACGAGCTCCAGCATCGGGAAAATCAGGCCGGCAGTTCGCCGATGAAGCTGGTGGCGACCGGGCCGGTCATGCGGATGTGATTGTCGGCCAGCCATTCCACATCGAGGCTGCCGCCGTCGAGCACGACCTCGGCCCGGCGGCCGGTCAGTTTACGCCGGGCGGCGGCGACCAGCGTGGCGCAGGCGCCGGTGCCGCAGGCCCGCGTGATTCCCACGCCGCGCTCCCAGACCCGCAGGCGGATCTTGTCCGGCGAGATCAGCGAGGCGACTTCGATGTTCGTGCGTTCGGGGAGGCGACTTCGATGTTCGTGCGTTCGGGGAAAAGCGGATGACGCTCCAGCACCGGTCCCAGCGCAGCAAGATCGACTGCTTCGGCATCGGGCACGAAGAACACCGCATGGGGATTGCCGGTGTTGACGCCCACCGCGTCCTTGAGCGGGCCCAGCGCCACCTCCAGATGCAGCGTGTCCATGGCGCGCGCCAGCGGGATCTCGCGCCAGTCGAGGCGAGCGGGGCCCATATCGACGCTAATCAGGCCCTCGCCGGCGGCTTCGGCATCCAACAGGCCAGCCACGGTTTCGATGACCACGTGATCTCGCCCGTTTTCGCGCATCAGAAGCTCGGCCACGCAGCGCGTGGCATTGCCGCAGGCCTCGACCTGGCCGCCATCGGCATTGTGAATGCGCATGAAGGCATCAGCGAGGCCGTTTTTGGCCGGCTCGATGACGATCAGCTGATCGCAACCGACGCCGGTGCGCCGGTCGGCGATGCGTTGGGCCCGCGCATCGTTGAGGTCGACGGCGCGCTTGCGCCCGTCGATGACCACGAAATCATTGCCGAGGCCGTGCATCTTGAGGAAAGGCGTTGGGGTCATGACGCTGGCTATATGGCCCGACGCCGGTGCCGAGTCTATCTGTTTCTTGGGCGGATTCTTGGACAATTCTTGCGGGATTTCGGCCCAATTCGGGCTAACGTCCCGCGGTCATGGTTTCCGCCACCCTCGGCCGCGCCATTCCGGTGCGGCTTTCCCTGTTCTATGCCGCGCTCTTCCTGGTTATCGGCGTCAATCTGCCTTTCGCGCCCAGCTATCTGGCCACCAAAGGGATGGGCGAGGCGCAGATCGGCGTCTTGCTGGCCGCGATCCAATTATCGCGCCTGGTGGGCAATCCGCTGATTGCCCGGGCGGCGGACGCCTGGGGCGAAACCCGCCTGCCCATCATCTTGTTGTGTTTCCTCAGCCTCCTCGGCTTCGCCCTGTTTCTGGCGGTCGATGGATTCACCGGGCTGCTGATCCTGAGCCTGGCACTGGGCCTGATCTTCACCGCGGTCATGCCGCTCAGCGACAGCCTGACCTTGCGCGCCGCGGCGCTGGGCGGGTTCGACTACGGCCCGTGCGGCTCTGGGGATCGCTGGGATTCATCCTCGCCTCCACCGGGGCAGGCTGGCTGATCGCCCGGCAAGGCGCCGGTCTCGCCATCTGGCTCATCGTCGGTGCCTGGCTGCTGGCGCTGCTGACCTCCTTCGGGCTTCCCCAGATGCCACGGCATCGCCACAACGGCGGCGGTATGCTGACGCTGCTCAGCGATCGCCGCTTTGTCCTGATGCTGGCCACATCGGGCAGCATCCAATGCTCCCATGCCCTGCTCTATGCCTTCGGCACGATCTATTGGACCGCGGCGGGCCATAGCACGGCCACCGTCGGGTGGCTCTGGGCGGAATCGGTGGTCGCGGAAATTCTCCTGTTCGCCGCGGCCAAGAAGCTGCTGCCCCGCGTGCCGGGCCGCTATCTTTTCGTCGTCGGCGGGCTGGGTGCCGTCCTGCGCTGGCTTCTGGCGGGCCTGGGCAGCGGCCTGCCGTTGTTGATCGCGGTGCAGCTGCTTCACGGATTCAGCTTCGCCACCACCCATTTGGGGGCGATGACCTTTCTTGCCCGACAGAGCCCCCCGGGACTGGCGGCCAGCGCCCAGGTGCTGCATGCCGTCGTCGTCGGCACATCCGTGGGGCTGGTCACCATCGGTGTCGGCGGTTTATACGAGGCATTGGGCGGGGGCGGCTTTTATGTCATGGCGGCGCTCGCCGTGCCGGGGGCGCTGCTGGCGGTTATGGCCGCGCGAAGGAGCGATGCATGAAAACGCCGCTGGGGCAATTTCCCAATTTCCATGTCCTCAATCACCCGCTGATCCAGCACAAACTGTCGCTGATGCGCGACAAGACGACGCCCACCATTCTTTTCCGCCAACTGCTGAAGGAAATCTCGCTCCTCATGGGCTATGAGGTGACCCGCGACCTGCCAATGACGGAGCAGAAGATCGAAACGCCGGTAGCGCCCATGATGGCCCCCACCATCGCCGGCAAGAAGATCGCGGTGGTCGCCATCCTCCGCGCCGGGCTCGGCATGGCAGAATCGATGATCGAGCTCATTCCCGCGGCGCGGGTCGGCCATATCGGCCTTTATCGCGATCCCGAGACCAAGCGGCCGGTGCAGTATTTCGTCAAGCTGCCCGAAGCCGAAGGCCGCATCTTTATCCTCTGCGATCCCATGCTGGCGACCGGCCATTCGGCCGCCGCCGCCGTCGACGTGCTGAACAAGGCCGGGGTGGCCGATCGCGACATCCGCCTGCTGGCCCTGGTGGCGGCACCCGAAGGGGTGGCGGTGCTGATGACGTCCCACCCACAGGTGAAGACGTACTCCGCCGCATTGGACGAGCGGTTGAACGATCATGCCTATATCGTTCCCGGGCTGGGGGATGCGGGCGACCGGCTGTTCGGCACGAAATGATTCTGCCGGCCTCCGGCTACCACTCGATGGCCTGGAAGAACGGCCAGGGCATCACCCATGAGATCGCCCGCGAACCTGCGAGGGGCGAATCCTTCCTCTGGCGCCTCAGCATTGCCGAGGTTGCCGCCGACGGCGATTTTTCACTCTTCCCCGGCTGCGACCGCACCATCACCCTGATCCAGGGGGCCGGGATGGAACTCGATTTCGACGAGGCGCCGGCCAAGCGCATCGACCGGCCTTTCATGCCGTTCGATTTCGCGGGCGATTGGCATTGCCGCTGTCGGCTTATCGATGGACCCATCCGCGATTTCAATCTGATGGTGGATCGCACGCGGCTGTGGGCCGAAACCCGGCTGCTGCGCCTAACCGACGCACTCGTCGAGGTGGACGTCGCGGACGGCCGGTTTCTCGTCTATTGCGCGGAGGGCGAGCTTGGCGCCGGTGGATTCACGGCTGAAGCCGGCGATACCCTGAACCTGGGGCCAGGGCACTACGGCATCGCTGGACCAGGCGCGTTGGCCCTGGTCATGAGCCTTCACATGCGCCGCGGCAGATAGCGCGCGACGAAGGCCGCGACTAGCATCCACGAACCGCAGGCAAAGAACACGGCCCTGATATCGAAGAAGCTCAGCAGCACCGAATAGAGGGCAGCCGGCAGCA
>WNFQ01001615.1_pt1 | contig 16014 bp, 13 predicted proteins | sample 5400171 | NCBI WGS metagenome assembly WNFQ01 (sample SAMN13153356, study PRJNA577476) | soil metagenome | isolation source: 20 cm soil under Madrone tree | place: USA:California | collected 2016-06-14 | reverse complement strand
GCACAATCTGCGGTCACGAAGCTGATTGAGCCCGTTGTCGCGGCAGGTGCTAGTCTGGCGTAGCAGCCGATGAACAACCGTGAAATCCAGGCAGCTCGGAAGTATCACGATGGCAGCAAGCACTCCTACTGGAGTATTCGTAACCATCCTCACTTCCTGGACTGGGCGAATCGGCCGTTGCCTTTCAAAATCTACCCAAAGATAGAGCCTCTTCCGCTGCCGCGGGACGTGCCGCAAACAGGGGTGGTCGTATTCTCCGCAATCTCAGAAGCAGTGCCTTCGTCGCGGGCTGATTCCGTCCCTGGCGTTCGGGATCTGGCACGCCTTCTCTATTTCTCGGCAGGGATTACAAAACAGCGTGCATATCCCGGTGGAGAAATCTACTTTCGCGCCGCAGCTTGCACCGGGGCTCTCTACGAGATCGAACTGTACGTCGTGAGTAGCGATCTCCCGGGCCTGGATGCAGGCGTGTATCACTTCAATCCGGCGGACGTATCGCTAAGGCTCCTGCGAAAAGGTGATTTTCGCGGAAACCTGGCTCAGGCGACGGCGATGGAACCCGCGGTGGCTCACGCACCCGCGACGATCATCTGCACCGGAACGTATTGGCGGAACGCCTGGAAGTACCAGGCGCGCACCTATCGCCATTTCGGTTGGGACAACGGCACCCTGCTGGCAAATATGCTGGCCGTGTCTACGGCTTCGGGGCTGCCGGCCGAGATCGTGCTCGGGTTCGTGGACGCCGAGGTGAACCGCCTGCTCGATCTTGATATGCGGCGTGAGGTTTCCTTGTGCCTCGTACCGATCGGGCACACATCGGAGAGTTCGCTGCCGGCCCCGAGAGAGGCTCCGGCTCTTGGCTTAGAGACAATCCCGCTTTCACAGCACGAGGTCGAATATCCCGCCATGCTTGAGATGCACGACGCGTCTTCGCTTGAGTCTGTGGAGGAAGTAAATCAGTGGCGCGGCAAGCCACCAGTCCTTCCATCTTCCGCTCTGACGGGCGAGGCAGTTCGCCTTCCGCGCCCGCAGGAAGAAGAACAACCGAAGGACACAACCGAGCAGGTAATCCTGCGCCGCGGCTCTACCCGAACGTTCGATAACGCGGCATCGATTACACTGGCACAACTTTCTACCATTCTCGACTACGCCACGCGAGGTCTTCCGGCTGACTTCCTTGAGCCTCCCGGCGGGCAGCTTAACGATCTTTATCTGATCGTGCATTCAGTGCAGGGGCTCAGGCCGGGCGCATACTTCTTCGAGCGTGAGCAGAACACCCTGGCGCTATTGAAGGAGGGGAAATTCCGCGCAGCGGCCCATCATCTGGGTCTGGAGCAAGAGCTGCCCGCGGACGCCTGCGTCGACATCTTCTTTCTCGCCGACTTAGAACGGATTCTGGAGCGATACGGGAACCGCGGCTACCGGGCCGTCCAGCTCGAAGCGGGTGCCATCGGCGGCAGGATCTACCTGGCTGCGTATGCTCAGCACCTGGGTGCGACCGGGCTAACCTTCTTCGACGACGATGTAGTTAACTTCTTTTCCCCGCACGCAAAAGGCAAGAGTGCCATTTTCCTGGTCGCGATTGGCAAGCCGCTGAAGCGTAAACCACAGTAGGCCAACTCCCGGTTTGTCGGCAAACCAGAATTAATGGTGCGAGTCGGGTTTATCGGAATAACTTCCGCATACCAACAAAGCGCGGTCTCGTTTTCCTTTGAGCCGATCGCGATCAGGCGCTTTCCAAAGCGCTTGCCCCTGCTCTGCAGTCAGCTGTCGTGGGACCTCGGGCATCGGGAGTGGAGAGAACGCTGAAGATTCCGATTTTGAGCTGTGAGCAAAAAACTAAATTGGTTTTCCCCATGAAGGGAACGTTCATGGTCGTTCTGGGTCATGACTTCAATGAGGCCCATAGTCTTGGACGCAGTCAGCATTTTGCGTACGACATCTTCGGAATGGGTCCCCACTGGGAAATAACACGAAATGGGGGAGCAAAAGTGGCAGACTTTTGTACCTGGGGCCGCGAAGTCATTGCCCCCGCGGACGGGGTGGTCGTGTACGCCCGCAACGATGTTCCCGGCCAACCACGGCCCGGGACCGTCGATACTTCGATTCAAGAGCACTTGCCAAACCCAGGTTACGCAGGCCCGGGAAACCACCTGCTACTCAACCATGGCAACAACGAGTACAGCTCACTGGGCCATTTGCAGCACGGATCTGTGCGAGTCAAAACAGGAGATCGGGTAAAGTCAGGAGATGTCGTCGGTCTAGCTGGCAATAGTAGTTCGCCGATCCCGCATCTTCATTCCCAATTAACTAATGGCGAGCATTTGTTTCTTGCGGATGGGCTTCCGTCAAAATTTGCAAATGTCTATATGGAACTACTTGGAAATCCGATAAGAATCGCTACACCAAAACGTGGTACAGCTCTCGAAGCTCACTAGGGGTGAAATCGCGTGTCACGGGTGGCAGACTCGTCTTAAGCGGTTCCTGGCCGAGCGCAATAATCCGCGATCAACTGGCGAGAATTTCTATTGCACTTACACCGACCATAATCGGCAGGCCAGTTGGCGAGTGGTCGGCAAACCTTCCCTAATCGGTAAGGTAAGGGTTGCCCGTTATCCGACCGCAATCGGAGACAAGCTCCAAATAGAGCTTCCTACCTCCGCGACGGGACTTCGGAGGAGTCAGGGAGCTTTCATTTGTCCGAAAAGCGCTGCCGGCTCCCTCGCACCGAGTTGACCGCGGTTGTGCGACGACCATCGCCTCGGAAGGAAGGAGCCGGAGAAATTCCCCAAAGGTTAGTGACTCTCCAGGAGCGAAAAGGAGCCCGCAGCAGCCGGAGCGGGTTGTTGTTGAGGTTGGGAGGAAAACGTCGTGAGGAGCGAACTGGCCTCGTCGATTTGCTTGCGCGTCATCAGGTGCGAGAGCTGGTTGCGGCGCTCGGCGCCAGAGGCGTCACCTGCGGCGAGCGCTCGGGAATACCAGGTGTAGGCAGCGACGTAGTCGAGCGGCAGGCCTCTCCCTTGCTCGTACAGGTAAGCCAGGTTCGTTTCCGCGATGGGCGCGCCGCGTTGCGCGGCCAGCCGCAGCCATCGGGCAGCTTCCGTGTAATCGAGTGCGACCCCCAGGCCTTTGTAGTAAAAAACCGCCAGATTGTTCTGCGCCTCCGGGCATCCTGCATCGGCCGCCGCGCGAAACCACCTGGCCGCTTCCTTGTAATCGCGGGGGGTCCCGGAACCCCGGTAGTAAAGCGTCGCCAGATTGCCCTGGCCGACGGGATTCCCGTGTTGAGCGGAAACGAGATACCATTCGAATGCCTTGCCCAGGTTCTTCGGAACACCCTGGCCGTGCTGATGCAGAGAGGCCAGATTGTTTTCGGCAGTCGAGTGGCCCTGGAGTGCCGCGGCGCGGTAGTTCTCCTCGGCCTTGGAATAATCCTGGGGAACGCCCTGGCCATGTTCGTACAAGTAGCCAAGGAGGAATTCCGCGTTGGCATTACCCTGGGCGGAGGACGCACGGAGCCACTTGAGGGCAGATTGGTAGTCCTCATTCGTGGGATCGTGGCGCAGATAAGACTGCGCGAGGTTGTATTGAGCAACGGCGTCGCCCTGTTCCGCCTGCGATCGCAACGTGGAAAAAGTTGTGCTGGCATTCTGCTGAGATTGTGGCGCGGCGAAACTGGGCTGAACCGCTACAAGCACTGCAGTGAGAAGCAACGACCGTGCAAAAAATGAATTTGACTGGCGCAGTTGTAAGTTCATCTTGGTCCCCCTTGTTAATACCGAAGTTTATTTGGTGCGTGAGACTCTTCTGGCCGGTTCAAAAAACGGCTGTAGAGCCAGCAAGCACCGCGAGCACACCACCGCAACGGCGTAAACGAACCGGCGCTACGGTGCCGGAAAAAGCTGACGCGGCACTCGTATTCCCAGCACGCCAAACGCGTGACGAGCTCTCAGAACCACTCGCTTTTGCTGAATCGCTACTGTAAAGACGAGAGGGCACACGAAAATGTTTGGTCCTGCTGCGAGATCTTTTTGTAAAGCTGTGTGTTCGAACAGCGATGTTGACCGGCACGCGAGGGAATTGCCGGTGCCCTGTAACGATTTCTAACGGCGAGAGAGCCGCGAGCATTCAAAAAGACGTTCGGATGTAGCGATAAAATGATGCTCGTTGGCTGAAGCGCAACATATGGAACGGGAGAAACGATTTCGGCGAAGAATTTGGTGGCGCACTCAGGAAAGTCGTTGGCTGAGCTAGCTCCCGATTTGCGTAATCGGACAAGAGCCCTTCCTCCGCCACCAACGGCGATCTGGGAACTTTCGGCCCACAGCGAATCCGCGGATTCTGGACGGATGGGCGCAACCCGGAAGTAATCGTGCGGTCGGGTTTACTGGGATAACTTCCACATACCAGTCACTCGGGCTGAATGAGCAGTGGCTCTGTACTTCACCGCGTCGACGCTTAACGACTTTTCCATAGAAGAGAATCCCAGTGAGAAGGCCACACGACTCATTCGGCCTTCTGTTGAGCCCCTTGTTCTTCTATCATGCCCTGAGCATGCGCCTCACTTATTTTACAAGCTCGGGAAGAATTTGGGACAGAATGCCGTGGGGAGCACGGTTGCAATTCTTGTATGCCGTCTTTTTCACGTTTTCCGGCGTCGGATTCTTACTCGACCTGGCCAATCCGAGGCCCGGCCGGATCGCACACATCGTTTTCTTGGTTTTCGTGGGCGGCGTAATCGGTGTTGCCTACGGCTTTTGCTTCATGCGCGCGCCTAAGCTTCTACCGGTCCTTGTAGCTTTGCATGTGGTCCTGGCTGTCGTGCTTACCCCTTATCTGGGATCGCTTGCCGTGGACTGGGCTCAGGTCGCTAGCACCGCAGCCGGGGTTGATGTAATCGGGTGCCTCTTTGCCATTTTGCTCGGGTATGTGTTCTTCGTTCGATTCGTCAGAAAGCAAGGTTTGCGCTATTTTCGGGTCCAGACGGAAATTGAGCTTGCCGAACAAATACATCGCAGCCTGGTACCTCCGATCGCTCGACACGCCTCACAGCACGAATTCTATGGGGTGTCAGCTCCCAGCGGGGAAATGGGTGGCGACCTGGTTGATCTGCTGCAAGACGGTAACAAATGGATTGGTTATCTGGCAGATGTTTGCGGCCACGGCGTGCCGTCCGGCGTATTGATGGCCATGGTCAAGAGCGCCGTGCGCATGAGGCTAGCCATTTCATCCGAACCGCAGACGCTCCTCGAAGATTTGAACCGCGTCATCTCCGAATTGATAGCGGCGGAGATGTTTGTGACAGTGGCCTTCGTGTCGCTTGGGAAGTCGAATGATCTCCATTTCGCGACTGCAGGTCACCTGCCCATTCTCCACTTCCGCAGTGCCACAGGATCGGTCTGCGAACTCTCCACTCCCAACCCACCCATCGGAATCTTCAAAGAGCAGAAGTTCGCGAGTTCTCATGTGGAATTCTCAAGCGGCGATATCGCGGTTCTCTTGACGGACGGGCTGACCGAAGCCGCAAATGAGAACGAGGAAGAGTACGGGCTCGAAAGAGTCAAACAACAGGTGACGAAGTATTCCGAAGAGTCGCTGAAAGTTCTCTGCGAAATGCTGCTCGCGGAGACGAGAAAGTTCGGAAAGCAAATGGATGATCAGAGTGTCCTATTGGTGAGGCGTCTTTGAGCATCTCAATTTGCTTTTCCTTGGATATGATCCGTTTCCGTTGATGACCCGCCATTTTGAACCGCTCTTGGCGAGGCATGTTAGGCTGTGCCCAAGGGCAAGTCAGGGTGGGCCTATTAGGTGAATTTCTAGTCGAACTTAATTTATATTGGTGATGATAAACGCCGTGGTGTTGACCGAATCAAACAACTCCCGAGTGGTCGGCAAACCTTACCTTGGGATTACTTCCCACTTGCCCGTCATCCGCTCACGACCCTGGGTCAAGCTCCAGCTTTCATCACTTACCACTGGCCATCTGTGGCGTTTGTTCTCCCACCTTCCCCGAGTAAATGATGAACTTGAACGGGTCCGTATTCTGATGCTTTTCCATCAGTTTGAGGTAGACAAGCCGTTTGGCGTTAGCCACGGAAGTGCTGTACTCGAACCTGCTTCCGGACGATTCAAGCAGCGAGGCGGCCAGTTCGTATTTGCCGTCGGAGGCCAGGCGCTCCACGGTCCTAACGAGCTGTTTTTCCGACAGGCCGAGGTAGTCAACCAAGAGTTCTGCGCGGTCGGCCCGGCCGAGCTGGTCGAGGCCTTGTAGGTCCGGCTGCCAATAGCCGACGTTCTGGTCGTATAGGCGGTCGATGACGTGTTCACGCAAGATAAGGTATGGCTGATACGCGTCAGGTTGGCCACCGAGCAGACCCGGAGGAATCAAGTTTGCTTGGTGAATCGCGGCACGTTCATCGCCGCGGCGGACCGCAGTCAACACCTGCTCGTGCAGCCACACCAGGTCCGTTTTGAGCTGCGGCAGCATGGTGGCGGAGGCGAAAACACGCGTGAGCGGCTCGTGGCCGTGCAGCAGGTGCCGGGGATGTTTTTCAACAACAACGCCAATCGCATCGAGCAGTCCCTGAAAATCGCCTTCCTCCACAAAGGGTGCCCCAAGATACGGCATGATGAAATCTCCCACAAACATCACACCCTGATCCGGTAGATGGATGAACATGGCGTCGTGAGTTTCTCCTCCCTGCACAGGAATCAGCTCAAAGCGCGTCCCTCCAATCTTCAAGTCCCTGGGGCGGTCGATCGTCACATCCGGCTTGAAGCTGCGTACGTCATCGAGGCTGAAGCGTTCGCCGAAGAATAGCTTGCCAAAATTTTCCGGCGCCTCGACCTCGCGAGTAATTTCCTCCTGGTAGTTGCTCATGGCATAGAACCGCAAGCGCGGATTCAGGGCGCGGAAATATTTGTAGCCGCCAACATGGTCCCAGTGGGAGTGCGTAACGAAGATGGTTGCCAATTCCGGAAGGTTGGGCGCGTAGGCTCGCAGCGCCTCGTATGCAACCTTGGCGGAATCCGCTCGTGTACCGGCGTCGATGCCGATCAATTGTCGTCCGTCGTCGGAAACAACGAAATAGTATTCCGTGAACTCGAAACCCGAGAGCGCATATACGCGGCCCGGCACGATCTCGGCGATGCGCCGTGGAGCAAAGGCATGTCCCGTAGCGACGTCTTCTGAAAAAGGAGTGATCAGCGTAATCGGACTGTTAAAACTCTTGTAGCCGCTCCGCCGCAGATAGTCCTGCGCCTTGGCCTGCTCCCCCTCAGCGAGAGCCAGCTTTCCGAGGTGATAATAGACTTCCCGCAACCATCCCGCATGAGGGGCTTTGTCAGCGTTTGCCACGCACCAGGCCAACTCAACCTGCGCTGCCTCCCTCTGACGGAAAAAGCTTGGAAGCTCGGTATGGACAATCCCGGCAATCCAATTCACAACAAAGATTTGCCCTCGGGAAAGCTGCTTGGCTTGATCGAGGATCGCGATCGTGTCTTTCACATAACCGATTCGGTGCAACAACGAGACCTTAGATGCGTGCTGGGCGCGCAACAAGCCGATGGCACTCAGATACAACGCCTTTTGCGCGTCCGTCAAGCGCGGGCCGAATTCCTTCAGTCGCGCCGAAAGGAACTCCGCGCCCTCGCCCTGCATGTTCGCGTTCGAGTACTGCGCCATCAGCAGAAACAGCAACTGTGGGTCTTGTGGTGGCGCGACGCTGTTGACGGCCTTCAGGTATTCGAGCTCCGGGCGGCGTGAGCCGGACGACGAGTCAACGCCGGTGCTTCCGGTGGAAGGCGCTCCACGCAGCGTGGCCAGAGAAACCGCAAGCAGCAGCACAGCCGACAAATAAACTGGGATTTTCATAAAGGACTCCTTTCGCTCTGTCACTTAGATGTATATACATCTATTTGGTTACGAACATTTATGCCCGTATCCCCGCTTCCGTCATTTGAGATATCGTCTTGCTCATATTCTTCCAGCCCGCATCACCGAGTTCTTTCCGCAACCTCTGCTCCGCCCGCTCCCAGTGTGGCTGCGCCATCGCCATCTGTCGCCTGCCTGCTCCGGTCAGGGTAAACAGCCGCTCCCTTCGGTCCTTTCCGCGCCTCGCGCGAACCCAGCCCTGTTTCCGCAGTAGCCCCAACGTTCGCGTCAGTGTCGTACTATCCATGGCAAAGCCAGCGCTCAGCCGCTTTTGATTGGCCTCTCCCACCGCGGCCAGTGCGGTGAGCAGACCGAATTGCGTGATCTCAAGACCTGCCCGTCGCAATTCCTCGTCGTAAATCCGCGTTACGATCCGGCTGAGGCGGCGAAGGTTCTGACACGCGCATGGCAAAGGGAAAAGTGCCTCTGCCGGTCGCTCTCCAAAAGCTTGCGTGCTCATAGTATATGTATATACACCTGTTATGGCTGTCGTCAAGCAAGTAGTCCGCTTGGTTATTGAGCTTGAAATTTACCTTGGGGAAATGACCCGGTCCCCCGGAAACGGCGTGGTGGAAGAACGAATCTGGATTCTGGGTGTATCGTCGGCAATCCGGAAGCAGCCTTCCCGGTTGCCCGTGATCCGCCCCCGAGCGGTAGACGCATGCCATCCGCTAATGGTGAGATACGATACTCTCTCTGACGAATGGGAACCGCCACATGACCGCAGCAGATTTTCGCAGGATTGCCCTGAGCCTGGAAGGCGTGGAAGAGTACCCTCACGCGGGATTGCCGGCTTTTCGTGTAAGAGGTAGGAAATTTGCTTCGCTCGCGTCGCAAGCAGCGGGCTACGGAAATCTGATGCTTACGCTGGAGCAGCAGGCGGCGTTTGTGGAGGAGGCACCCGAGATTTTCCTGCCGATTCCTGGCGGCTGGGGAAAGATGGGACACACACATATTCGCCTGGCGGCGGCGAGCGAGGATGTACTGACAGGTGCACTCCGAACGGCGTGGAAACAGCGAATTGATAAGAACGCAAAGACAAGCCGAGAAAAAACCCATGTGGCGGAACGCAGCGGAGTAACAGATAAGAAACGCGGGAAGCGACGACCATGAGAGCAACAATAGCGCGAAACATTAATAGCAATAAAAAGGACTCGTCACCAGAACAACGTGAAGAACTGCACAGAGCATTGAAAGCCCGTTTTGAGAAAAACATGAACCGCCATAAAGGTCTTGAATGGGCTAAAGTACAAGCAAAGCTGGAAGTAAATGCTGAAAAACTGTGGTCACTCAATGAAATGGAAAGAACTGGCGGTGAACCGGACGTTGTTAGTCATGATAAAAAGACGGGCGAATACATTTTTTATGATTGTTCAGCGGAGAGTCCTAAAGGCCGCAGAAGTGTTTGCTACGACCGTGAAGCGCTGGAGTCAAGGAAAGAATACAAACCAGAAGATAACGCTATTGATATGGCAGCTGCCATGGGCATTGAGCTTTTAACGGAAGAACACTATCGAGAGTTGCAGAAACTTGGAAATTTCGATACGAAAACGTCGAGCTGGGTGAAAACACCTTCTGATATCAGAAAACTCGGCGGCGCCCTCTTTTGTGATCGCCGCTACGACACTGTTTTCGTGTACCACAACGGTGCGGAATCTTACTATGCCGCTAGGGCGTTCCGTGGCTCGCTAAGAGTCTAAATTTTGCATGCCGGCACATCAAACAGTCGATGCCAATCAAGGATGGCTTCCGCTTGCCGCCCGGACAGCTCCCGGTTGCAAACGCAAGGGTAAACAACCTGCAGAACGTATCGGAAGGTTTTTGACATCACTCTGCCACGCGTGCCTAAGGTCTTGGTGGTGGGATGCTCCTCAGCAATAGGTGTCAACCCGAGACAAGGATCACTATCGACATGCGCCTTTAATGGCTAGTAAGTTCCGGATTGGTTCGGCCAACCTTCCACAACCGCGCACCCCAGCTCAAGGATTCGGCTCGATGCCAATTCGATCATTGACGGCTGATCGAATCCGCTGCTTGCAGCCAAGGTAGCGTTCAGTCGTTTGCACCGAAACGTGCCCCAAGAGAAATTGGATCTGCTCCAACTCGCCTCCAGAGGCGTGGCAAAGCCGTGCACAGGTCCGTCGCAGATCGTGCGGCGCCAACTTCGCCACGCCGATGCTCTTGGCGGATTCCTTCACGATGTGCCAAACCGCCTCTACCGTCACCCCATCTCCCCAGGCCCTTCCCGCTTTGTTGACCCTGCGGAACAGCCTTCCTCGATCAATTGCGGCTGCGACGAGCCAATCGTCCAGTTCGTTTCTCACCCAATCGGGAACCGGAACGGTTCGAACGTGGCCTCCCTTGCCAACCAGATCAACAATGGCCCAATGCTCTTCGCGCTGCTGGAGATGATCTAATCTCAAAGCCACAGCTTCGTGCCTGCTCAACCCACACGCGAGCAGCAGTGCGAGCAACGCTCGGTCGCGTTTTCCTTTCAGGCGCTGACAATCGGGTGCTTGCCAAAGTGCATGGCCTTGCTCTGGCGTTAGCCAGTTCCCGAGGCGCATGCCCAGCTTCTTCACCCCTTTGACGCGACGAATACCGGCCGCCAAATCAGCGCTGAGGAGACCACAGTCGGCCGCCTCGTAGGCAAGCCGACGCACGGCGCCAAGACGCAAATTGGTGGTTCCGGGTGCGAGTTGACGGGATTCGAGATGCGAGCGATACCGCAAGACCACTATTCTGTTGAACGCCAAGCGCGGTTCCGAACAGTACCAGTCAACGAATTCGTCGATAGCGTAGCCATAGCCCCGCTTTGCCTCTACTGAGTTGAGGCTGTTCAACACCGCGGCCTTGGCGTGCTCCAGGTGGGGCAAACGTAGGACGGACTTGGTGCTGCTGCGTCTTCTTCTGGAACTTGGCTTCTGCTTCATGACCGGTGGCCTCCGTGCCACCGATCAATGATCAGAGTCTTCCGCTGCTGCGAGGTCAGAGTTGCCCGTCAACCGTGCATGATTGCTCCCAACCGCGACCAGATCGGCGGCTCGCGACTACCCAGGATTTGCCCGTTCGCCCGCATGCACGCGTGAGGATCCTATTAGGTGAAACAGTCCGTTTGCGTCCACCGGCCACGGCACCTCTTTGTCAGGCTTACCTACAAAGAAAAGTGAGACTTTCGAGCCGCCTCGGCGTATATATTTGCAGGAAGAAGGGCCCCTTTATTTCGGCCGAATGAGCCTCGTCGTGGCCGTTCCATCTCGATGAAAGCCGCCGTCTACACCAGATACGGACCTCCGGACGTCGTTGTTCAGATCGAGGACGTCGAAAGGCCCGTTCCCAAGGACAATGAAGTTTTGATAAAGGTTCGCGCGGCCTCCGTCAATCCACTGGATGCAGGCTTGATGAAAGGTAAGCCGCACAGCTTTCGCATACTGTTCGGACTGCGCAAGCCAAGGCTCACACGACCCGGCGTTGATGTAGCCGGCCAAGTGGAAGCAATTGGCCGGAGCGTAATGCAGTTCAAGCCAGGCGACGAGGTGTTCGGTATATGTAAAGGGGCCTTCGCCGAGTACGTGTGTGCTCCCGAGTCGGGATTGGCCATCAAGCCGGAGAACTTGACGTTTGAGCAAGCAGCATCCGCGCCGGTCGCGGCACTCACCGCTTTACAAGGTCTTCGGGACAAGGGACACATTCAGCCGGGGCAGAAGGTCCTGATCAACGGTGCGGCCGGAGGCGTGGGCACCTTCGCAGTGCAGATCGCCAAGTCGTTCGGCGCGGATGTGACTGGCGTGTGCAGCACGAGGAGTGTGGAAATGGTCCGGTCCATCGGCGCGGATCAGGTAATTGATTATACGCAACAGGATTTCACGGAGAGCGGGAATCGTTACGACCTGATTTTCGATTGCTTTGTGAACCATTCGTTGTCAGCCTGCAGGCGCACCTTAAATCCTAAGGGGATCTATCTAATGGTGGGAAGTCCGCCCAAGCGGTGGACGGTCGGTATTCTCGCTCCAGTGATCAAAGCACTTGTGTTGTCACCGTTCGTGAGTCAGACGTTCGTCGTGTACATTGCAAGATCAAACAGAGAGGATCTGGCCATGATGAGCAAACTCATGGCGTACGGCAAGGTAAAACCGGTTATCGACAAGGTTTACAAGTTGAGTGAAGTTCCTGAGGCTATCCGATATCTGGAACAAAGACACGCTCGTGGAAAAGTCATAATAGTTTTGGCCTGCAACAACAAAACCCAAGGAACGCGTTAGGGTCGGTCCCAACCAATGGAGATTCCGGCCGGATGGTCGGCTACGATTACCCAATCCGGTTAGTTCAGGGTTGCTCGTGATACGGGAGCGATCGCGAACGTGCCAAGAACGATCCCGCCTGGAACCCCTTCATGCTTCCGTCTACTTCAAGCCAAGCTTTTTCCCCGCCGCCAGCAGCGCGATCGATTCGCGAATGCGCCTTTCGCGCGTTTCCGATTGTTTGGCTGTATGAATCCAAACGACGAAGTCACGTCGGTAGGTGGGCGCCAGCTCCCGAAAGAATTCCCACGCTTTGGAATTTGCCTTCAGCGCCTTGGCGATGTAGACCGGCAGATCGGGGATTACCGGTCGTGCCGCGTAGGTGTTGCTCGTTGGTGCCGCCGCGAGACCGGCCGACGTGAGCAGGCCCGCCATCTTGAGTTCCACCCACCGTTTCCGATTGATGTCCGACCACTTGCTCGTGGGCTTTCGCGGCGTGACCTTGAGGGCGTATCGGTCGTCATCGAGACGTTTGATAAGACTGTCGATCCATCCGAAGCAAAGCGCCTCGCGAACGGTGTCTTCGTAGCGGATCGACTTTACCCCTGTGTGGGCCTTGTAGAACACGAGCCAGACCCCTGGACTCGACGTGTGATGCATTGCAAGCCACGCCCGCCATTGTCGGCCACTCCGAACTTGCAGCGTCATGAGTTTTGCCGTCATGCTGACTGGCCTCCGCTGCGCCTTTCAATGGACAATACCGCTCCGTCTGCAACTGAACGTTAAGAACCCGGCTCCTTTAGTTACGGCTGTATGTACGACCAATGGCTGTCGATGATCTTCCATGTCCCGCCAATCCGACTATAGACCTCGGTGGAATTCCAGCGAGCCAAGACACGTTCCGGAGCATCCGGCAGTTTTCCGTAATTGACAAGGTTGAATGTCAGAAGCGCTACATCTCCATGACGCTGAACCTTGGGATCGATCATGTCGTACCGTGGATCCGTGAACGGAGGCTTCATTTTCTTCATCGGCGCCAGCCGCAGCTGCATCGCGTCCAGCCCATCGACGCGCCTTTCCGTAAACCGATCGAAATAGGTCGCTTCCGGGGCTTGGAGGTCGAGGTAACCCTGAGGGTCTAACCTAATCCAGCGGTCAAGGGCAGAACGCTCCAGGGCGACGAGTTCGTCGAACAAACGATCCACGAGACCTCCTCCGTCCTGAGCGGGCATCGCGCAGGACGCAACGAATCCACACAAGAGGACCGTTCAGGTTTCGCGCCCAATTATGCCAAAGAGGAAGCTCCGGGAGTATTGTCGGCTACCCTTACCTTGGGATTACTTCAGGTTTGCCCGTCACTCGACCGCGGGAGACCACTAGGCAACCATAACGAGGCCATTTCAACGAGTACCAACTACCGATCCAAGTGCTGAGCGACTGTCTATTACGGCGCTCACTTTCATAAGCTGGTTTCCGCAAAGGGTAGGTGCTAACATTCGCCCGCCACGCTGGTGAAAAGAGCTCGTAGAGGAATCACACAGTCGGAGCCTGCGTGGCTGTGAGGCGGTCATGGTATACGACCTGATCGTTGTTGGTGGCGGCATTGCGGGCGCGTCGCTGGCGCAACGCATGGCAAAGAGCGGCGCGCGTGTGGTAGTTCTTGAGCAGGAAGCCGAATTTCGCGACCGCATTCGCGGTGAGTGTTTGCAACCGTGGGGAGTGGGTGAGGCCCGACAACTGGGCGTCGCTGACGCGTTGCGGACCTGCGCCAACGAAATGCTGTGGGTCAACTTTGTCATCAATGGCCAGCACGCGATGAAGCGCGACTTTGTTGCAACGACGCCGCAGGCTTCCGGGATGTGGGCCTTCTATCATCCGCGCGCGCAAGAGGCGTTGGTCGCGGCGGCAGCGGCGGCCGGTGCGGAAGTTCGCCGTGGCGCGACCGTGCAGTACATCGCTTGCGGCAAGAAGCCGAAGGTCAAGATTGCCCAGTCTGGTGGAAACGCTGAAGTGGAAGCGCGGCTCGTGGCGGTTTGCGCCGGCCGCAACCCGGCTCTGCGCGCCCAGGTCGGTTTCCAAACGCGCCGCGGTTCGATCCCCCTATTCCTCTCGGGAGTCTGGGTAACGAACTTGCCCGCCGAAGTGGACCCTTCGGTTGCCTACATCGCTAACGACGTCGTCAACGGCACGGTGTCGGCCTTGTTTCCGCAGTCGGCCGACCATGGCCGCGCTTATTTCGGCTTCCATCCACAGACCTGCCCGCGTCTCCAGGGCGACGGCGACTATCCGCGCTTTTGCCAGGAATTCAACCGCGCGGCTGGTAACGCCATTCCTTTGGGCAGCGCTCAGCCGGCCGGGCCACTCGCATCGTTTGAATGCGTTGATGTTTGGGTCGACCACCCGTATCGCGACGGGGTCGCGCTGGTCGGCGACGCCGCATCCTCCAACGACCCTTCCTGGGGACAGGGGCTGGCGCTGGCCCTGCGGGACGCGCGGGTGCTCTCGGATGAGATGCTCGCCGACCAGGATTGGGCGGCTGCTGGCGACCGCTATGCGGCTCGTCATGACCGGCACTACGAAACCATCCGAACGGTCAGCGGCTGGTTTTACGATATCTTTCAGCGCCTAGGCCCTGAGGCGGAAGCCCGGCGCGCTCGTGCGCTGCCTCTGATCGCCCAAGACCCGACGCGCCCGCCCGACATGCTGTTCTCCGGACCGGATCTACCGCTTGCCCCTGACGCCCGCGCCCGCTTCTTTGGCGAAGACGCGAGTTGCGACGCCAACGGCGGCTGAGTTTGCACCTGGAGCAGCGATCACGCCAAATGCGTATGGTTCACCAGAGCTTATAACGCGCTATTCGTGGAAGTCGCCGCAGTTAGCGTCTCGACTCGAGGGGCCATGCTAGACAGCTTCTGGATCGTCGGCTACTCGGAAACGACCGGGAACTGCAACCTCGTGGTGGTTAGGCTGCGGGGCGAATTAATTTCAAACTGAATGGTACGACCAGCAAAGTCAGCATGGTTGCCACAGAGGCAGTACACCCCGATTCTGAAGATGACGCGTGGGTGCAGGTGTGGGTGCAACTAAACAAGGAAAAATGGCTCCCAATTTCTCGCAAGCGACACCAGATAGGGCACTTAGATTTTTTCACTTTCGGCTGTTAACCGAAGGGTTGCTAGTTCGAATCTAGCCCGGGGAGCCAAATCTTCCTTCTTCAGTCACTTACAGGCAGCGCTCTTCTCCCATTGTCCCGCTGTCATGTAAACGTAATACATCTATTGCCTTCTCGAGCTGTCGAGCCGGTCAAACTTGCGCAAATGCCCAGGATTTTGCGAAAAATGGGGCGCGAAATGCGCCAACCCTTCGGTTGGGAGCCGAAGGGTTGCTGAACTCGGGAGCGCAAGCCGTTAAGAAGTCGAAAGGCAGCAATTCGTATGCTTTCGGCGGTTAAGCAGAGATAGAATGACCAGTTGCGCACTCGTGCGGAGTCGTTGTGTGGTTGGCAGCGGCGGGATAAAATGAGACAGTGAATTTTGAATGGGACCCGGGCAAAGCAACGCAGAATAGGCGGAAGCACAGGGTTTCATTCCACGAGGCCGCTACAGTTTTTGGCGATCCGTGGCAGTCACCTTTCATGACCCGGATCATTCGCTCTCGGAAGAGAGGTTCATCACCATCGGGATGTCGAGGGCCGGCCGGGCTTTGATTGTGGCCCATTCCGACCGCGGCGAGAACATCAGAATTATCAGCGCCCGCAAGACGACGCTGCGCGAGCGAAAACATTATGAAGAAGAGAACTGAGAGACGGAAACTAACTGACGACCTACGTCGAGAGTACGA
>WNFQ01006883.1_pt1 | contig 16019 bp, 12 predicted proteins | sample 5400171 | NCBI WGS metagenome assembly WNFQ01 (sample SAMN13153356, study PRJNA577476) | soil metagenome | isolation source: 20 cm soil under Madrone tree | place: USA:California | collected 2016-06-14 | reverse complement strand
TGCAACGAGGTCCCGCGAACCCCGCCAGGCCCGGAAGGGAGCAACGGTACCGGGATCACCTCGGGTGCCGCAGATCACCCGGAGTTCCTCTCACTGAAAACTGTTTACAGCGTGCAGTTGTCAGTCTTCAGTGGGAAGAAGAGGCAGGGCTGCTGCTGACTTCTTCACTGCCCTGTTTACTGAAACTGTTTGCGGTTATCAGTTTTCAGTGAGAGGAAATGCGGAACTCAGCGAAGGATTTTTTTCTTTAGTGACCACTGAGAACTGAAAAACTTTCCCATGAGCTACCAGGTCATAGCCCGCAAGTGGCGCCCGCAAACGTTCGACGATCTCGTCGGCCAACAACACGTAACTGAGACGCTGAAAAACGCGATCAAGAATGACCGCGTGGCGCACGCGTACATTTTCTCGGGGGCCCGGGGCGTAGGGAAAACGACGGCGGCGAGGATCCTGGCGAAAGCGCTGAATTGCGTGAAGGGGCCGACGGCGCAGCCTTGCGGGGAGTGCGATTCTTGCAGAGAGATTGCGGCAGGGTCTTCGCTGGACGTGATTGAGATCGACGCTGCGTCGAACCGCGGCATCGACCAGATTCGCGAGCTGCGCGAGATGGTGCGGTACGCGCCGGCGGCCTCGAGAAGCAAAGTTGTGATACTCGACGAAGCGCACATGCTGACGGGCGAAGCTTCGAATGCGCTGCTGAAGACGCTCGAAGAACCGCCGGACCGCGTGATCTTTGTGATGGCCACGACGCAGCCGGAAGACCTGGTCGATACGATCCGCTCGAGGTCGCAACATTTTCATTTTCGCGCGCTGACCTTTGCGGAAATTGCGGGGCGCCTGGAAGAGATCGCGAAAAAAGAAAATTTGAAGATCGAACCGGGCGCGATGGCGGTGATTGCGCGAATGGCCGAAGGCAGTTTGCGCGATGCCCTGTCGCTGCTGGAACAAGCACGGGCCTATTGCGGCGAAACCATTCCCGACAAAGAGGTGCGCGAATTGCTGGGCGTGGTGCCGGATGAGGCGCTGGAGGAACTGGTCGAAGCGATTTCAGAAGGATCGGCGGACCGCGCGCTGGGGCTGGTGCACACGTTCCAGAAGGAAGGGCGCAACCTGCAACACTTCTGCCGGGAAGCGATCCGGCACATACGCAATCTGCTGATTGCGCGGGTGTGCGGGGCGGATTCGGAATTGAGCTGCAAACGGATGATGATCTGCGGCGCAAGCCCGATCCGCGGGTGCATCTGGAAATGGGATTGCTGCGGCTGATTAACGCGGCGCGGCTGGCGCCGCTGGAAGAACTGCTGGGGGAATTGAAGAGCGGCGGGGCAAACCCCGGCGCGGCGCGGAGCGTGGCACTGGCTGGAGCGCCCACACCATCGGCAAAGAGCGAGGCACCAAGTTTTGCAGCGGCAATTTCCTCGCAGCCGAAAACGCAATTTTCTTCCCCGTTCGCGGCGCCGGCATCGGCATCTCCGGCGGCCGTTGGGCCGTTGCCGCTTCCGCAGAGGTGAAGCAGGCAGTTGAGGAAGAAGAACCGGGAATGCCGGCTAAGGGTCATGGCGCGGCGGCGCTGGCGATCGGAATCGCGCAAGAGCAGGTAGCAGAAATCAAGGCTGCGGTTCAGGCACAGCAGAAATTTCTGGGGGAACTGGTGGAACAGAGCAGCCTGTGGGAGCTAGAAGGCACCGAGCTGCGAATTTATTTTTCATCGGACAAGCGGCCGTTCGCGGAAATGATGGAAGGAAGAGAGACGCTGGAGAAGATCCGTAGCATTTCGAGCAAGGTGCTGGGCCGGGCCGTGAGAGTATGTGCTAAACTGGAAGCAGTTGCAGCGGCGGCCGCGTCGACGGCGCGCGGGATGTCCGGCACCCAAGAGTTGCGTGCGCAGTTCGAGCGCGATCCGATGGTTCGCTCGATGCTGCAGCGCTTCGGAGGAAACATTTCCGAAGTGAAACGAAGCCAAGAGGAATCCTGATGGAAGTCAGCGCTCTCCAACAGATGCTATCGCGATTCCGGCAGCTGCAGGAAGACCTGCAGCGGCAGGTGAATTCCGTGACGGTGGAAGCATCGGCCGGCGGCGGCATGGTCACGGTGAAGATGAACGGCCAGAAACAGATCGTGGACATACGCATTGAGCCGGATGTTTTTGCGAATAAAGACCAGGAGATGCTGCAGGATTTAGTTCGCGCGGCGGTGAATGAAGCGTCGCGTCGGGTCGATGAAGAACTCGCCAATCAGATGAAAAACCTCGCTGGCGGAATCCCCGGAATTGCGGGGATGAAGATCCCCGGATTGTTTTAGCCGGCAAAAGAATCCCTGGCCGGATTTCCGTTCCTCTTTTTACTTCACGTATTCCCCGTTGTGAACTTCGTACTCGACACGGAAGGGCTTCTGCTCCTTACGAGCTTCCCAATGCTCTTGGGCGATGAGGCGATTGGCTTGCGCGAGACGCTCGGACGGGAGCGGGTGCGAACGGAAATAACCGTTCAAACTCTGAATGGCCAGTTCGGAGAGTTCCTGGTCCGGGCTTTGCGCATGGATGACGTATTCGTCGCACAATTTGGCGAAGCGCTCGAACGTATCGACGGCGCCGTATGGAGAGTAGCTGGACTGAACCGCCAGATACATTCCTTCGCGATCGGCTTCGAATTCCTCATCTTTGTGGTAGCCGGCTTCCCAGAAATCAAGCGGGAGCTGCAGCAGGGCTCCCAGGACGTCGAGATTGAGGTCTTTCAGTTTCGCTTCCACCTGCACGCGCTCGACGCAGTGGTAGTGGTCGATGTGCTCGATTTCGTGGGCGAGGACGCTCGCGAGCTCATCTTCGGTCTTCATCAGTTCCAGCATGCCTTCGCCGATATAGACCGGTCCGCCGGGAAGAGAAAAGGCGTTGATCATGTTGTGATCGGGGAGAACGGTGAAGGTGTACGGCAAATGCCGATGGGCATGAACTGCCACCGTGCCTCCGATGCGGGTGACGTACTTCTCGAGTCCTTCTTCTTCAGGAGTAAGCTTGCGGGTTTGCGTTGCGTACCGAGAGGCAAGTTCCCTGCCGATGGCGATTTCTCGTTCGTCGGACAGACGCGTGAAGTGCATGGGGACACGGGAGAGATCGCGTTGGGCGTCGGCGGCCATATTCAAGATGGCGTTGGCAGAAACGGGAGTGGACTTGGGACGCCGCTGACTCCAATAGAGCCCGGCGAGCGCGAAGCCCAGGATCAGAAAAAAAACGACGAAGACAACGGAGCGTTTCATAGAAATTGACGAATGGCATCGCGGTATCTGGTGTAGAGAAACGAAACAAATACCAGCGCCGCACCCACGATGATGAAGGTGATGTACCGGTCACGCGCTTGAAGACCCCAGACATCGAGAGCCATGACTTTTGCGACGCAGAGCAGAAGCATGCTCAGGCCGGTAAGGCGGAAGCTGCGCTCTTGGACCGCGAGAGCAAGCAGAACAATCAACACTCCTTCAATGCCCCACGACACGGTAACCATGCCCGCACGCATTTTCAAAGCGAGCATGCAGGTGAGCAGGATGATGGGAACAAAAAATACTACTTGTTCGGGGCGGCCGGCAATCACGGCAAGCGGCCTCCTCCAGGGGTTCAGATTCTGAGGGAGACTGTAACGCCCGCGAAGACGGAAAGCGAAGAACAGGCTCGCCAGCAAAATGGCTGCTGCCGAACTGAGCACGAAGTAGCGACCTTGCCAATCGCCTTCACCGAAATAGCCGGCGCCGAATAGATTGTGCGCCATGCCGCGAGCGAGAACTCCGACCGTCAGAAGCAATCCCTGATGCAGGAAGAGCGGACGATCCAGAAGCAGTGAGGCGCCAAGCAGCGCGAAAACGACGGAGGCCCAGGAGGTGACGACCCACTCGATCGGAAACTGAAAATAGAAAAGCGCCACAATGGTGGCCGTGCCCAGGTAAGCGAGGAGAGCGTCGAAGTGCAGGCGGCGGTCGCGGCCGGTGTCTTCTTCCTTCTGCGGCAATTGCGCGTAGACGAAAAAGAAAATCAGGACGAGCGGGAGGATGGTGTACATCCGTGGACCCCAGAACTCGCCGGGCTCGCTCGCGGTGAGGTTGGAGAAGAAAATCCGAGTGAAAGCGGCAACGAGCGCGACGTAAGCCTGATAACGGAATTGCGTGGTCTTGCGCAACAGGCCGTACTCGAAGAGCACGAGACCAAAAGCGCCCCAGGCCACGGCGATGCTGGTGGGCTGAGTTTGCAGTTCGTACCAGAGCAGCAGGCCACCGATCGAGGAGGCCGCCCACGAGTAGATGTGGTGAATGTCTCGCTGGCGCCATTCGTCGGGCATGCGGATGAGACGGGAGAGCGCGTAGAAAATTACGGCGACAATCGCCAGCGACAAGAGGCGCACGCTGATGCCGTGCCAGAGGTCAGTAACGTATAGATTCATGCTTACGCTGCGGAGCAGCGTAAGCCCGGCGAGAATGTGCGATTGCCAGGGCAATTCTTCGAGCTCGAAGCGCTGGTCGACGATTGCCAGGACCAGCGCAAACGCGGCCCAGAGCGGGGCCAGCCAGCCGTTGGGGTATTCATACCATGCAAGCAGGGCCAGGAGTCCGGTGGCCGCGAAAGAATGAAGGAAGGCGATGGCGCGGGCGTAGCGCTCTTCGGGCGCGGCTTTGCGCGAGAGGAAGTACAAGCCTGCGGCGACGAGAGAAATGGTGAAGATGCGCAAGGAGATGGGGCCCCAGAATTTTTGTTTGAGGCCGTAGTTGTAGAAGTACGCGCGGAGGAGAGCGCAAAGACCGACGACGTTCGCCTGCCAGGCGAGCTGCTGGTAACGAATCCAGCGCGTTGAAAGCGCGAGCACCACGGCAAAAACGATCCAGCCGACGGCAATCCAGGGCGCGCGGAGGGCTTCTTGAAGGACCCAGACCATCATGCCCGCGGCGGCCCAAGTGTAGGCCACGCGCGCAAGCGCCAGATGGCGCTCGTCCGTGACGCCAAGCCGCTTGGCGAGCCAATAGCCGCCAATAACAACCGGCAATGCGCTAAAAGCGCGCACAGGCATGGTGTGCCAGGTGTGCATGCCGCCGGGATCAGCCGTGAGTGCCGTGAACACGGCGAGACCGGTGAGAAGATGCGAATGCCAGGCCAGCGCGTGATAGCGCAGCGCGCGCGCCGCCTCGGACAGAAGCACCGCGAAAGCGATGAAAGCGAGGGGCTGCCAAAGCTCCGGCGCTTCGAACCAGATGAGAAGAGCAAAGAAACCGCTGCCCGTGGCGGCGAAGAGGCCGCGAATCGTGCGTTGCGTGGGATCGTCACGCAAGGCGGCCAACCTGGCGGTGAGATAGAACGCTGCACCGAGGATGGGAAGAGTAAGCAGCCGCAAGCGTACGTGAGCGTGTTCTGGGGATTCGAGGTGCAGATTGACGACGATGCCGCGATAGACGGTGAATGCGCCAAGTAGGGCGTACTGTACCTGCAAGTGAGACGATTCGAGGGCGCGGCCCAGACCCGCGAGAATGAGCATGATGGCGGCAAAAGCGAGCGCCGTCCAATCGTGAGAGAACAGAGCCCAAGCGGCGGATGCGGCAGCGAACGCACCGAGATAAGAATGAATGGTCAGCAAGGGGCGATCGGGCGAGACGTCAAACAAACCCTTCCAGCGCGAGCCGGCGCCTAGGGCATTGATATAAAAGACCAATGCGCACACGGCAAAGAGCACTCCTGAAGCCAAGGCGAGGTTCTCACTTGACGCGCGAAAGGCGACGAGCTGGGGGAAGTCGCTCCCGGCAAGATGCAAGCCAACGAGCAGTCCGGTGAGAAGGCCAAGCCTGCGAAAAACAACTTCTTTCACAATCACGCCAGCGATGAGAAAAACTTCAGCACCAACGAGCCAAAGTATCGCCACGTCGTTAGCCTTGTATGTGTAGTGGGATGGAGCGGCCGCCAGCATGAGCGCAGCTCCCGCTACGGTGAGAACGACGAACGCTTCCCGTCTTCGCTTGAGGGCGGGTATCTGGGCACATAGGAATTCAGCGGCACCGACGACGAGAAGGGCAATGTAAGCCAGCTCCGGCTGAACGGACTGGAATTTCATGCAGCCCAGCAGCAACCCCATGTTCAAGACCGCGGCGACAGTGGAGATGTGTTCCTCGAAGTCGGTTTTGATGTTGCGGGCAACGTAGGAAATGCGGAAGGTCAGCCAGTAGAAAAAAAGCAAAGCCAGGCTGGCGCGGTATTCCGGGAAGTGGCGGCCGTGAGCTCCTTCGATGCCGAGAATGCGGTAGAGCCAATAGAGATGATTAAGGTAGCTGGAAAGAATGCCGAAAACTTCGAGCTCGAACCAGCCCATTTTCAGGACCATGGAAACAAGACCGATGGCAAGAACTACGCCAGCGGACAGGCTGTAGACGGTGTCTTGACTCAGAGCGACTGTGGAATAGCCCAACAAGAAGGCAAGACCGGTTACCAATTGCGAGCGATAGCGCAGAGTATGCAGCGCCATGGCTACCGCGACGATCAGCATGAGGGCGCAATCGAGCGTGAGCGCACCAGCGTTAAGGGGAAGAACGCGCATGGCTTCAACGTGATAGATCCCAAACGTGCTGAAGAAGAGCAGCGCCCAGCCGCCGCCGATGCCGGTGCGCCCGAGGAGGCGATAGCGTTCGTTCTTTTCCAGATAGATGCCACCTAAAAGGAGGAAAGCGGAGGCGAGGTAAGAGATGCCGACTTTGCCGAGGGGGCCAAGAGCGCCGAGTTCGTAGATGCCGAATAGAGCGACACCCACGACGAGAATGATGATGCCGAGTTTGTTGAGCCAGTTTGTGCCGAGGGTTTCTTCGATCGCAGAAACTGTCTTCAGGCGTTGTTGAAGGGTCGGCTTCGGTGCAGGCGCGCGATAGGCTGAGATGGGCGGTGGGGCGGAAACGCGCGCAGCCGCCGCAGGAGGAATCTCCGCCGGAGCGCGCGGCGTGGGGGCGGGAATGCGTGGCGCAGGCCGCTGAGTCGAAGAAATCGAGGGGGGAGTGGTTTGTGGTGGCGCAACCGGGGCAGGCGGTTTCACTTCGGCTTGCGTTTTCGCCGCCGCAGGCAGGACAGGCTTCGGCTGCACGGGTGCGGGCGGTAGCGGCAGTCTTTGAGTCGGCGTGCTTATAGGAGCGATTGGCAGCGGAGCTGGCGCAACGGGGGAAGGTTCTTGCGGCTCTTGCGGCAGCTGCGGCTCAGGCTTCTTCTCAGGAATGGGAAACGACATTGGTGCGGGCAGTTTGACTGGCGCCGGCGAGTCGAGGTGCCGCGTTGGAACTGGAGTTTCTTTCACGGTAGGCGCGGCGGGGGCGGCCGGTCGCTGCGTAGATTCACCTGCAACCGAAGCGGCGGGATGGGCCGCGGCGCTGAGTTGGCGCTTGAGATCGGCAACCTCGCGCTGGAAGGAGGTATGTTGCCTAGAATTCTCTTCCGTGAGACGGTCCAAGTTCTCACGCAGTTTTTTGTACTTCCCGAGCAGAACGAGGGTGATAAAGGGGGTGGCGATCGCCAGAATTGCGAAAAGCACAAGAATCAGCTCAACAAGGGGCATGGGATTTCCTTGGGGTGCGTGATCGTTGTTCTGATGTTAGAACGGCGGGGGATGAGAATCTTGCAATTTGTTTCCCGGACCACCCTTGCAGTTACCTCTACCGAGATAACGGCAGTAAAATGAGAGACTTAGCGACCCGATTGGATCCCGCCCAAACTCCTAAACAGGAAGAATCAAAGAGTGCCCCTACAATCAAATCCCCGCATGGTCCCTCTGGTGCAGTTCCTGATCTGAGATTCCCGCCTCCAGTTTCCTCCGTAAGTTTTACGCGTAATCTAAAACAAGACTGGCAAAGCAAGCCGCCGGCCGCCCAAGAATTCGTGTGCGCACCGCGACGGCTTCTGCTAGTAAGAAAGTAATATTGAATGTTGAATGTTTCAGAAGTGAATGCAGAGCGCTCTTCGGAGCCTCTGCCGGAACTCGCCTCAGCGCGATTTTCCGAAATGTTGATTTCTCCTTATGTGAAGGAGAGATTGAATGCCGCGCGGTTTACCACGCCGACGCCGGTACAGGCTGCGGCCATTCCGCAGGCCCTGGAAGGCAAAGATGTGCTGGCCACGGCGCAGACGGGAACCGGCAAGACGCTGGCGTTCCTGATTCCGGTGATCGAAAAGCTGCTCAAGGATAAGACTCCGGGAATCGCGGCGCTGGTGCTGGTGCCAACGCGCGAGCTGGCAATGCAGGTAGTGGAGCAATACAACGCTCTGCGCGGCAAGCAACTGTTGCCCGCCGCGCTGGTTGTCGGCGGCTTGTCCGAAGGTGCGCAGCTCCAGGCCATTCGCAAGGGAGCGCGGCTGGTGGTAGCGACTCCAGGGCGACTCGAAGATTACCTGGACCGTAGACTCTTCCACTTTAACGCGCTGCGTATTCTCATCCTTGATGAAGCCGACCGTATGTTGGACATGGGATTCCTTCCAGCGATTAAGAGAATCGTATCGATCCTGCCGAAGGAGCGGCAGACGATGTGCTTCTCCGCGACGATGGAAGGCGATATGGCGCGCATCGTGAAGGATTACCTCCGCAACGCCGTGCGTCTTTCGTTTGGCTCGACCTCGAAACCGAACGAAAACGTCCGAGTGCAGGCGTTTGAAGTTGCCATGGACCGCAAGCAGGAAATGCTGCAACGCTTGCTGGCCAAGGAAACGGGAAAGTGCCTGGTGTTCGCGCGGACCAAGCGCGGAACAGAACGCATTACCGAGAGCTTGAATCGCAAGGGCTTCTCCGCCGCCATGATTCATGGCGACCGCTCGCAATCGCAGCGCACTTCGGCGCTGACGGGATTCCAACAGGGACGCTTCCGCGTGCTGGTGGCGACGGACCTGGCTTCACGCGGGATTCACGTGCAGGATATCGCGCACGTCATCAACTACGATTTGCCTGAGGTGGCGGAGAATTTTATCCACCGCGTTGGGCGAACCGGACGCAACGGCGGACACGGCGTGGCTTCAACGCTTTTCGTGAAAGAACAGCGCTCTGAATTATTCCACCTGGAGCGTTCGCTGGGCATCAAGATCGAGCGCATGCGGGCGGATGAAACAACTTCCCTTCCCGAAAAACAGGGCCGGCTGCCGGTCAATCTGCCTCGCGTGGAGCCGGTTCAGAAGACCGCGAAATTTGTGCTTCCCGGCGAGGTTTTCCAGACGCAGCTCGAAAACTAAACAACTCTGATCACCACTCAAGACGGGCTCCCAGATTGAATCTGGGAGCCCGTCTGCGTTTAAGGGCACTCGTGGCAAACTACGGGCATGCTGATCCGGCCAGCAACCGACGCAGACTGGAATGCCATCTGGGCCATCATGGAACCCATCATCCGCGCAGGCGAGACTTATCCCCTCCCACGCGACATGGACAAAGCAAGCGCGCTCGCTTACTGGGTTTCTGCCGGACACGAGGTCTTCGTTGCGGAAGAGAACGGCAAAATTGTCGGCACTTACTTTCTGCAACCCAATCAGCAAGGTGGCGGTGGGCACGTTGCAAATTGTGGCTACATGACAGCCGTCACCGCAAACGGCCGTGGGGTCGCCCGCGCGATGTGCGAGCATTCGCTAGGCCGCGCTCGCGGTCGTAGATTTCGCGCCATGCAATTCAATTTCGTAATCAGTACCAATACCCGCGCCGTAAAATTATGGCAAAGCTTCGAATTTGCAATCGTCGGCACACTTCCGAAAGCGTTCCTCCATCCAACGCTGGGCTACGTCGACGCATTCGTGATGTATCGTGATCTTGGGTAGCAAGTCGTTTTTCCCGGCCTCCATCAATTGGGCAGCGTATGATTCACCCAAATCGTATTGATAGAATGCGTTTGGCTTTAGGGCGAATTCAAAAAACGTGGAGCAGCAGAATGAGAGAAAGTCGAATTTCTATCATCTTCCTCGGCCTGCTCCTAACAGTTTCATTTGCGAGCGCTGCCTCTGCGCAAACCTCACAATGCACAAGTACAGGCGATTTGGTAATCGTGCCGTTTGTGAGCAATGTATTCCCGGCATCTCGCAGCTTGCGCATCCTCCTGCCGGCTGGCTATAGACTTCCGGCTAATCGAAAACGGCGGTACCCCGGTCTCTATCTGAATGACGGGCAAAACCTTTTCGATGTATGTACGGCAATATTCAATCGCGAAGAATGGCGCGTCGACGAAACGGTTGACGAACTGGTGGCGAACGGCAAACTTGATCCCCTGATCGTGGTCGGAATTGACAACGGCGGCTGGCAACTGCGGCCGAAGGAGTATCTCCCGTATGTAGACGAAACGTTGTCGCCTCCAGAGCCGCATCCAGAAGGTAAGCTCTACCCTCACTTCCTCCTGGACGAAGTGGTTCCTTTTGTCGAAGCGAGGTACCGCGTCCTGCGCGGCCCGCGTAACCGCGTATTGGGCGGTTCTTCTTACGGCGCCGGAATTGCTCTTTTCACAGTCATGAACCGTCCGGGTTCCTTTGCCGGATTGCTGCTGGAGAGCCCCTCGATATACGCGGACGATGATCACCTTCTGAGGGATGCCGCCTCCGTTCGGGTTTGGCCTCGCCGCATGTATGTAGGAACGGGGACTGTCCAGGAGCCCGTGGAAGACGTTCAAAAACTGGAGGCTTTGTTGAAGAGGGCCGGTCTTGGAGACGACCGACTGTGCGTCATTGTCCAGGAGGGCGCCGCGCACTCGGAGAAATGGTGGGCTGGTCGGCTGGCGAAGGCGCTCCAATTTTTGTTTTCGCGGCGACAGTAGGAATTCGTGGCCTAGCATTTGCCAGAAAGGCGGTTTGCGCTGATGCGCGCGGCTATGCTACACATGCTGCATGCCTGATTTTGCCGCTCCCGTCGAACGGCTCATCGATGAGCTGAAACACCTCCCCGGAATTGGCCAGAAGACTGCGCAGCGCCTGGCGTTTCATCTGCTGCGGGCGGCGCCCGAGGATGCGCTGGCGCTGGCGGACGCCATTCGCGACGCCAAAGAAAAGATCCGCGCTTGCTCCGTCTGCCACAACATCACGGATTCAGATCCGTGCTTGTACTGTGTGGGACCAACGCGCAGCAAGAAGACGATTTGCGTGGTGGAAGAAGCGCACAACATCATGGCGATCGAAAAAACGCGCACCTACAGCGGGATGTACCACGTGCTGGGTGGGGCTCTTTCGCCGCTTTCGGGGCGCGGTCCGGAGCAACTTCATATCAAGGCGTTGATCGAAAGGCTAAAGGGTGGCGCTGTCGAAGAGATCATCATCGCAACGAATCCCACGGCCGAAGGCGAAGCCACGGCGGTTTATCTTTCGAAGTTGTTGAAGCCGCTGGGTGTGCGCGTCACGCGGATCGGCGTCGGAATTCCGGTGGGCGCGGACCTGGAGTATGCCGACGAAGTGACCATGTTGAAGGCCATGGAAGGACGACGGGATTTGTAGGATTCATCGCACGTAGAGCACTGAAAAACGCGCCGTCCACGCTCCGCAAGGGACGGCTCAGTTTGCGAGGGCAATAGGCGGGCAGTATTAAAACTCCCAGTACCTCTAGGACGCTCTAGCAAATCCTCCTCTTTAAGTATAGAGTTTAATTCCCACGGTGGCTGTCCTCCCACCAATCCTATAGCAGCCGCAAACAGGCTGACAGGAGGTGCGCTAATGCCGAGCTTGGCGCACTACATGACGCAGTACGATCACGAGCACGAATCCGGCTGGAACAAATTCCTGCATGGTGTCGGTATCCCGATGATTTTTGCCGGGCTTATCCTTCTCCTTTTCATGAAATGGGTTTGGGCAGCAGGATTTTTTCTGGGCGGATGGGCGTTCCTGTTTCTCGGCCATCGGATCGAGGGAAACCATCCGGCGTTTTTCCAGGGACCGATTTATTTGCTGGTTGGGCCAATCTGGGTCGCCAAAGAAGCATGGACGTTACTGACCGGAACACACCGCAGGCCGGCCTCGGAAGGTACTCCGCAAAATGATGCGATGAAGTAGCCGCAGCGATGTCACTCGCATTCGCGAAATCTGAAAAGCCTGAGGGACGGCGGCGGTCTGCATGAATGAATCAGGCGGCAATTTTGCCGAAGAGACAACTGGAATGGTGTCCGATAGCGTTACCAGTGCCAGCACGGAGTTAAGGAAGCGCCGCAGCACGCGGATCGTGCAGGCGGTTCCTCTCGTGGTGACCGGTGTCGATGCACTGGGGCGGCCGTTCGTGGAGCGCACGTCGTCGCTGATTATCAATTGCCATGGCTGCCGCTACCAATCCAAGCATTACGTCCTGAAAAACATGTGGGTGACGATGGAGGTCCCGCACCAGGAATCAAGGCTGCCGCCGCGCACCGTGCGGGGACGGGTCGCTTGGATTCAGCGGCCTCGAACGGTGCGGCAGCTTTTTCAGGTGGCGCTGGAGCTGGAAGTCTCCGGCAACGTCTGGGGCATCGCGTTTCCGCCGGAAGACTGGACCGCATCCCCTGAGATGACGCAAGTCGTGATGAAGTTGGATGCGCCACACGGGACACCGCCATCGCCTCCAGCGGTGGCGGAAACGGATCCGGCGTTGCATTTGGGCGAGGCGGAGATTCCGCCGGCGGCGGGGGCGGACAATTTGAGGGTGTTCCCTTCCCCAACGAGCACGACGGATGCGTCGTTGCAGTTGGCGCGGCAGGTAGCGCGGCTGGTGGCGGAAGCCAAACAGCAGATTCAGGCGACCGCGCAGGAAGCGGCTTCGCAAGCGGTTTCGGCGGAGCGGCGGCTGTCATTCGAACAATGGGAGCAAAAGTTTGCCGCAGGACGCGCGGAAATCGCCAATGAGACGGCGCACGCGATCGAAAAGTTTCAGCACGCGGCGGATGAGCATTCAAGGACGGCCCATGCGGCAGCGGCCGAGGCGCTGCGAACGGAATTGCCGCGCTGGCTGGCGCCACAACTGGAGCAACTCACGCGCGACTTGACGGCAAGGCTCTCGCAAGAAGGCGCAGCCCAGCACAACGAGCACGCCCAGCAACTGGAAGGTAGGGCCGAGACTCTGCGAACAATATGCCGGGAGGCGGAGGAAACGGCGGCCCGGTTGAAGACCCAGTCCGAGCAGTCGGAAGCGCAAATTGTTACGCGTGCGGAATCAGCCACGCGGGCGCACGAGGAAGCCGCGAAGCAACGGGAAGAAGCGGCAACTGCACAACTCCAGGCGCTGAGGGCTGCGGCCAATGAGATTCAGCAACAGGTAACAGCCGCGCTCTCGTCCGCGCAATCGTTCTCGCACGGGCAGCTTGCAAGTGAATTGGAATCAGTGCAAGCGCGGTGGCGGGCGGCGGTCGAAAATACGCTCGCGGAAGCGCAGGATCGCGCGGCGGGCGGATTGAACGAGCACGCGCGCGGGTTGATGACTCAGTTGCAGGACGAGATGGCGCGTCACGCCACGGCAGCCCGCGAATCGGCGGCGGGTACTATAACAGAGGCAGAGCAGCGAATAGCAGCGTTGCGGAATGCGCTGCAGGAGCAGACGCAACGGCTGGAGTCGGCACTGACGCGTGCCGGGGAGACCAGCCAGCGGCTCGAACAACATTCGGCCCAACTCGAGAACGCGCAGCAGCAGGCGCTGGCCGGATTGCAAGCGCAATTGGAAAATGTGTTGAACCCGCACCGCGAAGAAATGCAGCGTCGGTCCGAAGCTATCCTTGAAGAGATCAACGCGAGAGTTCGAACGACATTTGAAGAAGCGAGCCGCCAGGCAGTAGCGCAATTTGACCGGCAAGTCGTGGAGATGGTACAGCCGCACCTCACGCGCGCCGAAGAAGCGGTTCATCGGCTGGCAGGGGGGCGGTCGCTGCTGGACGCGGCGCTGACGCTGCAGCAGGACCGCATTCGCAATTCGGCGGACGAAGCGTTCGCGGAATCGCTGGCGCGCTTCCGGGAGAATCTGGGCAGCGTAGAGCAAATCCTGCAGGAATCTTCACAATCGATCACCCGGCGCAACCTAACGGAACTGGAGGGGAAAGCCGGCGATTTGAAGCACCAGATGGTCGAAGAACTCTTGAAATCGGCGGAATGGTACGAAAAGAAGGCGCAGACGCAGATTCAGAATTTGGCGGAAAGAACCATCGAGCACGCTGGAAACCAGTTGCGGGAGAAAGCGGGAGAGATTTCCAGCGTCTTCGCGAGCGAGCTGGATCATGCAAGCCGCAACTTCGTGGGACACGCGCAAACGCAGATGGAGGAGGTGGTGCGAGATTCATTTGAGCGCGCGCGCTCTCTCTTCGCGGAAGCGGCGGACACGACAGCAGCAGCATTCACGGATGAGATTCAGCGCTCCGGTCGTCAGGAGCTGGAGGGATTCAACGATGAGGTGCGGCACTCCACGGATGGAGCGCGGGCGCAACTGGACGCGGTGCGCGTGGAACTGGTGCAGAAGACGACGGCCGAACAAGAGGGTTTCCTGCGGCGCTTCCAATCCTCCATGGGTGGAGCGCTCGAAGCGGGCGTTACCGAGGCCCAAAAGAAAGTGTCGGAAGGGTTTGGGCCGCTCCTGGATTCCTGGAAAGCGATGACGGTTGCTCATCAGCAGGAAATGCAGAACATCTTCGCCCAGACCGGCGAGCAAGCCGCGGAGCAGTATAAGAGCCGGTTGGAAAATGTTTCAAACCAGTGGATGCTGGCGACGGTGGCGTCGCTGGATCACCAGTCGCGAGGGATGATTTCGGGAATTGCCGCGACGGCAGAAGAAAAACTTCGCGAAGCCTGTGCCCAGGTATTCGCAGGTGTGGGAGAATCGCTGCGCGAACGGCTGAGGGAGATGGCGCAGAGTTTTACGCCGCCGATCGAGCCTTCCGGACAGGCAAAAAGTGCCAACACGGGCGCCTGATCGCCAGGGTCCCCGCAGCCAAGAATAGCTGTTCCACGACAATTCTTCTCAACACGATTCGGCTGCCGATTCGCCACTTCCCTGCTGGCCCGGTATAATCCCAAAGGCTTCGACTACCATGGCCAATCACTCTTACCTGCGCGTATGGACGCGCGATTTTTCACTGGAAACGATGCTTGCCGAATTCGCGCGGTTCCTGACGACCGCCCCGCTTTCGGCGACGCAGAATAGCTTTAGCGAACTGACCGTGCAGGCCGTGGACGCAACGGAGATACCTGTCGCGGAGTGGGATTTGCGACCGCTGAAAGTAGGACCTGCGGAGGTTGTGGCGCTGGCGGTGCAGCACCTAAATGCGGACACCGCGTACATCGCGAACGCAAAATGGGACCTGTGGGGCTTTGATATCGAGAGCCTGAAGTGGCAGCACAAGCCGGAGCCGCTCGTCCTGACGTGTCACGGCCAGCAGTATGACGATGGACTTGCGGCGACGACGGGACACTTTATGGCCGACTTGGGCTTCGAGCATTTTTTTACCGGGCATGGAGGGCTGCTGGCGCCAGGAGCGGCGTCGAATCCGTTCAATTCGTCAGATCATCCTATTGAGCATTCCTTTCGGCAATGGATGTCGGCAAGCGGCAACCTGAAGGAATATCACGCCAAGACCCGGGAAAACATCCAACAATTATTCCATTGGGTGGAAGCGATCGAGCGGGCCCTGCCGGTGGAGCGCAGCGAGCTTTGGTCTGAAGGAGAGGAAAACTTTGAAGCACGGCTGGACGCGATTCTGGCGCAGAGGTAGCGCATTCAAATTTTGGGCAATCCCGATTCGCGGAGTCCTTCCACGAAGGGCCGCCAACAGCTAGAATTATGGTTGCAGGCATTTGATGGGGCCGGTCCGGATGTGCCGCAGGTGATGGATGCGCTGTGCACACCCGAGAAAGATGGGAAGCCCGGGCGAGTGGTGGAAATCGCCTTTAAAGCGGCAAATCTCTGATGGAGAAAACTTCACAAAGCGATTGTTCGTGTGCTAACGAGGCCGGTATCAGTCCGTCCATCTTCAAAGAGGGCCACGGTATCGGCGCGGCCCGCAGGTGGAGAATCCCCCTGAATTTTTCACTGAGTCTCCTGTCCCTGGCTATTTTTCTGGGCGGGTGCGGTGCG
>WNFQ01002863.1_pt1 | contig 16032 bp, 15 predicted proteins | sample 5400171 | NCBI WGS metagenome assembly WNFQ01 (sample SAMN13153356, study PRJNA577476) | soil metagenome | isolation source: 20 cm soil under Madrone tree | place: USA:California | collected 2016-06-14 | reverse complement strand
TATCCGCGGTTGACCAGCTTCGAAATCTCACCGCCCACCAAGTATCCCGGATAGGCAAAAATCTTCACACCGTCCTGGTCCGTTTTCTGAATCGCAGCCGACACATTGTACTTCTTCAGGAAGACTCGCCCGGGCGTTCCAGGAGCTTCGAGCACGTCGAACGCATGCTCGCGCAGCCAGTTCAGCGCGTCGTCGTAGGTTTTCTGTTCAAGCTTGCTAGGCATCTCTTGTGATCAATCCCTTCTTTGACTCTGCACCGTTTAGATGCGGTTCCTAAGGAAAGAGTACGTATCGAAAGATTCCTTAGATCCCGGAGACCTCTTCTATAATCAATTACGTAGTAAATACCTCTTTTCGTCGTTTCCGGCACATTACTATAGTCACGGCAGTTTTATCCACATGACGCAGGTTTCGACCAAACCCGTAGCGGGCCAAGCTTCACCCGAATCGAAGTCGACGAATCGCTCCGTTCGACTTGGGTTGAACGCCCTGGAACGCGTCGGCGATACTCCGCTGCTACGCATGGAGCGCATCGCAGAGGGCCTGCCCGAGGTCGAGATTCTCGGCAAAGCTGAGTGGTACAACCCCGGCGGATCGGTTAAAGACCGAGCTGCATCCAACATCATCGCGCAAGCGAAGCGTACTGGAAAATTAACACCCGGCAAAATCCTGCTCGACTCCACCAGCGGCAACACCGGCATCGCCTATGCAATGATCGGCGCTGCCCAGAGCATTCCCGTTACGCTGTGCATGCCCGAAAATGTTTCGCAAGAACGTAAACGCATCCTACAAGCCTACGGTGCGAACATTATCTACACGGATCCGAGCGACGGATCCGATGGCGCGATCCGCATGGCGCGCGAACTTTATGCCAAGCATCCGGATCTCTACTACTACGCCGATCAGTATTCCAATGACGCCAACTGGCAGGCTCACTACCATGGCACGGCCAACGAAATCTGGCAACAAACCGAGGGCCGCATCACCCACTTTGTTTCCATCCTCGGCACCAGTGGGACGTTCATGGGCACGGCCCGGCGCCTGAAAGAGTTGAATCCATACATACGCTGCGTTTCGCTCCAGCCGGATTCCGCGTTCCACGGCATCGAAGGTACCAAGCACATGGCGACGGCCATCGTGCCCAAGATTTACGATCCGAAACTCGCCGATGAAGACCTCCCGATCGCAACCGAGGATGCATACAAGATGGCCAAGCGCCTGGCACGGGAAGAAGGACTACTGGTCGGCATTTCAGCCGCAGCCGCCCTGGTGGGCAGCGTGAAGATCGCCGAGGCCTGTAAAAAAGGACAGCCGGCTGTGATCGTCACCATCTTGTGTGACTCGGGGGACAAGTACCTGAGCGAGCGCTTCTGGACCGAGGCGTAGAGAAAGTCATCTCACCACAGAGCCACAGAGCCACAGAGAAAACCCAGTCCATGGCTTTTCTCTGTGTCTCCATGACTCCGTGGTGAATCAATCTTCTAATGCTAAAAATCAGCCATCAGGATTACGCCGAAATCCGCCGACATGGAGAAGAAACCTATCCCCACGAATGTTGTGGGGTTTTGCTGGGCCAGATGGACGGCGACGTTCGTTCCGTCACCTCCACCGCCCGCTGCGGGAATACGCGTACCGATTCCCCGCAAAACCGCTATCACATCGACCCCAGGGAACTGATCCGCATCCAGCGCGAAGGACGCGCACGCAACGAAGACATCATCGGCTTTTATCATTCGCACCCGGATCACCCCGCGTAGTGGTCGCAAACCGACCTGGCCGAAGCACACTGGGTCGGGTGTTCCTACGTGATCACCAGGGTGGCTCAAGGCAAAGCGGATGCCACCCATTCATTTGAGCTCCAAGGTACCGACGAGTCCGACAAAGCCTTTGCAGACGAGCAGGTCGAGGTTGCCTGAAACCGCACCACTCCGGCTAAAATACCTTCCTGATGACTGACGACCGACGACGGACTAGCTGAATCTTCGACCCCCTTTGTGGCATCATCTAACGCATGCCGAAGATCCACATTCCAACCCCTTTGCGCCAGTATGCCGGCAAGCAGGCTGCGGTGGAGGTCAAGACGGGCTCGATCGCCGAAGCCCTCTCCGACCTTGTCACCCAGCATCCTGACCTGCGTCGCCACCTTTACACCGACGACGGCAAATTGCGGGCTTTCGTGAACGTCTACCTGAACGACGAAGATGTCCGCTACCTGCAGAAAGAGGCCACTGCGGTCAAAGACGGTGATACCATTTCGATAGTGCCCTCGATTGCGGGGGGCCGCTAGTCGCATGATTTGCGGACGCCCAGCTCGAATGCCCCGCCGCAGCGCCTGCTGCTGTTGTTGTTGTCTGTCCTGTTGTTGTCGCTAGCTGGTCTCAAGTCCTTCAGCTTCCAATTGAATCGAGGTTGTCATGGCCACCACAATTGAAGTCAAACCCGAAACCGCGACTCTCAGCAATGACGAAATCCTGCGTTATTCGCGCCACCTGATCATGCCCGAGGTGGGCATGGAAGGTCAGCAGAAGCTAAAAGCCGCGCGGGTGCTCTGTATTGGCGCAGGAGGACTGGGATCTCCGCTGGCCCTGTACCTGGCAGCTGCTGGTGTTGGAACGCTTGGCATCGTGGACTTCGACGTGGTGGATTTCACTAATCTCCAGCGCCAGATCATTCACTCCACTGCGGATGTAGGCCGCAAGAAACTTGATTCAGCGGCCGACAAGCTGAAAGCCATCAACCCTTTCGTGAATGTGCGTAAGTTCGAGACCCGCTTGTCGAGTGAAAACGCGCTCGAGCTCTTCCGCGAATTCGACATCGTCGCTGACGGCACCGACAATTTCCCTACTCGGTACCTCGTCAACGACGCCTGCGTGCTCACGGGAAAGCCCAACGTCTACGGATCGATTTTTCGCTTCGAAGGCCAGGCCAGTGTCTTTGCTACCGAAGAAGGTCCGTGCTATCGCTGCCTCTATCCTGAGCCGCCTCCGCCAGGATTGGTCCCATCCTGCGCGGAGGGCGGGGTGCTCGGCATACTTCCCGGGCTGGTGGGTGTGATGCAGGCGACCGAGGCCATCAAGCTGATACTGGGCAAGGGCGAACCGCTGATTGGCCGACTCTTGCTCATCGACGCGCTCGCCATGAAGTTCCGCGAGCTCAAGCTGCGCAAGAACCCCGACTGCCCGGCCTGCGGCAAGCATCCCACGATCACCCAGCTGATCGACTACAATGAATTCTGCGGAATCCGCGGGGAGGAAAAACCAGTGGAGACGGGTGTTCCCGAGATACAAGTGGAAGAACTCAAACACCGCCTGGATGCGGGCGAGAATCTTTTCGTCCTGGACGTGCGTGAGCCGCACGAATACCAGATTTGTAACCTTGGCGGCTATCTCATCCCGCTGGGCGATCTGCCCAAGCGTGTCAGCGAACTCGATTCCAGCCGTGAGATCGTCGCGCATTGCCGCTCCGGTGTACGCAGCGCCAAAGCAGTCGGGTTCCTGCAACAGGCCGGATTAGTTTTCATGTCTCAGAAGGGGCGCATCAAGAGCGCTCCTTTCCTTTTCACGTCATGTAACTTGACCTTGCCCGTGGCAAACCTGTCTACCAGAGGTAGAACTGATTTCCTATGATGAGTCAAAGTTCGGGAGCCTGCGCGTCTTTCCACCTGGCCGACGGATACAAAAATGGTATGGCTTCCGGCGCGCAGAAAACTCGCTGGTTCGCAGCGAACATCAGACGCTCGATTCAACCATTACGAAGAACGCCAGTCTCATCGGAAAGGCGACGACGTTCGTTGCACAAATGAATGGCGTGCGAGTCGTTCCTTGACCTTTTCGGTGCTGGTGTTCAAACTCCCGCCTCCTGGGCAACACCACAGTCGACCAGAAAATCCCGCTGAAGGAATTAAAGGACAAACCTCACCGCGTGTTGATCAAGTACATGGATGACGTTCTGTCGAACAGCTGACGAAGCGAGTTCAAAAAGATCTGGGGAGCCCACTCGGCTCCCCTTGAGTTTTCGTGAATTTCGCCCTTTGTTACTTGGTCGCATCCGCCTTTGCGGCCTCTTCCCCCACTGCGAGTGAGAACTTCTTGCCGCTCAAACGAACTTCGCTGAGCACTTTCGTTCCATCGCCATTGTTCTTCACGACCGCTGCGTCCAAGGACGAAGGTTTGTCGAGATCGACCACGTGAGCCGGAACCTTGGCAACGACCTTCTTGCCCTGCATAATGCTCAACTCGACGCTGGGACCTGTACCATCCCACCGAACCTTGTAGTCACCCGGAGCCAACTTCGTTCCGTTGACCGTGAGAGGTTCTTGGACCTGCAGAGAACCCTTGTTCGCTGCGAATGCGCTCGTTGCCAGCAGTAAGGCCAGCCCCAGGATTAGACACTTCGAACTCTTCATACGACCTCCTTCTCTCCCGACGGATTGTCGGAAATTGTTCTGGGCGGCCCGGCTGCATCCAGCCACAGGATCACTTGCGTTTTCCCGTGGTTGGCCTACAATGCTGCCGTCGGGGTTCAAGACAAAAGGGCCAGGCCGCAAGACCTTGTGCTCTTGCTCCGGGGATTGTTCTCACCTGGCCGCCAAACCGAGTTGAGAACAGTCCCCCGAACCCCGTAAAACTTTCCTACCTAGTCAGCGTGGACCGGCATGAGTTCCGGTTTCCTCACCCACTCCAGACATCGTGACAAGATACGTTTGATCGCGACCGGAAGTTCCATCCCCAATTCAAATCGTGATCACAGCTTTGGACGGTACGGGAGGACCGGCGTTAGCAACTCATTTCCATGCGGACTACACACACGGACGCGCTTTGTGTATGTCTAGCAAGAAACGGAAGTACGCTGAACTTGCTATCGGATGCAAAGGGGGTGGGTAAATCCGCATCCTGTCATCTTGAGCGCAGGAAGGCGCATGCCCACCGGAGTGGAAAGACCCAATGCCGCTCTAAGGCCGCAGGAAACCGTAAGACATTTTCTCCGCGACAGCAGGGTGAGCGACGCCAGAATCTGCAAGCTGCTTGCAACGCGTGTACTACGTTGGGGGAACAAACAAGCTTGCCCACAAGCTGAGTTACGGGACGCTACACGAAGGTGAATTGCGTGTTGCGCAATGGTGAGAATTTCGCTGTGTGGTTTTTGTTCTTACGCGATCTTCAGCACGACTTTCCCGAAGTTTTTCCGCTCCATCAATAGCTTGTATCCCTGTGTGGCTTCCTCGGCGGCGAGCACATGGCCCACGACTGGATTCAACTTACTATCAGCGAGCCATGTAGAGAGCTGCTTCCAGGCTTGCTCCATCAGATCGCGCTTCCCCGACAAGTAAGTCAACCACAATCCTTGCACCATGGCACCTTTCGCGTAGAGAGCACGCAAATCAAGCTGGGGTTGCTTGCCGGTTGCGGTTCCGTACTGGATCACCTTACCGAAATCGCGCAAGCACCGGATGCTCTTCGCAGTGTGCTCTCCGCCAAGCATCTCAAACACTGCATCAACGCCTTCGCCTTTCGTCAGGTCTCGAACCGCCTCTTCGTAGTCGCGCTCTTTGTAGTTGATGGAGTGTTGTAATCCCAGAGTTCGTACGCGCGCGAGTTTGTCCTCCGATGACGAGGTGCCGTACATCTCCGCGCCCAGGATTTTCCCGATCTGCACGGCCGCGGTTCCCACTCCGCCAGCCACCGCATGGATCAGCACACGCTTCGCTCGTCCGCGATTCGTGTCCTCGAACAAGCCCGCCTCCCAGTACGCAAAATACGCGGTGAAATAGTTTACCGGGAATGCCGCCGCTTGTTCCGCACTCCATTTCTCCGGGACAGTCCACAACAACTCGGGCCGGGCCGCGGTCGTTTCGGCGAATGCCGCCCATTGCGTGTATCCCATCACGCGCCGGCCGGTAGCTGCTTCCACTCCGGTGAATTCTCGCCCGGCGACGAGTGGCGGCTTGGGCGTCCCCGGATACCCACCATGCGCCGTCATGATGTCAGCAAAGTTCAACCCTCCCGCCTGTACACGGACCAACACTTGCCCGGGTTGCACCACCGGCTCCGCAACATCGCAAACCTTCAGTACTTCGGGGCCTCCCAAACGTGTAATGACGACTGCTTTCATGCTAGAAGTCTATCAGGGATAGGGGGACCAACGGCCTGCTGGAAGTTCCTCTGGGTTCGCATGGGTAACCTTCGGCTTGGGCTTTTGGCACTATGTCGGCTTTTGTCCGCGGTATATACTGGCTCGGTTACATCACTGGTTGGCCCGGACCGGTTGGGCTACGGACCGGGGCGGAGCGCGTTTCATCTCCCATTTATGGCTCCGCTTTAAAGATCGTTGGCTTCCCGATTGGCGGGGGTGCCAACGCGGGATGTGCAGACGCTGCTGAAGTTTCGGCAGTGAGCCTTCCCGAGGAGGTCCATACTCGTGGACTTAACTTTGGTTCGTATTTTATTCGTTCTTATTGTTGCTGTTTCCTGCTACTTCATCGAGCCTTTCGGCCGTACCGCAAAATGGGATGCGGCGCTGGGCGTTTTGATCGGTATTGCCGTCATCCTCTTCGAGTGGCGGTTGCGCCTGGTGAGCCTCAAGCGGCTGATCGGCGCCGCCATTGGCAGTATCTTGGGCATCATCGGCGCCTACCTGTTCGCCCTCGTCATCCGCAGCAGTGTCCCCGAGGGGCATACCCAGAACTTCCTTCAACTACTAGTCATGCTGCTCATGGCGTACGTGGGTCTGATCGTGGGCGCGAACAAGGGCGACCTTCTGAACTTGGCGGCTCTAGGCGGGATCTTCGGCGGCGAAAAGCAATCGAGGAAGAGCTACAAGATCCTCGATACCAGCGTGATTATCGACGGCCGCATCGCCGACATCGCCGAAACTGGCTTCCTCGACGGCGTGATCGTCACCCCGCAGTTCGTCCTGCGCGAACTGCAGTTGGTGGCGGACTCTGCAGACTCGCTCAAGCGCAATCGTGGCCGCCGTGGTCTGGACATTCTGCAACGGCTGCAGAAAGTTGCCTCGCTCAATATCCAGATCGTGGAAGACGATTTTCCCAGCGTACGCGAAGTCGATCTCAAGCTGATCGAACTGGCCAAGCTGTACGAAGGCAAGATCATCACCAACGACTTCAACCTGAATAAAGTCGCGCAACTACAGGGCGTCGAAGTTCTCAATATCAACGAGCTGGCGAATTCGCTCAAGCCCATCGTGCTGCCGGGCGAGACCATGCGCGTGTTCATCCTGAAAGAAGGGAAGGAATACAACCAGGGTGTTGCTTACCTCGACGACGGCACCATGGTGGTGGTGGACAACGCGCGCAAGATGATCGGCAAAACCATCGACATCTCGGTCACATCGGTGCTGCAGACCACGGCTGGAAAAATGATTTTCGGCAAGTGGGACGAACGGGCCGCGGCCCGTTCGGAATCGTCCCGTTCGGTCAGCACGGCTTCTTCGCCGGCGAATCCCGTTCCCAACGGCGGGGAAGTTAAGAAGCCGCCGCCGGTTATGGCCGATCGCCCAGCAGATTAACGCGGGACTGATCCATGCAGCGGGGCGGCAACGCTCGATAGCCGCGAATGGAAGTTCGGGTTCGTCAGTGGATAGGAACGGGAGCCCTTCAGGATGAGGGCTCGTACTACTCCGCGACCCGGATCGACCTGACGGTCAGTTGATCTCCTTCGAGTAAGCCCACCACTTCCGCCCGCTGCCCTGCGAGTTGATCGACCTCCGCCAGGTTTCCGTCGAGCAGGTACACTCTTTCCCCCGAGATCAGCGCGTACTGTGCACCATGGCGGACGCACGCCCGCACACATTCTGCGGCGGTTTTGTCCTCACTCACATGCTTTGCACTGCAGGACGTATCGCTCACCACGCCCTTGAGCACTTTCTGACGAACGGACGTTTCCGCTTTGGCTTGAACCGGGGAAGGATCTTCGGTGGTGACGGCCAAAGCAGTCGTGGCAGAAATAATTGCCAGGACAATAGCGGCCGCACACGCTACCGTGACGCAAAGCACGATCAAACTGAACCAGAAACGATTTTGCTTCATCACAGGCACCCTGGGTCTTCGCAGCTTCCGATCTAGTAAGGCACGTGAGATGCCAACAACCTCCGCTCGGCAAGGCCGTAAATTGCTGTATCCCGAGGGCTGCCGCCATGTAGCCGCGACAAGATTGCTTATTCTTGCTTGTGTGCGAGCAAGAAATTCCCAGTTACCGGAAAAATCGGCCGTTTTTGCGCCTTTGCTGCGTCTTCTGGAGGAATTGCGCAAGCGGGGGTGGAAATCCATTGGCGCCCGAGGGGAATTACGACCGCGTTATCTGGATCATGCCCCCAAGGGGGGATCCCATCGAACGATCGCGCTCGCCGAGCGAAGGCTAGACGAGAGAAACTCGCGGACCTACGCGGGCGCAGTCGACGAAGCCTGCTCGTGCGCATGATAGCTGGAGCGCACCAGTGGTCCCGATTCGACGTGGCGAAAGCCAAAGCGCAGCGCCTCGTCTTTCATGAACTGGAATTCTGCCGGAGTGTAGAAGCGGGCAATCGGCAGGTGGTCTTTCGACGGGCGCAGATACTGTCCCACCGTCAGGATGTCCACTCCGCGATCGCCGAGATGGCGAAAGACCTCGATCAATTCGTCCATCGCTTCGCCCAAGCCGACCATCACTCCGCTCTTGGTCACCATCCCAGGAGAGAATTTCTTGGCCTTCTCCAGAAGATCGAGCGTGCGTTGGTAGCGCGCGCCGGAGCGCACCGCACGATAAAGCCGGGGCACCGTTTCTGTATTGTGGTTCAGTAGGTCCGGCCGGGCGTCGAGCACGATGCGCAACGGTTCTTCCAGTCCCTGAAAGTCAGGGATCAGCACTTCGACGCGGCAGTCCGGCGTAAGCTTGCGAATCTCTCGGATGGTTTCCGCAAAAATTCTGGCGCCGCCAACGTTGTCATCATCGCGATTCACGCTGGTGACCACGGCATGTTTCAACCCCAGAGTAGCCACCGCTTCCGCCACCCGCTGAGGTTCATCCCAATCGATCACCCCGGGTTTTCCCTTAGGAACAGCGCAGAAGCCGCAGCGGCGTGTGCAAATGTCGCCCAGCAGCATGAACGTTGCGGTGCGATGGTTCCAGCACTCCCCGATGTTCGGACACTGCGCCGACTCGCACACCGTGTGCAGGCCAAGTCCGCGTGCCAGCTTCTTGAGATTGTGAAAATTTTCGCCGACGGGAGCTTTGGCCCGCAGCCACTCCGGCTTAGGCTGCCGGGTGGGTGGGCCCACGTCGATCTGTACAAGTTGGGGACTAGCAGCCATGTATCTCTTTAAGATTTTACACGGGACAGCTTGGTTCGTCGAAAAGCTCTTGTATGGCGCTCTACGGTCGTTTCGGCGGAGTGCAAACGGAATCAAACCAGCGGCTGATGAACACCTGGGCGTGCCGCTCTCCACAGAAATGCCGTGCGCCATTCCCGTTCGCCGCCTCGGCACTCCACTTATGGACGGAGAGTTTCTGGTCGCCGCAATCGATCACGAACCAGTGGGTGGGGTTCTCCGTCATGATTCCGCAAATCTCGCACTTGAACTCTTTCAATGTGGCCATAGCAAATCGAAAACGTCTCCCGCTGTCCCGACCTCCACTCTCTCAAAAATTGACGCCGAGGGCAAACCGCCAGCCCCATTGGAGCATTTTCTGTTTCCAGGCCACCAGAGGTCGATCTTTGGTTACCTGTGTCACGGCAACCTTTCTGCTATGCTCACTCATCCCAGCGTCTCTGTTCGATACACTGCTCGGGACTCGAACAGGTCACATGCCAACGCGTCCGAAGAACGATTCTGCCCACCAGGAATTGCTGTCGATCCTCCAGAGTGCAAAGCATCGCCTGGAATTTCTCACCCAAAATGACTGGACGCTGATTGTCGATCGCTCGAAGCGTTCTGTCTTCAAGAAGGGCGAAATCCTCGCCCAGCAAGGTAAGCAGAGCAAAACCGTATACCTGCTGGTGCGGGGCAAGGCCGTCGTCGAGGCTCTCTCCAGGGCACTCATTGCCCATATCGGTCCCGGTGAGGTTTGCGGCGAGATGGCCTTCCTCGAGAACGGTGTGGCCAGCGCGACCGTCACCGCCCAGGAGGAGGTGGAGGTTTGCGCGATTGAGTGGTCCGTACTCTTGGATCTTTTCGAGCTCTTCCCCCACCTCGGTTCCCGCTTCTACCGCTCGCTCGCGGTAAATCTGTCCCGCCGCATGCGGGAACTGATCGCTTCCAGGCAATCCGCTTCCAAATTGGAGTGAGCGTGGCTGGGCCCGCCGAGATGGGCCCGCCGAGATTGACCCACGCTACCCCAGGTTCTACACTGAAGGTCGCTGGTGATTTTTTTCTCCGCCCGTGCGACGGTGCGCAGTTAGTTCGCGGCTTCTATGAGGAAATTCCTACCGTTCTCTGTGTTTCTTTGCATGCTGCTGGCGCAAGTGTCCTGGTGCGCCGACTCGCCCTGGCAAACGGCCCGGATCGTGGACGTGAAAACCGTAACCAATAGCCGGAACCCTGTCTGGGTAGTCAACACGCCGATCACCGACGAAGAAACCGAGTGCCTCATCCGCGTTCACTTCAAGAACAAGATATTTCAGGGCGCCTACATCCTTGGCAAATCACAAGCTCCCCCTCCACCCGAATGGGTGAAGCACACACCCGTGAGAGTGCAGTTCGTGGGAGACACCATGTTCCTGAAAGCACCCGCAGCCGACGATTATAAGCTGCACATCATCTCGACCAAGACCGCCCCGATGATGGACCCGCTAACCCCGGAAGAACTCGTGGCGGCGAAAATGGCTGCTGCCCAGGAACAGGAAGAACCCAAATCAGTGATTGGTTTCGATACGCCAGAGCCGACTCCGAAGCCGTCCACGCAAGTACAACCCGGCACACCACCGCCCCCACCTCCAGAGCCGACGACGGGTACAGTCTCGATCAGTTCCATGCCTTACCTGGCAGAGGTCTTTGTGGATGGGGAAAGCATTGGCTACACGCCCGCGAAGTTGAAGTTGCCGCCCGGAAAACACTCCTTCCGTTGCGAAAAGTCGGGCCGCAAGCCTTGGTCCAGGGAAATTACCGTTACCACCGGCTCCGAACAGACTCTCGACGCTACTCTCGAGTTGGATCGCAAATGAACGCGGTTTTAGAGATGCCAACATCCATGCGATTTTTTCGGGACAACACTAGCCCACTTCAACCAAAGCGTAACTGTGCTGCCACCTTGCTCGCATCTGGCGCACCGCCCGATCAATCTCCTCCTGCGAAATCTCGGGATTTGGTCCCGCGATCACTGCGGCCGCCTCCCGCTTGGCAGCCTCCAAAATCTGCCGGTCCCGAATCAGATTTGCGACCAAGAAACTCGGCATCCCCGCCTGCCGGGTACCGAAAAACTCGCCCGGGCCGCGCAGTTCGAGATCGAGTTCGGCGATCTGAAAGCCATCGCTGGTGCGTACCATGGCATCAAGCCGCCGCTCCCCCTCCTCGGACACTTTTCCGCCCGTCATCAGAATGCAAAACGACTTGGCCGCTCCTCGTCCGATCCGCCCGCGCAACTGGTGAAGCTGCGACAGCCCAAATCGTTCGGCGTGTTCGACCACCATCACGGTAGCGTTGGGCACGTCCACGCCCACTTCGATCACGGTTGTAGACACCAGGATATTGAGTTCACCCTTCTGGAACATCTGCATCACTTGCTCTTTCAAGTCGCTATCCAGACGGCCATGCAGCAAGCCGACTTTCAAATCCCCGAACACACGATTGCTGAGTTCCCGGTACATCTTCAGCGCAGCCTTGAGTTCGCGTTCTTCATTCTCTTCGATGACGGGATACACCACGTAAGCCTGATGTCCAGCAGCCACCTGCTTCCGCACAAAGTCCCACACTTCGGGCGAGCGTTCATCCGAAACGCGGCGCGTGACAATCGCGGTACGCCCTGGCGGCAGTTCGTCGAGCACACTCAGATCCAGATCACCGTACAACGTGAGGGCTAGCGTTCGCGGAATCGGCGTGGCAGTCATCACCAGGACATCCGGTTCGGCGCCTGCGGCACTCGGGTTCGACCCGACCGGGCGTGAGCGCGTCTGCATACCTCCGTTGCCTGCTGCCGTTCCCCCTGCCCCCGGCAAGGCCTCCCCGGGCCCTTCGCGACCACCAACTTCCTCGTTTGTTTTCTTCATCAGCTTCAGGCGCTGCATCACTCCGAAGCGATGCTGCTCGTCAACGATGACCAACCCGATCTTGGCAAACTCAACCGTCTGCTCCAGCAGTGCATGAGTGCCGATGATCAAGTGAGCATTGCCCTGCGCGATATGGCGGCGGATTTCCCGCTTGCGGTCCTGTTCCAAGGAGCCGGTGAGCAACACAACCCGATATCCTGCGCTTTCAAGGATTCGCCGCGCCGAAAAGTAGTGCTGCTGGGCGAGAATCTCGGTAGGCGCCATCAAAGCCACCTGGTATCCGTTCTCGATGGCAATGAGGGCGGCTTCGAATGCCACAATCGTCTTTCCCGACCCCACGTCGCCCTGCAGCAAGCGCCGCATCGGAAAAGGCTTCTCCATGTCGGAGGCGATCTCCTTCAGTACACGCTTTTGCGCGCTGGTCGGATGGAAGGGAAGAATCTTCTTGATGGCGGCACGCGCCCGATCGTCGAGTCGAAACGCGATCCCGGTCTGCGCCTTCATCTGCCTGCGCTTGAATTCCAGGCCCAGCTCAACGAAGAAAAGTTCCTCGAAGATCAGCCGCAGATGTGCCGGCGTTCGCGCCGCTTGCAGCTTCGCGAAGCTCTCGCCCTCGTCGGGCCAGTGCACTTTCCAGAGCGCCTCGTGTGGGGAAAGCAGCGACATTCGGGAACGCACGACGGCAGGAATGGCGTCGGGTAGCTCAGGCGGCATATTCTCAAGAGCCGTGCGAATAATCCGGCGGAACCAGCGCGCCGTAAGTCGTCCCTGGCCCGCGGACTCATAGATGGGTACGATTCGTCCCACTTCCAGCGAGCCGGTCGCTTTCTGCTCGGCGGCATCGGTTGATCGGTCCTCTGCAGAATCGGCGAGAATCTCAAACTGCGGCTGCGTAATCTGCAGTTCGCCGTTCCGGTCGGCCTCAACTTTGCCGTAAAGCGCGACCATCTGCCCGGGTTTAAAGCGGTCCCGCAGGTAGCTTCCGTTGAACCATAGGCACTTTATCCGGCTGCGACCCTGACCGGCCGTCATCTGAAAGATCGGCATCCGTCGGGTGCTGAACAGCCCCGACGTGCGCACCTCGGCGATGACCGTCGCGATCTCACCCGCCCGGAGTTCAGCAATCCCCCGCGGGTTGAGCCGGTCTTCGTAGCGAAAAGGCAGATAATGAAGGAGATCCGCCACCGTATGGATGCCCTTGGCGGCCAGGACCTCGGCCAGTCGAGGGCCAATCCCTTTCACGTACTGAACCGAGGTGGAAAGCTCCAGCATGAGGGAAATCGAAGGGAAATGGTAACAGGGAGCGTCCGGGATTGGATGGTCGTGGCCGACCCGATTTCCACTCCGTCGGGAGCCAGCGCCGGTGTCTAAACCTTCAGTGATCGCGAACTACCTGCAGTCGCTCCTGGCCGTGCTGCTGGGTAATGCAGCTTACTATGCCCTCATGCCCTCCCTTCCCCAGGCCGCCCGCCACCAGCTGTTTCAGATCGACCTAGGGTTGTTGGTGGACTTTTGGTTTTGCCTGGTCGCCTTCGGTCTGATCCGCACGGCCCAATGGTGGCGACACCGCCGGTAACCCTTCTAGCATCGGCGGTTTTCCCTTGGTTACTTTCGGCACCTCGGTAACCCGTTCCGGAAACGTTAGAATTCTCGGGCCGAATGCAAAAGATCGCCATCCTCTACGACGCGAGCCAGGCGGTGCTCTCGACCTTCGATTTGGACGAGGTCCTGCAGCGCATTCTGATGATTGCGCGCGACTATTTTCATCTGCAGAACGTTGCCATTCTGTTACTGGACAAAGACACGCGGGAACTCCATCCGCGTTGTGTGATTGGTTGGGATCCGGGTCACGACTCCATCCGGCTTCCCCTGGAACAGGGAATCACCGGGTCAGCCGCGCGTCAGAAGAGGCCCATTTACGCGCCCGACGTTTCCAAAGACGCGAATTACGTTTCCACGGCGAAGAGTACCCGATCAGAATTAGCCATCCCCTTAATGGTGCGGGACGAAGTGGTCGGAGTGCTGGATTGTCAAAGTGAAAATGAAAATCACTTTGACAATGACAAAATCGATTTACTCACGCTCTTCTCTACGCAAGCTTCCATGGCCTTGCAGAATGCGCATCTGTATTCCCTGGAGCGCCAGCGGGCGAAGCAACTCGAAGTCATCAACGCCATCGCACAACAAACCACCGCTGTGCTGGACCAGGAAGAGTTGTTGGCTAAAGTCTGCGGCCTGATTCAACAGGCTTTCCAGGTTGGTCACGTGTCGGTCCTGTTGCGCGATGATGAAGGCGTGGTCTTGAGAGCCAGCTATGGAAGATTCACTGCGTGCAGCCCCGCCGGCGGACGTTTGCCGGCGACCACCGGCCTCTGGGGACGCGCCTTGGCGGAAGGAAAAACGCTCATCGAGAACGACGTTCGCAACCTGCACGAATACCTCGGCTTCTACCGGGAAACTCAGTCCCGTATGTGTATTCCGCTCGTCTCGTTCGGGCAGACACTAGGTGTGCTCATGCTCGAGCGCGACGAGGTGGGAAGCTTCCAGGAAGGCGACGTAAAGTCGCTCGAAGCGGTCGCCGACATTTGCGCCACGGCGATCCAGAATGCGCACTACGTGGAGCGCGTGAAGCAGCTCGCCTACCTCGATGGCCTCACCGGAATCTTCAACCGGCGTTTTTTCGAGTTGCGCATTGTGGAGGAAATCGATCGCGCGCGCCGCTTCCACAGCGGCATGGCGGTCCTGATGGTCGACATCGATCAATTCAAGCGCTTGAACGACGAGTTTGGTCACCTGCTGGGAGATGAGGTCCTAAGGCAAGTGTCGTCCATGTTCCACCAGCAGCTCCGCAAGATCGACGTGGTCTGCCGATACGGCGGCGAAGAGTTTGCCATCCTGCTTTCCCAGACGAATCCGCAACATGCGTTGGCCGTTACCGAGAAACTGAGGCGCCTGGTAGAGAGCTGGCAGTTCCCGGGCGTGCCCCGCTGCGTGACCATCAGTGCAGGCGTAGCCACCTTCCCCGATCACGGAACCACCCGGGATGAACTGGTGAAATCGGCGGATGCCGGCCTATACGCGGCCAAGCAGGGCGGCCGCAACCGTGTTCTGCTCGGACCAACCTTCTACAAAGCAGCTGCCCAAGGCAGCGCCGACTAATCCCGCCACAATTCTGTCATCCTCAGCGAAGCGAGGCGAAAGCCGAACGAAGTCGAAGGACCCTGCGCCCGCTGTGACAACACGCGAACTGCCAAACATTTTCAGCACGAAGCCATCGAACCCGGCCGCTCAAGGTACTCAGAGGTTTGGTCTCGAACTGCGGGCCCGCGCAGCGATTAAATCTGCATCCACTCGCCCTTAAATTCGTGGCGAATCCGCTCCATCTGCTTCCTGTTTTGCTTGAAGAACTCCTGCTGCTGCTTCTGCAACTGCTTTTGCATCTTCTGCATCTCGCGCCGCAAATGCTGCTGCTGATTGCAGAGCTCGCGCTGCGCCTCGCGTGCCGCTGATTGCGCCTCCCGAATCGCCTTCTCAATCTGCGGCTTCTGGCGCTCCACTTCTTCCCTGGCCTCGCGCTCCGCTTTCTCGATTTCGGGTTTCACTTCCTCGAACGCTTCCCGGGATTCCTGGATGGCGAACTGCATCTGCGGCTCCATCTTGGCGATCTCGTCCCCAACCTCGCTAAGATCGATCTGCGTCTCCGCCTCGATGTCAGGCACTTCGTAACTTTCATCGATCAGCCCACCGGAATCCTTCCTGTCCGGCAATGACAGGGTCAGATTCTGTTCTTTTTTGTCGCGGATGATCCCAACCGTGACGGTGTTGCTGCTGCCGGAG
>WNFQ01001612.1_pt1 | contig 16039 bp, 12 predicted proteins | sample 5400171 | NCBI WGS metagenome assembly WNFQ01 (sample SAMN13153356, study PRJNA577476) | soil metagenome | isolation source: 20 cm soil under Madrone tree | place: USA:California | collected 2016-06-14 | reverse complement strand
TTTTTGAGCGGGTGAAAGCCAAGGTGGGCGAGAAGGAAGCCGGAAACCGGTTCATCGCAATTACGGATCCGGGCTCGAAGATGCAGCAGGTCGCCGAAGCGGACAAATTTCGCAAGATTTTTTTTGGCGTGCCCAGCATTGGAGGCCGGTATTCCGCGCTTTCGAATTTCGGCATGGTGCCCGCGGCGATTATGGGCCTTGATGTTGCGAAATTTTTAGAAAACACGGAAGAGATGGTGAAGGCGTGCGGCGCTTCTACTGCCGCCGATTCGAATCCCGGCGTCATCCTGGGAAACATTCTTGGCGTTGCTGCGAATCACGGACGCGACAAGCTCACGATTATCGCTTCGCCGGGAATCTTCGACCTTGGAGCGTGGCTCGAGCAACTGATCGCGGAATCCACGGGGAAAATCGGCAAGGGCATCATTCCCGTGGATCGGGAGCGCCTGGCGAAGCCCGCTGCCTACGGCAATGATCGCGTGTTCGCTTACCTCCGCCTGACATCAAAACCCAACAAGGCACAGGATACGGCTGTGGCTGCGCTCGAAAAGGCCGGGCATCCGGTGGTGCGCATCACTCTCCCGAATATCTACAACTTGGGTCAGGAATTTTTCCGATGGGAGATCGCCACGGCCGTCGCCGGTTCCATCATCGGCATTAATGCGTTCAACCAGCCGGACGTGGAAGCGAGCAAGATCGAAACCAAGAAACTAACGAGCCAGTACGAAGCGACAGGAAGCCTTCCACCCGAAACGCCATTCTTCGAAGATCAAGGCATCAAGCTCTTCGCCGACGAGAAAAACACAGGGGCGTTAAGGGGCGGCGCGAAACTTGCCGACGTTTTGAAAACACACCTCGCGCGCGCCGGGGCGGGCGATTATTTTGCCGTGCTCGGCTACATCACCATGAATTCTGCAAATGAAGCAACCTTGCAGGGCATACGGCATGCCGTGCGCGATAAGAAAAAAGTGGCCACGGTTCTCGGCTTTGGCCCGCGCTTCCTGCACTCGACGGGACAGGCCTATAAAGGCGGCCCGAACAGCGGCGTTTTCTTGCAGATTACCTGCGACGATGCCAAGGATCTGCCAGTTCCGGGACAAAAGTACACTTTTGGAATTGTGAAGGCGGCGCAGGCCCGCGGGGATTTCGCCGTTCTTGCGGAACGTGGCCGTCGCGCGCTGCGCGTTCACCTGGGGAAAAACTTGAAGTCCAGGCTGGCTACGTTAGCGAAAGCCGTGCAAAAGGCGCTCGCCTGAAGCAGTAAACAAAGTTTCTCTTACACAAGACGCAGAGGAGCGGACACGATGCAGCTTGGCATGATTGGACTAGGCAGGATGGGCGCCAACATGGTGCGGCGGTTGCAAAAGAACGGGCACAAGTGCGTCGTGTACGACCGCAGCGCAGATTCCGTGAAGCAATTGGAGGGTGAGGGCGCGACGGGCTCAACTTCGTTGGATGATTTCGTCAAGAAACTTCAAAGGCCCCGCGCGATCTGGCTGATGGTGCCCGCGGCAGTGGTGGATTCGACTTTGCACGATCTGGTGGGCAAGCTGGAGAAAGATGACGTGGTCATCGACGGCGGAAATTCCTACTACATCGATGATATCCGCCGGGCGAAGGAGCTTTCCGCGAAGGGCGTTCACTATTGCGATGTTGGCACAAGCGGCGGAGTCTGGGGCCTGGAACGCGGCTATTGCCAAATGATCGGCGGCGAGTCGGACGTCGTGAAGCGCCTCGATCCGATCTTCAAAACACTTTCGCCCGGGCGAGGCAACGTGGAGCGCACACCGGGACGCGATAAAGTCGGTGGAACCGCCGAAGAAGGCTATTTGCATTGCGGACCCTCGGGAGCGGGGCACTTCGTCAAGATGGTGCACAACGGAATCGAGTATGGCCTGATGGCGGCGTACGCCGAAGGTTTGAACATTTTGAAGCACGCCAACGCGGGCAAATCGCATCGTGAAGCGGATGCGGAAACCACGCCGCTGCGAAATCCGGAGCACTATCAATACGATTTCAATCTGGCGGACGTCACGGAAGTCTGGCGCCGGGGAAGTGTGGTGGCTTCGTGGCTGCTCGATCTGACCGCCATTTCCCTGCTGGAGCAACCAACGCTCGAGCGTTTCTCCGGCCGGGTATCGGACTCAGGCGAGGGCCGCTGGACGATACTGGCGGCCATAGAATCGACCGCGCCCGCGCCGGTTCTGACCGCATCCTTGTTCCAACGATTTACATCACGCGGCGAAGACGATTTCGCGGCGAAGGTTTTGTCCGCGATGCGCTTTCAGTTTGGCGGGCACATCGAGAAGAAATCCGGTCACTAGAAATTTCGAAAGCCATCGCACGCGTGCGGGCAGAAGGTCCCATTCATGAACCTGAACCATCCGGATTCGAATCCCACTGCGGCGCCCTGCGTCATGGTCATTTTTGGCGCAACCGGCGATCTGACAAAACGCAAACTGATTCCCGCGTTGTGCAATCTTGCCGCGGACGATCTTCTTCCAAAGCAGTTCGCCATTGTGGGCTTCGCCACGAACGATTACACCACGGAGAGTTTCCGCAAGATGCTGAGCGAAGAGATTCCTAAGTATGGTCCCGCGCCGGCCGACGTGAAGACCTGGAACTGGCTCGCCAAACAGATTTATTACGTCCGCGGCGATTTTCAGGACGCCGAGGCCTACAAGCGGCTGAAGGAACAGATTGAAGAAGCGGACAAGATTCACAACACGCTAGGAAACCGATTCTTCTACCTGGCGGTAGCGCCGCGATTCTTCTCTCCGATTGCAAAAATGCTCGGCGGATGCGGACTAACGAAAGAAGAAAACGGCCGCTGGGCGCGGGTGATTATCGAAAAGCCGTTCGGCCACGATCTGGAATCGGCTAAGCAGCTCAACCAGGATCTGAAGCAGGTCCTCGCGGAACAGCAGATTTATCGCATCGATCACTATCTCGGCAAGGAGACCGTGCAGAATGTAATGGTCTTCCGCTTTTCGAATAACATCATCGAACCGCTGTGGAACCGCAATTACGTGGACCACGTGCAGATCACCGCAGCGGAGACCGTGGGGGTGGAGCATCGCGGCGGCTTCTATGAAACGGCAGGCGCCCTGCGAGACATGGTACCGAATCATCTGTTCCAATTGTTGACCATGACGGCGATGGAGCCGCCGATATCATTCGATGCCGATCAAGTCCGCAATAAGCAGGCCGAAGTGCTGCACGCCATCCAGCCGCTCAACCCCGAAGACGTGCTGAAAAACACGGTGCGCGGGCAGTACGGCGCGGGCATGGTGGACGGCCAGCGCGTCGCGGGGTACCGCAGCGAACCGGACGTGGCGCCGGATTCGAACACGGAGACGTTTGTCGCGATGAAATTGCTGATCGACAACTGGCGGTGGGCCGGTGTGCCGTTCTACCTTCGCACTGGTAAGCGGCTCGCGCAGCGCACGACGGAGATCGTGATCCAATTTCGCCGGACTCCGTTCGTCCTGTTCCGCAACACGACGGTAAAGAATCTTGAAACCAACCGCCTGGTCATCCATATTCAGCCCGAGGAAGGCATTTCGCTGAGCTTCGGCGCAAAGGTTCCCGGCTCCGTCATGAAGCTCGGTCTCGTGAACATGGATTTCGATTACTGCACCTATTTCGGAATGGAACACAGCACCGGCTACGAGCGGCTGCTGCGCGATTGCATGGCTGGCGACGCCACGCTCTTTCAGCGCGCGGACATGGTCGAAGCGGGCTGGGCGGTGATTCAACCTATTCTGGATGTCTGGCATGCTTTGCCCGCGCGAGGATTCCCGAACTATGCGGCAGGCTCGTGGGGCCCCATAGAAGCGGAAGACCTGCTGGAGCGTGACGGACGTTCCTGGCGGCGCATCGGCGAAGAGGAACTCGACAAACGTGGCCGTGTCGCCGCACCGGACCGCGCCGGGATCATCACGTAATGGGAATGCCTGTGGACCTGAACATTCGCATGGTTGCGTTTGTGGCCGGCGCTGCATGAGCGACAATCGCGCAAACGCCGAAGTGCGAATCCTGCGGGACGCAGCGGCCATCGCCAAGCGGGCTGCGGAAGAGTTCATAAAATCCGCGGAGGCCGCGGCGAAGGCGAAAGGCACTTTCAGCGTTTCTCTCGCCGGCGGTTCCACGCCGAAAGCGCTATATGCGCTGCTGGTCAGCGAGGCGCTGCGGGGGCAACTACCTTGGGACAAGATGCAGTTGTTCTTCGGCGATGAGCGTCACGTAGAGCCCACGCATCCTGACAGCAATTTCCGGATGGCGAGCGAGGCTATGATCTCCAAGGCTCCGCTGAAACCGGGCCAAGTACACCGGATCAAAGCGGAGAATCCGGACACCGAGCAAGCCGCTCGCGAGTACGAACAGGAGTTGCGCGCCCACTTTCATCTGGCGAATGGGCAGGCTCCACCCTTTGACCTTGTGCTTCTTGGCATGGGAAACGAAGGCCACACGCTTTCCCTCTTTCCGGGAACGAAGGCTTTGCGGGATAATGGCCGGCTAGTGATGCGCAACTGGGTCGGCAAACTTTACGCTGAGCGCGTTACGCTGACCGCGCCAGCCGTGAACAACGCGGCGCAGGTCATTTTCATGGTCGCTGGCGCGGATAAGGCGCCGGCGTTGAAAGCCGTATTGGAAGGACCTTATGAACCGGAGCAATTGCCGGCGCAGTTGATAGATCCAAAGCAGGGCAAGCTGTTATGGCTGGTGGATACGGCTGCCGGTGGAATGCTTTCAAAAGGAATTCGAGAATAAGCGAGGAGACGGAAATGGCAACGAGCGCAATTCCAGGAAAAATTGAAGCCTATCTCGGCGCAAAAGCGGAATCCCTGCTGGGATTCAAGTCGCCGAAAATCGCGAAGGAGCGGCTGCATCTTCCCGGCCCGGACTTTGTCGACCGCATCTACGCCGCGACGGACCGCAATCTCCGCGTGCTCACGAATCTGCAGCGCCTGTTTGGCCACGGACGCCTGAATGGCACGGGCTATCTTTCAATTCTGCCCGTTGACCAGGGCATCGAGCACTCCGGCGGCGCGAGCTTTGCGAAAAATCCTGACTACTTCGATGGCGGGAACATCGTAAAGCTGGCCGTTGAAGGCGGGTGCAACGCGGTGGCTTCCACGTTTGGCGTGCTCGGCTCGGTCGCGCGAAAGTACGCGCACAAGATCCCATTCATCGTGAAGATTAATCACAATGAACTACTTACGTTTCCAAACAAGGCCGACCAAATTCTCTTCGGCACAGTGCAGCAAGCCTATGACATGGGCGCCGCTGCGGTTGGCGCGACCATCTATTTCGGCTCCGATCAGGGCGGCCGCCAGATCGTCGAGATTTCCCAAGCGTTTGCGAAGGCTCACGAACTCGGAATGGCCACGGTTCTCTGGTGCTATCTCCGCAACAACGCGTTCAAGAAGGATAAGGACTACCACCTCTCCGCCGACCTCACCGGGCAAGCCAATCACCTTGGCGTAACGATCCAAGCGGACATCATTAAGCAGAAGCTTCCGGAAAACAATGGGGGCTACCTGGCGCTCAATATGGGCGATTCCAGTTACGGAAAATTTGACAAACGCATCTACACCGATCTCAGCAGCGATCACCCCATCGACCTGTGCCGCTACCAGGTCGCGAATTGCTATATGGGCCGCGCGGGCTTGATCAACAGCGGCGGCGCCTCCGGCGCAAACGATTTCGAGGAAGCGGTAGCCACCGCGGTGATCAACAAACGCGCCGGCGGCACCGGCCTCATCTCTGGCCGAAAAGCCTTCCAGCGCCCCATGAAGGAAGGCGTCCAGCTCCTCAACGCTATCCAGGACGTCTATCTCAGTACCGAAATCACCGTAGCCTAGCGCGGCTTTTCTCTTGTAGGCGCGACTCATCGTGCCGAGTCCCGGAGAAGACAACTACCCGCGGTGCAGGCACGATACGTGTGCCGGTTTCTGTAGCTAGCTGTGCGCTCGTTTTTTGCGTTTTCTCACGAGAATGAAAATCAGTGCCGCTATCGCCGCCGCAATCAGCGCGATCACCGCTATGAGGGCCGGGTGTCCATGTTGCAAGATGACCGTGACCACTCTACGTCCATAGTGGGCGGCCAGGAACGCCAGGAGGGAATATCGGACAATTCGGCCGAGCGTCAGTGCGAAGAGAAACTTTTTGACGGAATATTGCATCGCGCCGGCGGCGAGCATAAACGCAACCATGGGCGCAGGCGGCGGCAACAAGGCGACGATGGCGATGGCTCCAAAACCCCATCGCCCGAATATGCTGTAAACCTTTTCGAGCGTCCTGGCCCGGAACTTGCGTTCGAGCGTCTCCTTCCCTCCCTTGCGAGCAAGCCGGTACGTGACGTAGCCTCCCATCACTGAACCCAGCGTGGCCATCAAGGCGTAATAAAGCCATAACTCTTGTTTGTGCGCGGACAAGACGATGGTCAGCACATCCATGCTGCCCGGAAGCGGAATCACGGAGCTGTCGAGAAGGCCGAGCGGAATAAAACCCAATCCGCCGAGGTGGAAAATCCAGCGCCGAAAGCTGCGGGCCAGCGTGGGTGCAACGATCGCGAGCGTCTGGCGAAGGAGCATGTTCAAACGAAGCCGGCGTCCATTCTCGCATGCAAAATGCGCCGGGTGCCAAGGGCTGCATGGTGAATAAAACTAATTGCTGGTCTGCGCTATTTGAGGAAGTGGAAGAGTGCGGGTGATAAGAAGAGCCATGGCGTCGGAGAGGCTGAGGTCGCTGGAGACTGCACTGAAATCAGATCGCCGCTCATATTGGTCTTTGTTGATGGTCTTGAATATCACTGCTCTCCCAGAGAAGTGAATACTGATGAAGGCGGTCTTCCACTGCTGAGGGCCCACCTCGACTCGCTCAAACTCCAGCGTGCCGCTGTCAATTCGACCCAACAGACCAAAACCAAAGGTCACCTGACTAATAAGCTGACCCGAGATTTTTGCCAGGCGCGACTGCTTCGAATCAATCAGAATGGTTCCGGCCAGGCTATGGATTACCCGAGCTTCGTAGGTTGGCGGACTGTAATCGGGATTGGGGCGAAATTTGACGCGGAGAAGATTCCCTTCGACTCCATCATAGTCGAAAATAAAAGCTTGCGGCATCAGGCTCAAGAGTTTCTGGAGCTTGAGTTCATCTTCGTCCTCCGCTTGTTTTAACTTCAGCAATGGCCTTGGATCTTTCATCAGCTTGCCAATGCGTGCGTCGTCCTGCTGCCGCTGGTCGGAGTTAAGCGGTGTGCCGTCGATCGCAAGCAAACGAAACAGTGGGCCTTCCTTGGTCTCTACTTGCACTTCGGTGAGCGTTTGCTTCCCCGCCCGTTTCTCGACCATACAGATCCACTTTCGCAGCTTCTCGCGGTCCGTCAGCTCATTTGCGACGACCGCGCGCACGAGTTCTCCCGCAGTCGGCGTGTAAACTTGCTCTGGATCGTGGCCAGCAACAGAAATTGCCCCTGCCAAGCGCGCGCCCGCGACGCGTTCTGTACTGGGAGATTCGTCTCGGTGCGTATCGCGGGAACTGCCTCGCGCGCGGGATTCTTCCGCCGCACCTCCGGAGAGCGCGTAGCTCGCCATACCAAACAAGAGGCTGCCTGCGGCCAACACAGACAAGAGAACAAATGTTTTGGGCTTTTCCATAGGAATACAGACCCACTTTTCTGTGCCACGACTCTTCATGGTGAAATGGCTTCCCCCGGGTCCGCAGCTTAGAGCGAAGAATGATCTCGGAATCGGGTTGGTTCCATCCATCGAGTCAGCCGTGATTTCTGTTCTGGACTCGAGCTCACTTGAATGGGGAGATGCTGGCGAATCAGTGTGCCTCAGCAGACTAGCGCGTCGAGGGTGTGGCTGCTGTGCAATTGGGAACAGATTTGCTCTTGTGCCTATTGAGACAGACAGCCGAATCCCGGCTCGGTACACTTTTTTCGCTGGTAGGTCCAGTTATCAGTTTGAAGAAAAGATTAGGTATTGATATGTGGCAGAAAAAATGTCCAGTTTGCCGGCAACAGATGGAAAAGAAACTTCCCACCGAGACAGTCCCCTGCAGCTGCGGAAAGTACGTCTGGAAGGGCTAGCGCTTCTCAAGCATGCGTGAGGGTTGCGGAACGGGCCGCTTGCAAGAGCTTGCGCGCGTTTTCGGAGATGTCGCCCTTGCCGAAAATGGCGTTGCCGGCAACCAATAACTCCGCGCCCGCGCGCACAACGTCACCAACGGTATCCAGAGCGACGCCGCCATCCACTTCAATGCGAAACGATTGACCGAGCGATTCGCGGACTTCCACGAGCGTCTTGATTTTTTGCAGTGCGGCAGGAATGAATTTCTGACCGCCGAATCCGGGGTTCACGGACATCACTAGAACGTGATGAACGATGTCCAGCACTTCATCGAGCATGTGCACAGGCGTTGCAGGATTGATGACCACGCCGGGTTTGCAGCCATGAGATTCGACGAGTTGCAGCGTGCGATGAAGGTGCGGGCAGGCTTCCTGGTGAACGGAAATCCAACTCGCCCCGGCATCGGCAAATGCGGGAATGAAATTGTCGGGATTCTCGATCATCAGGTGGCAATCCAGAATGACCCCGGGCAATGCTTTCCTCAGCGAAGCAACCACAGGCGGACCAATCGTGATATTCGGCACGAAATGGCCGTCCATTACGTCGACGTGAAGCAGGGTGCCGCCGCCATCGAGCGCCGCCTTGGCATCAGCGGCGAGCCGCGAAAAGTTTGCGGACAAGATCGAAGGTGCGATTTCAACAGCCATATCCGGAGCGGCGCTCCTTCCCTTGCCAGAAGAAAGAGATTATACGCGGAAGTTCTCCGGAGCTCGCTGAAAAGTGCAGGCCGGACACCTGCCGCCTGTCACCACGGAATCGTACAGCGCTTCTGACTGCTGGCACGAGCGAGCTCAAGCAAGCGCATGACGTCGAGCGACCATTCCGGCGTGACGGCCAATTCCGCGAAGCCGAGAATCGTGTCGCGCACATTCACGTAGTAATCACGATAGTCACAAGACGCCGACGGAATACGCCGGTGTTCGAACGCGTCTCCCGCGGGAATCGTTAAAACGCCCCAATTTTCTTCCGGTTCGTATCCCCATGACGAATTCGTGGGAATGTTCCCGTGCCGGAGATTGTTTTCCTGGGGATCGAAAGATTGCTTGACGAAGCTGCCTTGCGTACCCAACACGACGAAGCGCGGCCGCGGCGCGGCAGCGAGAATGCTTGAACCAAGGACTGCGCGCAGGCTATTGGGATATTGAAGAGTGATATCGAAGGCATCGTCCGCGACGGCGTTTTCACGTTCGATTCGAACGTCAGCCGTCACAGCTTCCGGCAGACCGAAGAGTACCAGCGCGTGGTCGATGAGGTGAGGTGCAATGTCGAAGAGGATGCCGCTCCCGGGCCGTTGCGTTTCGCGCCAGGCGCCAGGCTTTAGCTTTGGACGATATCTGTCGTAACTGGTTTCAAAGCGAACGATGCGGCCCAGTGTGCCAGCGGCCACAAGCTGTCGGATCGCTTGAAAATCGCCATCGAACCGGCGGTTCTGATACACAGTGAGCAAGCGGCCCGCACTTTTTGCAAACTCTACCAGTGAGATAGCCTCCTCGAGAGTGGTTGCGAAGGGCTTGTCGACAACTACGTCGCGGCCCGCCTCAAGGCATTGGCGTGCCAGCGGATAATGCGTGTCGTTGGGAGTAGCGATAACGATGAGCTGAATTTCCTTCATCGCCAGCAGTTCGTCCAGGCTTCGCACGATTCGAACGCCAGAATATTTTTCCGCCGCCTCGTTGCCGGATCGTTGCAGGATGGCGGCAAGATGCAGGCCCGCCACGGCGCGAATTACAGGTGCGTGAAACGCGCGTCCGGCAAGCCCGAACCCAATAAGACCGACTTCAATCATGGGGAAACCATTGCTTCTCCAAAGCGAACGCTAAAGAGTATCGAACTTTCGAATGGAGAGCAGGGATTTTTGAGAATGCGAAGTTGCCTGAAAGGGCGGCGTCGTTCAGAATGTTCCATCACTCATGAGCGAACAAACTTCCGCGCCTGCATCCATCGGAACGAATCACCAGAAGCATCGTAAGCTGCTTTTCCTGCTTTTCGCGGGTTTCGTGCTGAGTGGGATTGCCACGACGATCGTCGGCCCCATGCTGCCGGTCTTTATCCGCAGGTGGGGTCTCGACGACGGACAAGCCGGGCTTTTCTCCTCGATCCAATTTCTCGCAGCTCTCGGAGGCACATTGGCTTCCAGCGTCATTGCCTCGTGGTACGGCTACCGGCCGGCATTGGTCCTGGGATATGCATTGATGGGAGGCGGGCTTGCATGCCTCAACGCGGACACGCATGCGCTCGCGCTGGCCGCCACTGCGGCATTCGGCTTTGGCTATGGGCTGATCACTCCGGGAACGAATTTATTCGTGGCGGAATTGGGAGGCCCAAAGAGCGCCTCCCTCTTGAATCTGCTCAACTTCACGTGGGGCGCGGGAGCGATGGCCTGCTCTCCGTTGATCGCCCTGGCGCTGAGACGCAATGCAGTGGAGAGCCTGTTAGTGGGCTTTGCGATTTTTGGCGGATTCATCGTGCTGGGCCTGCTCTTTGCATCATTTGGCCCGGAACATCGCCAGCAGGATGCGAAGGCAACTGAGGCAGGGTCCCCGCGAATCGGCTTGGCGGTCACGATCGCGCTGGCGGTTTTATTTTTTATCTACGTAGGAACGGAAACGAGTATCGGAATTTGGGCCGCCGAGTATGCCAAGAGGCTGGCGAACGGAATCACGGGAATGACCACGCTGGCGCCGATGTTCTTCTATGCGGGCCTCACGTCCGGGCGAGCTTCCGCGCCGCTGTTCCTGGCGCGGCTCTCCGAAAGAAAAATCGTGCTCGGCGCTCTGAGCTTGGCGGCAGCAGGGACGACTCTGCTGATCGCCTCCACGACGCTGAAAATCGCCTTGATTGCCGTCTTTCTTGCGGGATTGGGCTGCGCGAGTCTCTATCCCATCTACATCGCGTGGCTGTCGCGGTGGTATGGCGCGCGCGCGAAGAGTGTCGGAGGCATCTTGTTCGCTCTGGCGTCGCTCGGCGGATCGGCTGGACCTTGGCTTGTCGGATTTGTTTCGAAGCATGCTGGCAGCTTAGGTATGGGATTGCTTGTGCCCTTGGCCGGCGCGATCACGATGATCGGCCTGGTGCTGCTCCTGCGGCGGCAAACGACGGCGTGAGGTATTCTTAGTCCGTGCACAATGCCGCTTCCTCGCAGCGCTCGCCAACAACTGGACTATTGCTGGGGCTGGTGATCACACTCGCGACCGTGCTGGCTTATGCGTATTACATCACTGCGCAGCTTACCGGCCTGCGAAAGCTGCAAAGTGAAATGGTCGATAGGAACCGGAGAGATTCGCTGCAGCTTTTGCGAATTCAAAACGATTTGAATTCCATCGCGCTCGCGATGCGCGACATGCTGGACACGACCGAGCCGTATCCTCTAACCGCTTGGTCGGCCCAATTCGACCGCATTCATCAGGATCTGGATGCCGGCCTCAAGCTCGAAGAGGGCCTCGCGGTGGTAAACCGTACACCGGAGCAGCGGCAGTACCTGGCACAATCGCTGTCGCAGTTCTGGGACGCGGTGAATCGGATGTTCGCACTGGCGCAAAGCGGCAAAGAGGCTGAAGCGCGAGAGCAAATTCGACTGTCGCTCCAGGCGCGTCAGCAAGCGCTCAGCACGGCTGTTTCGCGGCTCCTGGTGGAAAATAACGAAGGCGAAGAACAAGCCGCGGCACGAATCGCTCAGATTTACGATGGTGTGCAGCGCCAGCTCTACATTTTTTTGGCGGCAACGCTCATCGCGATTGCCGCGACCAGTCTTTATCTCATCCGCAGCAACAAGCAGATTTTTGCGCGGCTCGCAGAACTTTCCGAACAGCGGAGCGATTTGGCGCAAAAACTGATCTCGACTCAAGAGTCCACTCTGCGGCATATCTCCCGTGAACTGCACGACGAGTTCGGCCAGGTCTTGACCGCCATCGGGTCCATGTTGCGCCGCGCTGGAAATCACTTGCCGGAAGGATCGCCTCCTCGCGAGGAGTTGAAAGAAGTACAAGGGATCGCGCAAGCGACATTGAACAACATTCGAACCCTTTCCCAAGCCCTGCATCCAGTTCTTCTCGAAGAGGCGGGACTGGAGAGCACTCTGGACTGGTATATTCCCACTGTGGAGCACCAGGCGGGCCTTACGCTGCACTATGAGAAGACGGGAAAGCCCTTCCCCGTGGAAACAGGTGCAGGCGTGCACGTTTATCGCGTGCTGCAGGAAGCGCTGAATAATGTGAGCCGGCATTCCGGAGCGCGCGAAGCGTGGATCCGGCTGAAGTTTTCCGCGAATTCTCTGGAGCTTGAAGTGGAAGATCATGGCACAGGCTTTGTGGCCGAAAAAATGCAACGAGGGATTGGGCTCGTAGCTATGCGCGAACGCGCCGAACTGCTCGGCGGCGTGCTGGCGGTATCGCCCCGCGCGCCGGGCGGCACACTCGTGCGGCTTGAGGTCCCTCGAGATAAAGCGGAAGTCCATGGCGCATAAAATCACAGTGTTGCTTGTCGACGATCACGCGCTCGTCCGGCGCGGATTCCGCCGTATGCTGGAGGACGACGCGGAGATTTCCGTCGTCGGAGAAGCCAGCACCGGCAAGGAGGCCGTCCGTCTCGCCCTCGAATTGCGGCCCAAGGTGATCGTCATGGACTGCGCAATGCCGGAGTTGAGCGGCATCGAAGCCACGCGCAAAATCCTGGAGAAATTTCCGGAAGCGGAAATCCTGATGTTGAGCATGCATTCCGAGGAAACCCTCGTAGGCCAGGCGCTCAATGCGGGCGCGCGCGGCTACGTTCTGAAAAATGCCATGGATCTCGACCTGGTGAGTGCGGTGAAGAGTGTGGCGGGCGGCATGACCGTGCTTGATCCGCAAGTGTCCCGCCCAGAGAACTTGCGGGGGGAGCGCGGAGGCGGATTGACGCCGCGCGAACTGGAAATTCTGCAGCATATCGTCGCCGGCAAATCCAACAAGGAAATTGCCGCGGAACTGAACCTCAGCGCGAATACCGTCGCCGTTCATCGCGCCAACATCATGGATACGCTGGGAATTCACAAGACGGCGGAACTGGTGGTCTACGCTATTCGCAACGGCCTGGTCACGCTGCCGTGATTCGACGGGATTTCCTGTTGGGCGCCTGCGCGACCGGATTTGCGGCAGCCTTGACTCCGGCGCGGGGCCAAAAGGAATCGGGTTCCGGCCTCACATTTCGCTTTTCGGACGTGACCGCTGCGGCGGGCATCCAGTTCCGGCACAACAGCGGAGGTTACGGCGGCAAACTGCTACCCGAGACACTGGGTTCCGGTTGTGCATTTCTCGATTACGATGGCGATGGCTGGCTGGACATTCTTCTCGTGAACGGATCGGACTGGCCCGGACACAAACGCCAGCGCTCCTCTCTCCGGCTCTACCGGAACAATCGCAACGGCACGTTTACGGATGTGACGCGCAGCACGGGACTGGACATCGAGATGTACGGCATGGGTGTGGCTGTCGGCGACTACAACAACGACGGATTTCCTGACATTTTCATCACCTGCGTCGGGCAGAGCCGGCTTTTTCGCAATACCGGCAAAGGAACTTTTGTGGATGCGACGCGCGTGAGCGGCCTCTTCGGGCACCGGGGCTTCAGCACCTCTGCGCTCTGGTTTGACTACGATCGCGATGGCTTGCTGGATCTCTTCGTCTGCAACTACGTGCGCTGGTCGCCGGAGCAAGATGTGTTCTGCAGCCTCGACGGCACGCACAAGTCGTATTGCACGCCGGAAGCCTACCGCGGCGACACCTGCTGGCTCTTCCACAACCGGGGCAATGGAACCTTTGAAGATGTAACGGCGACGAGCGGAATTTTTGACAGCAGCTCGAAATCGCTGGGCGTGGCGATGTTTGACTACGATCAGGATGGGTGGCCGGACATCCTCGTCGCAAACGACACGCAGCCCAACAAACTGTATCGCAACTTGCGCAACGGCAAGTTCAAGGATGTCGCGGTGGAGGCTGGCCTGGCTTTCAGCACGGAAGGAAAGGCACGCGCGGGAATGGGTGTGGACATCGGAGATTTCGAAAACTCCGGCAAGCCGGGAGTAGCCGTCACCAACTTTGACAATGAGATGATCGGGCTGTATCGATCGAATGCTCCAGGAGTTTTCGACGACGTCTCCATCCTCTCCGGAGTCGGAGCTGCGTCGCGAAACAGCCTCGGGTTCGGCTGCCTGTTTCTTGACGTGGACCTTGACGGTTTTCTGGACCTGGCGGTCGCTAATGGCCACATTGATGAGACCGTTCGAAACATTCGGGGGAACACTGGATACGCGCAACCTCCGCAACTCTTCCTGAACCTAGGCGGCGGAAAGTTTCGAGATGTGGCGGAGGGTGCAGGCGGCGGATTCGAAAGGCCGAAAGTGGCGCGGGGACTGGCGTACGGAGATTTCGACCGCGACGGCGATCTGGACATTTTGATGACAACGAACAATGGTCCAGCGTATCTGTACCGGAACGATCGGGTGGCGCGCCATCGCAGCATTCGATTTTACTTGCGAGGGTTGAAGTCCAATCGCGACGCCATCGGCGCTTCCGTTCGCATTTTCTATGAGGGGCAAACGCAATCGCGAATGGTTCGGGGTGGTTCCAGCTATCTTTCCCAGTCGGAGTTGCCGGTCACATTTGGACTCGGCGCGCGCGACAAGATCGATCGCATGGTGATTGACTGGCCCAGCGGCCGTACCGAAGAATACAAAGAGCTTCGTGTTGGAAGTTCCTATAAATGCTTGGAAACAAAAGGAATAGAGATGCAGCCGGGCTTCTAGTGCTTTTGCAGTATTGCCAGCTCGAATCTCGAACCATATAAATGACCGCAATAGTAGCTCCGCCTCCAATCGAGCTTTCTTGCAAGGCTTGCTTCGAGGCACCCCAAACTGAATTGCGGCCGGATGTTACTCAGACATCCGGCCGCTGTCGTATTATGCGGGAACCGCGCGCGGGCGGACTTAATGGCGATTGAATCTCAAAAGCGTTGGTTATCCCGAAGCTTGATTGCGCTTGCAGCGAGTGCTGTTTATTTGTACGCGTATCCCTCAGCGACGATTTACTTTGGAATTGTGGTCTTGTTTCATGCTGCGGCCGGAATCGTTTTTTCCATTCTGCTGGGTTTCAATCTTTTTCGTCTGCTCAGAAACGAGGGACTGCTGGCGCGCTTTGGCTGGATCTTGCTGGCTGTGGGTGCGGTTCTCGGCATCGTGCTGATCAAGACTGGTACACCGAGTCATTTGAAGTCCTGGCTGTACGCTCATATCGCGATCTGCATGTTCGGGGCAGTGTGCTTGTTTGCGTCCTGGCTGGCGTCACGTGGATGGCTGGGCAGTGGTGCCGGCCAACGCGGCTTAGCGTTTGTTGTGCTGCTGCTCTTGACGGCAGGAATAGCGACAGGCGCCTGGTGGACCCGCGAAATCGCATGGCAAAAAGCGAATCGCATCTCCAATCCACTGATGCCGCCGGAGACGATGAATGGCGAGGGTGACGGGCCGCAAGGCAAATTTTTCCCCAGTTCCGCGCAGACCAGACATGGCGGCAACATCCCCTCCAAATATTTCATGCAGTCCGATGCTTGCCAGCGCTGCCACGGCGACATCTACAACCAGTGGGACAGTTCCGTCCACCATTTTTCTTCTTTCAACAACCAGTGGTACCGCAAGAGCATCGAGTACATGCAGGATGTCGCGGGCGTGAAGTCGTCGAAATGGTGCGCCGGTTGCCACGATCCGGCGCTGCTCTACAGCGGCTTGTTCGATACGCCGATCAAACAAATTGTGGATCGTCCGGAAGCCCGCGCCGGTCTCGGATGCCTGATGTGCCACAGCATCGTGCAAGTGAAAAGCACCATGGGCCAGGGTGATTTTTTCCTGGAGTACCCGAAGCTTCATGAACTGGCGG
>WNFQ01002084.1_pt1 | contig 16040 bp, 18 predicted proteins | sample 5400171 | NCBI WGS metagenome assembly WNFQ01 (sample SAMN13153356, study PRJNA577476) | soil metagenome | isolation source: 20 cm soil under Madrone tree | place: USA:California | collected 2016-06-14 | reverse complement strand
ATCATCGTCGGCGTAGCTGGCGCTGTGGCCGTTGGAGGAATGGCGACGGTTGCCCCGAGGGCCGGCATGTGGGGTGCTGCCATCTTTGTACTGATCTACTTTTTTCTCTATTTCGGCTATTACCCTTTGTTCGAAATTCTTTGGAACGGCCAAACTCCAGGCAAGCGGAAAGCGGGCATACGTGTAATCAAGGATTCTGGCCGCCCACTCACACCTGCGGAAACTATTGGCCGCAATTTGATGCGCATCGTGGACTGGTTGCCCTTCTTCTACGGCGTGGGTATGGTCAGCGCTTTTCTCACGAGAGGGAACAAGCGGCTAGGCGACCTCGTCGTTGGTTCGTTGGTTGTTCGCGAAACTTCTCTCAGTGACTTGAAGCCTGCTTGGCAAACGGCTCCCGCCTCCGTTTCTTCGCCCTTCGGTCCTCTGGGCGCCGATCGACTCTCACCGGAGGACTGCGCGCTCATTGATTCCTTTCTCAATCGTCGCTCCGCCCTGGAAGTTGATGTGCGTTTCCGCATGGCCGAGGAAGTCCTCCGTCGCCTCAAGCCGAAGCTGATGCTCCCCGCGGAAAGCACTCTTTCCACGGAGAAGAGATTCTCGAAGCACTTGCCTATGAGCGGCGTGCCACCGGCAGCTTCTCTTAAAGAAGATTCGACCGCGATTTCTTCGCCGAATTGAATTTCCTTCGCAAAACGCAACTCCCAGATTCGAAGCGAAAGCCTAGCTGTCGATGTTTTTGGGTGTCTTTCGCCTCGGTCTCTGAGATTGTGTGCAAAAGCGGTGCATTGAGACTTAACTCGCGCATCTACTCGCGCTTACATGCGAGAATCGCGCCGCTGAATCGCTCGAGACCTTCTTCAAAAAGCAAATTCTCAGAATTAGTCGGCTAACCGGACACATGCCGTACCAGGACTTCACTTGGCCGGTTTCCGCGTTAATCAGGACTTTGGTCGCCATCCACGTTTCTAGCAGTACAATCACCGAAAGGTAGTAACTGTGCGTAGCTCTGTACGTCAGACACTCTCATTTCAAGCTGTTTTCATGGGATTGTTTTGTGCGCTGTCCTCAGGATTCATTCTCACTGCGCATGCAGGTCTCCGCGGACCTGGAAAATATTGCGGTATAGTCGTTTTTGACCGTTGGGATACGTGTTTCCTGTTGAGTGGGCACTTCATTACTTACATCTCAGACAGCGTAAAGAATCAGCTGCGACCGTACACAGGCAAGGCGATGCAAATTGATGCGTTGGAGGTTTCTCAGCTTGAGAACCCGGGAGACGCGCTGGTCCGAAAATACCAAATCCTTGGTCCTGCACCGGACAACCATCTGTGGGCGACACTCGACGGTTTAGAGTTGATTTCTCAGCCCGATTTCGCTCCCCAAGGGACCGCAAACTTTCTTATTGAACTCCGTAATTCAGGAAATCAAGCGGTCAGGGTTAGAAGGTCGGAATTTGGCCCCACACTCTTAGGATTGAATTTACAAGGCCCTTTGTCAGCCTCCGATGGTAAATCAGCAGCCTGGATAACTCGCACAGACCTTCTGAATTCCACCTGGTGGGAGCGCGAGAACGACGGAGTGAAGTATTCAGCCTCGTACACGATCGACTCAAATAGTCGCCCTGCTGAACGCTTACGAAGAAAAGTCCATGGCGAGCAACGCAATTTCATTCGACTTGAATGATGCGGGCATCGCCACTCTGAAACCAGAGCCTTCAACTGCCCGATAAGTTCGGATTACCGGACAACTGGTTTTGGGGGCATTTTCACTTGTCCGGTTTGCGCGTTTACCAGGCACTGGCCCTCCAGCGCAGAGGCTAAGATTTCCATTGGCACATTCTCAGTCAGGACGGTGTCTACATAAAGGGGTAGGAGCGTACCTGAGCAATCCCCCACTGCGACGAAGCGGTACAACGCATGATTGCCAGGCAAGGGCCCAAGAGCCATGATGTTCCGGTGCCTAAGGCTGGCATGGTTAGAAAGAGTACAATCGCGTTGCGACCCAACTGCTTAGCTTTGATTCTGATTCTCCTGGTACCACTTCCATCGTGGTCCCAAGAAGCAACTGCCGTCGGGCTGAAAGGGCTCGTCCACACAGTCCTTACCGAAGAGTTCATCGATGAGAACGGCGTGTCCCACCAATCACGAGGCTCGACTTTTGAAGTCTACGACCGCCGGGGATACCAGCTCGAAGTTTATCGCTATAAGCCTGACGGTTCACTGTGGGTACACACAATTATGAGCCGAAACGGAGAGCAGATATTTAAATCACAGACGACGGGCACTGCTCCCTTCGAGAATTTTTCTATCCAAAACGTTTTCGATGCGGATGGCAAGGTCATCGAAACAGACACATACAATGGCGATGGAATTCTCACCCAAAAATCTTCAAATGAATTCTTGGAAGAGCGGACCGGATCAACGACTTATCGCTCTAGAGAGCATCACGTCGATGGGACAGAAAACACGAGAGAGGTTATCGAGAGCACAGACTCCAAGACGGGTATAACCCATCAAATTTCAACGATGAACGGGGAACCTGAAACAAACTGGGTCATTCAGAGAGATGGAAATGGGGTCCCCGAAAAGGACAAGATTGTCTTTGCCGATGGCTCCTATAATGAGCGCCAACGCAGACCGGACGAAACAACGGTAGAAGATAAATACTCCGCTTCAACAAAAAGTCACACTTACCAGACGAGCGATGCGCGCGGCCACCTGACTGAGGTGGTTCAAAAGTCGGATTCAAGCTACCTCCGTTGTACTTATTCTTTCGACGAGACCGATCGGCCGACAGGCCAGGTCAATTACGATGCCTCCGGGAAGATACTCGATAAATCGACAACCGAGTATCAGGACGACTCATCTGGAAATTGGACCGAGAAAAAAATAATCGTTTGGGACACGAAGAGCGATCCTATGAAGCCAAAGATAGTTGAAATTAGCTTGCGCACAATAAACTACTACTAGTTCGCCGCGCTAACTCCCGATTAGTCGGGTTACCGGACAAATGGTCTTCGGCGAATTTCACTTGTCCGGTTTCGGCGTTAATCAGGAGTTTGACCCAGTTTCGGTTTGACTGCTCTTCACTTTACGTCGTATCGAGAGCCAAAGACGCAAGCCGAAACCGACGAGGAAACCAGCACCGCCGCCCCAGACCAACAAAAACAACAACTGGGCGTGAGTACCGAGCTTTGCGGCAGCGACCGCAAAGCCCAGAAAGCTGAGAGCAGCGAAAAACATCCATCCGGATTTCCACGATTTTGCTTTTCGGGTTGGCGGGGTGCCGGTGGGCCCACTGTAGTCTAATAAACAAGCTAGAGCTGCCATTGCCAGGAAAGCGCCCGCCAGAAATATCCATTGAGTCGGAGGGGAGATAAGGAAGGCGAACAAGACGAAAACGGTCCCGAGTCGGGTAGCTCTAATGGCGGTGCCGCGGACATTGAGCCCGCCATCGTCGCTTGCAAATTTGGCTCTCCTACGGTCCCACAGATAAAGTCCCCACAAAAATGCCCCAAAGAGGTACCACTTCCACGACAAGACCAGCAGGGGAGAAAGAAACGGGGCGCGAGTCATTATGTTATTCCTACCCGTTGGCCGTGGGTCATGAAGGCCAATACGAATGGTAACTCACAGTCAAACGGTATCCAGTGTTCAGTTCAACGTGAGCGTGACGCCGACCGAGATTTGCACCTCTTGGAGCCTGGCCGTTTTCAAGTGGGCGATTAGTCGGGTTACCGGACACTAAGAATCAAGTTTCCGGTTAGCGCGGTGGTCTCAATAGGTCGACGCAACACTCAAGTCGAACCCGACTTACATTGAAAACAAAGGTCAAATCGCTCACTAGAGTAGATCAGCGGGAACACTACCCTGGCTAGGTTTTGACCGAGGACAGCCAAACAGATTGCTTCTCCCGGAGAAGCCTTGTCGAATCAAAGTATTAGATGGTGTTGCATCGACCGGTTGAGCTGGCAGCGTTTACCAGAACTTGACCGCTTGACTTAGGAGTTTTACGTTTGTTTCCGAGTTGCCGACAATCCAGGAATAGCTCACGAGAAGCGTGTTCACACCTTATCGAGAACGCGCATCCGGTAAAGCGCTAGCGTTTGTCGCTACCAATCCACAACTGACCTTCACTTTCGAATGTCCATCATCCTCCCGCAATCGCGCGCTGACGTTGGCGAACTTCGCGGGCGTGTCGCGTCCAAGGTTCGGGTTCTCCGACTACCGGGACTGGCCCCATTGAGGATTCCACAGTCCGCGCACCGAGAGGATGATGGAAAATATCCCGAGCACACCGAGCGCGAAGAGCGTCCAAAGGAAGAAGAAGCCTCCGCTGGACTTCACGACGTTGACGATTCCCGTCCCCCTCAAGTGGATGACGGGCACGACCGTCGCAATGATCCCTCCGATGAGGGTGATGACGTACCCCGGTCGCCGTTCGGTGAGCACCAGCGTGCCGTATAGCCAGACAACCAGGATGGCTACGGCAATGAGGGTTGCGGGCCGTGCCTTGTCCATCCCGCGGACGATGTCGTCCGTCAAGTGAAGCATGATCAAGAGGATCGAGAGCAGAGAAGCGATGGTTAACATGACGCTGCGTTTCATTGGATATTCTCCTTGTTAGGTTTATGCGTGCCTCTCAGTGAACACATGTTCGGTTGACAGTGATGCGCTGGCCTGCTCGTTCCATCGCTGTTCGTTCACGCCGAACATGAGGAGCCACAGCATTAGCGATGCTGCCCCAAGGATGCCGAGGACAGACGCCCGGCGGCAATCAGGAATTTGCTCGTCCGTTTACCGCTTGAACGAATAATAAATGACGTACAGCCAACTCAAGATGCCGTGAAGAATCATCCACAGGATGGAATGGTTGATGCTCCACGAAATAGCGATGGCAAGCATGCTCCCGAAACCCCAACAACCAACGCCCGCCGACCCGCCTCTATTTTCCATTTCAACTCCCATTTAGGCGACGCTGGTGCTACGCCCGAATCGTCGCTGCAATGCAACCACAACGCAAACCAGTGCTGTGCGGTATACGGCTGGCATTGAGAAAAAGACTCATCTGGGAGGCGAATTTCGGTGCCACAAATCCTCCGGGTTGGCGGTCATCGCAGACTCCTGGTTAGTCGGGTTACCGGACATTGAAAATTTGACGGCGGCGCTCTGGGAAAGGGGAGTCTGATATGGCTAGTCGTCGGGAGGCGGCTAACCATGAAGCGCAAACTCAAAAGCGGGCATTCCCGACTGAAAACAAAGCTCGGCCTTCCCGATTTGGAGCAGGCCAAGGTCGCCGTGATCGTAAGCTTGAGATCGTTCGAATCGCAACGCAGTTATCGGCATTCGATTGATGAGTTTGTGGCTTGGTATTGCTCCGCTCCGCGCCTGTCGTTCAACAAGGCGGTCGTTCTCCGTTACCGACTTTATCTCGAAGATCGCCACTTGGCTGCAGGCACCATCAACGTCCGGCTGGCAGCCGTACGACGGCTGGCATATGAGGCAGCAGATTCTGGATTGTTGAGCCCCGATCTCGCAGCCGGCATTCGCCGGGTAAAGGGCGCAAAGAAACTGGGGTGCCGACTCGGGAATTGGTTAACGGCCGAGGAAGCTCGAACGCTATGGCAACTCCCTGATCCTGCCACTTTGAAGGGCAAGCGGGACCGAGCGATTCTTGCTTTGCTATTGGGTTGTGGCCTGCGGCGTCGCGAACTGACTGAACTCACGGTTGATCACTTCCAACGTCGCGAGGATCACTGGGCCATCGTTGATCTGATAGGAAAAGGCGGTCACGTTCGAACTATACCCGTGCCCTCGCGAGTTAAGCGGGCCGTTGACGATTGGCTCGTAGCTTCGAGCGTCGTCCACGGGCGGTTATTTCGTTGTGTCTGTAGGACGGGAACGATTTGGGGCACCGAAAGGACCGCAAAGGTGGTGTGGCATGTCGTTAAGCAGTACGCAGGCCAGGTTGGAATCGTAAAACTCGCGCCGCATGACCTTCGAAGATCGTGTGCCCGCCTCTGCCACAGCGCCGGGGGCGAGCTGGAACAAATTCAGTTTCTGCTGGGCCACGTCTCGGTGCAGACCACGGAAAAATATCTCGGTTGTAAACAGCGATTGCGAGAGGCCGTCAACGACAAGATAGGAATTGAACCTGTTTTCAGCTGAAGAAAATGACTGAGCGGGGCTAAAGATTACCCTCAGCAAAAACACTTGCTTCGTGTTTAATCTTGGCAATCTTCTCTGGTTGGAGACCGTGAAGGTCGCCCTCCCTTAACCATCCATCTGACAGCAGTCTGCCGAAAACCCCTAAGAGCCGTGAATACCGGTAATCATAAAGTCCATCTACAATCTTTCTTTGCTCGGTAAGATATTCTTGAACTCGAAAGATCTCAGATGGAGCTGTCGTAGTCTCCAGCATTCGTCTCGCTTCTTGAGTGATCGCCGTGCACTGCCTCTCAAATGCCTTGTCAAAAGCGATCCTCGCCAACTTCTTTTCGGTCGGTGCCCACGTTTCGTCGCGTTTATATTGTGCAATTGATTCCATCGACGATTCGCCTTTCTGCTTCGGATTTCCGTGTCGAGGACAGCCCAATAATAATCTCCTGAAATTCAGACTTCAATGGAGACAGTCAGATTCTTTGGGTTTTTGGGACGGTACTAGTAGCTACTTGTCCGGTTATCCGACTAACCAGGAGTTGAGAGTCTCCTAAGTTCTTGAACCATGTTCCTGAGTTCTTCTAATGCCTTGGGGTCTTGAGGATCGGGGCAGTTGACACGCGGGTCAAGCAAGTCACATCTCTTGCGGAAAGAGTCCAGCATTTTGTCCGGGTGACTGCGCTCAACAAAATCGTTCCATTCCTGCGGGTACGAGCTGGTGCCATTCAGAAAACGCTCGATTAACTCGGCGATTTCGCCAGCCGTTTTCGGCTTGCGCTTGTGAGCTGCTTTTTGTCCGCCGTAAAAAACGAAGAAGAAGTAGACCATCGCTGGCAGTATCAGCGCAAAAAGAAACTTAGCCACTGGGCCTTGCTTACTGAGAGGTGCATCACTTGGGACGTCGGAGACACACCACACTCCAACAACCAAGCCAATCGCCGCAAGAATGTGCGCGTATTTGGGAAGCCAGAATCGCGTGCGTGCCCAAAAGATGAAGAACCCCACTGCACTAATCAGTAACAGCACTGCATGCAGTAATTGAAATCCTCTGAATAGGTTCCCGACCATGGTTTGACTAGTAGTATCAGGGAAGTGCAACCCAGCGGACAAAGAGATTTACCAATAGCTCTTGATAAACGCCGAAACCGGACATCTGGTCTCAATGTCCGGTTACCGGACTTACCAAGCATGTGAAAGACTTGGCCGGTATGTGCCGCCAACAAAGCCGTTTCTAAAGCGGAGCCCGACAAGCTGCAGAAACCCAAAGGGAAGAAATATAGATACTTAATGGCTGCGCGCTACGTACGTAGAACTACCCACGTATTAATAATTCTTGATGATGTCAGCCGAACTTGTCAGAGGCGTTATAAACTTAATCAAACGATGGGACGTGATTGTGCTTAGACGCGCCGGACTCCCTAGCCGAGGCACGGGCCTTTCACGGCCCCCAACTCGAATTGACGTGGGATGGCCGTATTGCCGCCGCGCAAAACCAACGAATAACATGGACCAACGAAATGTAAGGTCAGTTGGGAACGCAATTGCGTGGATTGGTTACGGGGTCGTTTTTGCAGGCCTTTTACTTCTCTTTAGTTTCCTGCTTTAGTCCTTAGAATCGTTCAACTCAGCAGTAGATGGCGGCAGGCAGCCGCGCCGTTAACTCCTCTTTCGGCCCGCCGCTCCGAGCGTAATATGGCAATCGCCTTAGGAGGAACACTATGCCGATTCCAGCCGCTCAATACATTCGTATGTCTACCGAACATCAGCAGTACTCATTGGAGAACCAGTCAGCGGCGATCAAACGCTATGCTGAAGAGCATGACCTCGTGCTCGTGCAGAAATATGAGGATGTTGCTAAGAGCGGGTTGCTTCTTCGCAATCGACCGGGTCTTCGCACAATGTTGCACGACGTTGTAAGCCGCAAAGCAGAGTTCAGAGCGATCCTAGTGCTGGACGTAACCAGATGGGGGCGATTTCAAGACATAGACGAGTCAGCTCACTACGAGTTTCTTTGCAAGCAAGCCGGAATCCCTGTTCACTACTGCTCTGAGACTTTCTCCAACGACGTCACCCTAGCGAATATGATCATCAAGACCCTCAAACGGACCATGGCTGCCGAATACAGCAGGGAGCTTTCTGCGAAGGTGGTAGCAGGTTCCAGGAGGGTTGCCTCACTTGGCTTTAGAAACGGCGGAATCGCCGGATATGGGTTCAGACGTTTGCTCGTGAGTTCGGATCGAAAGCCGAAGCAGCTCCTTGCGATCGGCGAAAGAAAGAGTTTAGCAACGGATCGAGTAATCTTGGTTCACGGACCTAAACACGAAGTGCAGTGCGTTCGGGAAGTGTATCGAATGTTGGTAGAGGAGAGGCGCACCACCAGGCAAATCGCGTCAGAATTAAACCGTCGAGGAGCTCCCTCTCACAACGGTCGCCCCTGGTACCGAGCCAGCGTCTATCGTCTGTTAACGCACCTCAAGTACTGTGGCTGTCATGTTTTCGGGCGGCGGTCCCAAATCCTCAAGGGACCGAGCGTCTCGATGCCAAGAAGCAGTTGGTACGTGGTCTCGAACGCGTTTGAGCCAATCGTCAGCCGAGAAACATTTCAGGAGGCGCAACGAATACTTCAACGCGGAACCTATTTCCAAACGAACGAGCGTCTGCTGGATATGCTCCGAACACTTTGGGCCGAGAAGGGCAAACTCACGCAGAAACTGGTCTCCAAAGCAAACAATGTTCCCTCAACAGGAACTTTCTGGCACCGGTTCGGCGGACTTCGGACTGCGTATCGCCTTATTGGGTATTCCGGCGTTCAGTCCTCACCTGATATCACGGCTACTCGCCAGCGGCTGGCGACCATCAAAAAGTCCCTCCTAGGCGAAATCGTTAAGAGTTTTCCCCAAGAAGTCAGCATCACCAGAAAGAACTGGAGACAAAGGCCACTCCTGCGACTGAAGGACAATTCGTTAATCAATATTTATCTATGCCGACAACATCAACTTAGCGACGGCTCGCAGAGATGGTGGCTGAATACGGATCAATCGAAAGTTTGCAGGCTGTCACTGGTCGCTCGAATGAACAAGAGCAACGACGAGTTTTTCGATTTCCACCTACTACCGTGCATACGCATATCAACACGGCTGACGCTGGCCTCTGACGATCCTCGTCTGTTGAAAGGTGTGAGGTTCAAGGAAGTGAATCAGTTCCTATCTGCTGCCAAGAATCTGGTCCTAAGAAGTAGGACGCGAGGCTAATTTCGATTGAAGTGCCCAAAAAAATTGGCGGACAATAGCGGAAGTTGTCGGGCGAATATTTGCCTGTCACAACATCTAGAAATCAAAGCTGACTGTTAGGGCCTGCCGTGGCACTGGGAACTTGAAAGAAATCCACATGCCTGATTAGCGCTTATCGAACAGATGGATTTAACATGTCGGGTAACAGGCTCAAGCGAAACGCGATATTTACATGAGGCCGCTTTGCCTGGCGAGTTTTAGCGCTTCAATAGCCGCCCCTCGCGCCCCAGCCGTATCGCCATTCGGCATAACGTAAATGGGGACGCTGGCTTGCTCCTCCCGCTGGGCAGGCATGCTCACGCGGATCTGTTCCAAGAACCACCGCTGAAACTCCTGGCTCGCCTCTAGGGCGCCCCCGCCGACGATTAACGCGTCTGGGTCGAACGTATTCACCATTTCGTCAAAAAAAAGTCCAAGGGCATCGGCCTGAACACGGAAAATCTCCTTGCACATCCCATCACCCTTGTCCGCGAGACCTCGTACTTGCTTGGCTGCCTGATGGCGGTCCATTTTGGCCAGATCGTGGCCGGGGTACCGCAGCAGAAAATATGGCAACAGATTCCTTTCGATCGCGGTGAGAGAACAAAGCGACTCCAGGTCCCCTGTGCGTCCGCAATTGCATTCCGGTTTCATCCCGTCGAGTCCAGCGATACTTTGATACGGAAGTAACACGTGGCCCAGTTCTCCGCCAAAACCGTTTTTGCCCTTCACGACGCTGCCATCGAGTATGACGCCGCCGCCATTGCCGGTCCCGATGATGGTCGAAACCGATGTCTCCCGGCTGTTTGCACCAAAGATGGTGTAGTGCCCCCAGAGCGCCGCTGCATTTCCATCGTTCAAATAGGAGACGGGTTTGCCAAGCTTGTGCGCCAGACCCTCGCGAATGTCGAATCCTGCCCACTGCGGGTGAACAAAGTTCGTGGAACCCCGTGCGCTGAGCTGGCCCGCCGAACTGGCAGGACCCGGAGTATCCAGGCCGACAGCTACCACTTCCGCAAGCAGCACACCCGCCCGTTCGACAGCAACCTGGAGACCCTCTGCAATCTGGCCGAGGCAAACGTCAGGCCCCTGCCTTGAGAGCGCAGGATGCTCGCACAGATTGTCGATAAGGAATTTTTCCTGCTGGTCTACGATTGTATAGTTGACAGCGGTTCCGCCAAGATCGACTCCGGCCACGACGGGCACGTTGTTTTCCCCTCAACCTCTTCGATGCGTGATCGGCCCAGCGTAGCAGAATCGGGGAATCATCGGTGAATGCCACAGAAGGCGCTGATTAACCGATTCCACCTGTCCGGTAAGCCGACGCAATATAAAAGGGCGCCTCTTGTGGAGTAAGTTTTGAGTGCTCACTCAAACTCCTCCAGGAAGGAACGCCCTATATGACCGGCACTAAATATATCGGTATGGATGTGCACAAGGAAAGCATTTCGATGGCGGTCCGGAGTGCTGCCGGCAAGATCGTGATGGAATGCGTTATCGAGACCAAAGCCAGCATGATCCTGCAGTTTTTCGATGGGTTGCGCGGAGATTTGCACGTCACCTTTGAAGAAGGGACCTGGGCCGCCTGGCTGTACGACCTGCTGAAGCCTCATGTCACGAAGCTGGTGGTCTGCGATCCACGACGGAACGCTCTGTTGCAGGACGGCAACCAGAATGATCGCGTGGATGCACGCAAGCTGTCCGACCTTCTATATCTGAACAAGCTCAGCGCGGTCTATCACGGAGACCACGGGCTACGGACGCTGAAGGAACTGGGGCGAAGTTATCTGACCATCACCCGCGACCAGAGTCGGGTGATGACCCGGGTAAAGGCTATGTATCGCAGTTGGGCCATACCGTGCAGCGGCAAGCAGGTCTATGGATCGCGGCATCGGGCGGAGTGGCTGGCAAAGATTCATGAACCGGGAGTGCGCCGACGGGCGGAGTTGTACTACCAACAGCTGGATGCGCTGAGAACCTTGCGTCAGGAAGTACGAAGAGATCTGCTGGCGGAGAGCAAGAAACACAAGGTGTGGAAACGGTTGTGTGAGATTCCATCGATCGGTCCGATTCGAGCCGCTGAACTATTGGGCATTTTGCAGACCCCACACCGGTTTCGTACCAAGCGGCAACTGTGGACCTATTGCGGTCTGGGTGTGGTGACCAGTTCCAGCGCCGACCATGAGATGTCGAAAGGCCAGCTGCGACGGAAGAAGAAGCATGTACAGATTCGCGGACTGAACGAAAACTACAATCACGACCTGAAAGACCTGTTCAAGGGCGCGGCGGTGGTGGCCTCGATCAAGCCCGGTCCGTTGGCGGAGTTCTATGAGGCTCTCCTGTCCAAAGGCATGCGGCCAGAGATGGCTAGGCTGACCCTGGCGCGGAAGATTGCCACTATTGTTTTGATCGTGTGGAAGAGAGGAGTGTGCTTCGACGCCAATCATCTGAAACCACAAACAGCTTGAGTGTCTTGGATCGAATCCACTCCATCTTTGGGGATCTTCTCTGGCGGTGGCCGTCGGGTTCTCGGGACACTCTGGTTCGAGAGCGAGTCTCAGCCGATTAGTTAGGCGCAGTGTGTGCCTCGGGCACGTAGTCTCACAGCCGACCTTAGGCCCTCTCGGATAACCAGAAAAAGCTATAGGCGCAAAGTCTCCAATAGAACTATGGTCGCCAACTTGACCGCGGTTAGGTTTTGTTGGTTTCGGAACGAATCGGCTTCGTCGCAAAGAAGCGATGAAAACCGCTGAGAGAACCACCCCAAGCCGCTGGACAACGATGCCGGGCAACCGAGCACCTGGCGTGGAAGATCAGAACAGTTCCTGCTCAAACACACGGGCTGCGAAGCAAAAAGAAATCCAGCCGATGGCATCGTGTTTCTTCTTGACTTCTCCTTTTATAGAACTAATCGGGATTAGGCGAGTGCGGTGAATGCGGTGAATAGAATTGAGACAGTGGCAGATAAATACCTTGCTGGTACGAGTTAGGACGGGTCCACGTGATATGATCTCTAACGAATGAACCCGATAGTCTAGAAATGCCCGAGGAGCCATTTAGATGAGCAGAGCACTACAAGTACTCAGAGAAGAGAGATCGTTGCTCCAGCGGCAACTCTCTGCCTTAGACAACGCCATAGCGGCGTTATCGGGAACTACCGAGAAGACTACGGGACGTACTCAGCCGCTCCAGTCCCGTGCGACAGGCTCGCGCAAAGGTAAGCCGATGTCCGACCAGAAGGCATTAGTGGGACCCAAGAAGCATGGCCGTGTCTGGACTCCGGCGATGCGAGCCGCTGCTTCTAAACGCGCTAAGGCGCGATTGGCGAAGACCAAGAAGGGTTAGGACTTCATTTCCCCCGGGAACGTGTGGAGAAACCCAATCAACATGCCCTCAAAACTCCTCACGACAAACATTTGAAGTTCAACATGAACTCGATTGCCCCGATTTCGAGGGCAATTGACAAGACGTCGGTGCGGGTCATCGGCACCGGATTGGTCACGTCCTTATACAGATAACTGACGCTGATGTAGATACTGATTAGGAGTGGCCCGTAGTACTTTGCGGCGTTGAGAATTGGATGTGGTGGCGGCTTGATAGGAACCGAGGGGTCTTTCTTCCATAGCTCAAGCTGACGCTGTTGTGCTCTGTTGCTGGCGTTCACCGATAATGTGACGCGACTGCGGCGATGACCGTTCCTGTGGTATCCAATGGGCTGGTGTCATAGCGTGGAGAATTTATCGTATCGTTCGCTTAGTGGCAATTAGCTCTTATTGGCAGAGTCATAGCTCACACCAATCCGGTAGGTCCGTGTCAGCGGATAAAGGTGTTCTGATTCTGCATCATTAACCACCGACCGCTCCGTTTCACTACAACATAGGTCTTAATGCTTCGTTCACGCTGCCTCGGCTAAGCGTCTCCCCTCTATGCTGAAAAGACTACTTCCCTGGGGATTGCTGCTCCCGGCTCTGTTGGGATTCGTCTCCGTCTCCTATCAGGGATGCAATCGGATTACCTACGAGCAGATTGTTCAAAGCCGGGGTTACCTCGTCGCAAAGAATCAGGAACAGATTTCTTCGGTCTTGCTCCACATCCTCGTCGCAGTCGTGTTCTGGAATATCATTGTCATCCTCATCTTGAAGTATGCGCAAAACGGCAGAAACGAGTCACAATTGCTCCAAGTCGACGATTAACGCCGAAACCCGGTGGAATGGACCGAAAACCACTTGTCCGGTAACCCGACTAATCAGGAGTTGACTGGGGTTCGATAAGCCACGACAGTGTGGAATTTGTTCAGTGCGCCCCAGTAGCAGAAATTCGAGATGGTTCACGGGCGTCGGCGACCAGCAAACTAACCCGCAAGATTGTACCCTCTGATGTTGAAGAAAGTTCAAGCTTGCCGTCCACTTCGCGCAGTCGCTCGCGGATTCCAGCGAGGCCGATTCCAACGCCATTTCCTGAGGTCTTGAAATGTTCTAGGACTTCTTGGGAAATTCCGCGACCGTAGTCCCTTATCTCCAGGCTGACTGCCTGTCCGTCGATGCCTGCCCGAATGTTTGCGCGGTTGCTGCCGGAGTGGCGATGAATGTTCGTCAGAGATTCTTGTAGCACACGGAACAGGAGTATTTCAGCGTCCGCAGGAAGTCGATAAGGCAAATTCAGCGAAATGTCGACTTCAATTCCGCTACGACGCGCAAATTCTTTGACGTAGATTCTAGCGGCAGACTCAAAACCAGCTTCATCTAGCAGTGGCGGATGCAAAAGATGCGATAGCGTGCGAGTCTCGTTCGTGCACCGATCTAGAATTTCGCGACATTCAGTTAGGGTCTCAGAGATCGTAGCGCCCTTTGCCGTTGCAAGTTTCGTCACGCTCATCCCGAGGGCGGCTAGATATTGCCCGATGCTGTCATGCAATTCACGAGCAATGCGGCGACGTTCGTCGTCTTGCACGTGTATCAGCCGAGAGGAGAGGTGCCTCAGAACGATTGTGCGTTGTTCGACTTTCGTTTCCAGTTCTTCCCGTGCTTGCTGAAGCTCTGCAGAGCGCGTTTCGGCCTCGCGAAGTAAACGCTCGCGTTCGGCTTCTTGTCGCTTCCGTTCCGTCAAGTCACCAAAGTAATTGACGACGCCGATAATTTGGCCGTCCTTTGGGTTTCTGATCGGGTCGATATGGACCGAGACATGAACGCGACTCCCATCCGGTCTTCCTATAATGACCTCTTCTTCATGCACAGAGGCTCCAGTGCTTAACGCAAGAGCCACAGGGGTATCACAGTGTGCCATGTGTGAGCCGTCCGCACGGTAAAGGGTGTGAGCACCGCAAAAACGTTCATCCGTATCACCGATGGCTGGCTTGCGGCCCCAAAGTTCAGCCGCTCGTCGGTTGTACCAGATAACTACTCCATCGCCTCGAACGACATAGGCCGCCATCGGCAGGAGGCTCAGAATGTCGCTTTTCTGGTCGAGGGCCAGCAGATGGTCCTGTAGTTCACTCATCGGTGTTTCTCTTAGTTCCTGAAGAGCAGCTTGGCATTCAGGGTTTTTCAATTGTCCGTCACTCATGGAGAGCATTCCTCCCTCACCGGCTTCTGTTCGGTGACGCTGGTCGGTCCTACGCCGTCGAGTTTGATGATGTGTTTGTCTCCTGTTTCTTGGTCCAAGACTAAGTATTCACCGGGTGAACTCGCCGCTAATTCTTGGACACGGGCCTTGGCACACTCAAAGTCTGCCGCTGATCCAAGCCAGAGCACGCCGCTGGCTTCCAGACGGAAAACGTCTAACTTCTGAGTCATATTTTTCTGCATTTCCCGTTGGCTCGCTCCGGCAAAAGGAGTGGTTCCAACTGTTCCAACTCCTTTTCTTTGATTCCTCGGCCTAATCCGGTCTTGTCTTCCCGCTCGACTTGTTCTTCAACAATTTTCTTGACCACTTCCAACGGAACCTGCTCGAATTTTGTTTTCTTGGTCATTGCGATCGCTCCTTCGTCTCACCTCGAAGCTAGCAGGCCTCAAGTCGTACGGGTCATATCTTTTGGGGACCGAAACTGTGGCTTTAGGCGGTGTTATAGGCCGTTTAGCCAGACCGACGACTGGGTTTCACAGCCGACGAATTGAGAGCCTGAGGTGTTCCCAATCATTGTTCTTCACTTGCAGAGCTTGTTACGATGAGCTACGATAGCGTCTCGTTTGTTTAGCGTGTTTATTACGCAGGGGTAGACAATATGGAACGCATCAAAACGAGACCGCACTTCAAGACCATGGTGCAATCGGATGTGCCGCAAGGTCGAAATGGAAAACACAAGCAGATTGTCACCACTATCCTCCAGGACCTCTCCCGTTTGAAAGCTGGTTCTGCAATTAAGGTCCCACTGGCGGAATTGGTGGAATCCAAGGCAAAAGTTCGCTCCGCACTGAATCGTGCAACTCGAAAAGCGGGGCGCAAAGTTGCGACGGCGACCGATGCCACTTTCTTGTACGTGTGGAATGTGAACGGGTAGCGGCACTTATCTGGGTTGTCCCGATGGGGTGGCGAATGTCCGCCCCGGCCCCAGCAAATCGAAGGTTCATCTCGATCAGTTCGTAAGTCCTAGTAAACGCGCTTACCGGAGAAG
>WNFQ01001699.1_pt1 | contig 16040 bp, 16 predicted proteins | sample 5400171 | NCBI WGS metagenome assembly WNFQ01 (sample SAMN13153356, study PRJNA577476) | soil metagenome | isolation source: 20 cm soil under Madrone tree | place: USA:California | collected 2016-06-14 | reverse complement strand
CGGGCAGAATCTCCTGCACGATCAGCACCGGGAGTTTGGGGCGGCGGCCAGTCCCACTCGTCGGGACATCCAGCGTGGCGTGTACGGGGCGGTCGCATGGCGTTTTTGAAGATCACGGCCGCTTTATTGCTGGTGTGCGCCGCCCGGCTGGGGGCGCAAGCGGCGAAGGCCTCCGAGGCGCAGGTAAAGGCCGTCTTTCTGTTCAACTTCGCGCAATTCGTCGATTGGCCGCCCGAGGCCGTTCCGGACTCGCAGGCGCCGCTGGTCATCGGGATTCTGGGCGAGGATCCGTTCGGCGACTTCCTCGATGCCACGGTGCGCGGCGAGCGGCGGGGATCGCGGCCCTTCGCCGTCCGTCGCTATCAGCGGGTGGATGACATCACGCGGTGCGACATCCTGTTCATCAATCGGTCCGCGGGCGCTCAACCGGAGGAGATACTGGCGCGTCTCAAGAATCGGCCGATCCTCACGGTGAGTGACGCCGACCGCTTCGCCGAACGGGGAGGCATGATTCGCTTCGTGACCGACCGGAGCCGCATCCGGCTCCAGATCAACCCCGAGGCAGCGGAAGCGGCGCACCTGACGATCAGCTCCAAGCTGTTGCGGGTGGCCGAGGTCATCACTCCGACGGGGCGCTGAGATGGCGCTGCGCGACTGGCCGATCAAGCAAAAGCTGACGGCGATGCTCGTGTTGATCAGCGGGCTGGTCCTGCTGCTTACGTCCGTCGCGTTCGCGGGCTACCAGTACTGGTCCCTGCGGCAGGCGACGCGTGACGCCCTGTCCGTGCGCGGTCGGATCATCGCCGCCAATAGCACGGCCTCGCTCGCGTTTGCGAACGCCGCCGACGCCCGGGAGCTCCTCTCCGCCCTCCGAGCCGACCCGCACATCGTGGCCGCGGTCCTCTACGACAAGCGCGGTCAGGTGTTCGCCGCGTATCCGGCGAACGTGGCCGGCGACGCCGTCCCGGCGGCGCCGGGGCTCGATGGATACCGCTTCGAGCGCGGGCTGCTGATCGGGTTCCAGCCGGTGGAGGAGACGGGCAGCCAGCGCCTGGGCACCCTGTACCTCGCATCCGATCTCAAGGCGATTTACGACACATTTCGGCTCTCCGGCGTCATCGGCCTGGTCGTGATGGCCGTCGCCCTCCTGGCCGCGTACCTCCTGTCCCGGGTCCTGCAGGGTACGATTGCGGAGCCCATTCTGGCGCTGGCGGAGACTGCCAAGGCCGTGTCCACCCGGCAGGACTACTCCGTGCGGGCGCCCAAGCTCGGCGAGGACGAATTGGGCGCGCTGACGGACGCGTTCAACCAGATGCTCGGCCGCATCCAGGATCAGGACCGAGCCGTGCGGGAGAATGCCACGCAGCTCGAGCAGCGAGTCGCGGATCGGACCCACGAGCTCCAAGAGCGCAACGAGTCGCTGCGACGCAACGCGGCGGAGCTCCTCGCCGCCAACAGCGAGCTGGACGCATTCGCCTACTCGGTATCGCACGACTTGCGGGCACCGTTGCGCAGTATCGACGGATTCAGCCAGATACTGCTGGAAGACTATGCCACGCAGCTGGACGAGGCGGGACGGGAGTCGCTGCACCGGGTGCGCGCGGCCAGCCAGCGGATGGGCACGTTGATCGACGACCTCCTGAAACTCGCTCGGGTCACGCGTGCGGAGATACGGACCGAGGACGTGGACTTGAGCGGTATGGCCCGGGACATCGCGGCCGAGCTGGAAGGGGCGACCCCGGAACGGAAGGTGGAATTCGCGATCGCCCCGGGGCTCCAGGCGCGGGGCGACGCCCGGCTGCTGCGTGTGGTGCTCGACAATCTGCTCCGCAACAGCTGGAAGTACACCGCGAAACAGCCGGCGGCGCGAGTCGAATTCCGATTCGCCGACGCGAACGGGGGACAGGCCTTCATGGTCCGGGACAACGGCGCCGGCTTCGACATGAAGTACGCGGACAAGCTATTCGGCGTGTTCCAGCGACTGCATTCCGCTGCCGACTTCGAGGGCACCGGCATCGGCCTCGCCACCGTCCGACGCATCATCAACCGGCACGGCGGCCGGATCTGGGCCGAGGGCGCGGTCGATCAGGGCGCGACATTCTACTTCACCCTGTGATGGCCCGCTTCCCGCGGGCCTGGAGGCTCTTGTGAATCCGGGAAAGATCCTGCTGGTGGAAGACAACCCCGACGACGTCGCCCTGACGCTGCGCGCGCTCAAGAGTCACAACATCACCAACGAAGTCATCGTGGCGCCGGACGGGGCGCAAGCGCTCGACGTACTCTTCGGCGCCGGCGGCAAGGGCCCCGCGGACTCGGAGCTGCCCGCCGTAGTGCTGCTCGATCTCAAGCTGCCCAAGGTCAACGGCATGGAGGTGCTGCAGCGCATCCGGGCCGACGACCGCACCCGGCTCTTGCCGGTGGTCATCCTCACCTCCTCCGACGAAGAGCGCGACGTCGTCGAGGGCTACAGCCTGGGCGCCAACAGCTACGTACGCAAGCCGGTGGACTTCGTGGAATTCACCCAGGCAGCCAAACAGCTCGGGCTGTACTGGCTGCTCATGAACCGGGCACCGCCGGCGCCGCGCAGGCCTTGACTAAGCCGAGCGGAGCTGGTCCATCACCGGGAGGCGGCGGAGACGTTTCCCGGTCGCCGCAAAGATCGCGTTGGCCAGCGCCGGCGCCGTGATCGAGGTTCCCGGCTCGCCGATTCCCCCCGGTGCCTCGAGGTTTCGCACGAGGTGCACCTCGATTGTGGGCGCCTCGTTCATCCGCAGCACCCTATAGTTGTTGAAATTGGACTGCTCGACCCGGCCATTCTTGAGTGTGATCTCACCCCACAGCGCGCCGCTGACGCCGAAATTGACGCCACCCTCGATCTGTGCCTTCACGGTGTCCGGGTTGATCACCGTGCCGCAGTCGACCGCGACGACGATCCGCTGTACGCGCAGCTCGCCTGCCTTCGACACCTCGACCTCGGCAACCTCGGCCAGGTAGCTGCCCCACCCGCTAAAGAGGAGGGCCACGCCGCGGCCGCGCCCGGCGGGTAACGGTCTTCCCCAGCCGGCTGCTTTCGCGGCGAGGTCGAGCACCGCGCGGGCGCGCGGCGCCTTGCCCAGGAGCGCGCGCCGATACTCCACGGGATCGGCCTTCGCCGCCGCGGCGAGCTCATCGATGAAGCTCTCCATCACGAAGATGTTGTGGGTGGGCCCCACGCCGCGCCAGAAGGTGGTGTTGAGCACCGGCTCCTCGTGCCGCACGAATTCGACCTGGATCGCCGGGATGTCGTACAAGAGCTGTACCGCGCCGTCCACCCCGTCGGGGTCGATGCCGTTCCTGAAGGCGGGCGGCAGATAGCGCGCGAGGATCGCCGGGCCGACCACCCGGTGGCTCCACGCGACCGGCTTGCCGCGCGCATCCACCCCGGCGGCCATGCGGTCGTAGTAATAGGGGCGATAATACTCGTGCTGCATATCCTCTTCGCGCGTCCATACGACCTTCACCGGTCCGTCGACCTTCTGCCCGATGCGCACCGCCTGCGTCACCCAGTCATACTCGAGTCGCCGGCCGAATCCCCCGCCCAGGAAATGGTTGTGCACCACCACCTTCTCGAGCGGGAGGCTGGTGACGCGGGCAGCGGTGGCCTGCGCCCGGCTCAGCGTCTGCGAACCGGTCCACACCTCGCACCCATCCTTCCGCACGTGGACGGTGCAGTTCATCGGCTCGAGCGTCGCGTGGGCCAGGAAGGGGACCTGGTACACCGCGTCGATTTTCCTCGCCGCGCCGGCGAGGGCCTCGGCGACATGGCCCTGCGTCCGGGCGACCACGCCCGGCTGCTGCGAGGCCGCGTCGAGCCCCTGCACGACGTCGGCCGTGCTCACGTTGCCATTGGGCCCGTCGTCCCACCGGATGGCGAGCGCCGCAAGCCCCTGCTTCGCCGCCCACATGTGGTCGGCCACCACGGCGACCACATCGCCCAGGTTGACGACCTGTCGCACGCCCGGGATGGCCATCGCCTTGGCTTCGTCCAGTGTCGCGACCTTGCCTCCCAACACCGGGCTGGCCGCCACAGTGGCGATCTTCATTCCCGGCAGCCGCACGTCGATACCGTATTGCGCCTTGCCGTTCACCTTGTCCGGCGCGTCCAGCCGCTTGGCCGGCGTGCCAATCAGGGCGAAGTCTTTCGGATCCTTAAGGGGGACCTTGTCCGGCACCGGCAGTTTGGCCGCCTTTTCGGCCAGCGCGCCATATGTGAGTGTACGGCCGCTCGGCGTGTGGGTCACCACGCCCCGTTTGGCCCGACACGACGCCGGGTCGACGTCCCACGTTTGGGCGGCGGCGGCCACGAGCATCGTGCGCGCCGTCGCTCCGGCGCGTCGCAACGGCTCGTAGAACGCGCGCACCGACGACGAGCCGCCCGTTTCTTGATCGCCGAAGAGCGGGTTGGCGTAGAGCTTGTCGTTGGGCGGAGCGTGCTCGAGCTGGACCTGGTCCAGCCCCACCTCGAGCTCTTCCGCCATGAGCATGGGCATCGACGTGTACGCGCCCTGTCCCATTTCGACCTGATTCATGACGAGCGTGACCCGTCCGTCGGTGCCGATGCGAATGAACGCGTTCGGCGCAAAGGCGGGCGGCGGCGGCGCCGCGGCGGCGGCGGAGGTTGCCGCGCCCGACCCCTCACCGATCCGGCAGCCGAGCAGCAGCCCGCCGCCGGCGCTCGTCAGTACCACCACGAAGTCGCGTCGCGATACGGTGTGCGTGGTCATGGTCAGGCTCCTTTCGCGGCCTGCTTGATCGCAGCGCGGACGCGAGGGTAGGTCCCGCAACGGCAGATGTTGCCCGACATCGCCCCGTCGATATCGGCGTCGCTGGGATGGGCGTTCTTCGCCACCAGCGCCGACGCCGACATGATCTGACCCGATTGGCAGTAGCCGCACTGCACGACCTCGAGGTCCAGCCAGGCCTGCTGCACCTTCTTGCCGGCCGGCGTCTCCCCGATCGCCTCGATGGTAGTGATCTTTTTCCCAGCGACCGCGGCCACCGGAGTGACGCAGGAGCGGATCGGCTGGCCGTCGAGGTGCACCGTGCATGCCCCGCACAGCGCCATCCCGCAGCCGAACTTCGTGCCGGTCAGCCCGACGACATCACGCAGCACCCACAGGACCGGCATGTCCGCCGGCACGTCCACCGTCACGTCGCGTCCGTTGATGTTCAGGGTTGCCATGAATCACTCTCCGTGAGAGAACGGCTACACTTGTGCGAAGCCGCCATCCACAAACAATTCCGCTCCCGTGACGTAACTGCTGTCGTCGGAGGCGAGAAACGCCACCGCCTTCGCGACCTCATTCGGTGTGCCGAGCCTGCCGAGTGGAACCGTGGTGGAAATCATATTCGAGCGTTGCCGGCCCGTTTCCGAGGAAGCGAGCAGCTCACTCAGCCCGGGGGTGTCGATCGGGCCTGGGCTCACGGCGTTCACGCGGATGCGGCGATCCTTCAAGTCCATCGTCCACGTGCGCGCGAACGAGCGGATGGCGGCCTTCGTGGCACTGTACACGCTGTTCGCTGGAAATCCCTTGCTCCCGACGACGGACGCATTCAGAATGATCGAGGCGCCATCGGGCAAGAGCGGCAGCGCCTTCTGCACCGTGAACAGGACGCCTTTGACGTTGATGTCGAAGATCGAGTCGAACAACTCTTCAGTGATCTTGCCCAAAGGAGCATACTTCGCCACACCGGCGTTGGCAAACACGACATCGAGCTTGCCCTTCTCACGTTTGATCTGCGCGAACAGGCGATCGAGGTCGGCCGGGTTCGACACGTCTCCTTGCACGCCGGTGACATTTCTGCCGAGCGTTTTCACCGCCGCGGTCAACTCGGCCTCGCGCCGCCCCGTGATGTAGACGTAGGCGCCTTCGTTCAGGAACTGCTGCGCGGTCGCGAGGCCGATGCCGCTACTGCCACCGGTAATGAGCGCGATTTTCCCCTCGAGCTTGCCCATCAGGCCAGGAACCTCACCAGCTCGGTATTCACCTGGTCGGCGTGGGTCCACAGTACGCCGTGCGGTCCGTCTTTGAGCTCGACGAACTTGACGTCCTTGATCATCTTCGCCTGCCTGCGGGACGTGGCATCTGGCGGCAGAATCCGATCCGCGTCTCCGTGCAAGATGAGCGTCGGTACAGGGTTGCGCGAGATGTCCTTGCGGAAGTCCTCGATCCACGCATCGACGCACGCCAGCGTGCCGGTGGCGGATGCGCCCGCCGCCACGTTCCAGTTGTCTTCGACGACGCGCTCGCTCACGAGCTTTCCGCCCAGAACGTCATAGTTGTAAAAGTTGTGCAGGAAGTCGAGCAGGAACGTGGGTCGATCGGCCTTGATCCCGGCCTTGATGCCGCTGAAGACGGCGGCGTCCACGCCCTCCGGATTGTCGGCGGCCTTCACGAGATACGGTCCGAGCGTGCCGATCAGCACCGCTTTGCGCACACGCTTGGTGCCGTACTTGCCGATGTAGCGCGTGACTTCACCCGTGCCCATCGAAAAGCCCACGAGCGACACGCCGGTGAGATTCAACGTCGTCAGCACGCTGTTCAGGTCGGACGCGAACGTGTCGTAGTTGTAGCCCACGGCCGGCTGGCTCGATCTGCCGAACCCGCGACGATCGTAGGTGATCACGCGATGCCCGGCGGCCAGCAACGCCGTCGTTTGCTTCTCCCACGACGCGCCGCTCAACGGCCAGCCATGGATGAGCACCACGGGCGAACCCGATCCGTGATCTTCATAGTACAGCTCGATGGGGGTCGAGTTTTCCTGCCCCACCCTGATCTTGCTGCTCGTGGCGGCTTTGCCGGCGCCTTGGAATGGGTCGGACTCAGCAGCCGCAGCAGTCGATGGCAGCGCCGACAGCAACGGTGCGGCAACGCCCGCGGCGGCAAGCTTGAGGGTGTCACGCCGGCTTAGGGGGGTCTTCATCGAGCAGCCTCCAGGTCAGGAGCGTTGGTCGCGCATGCAGGGCCGTTCCTCCTCAAGGGTCTTGGGGCTGTCAGGGTTCCCCCCCGGCTGCCCCGCTGGGATGGATCAGCGCGCCTGCCCTTCCCACTGGCGCATGGGGATTACGACGAACACCTCGGTTCGCCTCGGGAGGTGGTTGATGTACGGCATGCCGCTGCTGGCGTCACGGGTAAACGCTTGTAGCTCCTCTTGATGTGGAGAGACGACCATGACATGTGGACCCACGTGTAAGTACTTGTCTGGAGCTTCGGTTGGCGCAGCTGCGTGCGGTACCCAGGCACCCACGTACATGTAGGCGATGCCAATCCTGTCGATGTGAGCCGCTCGGCCTGCCAGGCCATCCTTGATCCATTGCAGGAAGACTCGATCAAAGCACCCCGGCTCGTCATGCGCTTCCTTCGTAATGAAGGTCGGCCCGGCCCGCAACGCGTCGGCCAGCTTTTCGGCATCCGTCTGGGCGGATGCGGTTGCCGGGGCGGTCAGGTGGTGAGCATCAACAACACAATCAGCTTTACGATCGAGACCTCCATGGGGGCGCGATCGACGCGCGCAAGCGGCCCGCGCAGACGCTAGTAAGCGCTCGGACCTAGGGCCATCACATGTTTCTATGAGATCGCTGATGTCGAGCCTCCTCCCGTTGTGTCTTGCACCCGGGCCATCCACTCCCGGATGTAGGGCGAGCAATGGGGCAACTCGATGCACTTCGCTTCACAGCTATGATGACGACCCGTCAGCAACTGCCGAACGGGCAGCGTAGGCGCTTCCGGAGATTCCTCAGCGGGACATCAAGACCGGCAGGTCGGCCTCGCGCAGGACCGTGCGTGTGACGCCACCGAATATCAACTCGTTGAGGCGGGCGTGGCCGTAGGCGCCCATGACGAGGAGATCGGCGCCGAACGCGGCGGCGTGCGACAGCAGAACACGGCCCACGTCTTCGCCGCCGGACGACAGGCGTCGTACCTCCACGTGCGCGTGGTGACGCGCCAGGTATCGAGCGATGTCCGCTCCCGGCTCCTGCCCGTGACCCGCTCGACGGCGCTCAGCGTCGACGACCAACACCTCGACTGTCGCGGCCCTCACGAGCAACGGCAGGGCGTCCGCCACGGCCCGGGCGGCCGCGCGCCCGGCGTCCCACCCGACCAGGATGCGGCGGATTCGGGATGCCGTGCTGCGTGGCGGGAGCACGATGACCGGCCGCCCGGAGGTGAGGACGAGGGACTCGACGAGGCCGGGAGGGCCGGCGGACTGGCCCGCGGGGTCCGGGCGGGCAACCAACACCAGGTCCGCGTAGCGCGCGTGCACAGCTGCGTCGCCGCTGAAGTACGGCACCGATCTCCACTCCCACCCGAGGGCGTAACGACGCACGATCCGGTCGAACCGGGCGCGGTGATTCGCCTCGGTCTCCTCGACCTCTGCTTGGCGGGCCTCGATCACGTTCGGGATGCCCTCGCCGCGGGCGAACATCTCCGGCGGGGTAACCGCAGGCGCCGGCCGCATGAATACGCCCGTGAGGTGCGCGCCATACTCCTGCGCGAGTACGCCAGCGAACTCCAGGATGCCCGTAGGCTCGGTCTCCCCATCGACGAAGACGATGATCTCCTGTATCGAGTCCGCCATCGGAGCGTCATCGACCGGCGATACCGTAGGGTGGTGTGTCGTGTTCATGGTGAGGCTCCTTTCCTCACCTTAACGCTCGGACTTGGCCGGGAGTTCATCCTGGTGTGTGCCTACAAACGGCCTTCTTGGACGAGGCGATATCCGAGTGAGGGCGCAGGCCCGCGCTGAACGGCGCGCCCTCATAGTCGAAAGAGTCGAGAAACACGAATGGCTTCAGCATCTCGCCCAAGTCGGCCGGGCTCATCAAGCGTGTGGCGGGGCCGTGCGTCCGGCCACGGGTCCGCTGCACGATCACCCGCGTCATGCGCCGCCGCCGCGCGCCGCCTTCAAGGCCGCGGTCCACCACAGTAGATCGTCGATCATCACCTTGGCGGGCGCCTCCAGCTCGGCCAGTCCAGCCTCGACATCGCCGCCCCGGTAGTGAGCCCACAAGGTGGCGACGGGGATGTGGACCGATGAGCGAATCGGAGCAAGCTGAAGCTCGATCGCCGTTTCGCGGAGCTGCTGCACGCTGCGTGCGCCCATGGCGGAGCCATAGCTCACGAAGCAAACCGCCTTGCGATTCCACTCCGGGTGCACCCAGTCGATGGCGTTCTTGAGCACCGCCGCGGGACCGTAGTTGTATTCCGGGGTGACGACGACGAAGCCGTCGGACTGGGCGATCGCAGCGGTCCATCGCTGAACGACCTCGTGCTCGAACGCCGGGCGACTAGGTGTGGCCGGCGTGACTGGCTGATCGAAAAACGGCATCGGAAAGTCGCGCAGATCGAGCAGCCGCGCGTCGATGCCATCGCGCTTCTTCAAGTGCCGCAAAATCCAGTGCGCGGGCTTTTCCGAGAAACGGCCCTCGCGAGTGCTTCCCACAATGACGGAGATGACGGTCATGCTCTTTTGAGGTCCTCGGCCTCGACACGGCCATGACCGGCCCGCCCTCCTTTGACCACCGCCTCGGTTGTGTATAGGACCTTCATATCTGCTCCTTTACCTGGAAGACCACTCGCGGGCGGTTGGCTTTAGCGAGGACGCCGACGGATCAGCAGTTGCCCAAGAGCCGGCGTCGCTCGGCGGGCGCAGCCTCAGCGGATGATCGTGAGGCCGCCGGCGATGTCGCCGTCCACGATCCGCGCTTCCTGTTCCAACCGCGCGCCGGCCATCCAGCCTGACGTAATCGTCCCTGCCAGTCGGACCAGGCCGGGGTGCCAAACGATTACGCCCTCGAGATCGGCGACGAAGGACCGGCCTTCGCCGGCGTCGAGCGTGCAGCGCGCCAGAACGCGCCAGACCGGGTTCGCCGCTGCGCTTGGCGGCCCGATTTGCTTGACCTCGAGTCGCACGCGCCCCGGGGCCGCGCCCTCGGCCTGGCCTTCCCAGACGCAGTTGCCGAGGTTCCTGTTGACGAGTGGGGATGGAGGCAAGCGCCGCGCCGCGGCGGAATCGTTCTACAGTGGGGGGTTGGCTCCAGCGAGGATGCCGACTACTCGGCGATTGCCGACCGGGCAGCGTCCTTTCCAATCCCCCCCGAATCTCACGGTACGGCCGCGCTGGGCGGGGGCAGCTCCGCGGCGACCTTCCTCAGCTCCGCAGTCGACCCGGCCCAGGCGCCCAGGGCCTGGACGTAGTGCGCTACCTGCCACACCTGATCGGGTGTCAGGGCATCGCCGGACTCGGGCATCGGTGTGCCGTTGATCCCGTTCATCGTCCGGAGGTAGATGTCGCGTGCTGTGCGGGCCCACTTGCCGCGGCCCAACGTGAGGTTGGCTGGTGTGATGGCCGTCCCCCAATCGTCCAGCAGTTTACCGCCCGACGCTCCGTTGCCGCTGCCGTCGCCGTGGCATTTCGAGCAGTTTGCCTCGAACAGCTCCCGGCCTTGCGTCACGGCCTCCCGCGTGGGCGGCGGCTCGGCGGGGATGGCGATCGGTGTCGCTGGCTGCTCGGTGCGCCAGCGTGGCGACAACGTTTGCAGGAATGCGATCACGTCCCGGCGCTCGCGCGTGCTCAAGGCGGCGAAAGGAGGCATGCGGGTGCCGTACAGCCCGTCCTGGATGACCCGATCGAGGTCGGCCGTCGTGGGCAGGGAGCCGTACCGCGTCGTGCTGAACTTGTAGACGCCCTGGCGGAAGTCACGCGGCTTCGGTTGCGACCAGCGCGCCACCTCTCCCGCGCCGTCGCCGCGCGCTCCGTGGCACTGGATGCAATAGCGTTCGTACACCTGTCGGCCACGCGCCGCGTCGCCGCTTGATTGTGCGGACACCGGCGACGCACCGAGCGCGAGTGCGCCCACAATGTGGGCGGCTACGATCGCCGTGGGTCGTCTGGCTGACATGCGCTCTCCTTTCAGAAGAGGAGATGACTCCCGATCCACAGTTGTTGATGCGTCGCGTTCGTGCCCGGTGCGACCTGCTTGATCGTCTGGCGCCAGTACGTGAGCTCCAGCAACCACGCGAAGCGGGAGGTCAGCTCGAGCGCATGGCGCACGCCGACGAGCTGGAAGTCCTGGTCGCCGTAGTCGTCCGGGCGCCCCGCGACAGCCTGACGCTGGTTGCGAATGATCTGAAGCCGGCTGTAAAACACCAGCGGGAGCTTGGGCACGTATTCGAGCTGCCGCATGCCGGCGCTGTACTTGGGGTCCTGGGTCGCCGTGGGTACGAGCGCGCGGTCGTCCCGCCCCGTCAGGCCCATGACCGTGACACGGAAGGGGAGCACGTCCGACCCCAGCCACAGCTCGAGGTCGCCGCCGAGCCGCCGCTGCCCCTTCAGGTCCGAGGTGTCGGGACCGACCGGCCAGGTCGAGTACGCACCGAAGGCACCCACCTGCACTCGGCGCAGGAATCCGCTCGCCAGGTCGTGGCGGTGGGTCACCCGGCCGAACACCCCGGGGGCGCAGAACGTGCAATGCGCGCGCGGCGCTCCGTCCGCGTCGAACACGTTCACCATGTAGCGGTTCCGGCTCCCGCGATCGTGCCCCATGATCTCGACGCCGGGCTGGGGGAACAGCACGTTGAAGCGCGATACCGAGCCCGGCACCGTGTACGCGTACAACACCGCGAATCGCGCGTTGCCCATGTTGTACTCGCGCCCCGGGTTGATCGGGACATCGAGCTCGCTCTGTCCCACCTTGATGTTGACCCAATCGGTGCCGAACGCCTGGTTGTATCGGATCCAGCCGTGACCGGCGAAGGTCACCCCATCTTCATAGATCACCGGGAACATGCGGAACGACACCTTATCGCTGATGGAGCCCATTCCCCCGAAGACGAACGCCCCGTTGGCGAACCCGCCCTGGCGCTGCACGGTTTGTCCGGCGACCCTGTCGACGTCGACCTGGTAGTCTTTCCACAGCCAGGCGAACAGCGGCCAATAGCTCGGGTCATTCGCCCGTAAGTCGTCGTTCCCGTTCTTCATCCGGTACCCGTTGTCCCGGAATGCCTGCCCAAAGGGGGTGAGCAGCGGCACTGCGAGGTGACAGGCCGAGCACTTCATGCCGTATTTCCGGGCGAAGGCGGGTATGCCAGCGTTCGCTTCGTATGCGCGAACCGCCGCGCGCGCATGCGGTGGGAGGCCTGCCGCGGGGTGGTCGGTCGCCTCGGCCGAGGGCACGCCGACGACGCTGCCGATCAGGAGCGACCACCATGCGACGGCCATAGAAGGTGAACCCGCGGCCATGGAGGCTTCCTTGAGAGTGAGCAACATGGATATGCTCACTCCGCGCTGTGGTCTATCACACCTTTCTATTATTGTCGTATCGTCGGCGTCACCCCAAGCTGGCTCGGTGCTCATGAGCTCGAAGGATCATATTGTCTTCGTCGTCGATGACGACTTCCGCATGCGCGAAGCGCTGCACGAGCTCCTCACGTCCGAGGATATGAATGTCGTCACGTTCGGATCCGCCGCCGAATACCTCGCGTTTCCGAAGCCCGAGCTGCCGGCGTGCCTCGTCCTGGACGTGCAGCTCCCGGACATCAACGGCCTGGATCTGCAGCGCCAGATTGCCCTCGAACATCACCCGCACATTGTGTTCATCACGGGACACGGCGACGTGCCGAGCTCCGTACGCGCGCTCAAGGCAGGAGCCATCGACTTCCTGACAAAACCATTCCGCGGGGCCGATTTGTTGGGAGCGATCGAGACCGCCCTGGCGCAGGATCGCGAAGCTCTCCTGAAGAAGGGCACGCTGGTGACGCTGCAGCAGCGCTTTTCAGCCCTGACGCCGCGTGAGCGGGAGGTCCTCCCCCTCGTGGTGAGCGGCCTGCTCAACAAGCAGGCGGCGGCGCGGCTCGGTATCAGCGAAGTCACGCTCCAGATTCATCGTGGCAAGATCATGCATAAGATGCAGGCCGAGTCGCTGGCCGAGCTGGTGCGGATGGCCGGGACGCTGGGAATCTCCGTTACGCTCTCCCGGCGCGCCGGAGCATGACCTTCGTCGTGGCAGTCGTCGATGACGACCCGCGGATCCTCGAGTCCCTCGAAGACCTGCTCGAGTCGGCCGGCCATGTTGTCCGTCTGTTCAGGTCTGCTACAGCGCTGCTCGAGGGTTGCGGCTTTGCGGAAATAGACTGTTTGATCTCCGACATCAGCATGCCGAGCATCGATGGATGGGAGTTACAACGATTGGCCCATGCCGCGCGGCCCGAGCTGCCGGTCATCCTTATCACGGGTCAGGATGTACCCGACCCGGACCCGGCGGCCCATCGGGGCAGCCGGCGTTTCTTCCGAAAGCCGTTCAACGGGAAGGAACTGCTCGCAGCCGTCAGTGAGGCACTGGAAGCGTAACACTGAATGTCATGCCGGCGCCCTGGTTGGCGGTGGCCCAGATCCGGCCGCCATGCGCTTCGACGATCGAGCGACAGATCGCAAGGCCCATCCCCATCCCTGACTCCTTGGTCGTGAAGAACGGCTCAAAGATCACCCTGAGGTCCTCGATACCCACACCACGGTCACGGACCTGAATGAGGAGCTCATCCCCGTGGCGCTGTGAACGGACCGACAGCGCCTTGGCGCGATCCGTCACGCCGTGCATCGCCTCCGCCGCGTTATGAACGAGGTTGATTAGTGTCTGTTGAATGTGGACGTGGTCGGCCTCTACCATCGGCAGGTCGGCCTCCAGGTCCGTTTCAACGACGATGCTGTGGTCACGCAGCTCGTCTGAGAGAACCCTCAGCACCTCGGCGACGATCTGGTTCATATCCACGAGCGCCTTGACCGGTGCCGCCTCCTTGAAGAGAGCGCGAATTCTGCTCACGACCTCGGCCGCGGAATGCCCGTCGCGGACGATTCTCTCGAGGGTCGCCTGCGCCCGCTCGAGATTCGGCGGATCGCGCGACAGCCACGTTTGGGCCGCGTGCGCATTGGCCACGACCGAGGCCAGGGGCTGGTTGACTTCGTGAGCAATGGATGCGGAGAGTTCTGCGACCGTCGCGATCTGCATGACAGCGGACAGCTTGCGTCGGGTGCTACGCAGTATTTCTTCCATCTCCCTGGTGTCGTTGATATCAATGCTCACTGAATACCAACACACAACGCGACCACCTGGATCGAGCACCGGCTCGAACCTCCCGTAGAACCAGCGATACTCACCGTCGGCGCGGCGGAGCCGAAACGTGTCTTCCCAGGGCTCTCCGGTTTTCCAAGCATGGCGCCACTTCAGCCCGCGAGCGTGCCGATCGTCCGGATGGAGGGCGCGGATCCCTATCTCCCCCAACTCCTTGCCGAGGTAATCGACGACGCGCCGGTTCACGTACTCGAGCCGGCCTTGCGCAGTCGAGCGCGCGACCTGGGCGGGGATCGTCTCCACCACCAGCCGGAGGTGTTGTTCGCTCTCCCGCAGCGCTTGCTCCGCCCTGCGTTGATCGTCGATGTCGGTGAACACGTAATACCAGCGCACAATCCGGCCTTGGTCGTCGACGAGGGGTTCTCCCCGGACGTGGACCCAGCGGTAGACGCCATCGAAGCGCCGTACGCGATGGACGAGGTCCAGGGGCTGTCCCAGGCCGTTACACCGTAGCCACTCGTTCCTCAGCAACTCCTGGTCTTCCGGGTGAACGGTGTCCATGGGCCGAGCCCGGAATCCCTCGATCGTCGTATCCAGATAGTCGATGGCGCGCTTGTTGACGTACTCGCTGTGACCCTCCGCATCGGCGACAGCGATCATCCCCGGGACGTTATCGACGAGCTGGCGCAGCTCGCGTTCGGTCTCACGCCGTGCTGCTTCCGCGCGCTTGCGATCTTCGATATCCGTTTGCAGCACGCACCACCGGATGATGTGTCCCTCGGCGTCCCGCACGGGGAGACCCTGGACGCGGAACCAGCGGTAGACGCCATCCGCGCGCCGTTGGCGCAGCTCAATGTCGTACGGCTGCCCGGTTTCGACCGACCGCGTCCATACGGCAATGGCGGCAGCACGGTCCTCGGGGTGAACGGCGTCCGTGCTCGACCACGCCTTCAGTTCCTCCAGCGTCTTACCGAAGTAATCGAGGACCTGGCGGTTGACGAATTCGACGGCTCCATCGGAAGTCAGGACCGCAAGGGGGGCGGAAATCCCGTCGACCATCTGGCGAAACGTGAGCTCGGGCTGCGCGGGATGGCCGTTGACTTCAACGGACGTGCGGACGTCGTGGACGAGCTGGTTGGTTTCGCCGGCTGGCATGCGAGGCGCCCCGAGAAAGGCTGTCTCCCCAAGGTAACACGGAGACATGGCCGTCGCGTAATAGAAAGTCATGATAGGCCGAGCATGTCAGTCGGGCTAACCTCGATCAACAGATGGAGTGAGCAGTGCAAATTGGGATTGACAGCTTCGCGGCGGCCTACGACGACACCAGCCTGGCGGTCGATCCGTCGGAACGCCTCCAGAACCTGGTCGAACAGATCGAGTATGCGGACCAGGTCGGCCTGGACTCATTTGGAATCGGCGAGCACCACCGCCGGGAGTACCTGGACTCAGCTCCCGTCGTGATCCTCGGGGCGGCCGCCGCACGAACCAGCCGAATACGGCTCACCAGCGCGGTCACGGTTCTCAGTCGGGGCGGCCGCCGCACGAACCAGCCGAATACGGCTCACCAGCGCGGTCACGGTTCTCAGCGCGGCGGACCCGGTGCGTGTGTTTCAGGAGTTCGCGACACTCGATTTGCTGTCCCAGGGTCGCGCGGAAATGGTCGTGGGACGCGGCTCCTTTATCGACGCGTTTCCCCTGTTCGGTCTGTCGCTGCAAGACTATGACGCCCTGTTTGAGGACAAGCTCGATCTGCTCTTGAAGGTCCGAGACAACGAGCACGTCCACTGGACCGGGCGATTCCGGCCGGACCTGACGGGGCAGGGCGTCTACCCGCGACCGGTGCAGAATCCGCTGCCTGTCTGGCTGGGCGTTGGCGGGACGCCCAAGTCATTCGCCCGCGCGGGAGCGCTGGGGCTTCCCTTGATGGTCGCCA
>WNFQ01010683.1_pt1 | contig 16044 bp, 21 predicted proteins | sample 5400171 | NCBI WGS metagenome assembly WNFQ01 (sample SAMN13153356, study PRJNA577476) | soil metagenome | isolation source: 20 cm soil under Madrone tree | place: USA:California | collected 2016-06-14 | reverse complement strand
TTCGGCGGCAACAGCTACGACGTGTGCCTCTATGCTCCCGAGGGGCACCTCTGCGATTGCAGCGCTCATCAGCATCGTGGTATTTGTCGTCACGTCCAGAGCCTCGTGGCACTCGACCGGGCCGGCAAGCTGTCGTGAACCTATTCATCTCACCCCTGAATTCACGGGAGACTATGATGATCTATCAGCGTTTCGGTTCCCCTCTCAAGATCGTGGCTTACTGCGGGAAGCACGCCGTCAAGGGCTTCCCGTCGCCGATGATTTTAGTTCGGGTGGACTACCTGGACCATGCCGAGATCGACTACCAGTTCGCCCACACTCTCAAAGCGGATGCCGGAATACAGGAGATCGACGCGGCCATTGATGCTGCCCCCGAAGTGAAGTTGGTCGCCTTCGCTCTAAAAGACGCCATCGCTAAAGCGTCCTGATCCATTCACCTTTCGCCCGCACAAGGAATCGAACGATGGGAAATCGAATGAACGAAGCAACCATGTCCGACGACCGTGGACCGGCATGCCCGAGTGGTTGGCCGATTGTGGACGCGGTTCGGCGTGATGATGATCCCCATCAGATGGATGACTGCTGGCACCGTGGGCCGTACACGGTATACACTGTTCGCGGAACTGGCATTCACGTCGAACAAAAGCCAAGCGACGGCATTGGGGACACCTTCGACAGGCTGATGGCTACAGTCAAAGCCGAAGGATACGTTGGGCATATGTGGATTATTGCCAGTGATGGCTACCGTTCGCTGCAATCAAACGAGATGGTGATCCATGCCTGAGAGATTCACGCCTAAAGGTCCGCCGAGCCCACTCGGTTGTTGGGGAAAACTCTCAAGGTGCCTTGGCTGGTGCGAAAAGAAGCCGCGCCCAGGCTTCCTGACTTGCTGGTGGCACAGACAACAGGAGCCAACCGCCAAGCTGCTCAAGTCGAAACTGGAGCGATACGTCGAATAACTCCAAACCACCGGGCACGGACGCCCGCTTTCGTCCCGGAGAAATGAACGATGGGAATGAAACACAAATTCGTGAATGAAGACTGCTTTGAACCAGTGAATTCGTGCTTGCTCCCGATCAACGAACTGTTGAATCAGCGAGCCGAACTCGACAGTCTTTGTGGGGAAATCCTAGCGACCTTGATGCTGCCAGCGAACGCGGACAAGGTGTTCCTGCTGGGACCGTCTTTCGACGGGATGATCAAGCGATGGTACGATCATTACAAGGAACACTCACAGCCTCTGGAGAAAGCCGATCCAGCCATCGTAGCTACCTGCGGCAACCTGCTTGAGATAATGGAATCCCAAGGAGGCACCTTCGCTATCTTGCATGCGGCCGATATGGCAGAAGCACGCGCAGCCCTGCACGCTTACAGAACCGTTTAGGAGCCATCCCAGCATGGAAGCCCTGTACCTGTTGCTCGCTCTCTGGTGCTTTGCCGTCGTGTGGAACACCAGAGAGCGAATCCTTTCCAACCGCTAAGCCGATCAGCCGGGCTCGGCTACCCCCTCAAAATCCCGAAGTCGGCGCTTCAGCCCGGCACACAGTTTTTGCACAGTGGCGAAGTCGGGGACTCGCTTGCCAGTCTCCAGGCGGTAGACGTGCGTGCGGTTCAGGCCGGAGCGCTCAGCGAGTTCGGCCACGGAGAGAGAGGCGGACTCGCGGAGCGTGCGGAGGCGAATGGCGAAGGTGTCAGGCATTGGCCGTAGCTCCCAATGCCTTGCGAGCGAGGGCGGCGTGCTCTGCCATCGTCTTCTTTTTCAAGTCGGGGTAGTCGGAATTCCGAAGCTGATGCTCGAATGTCGCCACCGCTGCTTGTGCGAGCACAGCCCTGCTGATTTCTTCCGCTTCTGCCGGCTTCGCGTCGCGAAGCGTAATCTGCTGGAAGTACCCAGTGGTTGCGCCGTCGTGTTTGCCTTTGTATGGCTTGAGGGCCTTGGAAACGACCTTGGGGCCATCGACGGTCGAGAGCCAATCGCCTTTGGCGTGCTCACGGAATGATTGCGGACCGGTCTGTTCACGTCGAACAGTGATTGATCCGTCTTCGTTCTTGCGAATCGCCTGGTGAATCCTCACGACTTTCTTGGCTGACTCCTTGAGTTTCGTCAGGTAGTCAGCCCCGAATTCTGACTTCAGCTTGCCAACCTCTTGGGCTTGGATAGCATCCGCGTTCGTGTCGATCACGGATTGGGGCACTGGCAGACCCTGATTGACTGCGGCTGTGACCTGCTGCTGCCAACTCCCAATGAATCCCCGCTTCCCCAGCTCCGCATGATCGGTTGTCTTGTACAACTCTCTGTATTCCTCTCGCGTAAGTTCCCACGGAGCCTTTTCAGTGATTGGTCTTTCGACAGTTGCACTTTCCACGGCTTTTTCCTCTGGCGGTTTCGGAGCGGTTGAGGAAGGATAACGAGCCGCCAAGTGCGGATACTCGGCCAACACCTGGGCTGGAACTTCCTTGCCAGCGATCAATGCTTTCTCCACTTCCTTTTCGTGCTGGTACGTCGCTTGCTCCCACGCGGATTCGCTCCAAGAGATGGCTTCTGCGTGCCTCTTGGCTCGGTAGGCCGCTGCGTTCATCTGCCACGGTTCTGAACCGGCAGAGAAGGTCTTCTCGGTCTCTGGCGATCCATGTGAGACTGGCTCAACTGGCGTATCTGGGCTCGCTTTGGGCAGATCCTTGATCTTGGCCTGCAGATCCTTGCTGTAGCGAATTGAGTGATTGAAAGCAGTGTCTGTCTGGAGGTTGCCTTCCTTGTCAATCTCGGCCGTTCCCGCGTCTTCCCATCCGCGTTTGCCTCCCTTATTGATCTTGAAGTAAACGCGCACGGTTCCATCCGGCTTGGTGAAGACCTTGCCGGCGTAATCCGCATCATGGGACGAAAGCAGAGTGCTGAGTTGGTTCGCGAGTTCTTTTCGTCCAAGTGGTTTCGTTGCAGTAGTCACTGGCGTACTCTCTGGCGGTTTCGGTTTCTCAACACCAGAGTGATTGTAGCCAGTTGGCGACACGTTGTCAACCTTTTCCTCTGATTTTTTCTCCGGATGCTCAGAACCATGAACCGCTGTTACTTTTGCTCCCTTCAGTTCGTTCGGGGCCTTGCCGATCATGTGCTTCGGGCCTTTGGTGATCTTGCCTTCGACGATGAAGACGTGACAGCCGCCGTGTTTCTCGCCTTCGTGCTCGTGGGCGCCGATGGTAACCCAGTGACCGGACTTGCCGTCATCGCGAGCATAGTGCACCGTGCCCGGCTCTTCCAGCCATGCGGCCAGCTCGGCGGAACGCTCGTTCCGGCTCGGCTCACCGCGGCCACCGGCAACTTGCGGCTTTCTCCCGCGTTCGGCCATATCGGCCCGGTGCTTCTCCTTCGCCATGCCGTGTTGCTCTTCCTCCCGCTGGTCCTTCCCCATCCGGCTTTGCTCTTCCATGCCGCTCTGCCTGGAGGCGTCGAGCTGCTGTTGTGGCTTCTTCCTCTTCCCCACGATTTTCAGCTCAAATTCATCATCCGGCCGATTCAACCGCTGCAACGGCCGCAGCAAGTCCTCGGTCAAGGTGTCAGCCATATTCCGCGTGTCGTACAGGATGATCTTCGACTTCGCGTCCGCGCTGAACTCCTCTTCCCCGGAGCCGACATTGAGGCCACCCTTGCCGTCGCTCGCCTCGTGCTTGCCGGTGATAACCTGTTCAATCACGTTCTCGAAATAGTCGGCGATCATCCCCTTAAGCGCGTCCAGACCCTCGGCGTTCGGCTCGATGTACTCACACCATTTCGAGGTCGTGTCGCCCGGCGGCCGCGGCCACACTTGCACGGACTGACGGGACTGGTCGCTTGCGGCCGCGAGAGCTTCCGCTTTCGACTTGGCATTCCCCGACTCGTAGTACAATCCTCTGCATGAAGACTGTAGCCCACTCCAAAAGCTCAATTCGCATCCACCAACACCAATATATCATGTGCCGAATGCCGACGCCCTGGATGCCGCCGGCGAGTTCGTTTTCGAGGAAATCAGCGTCGTTCAGGATGTGCCGATGGATAATAAACCGCTGGCGCCATTCCGGCTTTCGGAGGAGGAGGGCCGGCCCGCGGTCCGTGCGTGTGATCTCGGCTCCCTGCGCTTCAAGCTCCTTCTGGTGGGGAGAATAGATGAGAATGCACGGGTTGCCTTCCCAGTCGAATTGGATCTTGTCGCCATTGATCGGAAGATGAGCGATCGGCAAGAACTTGTCCTCGCCCATGACCTTCTTCGTGCCGAAACGAAGCTGATTCGCGTACCTGCCGTACCAGCACGCTTCGCACAGGTTGTAGATGAACCGTTGCCAGTGGGGAATTCTCTTGCAGAGTTGGGTCATCTCTTCGGCCGCAGCCTGTTGCTCGGCGTCGCTGGGATCGTCGCCCTCGATTGCCCATCCCATTTCCGGCGTCGCGATCTGACCTTGGTTCTCAGCGCCCGGATCTTCCTCCACAAACCACTCGGTCAGCGCCACGGGCAGGTATCGCTCTTGCAACTTCGCGGCGATAAACGCATCCCGGCGCATGGCTAATGCGTTGCTACGGTTGTGCTTCATCGCCTCATCGAATCGCGTTAGGTACGTCTTCATCCCTCCGCCGGACGTGAGCCCGGCGAAGGTGAAGGGGTGCTCGACAGCCCATTGCGTGCTAAAGATGGGTTTGCCGTCCGGGCCCAGGAGTTGCGGCTGCTGACCGCCGGCGGAACCGTTGCGAGAGGCGAGAGCAGGAGGTATGGTCATCGGGATCTTCATATCGAATCAGCCTCCTCATCTCCGCCACACAAATCTACTTTAAGATCGTTTATTGCGAATCCTAGACTGCTAGCTCCCTCTTCCGCTCCGCGGACGGTGAGCACAAACTCCGCATCCCATAGCAATTGTTCCAGCGGGTTGAAGCCGAACTGCACCGTATTTGTCATCGGGAGATTCATGCCCCCATCATGGCCGTGGGGGGCTTCCGGGGACTAGCAGCCGAAGAAACAAGGGCGATGGATTCGGAGGTGTTACTCGCAGGTCGAACCATTTCAACTGCCCATTTTGCTCGACAGGCAAGAGACGGAACACGACGGGGTAGAGACGCGGGCGATGCAGCGGTCGATATTGCTCATCACCGCAAAGCCACAGGTTCAGGTCCGGATCAAGAAAGGCTTGCGGACAGTCGATTTGCTCCGGTAATTGCGATGGCTGGCTGAGCCTGTGAAGGGCAATCGCCCAGGTATCAACCACGCCAGGATGGCCAAGTGGATTTACACCTCTCGGCATTTTGCCATCGCGCAGACGCTCTGCCTCTTGCGTCTCGCCATGCTCTTCGAGCCAATCAGAGTAGACGAGTCGGTTTGCTTCGTTCGCCGGATCAGATGCAATGAGGTCCAGGAACGCTCGCCGCTCGGAATTCCCTTTTGCTGGGTCGAGAAGCGGAAAGAAGACTTTCCGCAGTTGCTCAGCGTTCATCCGAGGATCCCAAAGAAGCTCAACATTCGTCGTGATGGCCCCTATGGGCTCATACTCACCGACCCAAAGAGGACGATAAACGGCTTGTCGGTTCCTAATGCGCACGCTGCCGACGAGTTTGCTCAGAGGCTTGCCGTCGATTGCCAGGCTGTACGCCGCATCAAATCGTGTTTCAGCCATCGCGTCATCTCCCAAAGACTCGCCTCTCTCCCATGCCCCGCGTCGTCTGCTCGCGCGTGCGGTCCCGGCGATTCTGTTCTACGACTTCCGGACGGTCGAAGATAGCCGCTGGCAGGTAAGCCAGGTTTACGCCGTCCATGTCGTCTGGTGAGCGGCCGAGGCGTTCCTTCGTCTTCTCTTTCGGCTCCACTACCGATTGCCCCTGCCCGTTCACCTTCCACGTCGGCTGCATGGCCTGGCTCTTGATATCGGCCTTCGACCTCGCGTCTAGGCGGCCCATGTTGGCCTTGCCCTTGCTCGCCAAATCGACCGTGTTGAACCACAGCTCCGATCGCCGGCTGTGGTAATCGGCATTGGCGGATTTGTCCGAGCTGCTAACCGCGATGAAGTTGAAGTCGCCGGCCTGGTCCATAACCCCGGTGCCAACGTCGCCGCCTCCGCAATCGACCTTCACGGGGATATCTTCAGGCTTCGGGCACAGGTCGGGATTCTTCCGCCGGCAGTAGGCCGCCAACTCTCGGCACAGCTGCTTGAGGCGACCGGCTGTCTGATCGGTGCCCCAACCGCTGTGCGTTTCGTGAGCCAGGCTCACGGCCGCGTCGCGCTGATGGATCGAGGTAAAGTCGTCACCGAACCGGGCAGGGTCGCAACCGACTTCTGGGATCGAGTCGCCGGGAGGCGGCGTGCCGATCGAGGACAGCACCAACTCGATGAGAGCCAACGACCAGACGGCATTCGTTGCCGACGACGGCCAGCGTCCGAGCACCTTCGACTCGAAGTGTGGGCCCGGTCGATACCACTTCGGCTCTATCCCCTTCTCCAGACAGAACGGCAAGGGCGGCCAGCAGAAGTCGAGCGGGCCGGCGTCGGTGGGCAAGATCGGAGTACACCACGTCTCGATCTTACTCACGACCCACGAGAGGCTGACGGCCTGCGGGAACGGCTTCGGTAGACCACGCAACTCCGCGTCGATATTGGGATGATCGAGAGCCGATATCGTAATGACCTTCGCGCCCACTGCGGTCTCACGCTGGTAGCAGATTGTGGACACGTCCAGGGGGTTGTAGATCGCAAGTAGTTTGTTGCCCGGTCCGCTGGAAAGCATGCCGTCGGCCGCCAGCCAGAACGCTTCGTCGATTCCGCATGCCTCCTCGAAAAAGATGAGCAGGTGCTCGGCATGGTGACCCTGGAACGAATTCTGGTCGCGAGCCGTGTAGCCGCCGGCGAAGTGATCTTCACTGGCGCCCCGGATCTCAGGAGCCCGAGGCATGAGCCCGCCGCCGTGGCGTTGCAGCCTCACTTCCTTCCAGGTGAGTTTCTTGACCTGATCTTCCTTGGGCGCCGTACTGAGGGTGATACCGGGTTTGAAGCAATCGAAGTGCCAGTTAATGAGGCCGCCGGCCAGGTGAGTCTTGCCGACGCCGTGCCCCGTCCGGACGAATACCCACTGATGCTCTACGAGGGCTTGGGCGACTTCCTCCTGTTTGCTCCACCAGATTTGCCCGAGGTGCTCGCGAGCGTAGCCTATGGGATCATTGCGGTAGCGGCTCAGCGTGTCCGTTGAGGCGGCCGTTGCCAGCCCCTTCCGCATGTGGGCCACTTCGCGCCGCATCTTGGCTACGGTTCCCATCGAGTTCTTTCCTGAGTTCGTCTATCTCTTTCTGTAACTTCCGCATCTCGATTCGGTCACGGAGCGCCCACCGGTCGGGACGGGTCCGCTCAAGCCACCATGCCGCCGCGGTCCAATTCTTCTTCGCCTGCTGCTCTATGACCTTTAACGCTCTCAGTTCGGATTCGGCCTGCGCCTTTTTTACAGCCGAGCGAAAATCGCGGTATATCCCATCTTCTTCCTGCTTTCCTTTCCGCATCCAGGTAAGGAGCGTAGCTGGATGCACGCCAACTGATTGCGCGGCAACGCAGAGGTAGTTGCCTGCCCTGACCGCTTTTACAACGTGGTCATGAACCTCTGGCGTCAGTAATGTTTCACGTCCGGCCATGCGTGCATTATGACCGAGGCTGGGTTCCTGATGCTTCCAGATGTGCCCGCAGTTCCAGCATTTGTGAAAGTGCATCAGTGCTTTCTCCGGTTCTCAAGCATCCATCGCGAACGGCAACAGGTCCGCGGCCGCACTCGTTTCCGCACGAGCAAGGTTTTTGAGAGCGAGTTTGTAGTAAGATTCCTTCAACTCGAAGCCGCACGCTCGCCGTGGCTCCTCAACCCGCAGCTTGGTCACTGGCGATGCTCCCCCAACAGCAACGTAGGCCGTCGTGCCGATTCCCATGAATGGATCGAGGACCATTTCGCCTGGGTTGGTATAGAGACGGATGAGACGACGGATTACCTCACATTGGAGAGGGCAAACATGCTTTTCTTCGTCACTCTCCTTGAAGCGGGCGCCGTCAAGCACGTCGATTTCTAGAATGTCGGTCCAGATGCCGTGCGCATCGCGAATCCATTCGTTCGTACTTACCCACCCTTTGGGGTTTTTCTTAGGGTACTTGATCGGACGCACGGGAACGGCGTCTTTCCCAGGCTTATGAAAGATGAGCACATAGTCGTTGAACACGGGCATTAGGTTGCAGCCGTTGCGGGCGTAACCTGTCTTGAACTGAAGGGAATGCAAGTTGAGGCGGTTATTGATCGCTTGGGGGTTTTTCTGAATGGCGAACTCTCCGCCGAACTCAAAGCCGCCCGCGCCAAAGACGTCGATCATGGCTCCGCGGAAGTCCCGACGGCCCATGAACCCGTGCATGTTCTTATACGCGAGCAGCTGCTGAATGTGGATGCACACGTTCCGGCCGGGCAGTGTCACGCGGAGTAATTCGGCCACGACGAACCGCATGTTGAGCGCGAACCGGCCGGCGCGGACGTCGATAGTGCTGCCGTTGTTGCCGACATCCTCCGGTTTTCCGGAGTACGTAAACAACTCCTCGAAAGGAATCGAGGTCACGGTCAGATGGATGCTCTCATCGGGAATGTGCTCCCGCATGCCCCGGATGCAATCCATATTCCACAGTCTCACGTCTTCGCTCATTGTCTACCCCTTAAAGTCTCGATGTAGTTGCGTTCCATCTCCAGGATTGCCGCTTCGTGGTCTCCCTGCTTGCGGAAGATGTTGTCGAGCATGTCCTCTTCGAGGTCGCGTACCACGGGGATATGCACTCGGACGGAACGGGTTTGGCCGAATCGGTAAGCGCGGCGGATGGCCTGATAATAACTCACATACGAGTCGCTAAATCCGCTGAATACCATCGACCCGCAACACTGGAAATTCATCCCATAGCCAAGCATCGACGTGCGAGAGATGAGAACCCGGCATTCGCCGGAACGGAAGCGCTCCATGATCTCAAAGCGGTCGAAGTCCTTTGTCTTCCCGGTCAAGGTCTCGAATTTCAGGCGAGGATCCTTCCGCCGCAGCTCTTCCGCGACGATTTTGTTTTCGGCGTCAAAGACAGTCCAGACAAGCACCTGAAGGCCATCGCTCACTTCCTTCGCGACGATCCGAGCAACCGCCGGCGGCTTAGCGGATTTGATGCGGTCAAACTTACCTCCCTCGCCTTTCCGGTAGACGAATCCTTTGGCGATCTGGGAAAGCTTGGCCCGGCGGATCGTGTTGCGGTCCTGATCGTCGATGCCAGGCAACATTCGCTGGCCGTCGCGATCCACGGAGTAGACTGAGGCAGCTTCGAGCTGGTCCGTGTTCGCCGGAATCTCGTGGAGGATGATTTCCGGCGTGGGGACTTCGGCCATGCCGTTTCTCCAGCCGTATCGCCGCGGGTCTCGGACGAAGATTGACCAGCTGGACATGAAGCGGAAGAACTGCTCGCGAGCGTTTTCCTTGACCTTCCATCGGTGGGTTTTGCTGTCGCGGATAAAGTAGGTCCAGATAATTTCGCCTTCACTCCGCATCTTCTCAAGGAACGAAGCCTGGCTGGCGAATTCCATCGTGTCATTCGGAGCCGGTGTGGCGGTGCAACTCAGCTTGTACTCGATGCCCTTGCACGACTTGATAAGTGCCCACTTCTGCTTGCCGCCACCTTGGGCGAGCCGGTTGGACTCGTCGAGGATGATCCCGGCAAGGTGCCGCATCTCGGTTACGACCTGATCGGCTAGTGACTCAGGATTCATCTTTTCGTAATTCGTAATGGCCAGCTGCGAGCCGTTCCCCCCTTCTCGGCACCACTTCCGCATTTCCTCCCGGCTTTTGATCCTGTGCACGGGCAAGCTGTTACCATAAAACTTTTCGGCTTCTTGGATCGTCTGTTTGACAATTTCATTTAGGGTGATGATAAGCACCCGTCCGCCAGTGCGATTGATGACGTGTCGAGCACATTCCAACATGATCGGCGTCTTGCCCAGTCCGCAATCCGACCAACAAGCAAAACGCTTAGCGTCAAGGAACATCCGCACGATTGCGGCCTGATCGTCAAAGAGAAAAGGAGACAGGTCCAACTCTTTCCGCTCCGCTGCCGGTAGCTCCACTCCCAGCATCGATGCGAACCGGGCCGGTGCTCGAATGGAGTAGGTTTCGTCTTCGTCGTGGAAGACTACAGACGACTCCGGCAGGGCCTTGGCACGAAGGAAGACGGCGTACTCCTGCTGATCGAATTTCCGGAAGTGAATGACCAGTTCGTCTTGCTCAAACGCGATCATGGCAAGCCCTTTCAATAATTTGTCCAAACGCACTCTGTCATTCGACGCTTCGTGTCACCACCAGCCGCATTGTTCGGAATGTCGAAGTCATGCCGTTTCCAGCCATTCCTCGAGTCTCGTGAGGATAAGTCGGGTCGAGATAGAAGAGGGTTTTATCCCCATCTTGCTGGCGGATCACATCCGGAGCATCGTGGTTCAGGATTAGCACTCTCTTCAGCCTGGCGTGAACAGCCGGGAGCCCCTCGACAGCATTGAGCCATGCGGAAACTTGCTCATTCATTCCTCGTCGTACACGATTGCGCGACAGCGGGGCGAAGGATTTCATGCGGCCCGCAAGGGATTGGCGACAGGCGACAAAGAAATCCACGGCGGCTTTTGCGTCTCGACAACCACACTTATAGTTGTTCATTCCCTGTTGCCAGCGGACTTCGGAAAAAGGCGTTACCTCAACGATTCGTAGGAACCGGACGAAGCAGTCATCGCTTGCGAGCACGGCCCAGAAGTTTGTCAGATAAGTGTTCTTGTCGTTTACAACCTCGCTGATTCCTTCCGGGTCGTTGGCCAGCAACACGGCTAGCCCCCCAGCATAGGGTTCGACATAGTGACACCAGCTTAATCGCGGCGGCATAAGGGCCACAATCTTGGAAGCTAGGTATTGCTTGCCTCCGTGCCATTTCAAAGGTCCAGTAGTTGCCATTGTATCCCCTCCCTTATTGGATTCTCCCCTGAACATGCCTTGGGCGGCGAATTGGGCTTTCCTCTGGTTTTCTCACCCAATCGTCGTGCCACCAGTCCGGAAGCCTCTTGTACTGCTCGGCGATAATCCGATCAACGTCCTCCAAAGTCTCCATGTCCTTTGCCTCACCGCGGGCCGTAGATGTGGCATACCTGGAGTTGGATTGGTACTGCTCTCGCAGTCCCGGCGTGTAGTAGCACTTCCATCCGAGCCCCCTAGGCCGTGTAACAGGTTCAGCTTGGCAATGTCGGCAAAGCGGACGCTTCTTCTGACCAGAATCTTCCGTGAACAATCCCGCAGATGTGCGCGCCTGAGACTCCGTATTCTGCGCCGAGATCAACTTGCGTGATTTTTTCGGTAGTATGGCGGTAGCGAATTTCGGTGACTTCCTGTGCCGTGAGTTTATGCCTGCCATGTTTCTCTCCTTGTACATGCTGGCCTGGAATCTGTGGCCGTCCTTTTGTTGATCGTCCTCGGTTTTTCATGTCCCGTGAGTTGTCCGCATAAGTTCCTATTTCCAAATGCTCCGGATTGCAGCAATGCCGAACGTCGCACTTGTGTCTAACAATTTTCCCTACTGGAATCGGGCCAAAATACAACTCCCAAATAAGACGGTGTACCGTTGCCGGTTTTCGTTGGAAGTTAATTTGGCCGTAACCGACCCCAGAAATACTAGCTCGCCATAACCAGCAAGAATCTGTGAATTCGACTTTAGGCCAAAATCGTGATTGAAGCGACGAACAAGAAAAAGCTAGGAGTTCCATTCACTTATCTTATGCTGACCTTTCTTATTGTCAAGTCCAGTGCCAACACAGTCCGCGTGGGCGGCTCGATATTGCCGCGCCGCAGTGCACGCACTTCAGCGGCTTGATGTTGTGTGGGCAGGTCTTGGCATGCCCCCGGACGGCTCCGCATCGTTTGTACACTTCATTTTCCCCTAAAAACTCTCGACCGGCGTGAGCGATCCTTCCTTAGTACGAACCGGCTGAATTCTATTCACGAGTGGTCATATCCACGTATCTTGACGGCCCATCATCCCTGGGGTTTTTCACTATCCCGCACAGTTTTTACGCCTGTTCGCCATTTCGCTGCCGACGTACTGTCTCCACGGAAACCACACACCGCGATTCCAGAATCCCCACGGCCTGGACAGGCGGAGAACAATCACTTTTTGAGCCACCTACGAATCGCTCAGTGTAGCCGCCCCACAGGCCGATCGAAATGAAACGTCGTGGGTGGTCGTGCAGATCATTGCTCCAATCATTGCCTACGAAGTGGTGCAGATACGCCTTCCGGCCAGATAGAGAAAGCAGGCACCAACGGAAGAGGTACGTGGGGCAACGGCCGCGCCCGTTGACTTCTTCGTAGGCGAACAGCCAAGCCAGAAATTGAATGATTGCCTTCATTTTCCACCTCCCCATGTTTGACCCACTGACGACTCGACCTTAACGGGCACCGGATCAAGCCACGGAGCCATACCTAACTGCATGCACTCCTCTAACCACTGTTGAGCCTGGATCGCTTCAGCTTCGGGACACTCAACTACAATTTCGTCGTGATTGAAGAGCACAGGAACAGCGTTAGAGCACTGGGAGCGACGTTCCCAGAGCAGCGACATCGCGTACTTAGCGCCATCTCCCTCCAGACCCTGAACAGGGTAGTTCAGTCGATCATTGAGAGAAGCGAATCCCGTGAGCAGAACACGTCGGCCACTTGTGGTTCTGGTTTCCCTTGCTTGGGTGGCTTCGGTTTTCTGATGCCACCTGGCTATGCCGGCGTAAGCCTGCAACCACTTGTTCCGATAGATCTCAGCCTGACTCTTGGAGAGGTTGACTCCCCAGGTCATTTTCGAGTAAACACGTAGCCCCTTTGCCAACATACCAAATAAGAGACCGAAGTTGGCGCTCTTAGCTATCTGCCTATCGTCTTCATTGATTTCCTGCTTACCCAGGAGAAGCTTTGCCGTCGCGACGTGGGGGTCCGTGTCTTCGGCGAAAATCCGCATAAGAGTTTCGTCGCCGGCCAGTCTAGTAGCGCCACGCATCTGGGCTGTAGAGTAGTCGCACTTCACCAGAACTTTTCCAGGTGGGGCGGCAAATGGTTGGCGATATACCTTCTTCTTCGTCTTCGGGTCTTTGTAGCGTGGTGTGCCCTGCACTGGAGGACTACCGCACGCTGTGCGGCCCGTGGCCGTGCCCATCTGTCTCCACTCGGGGTAGAGCCGGCCGTTGACTATCTCGGCAGAATCCACCCAAGATTGTCCGTATTTATTGATCCGAGTCGCTTCTTCCCGATGCGATCTCATGGCGTCCGCGAAGGGATGCTCAATCAGAGCGAGCTGAGCATCGTTGGTCGAAGCGACGTCGTACCCAAGATGCGCGAGCACTTCGCCCACTTGCTTGGGAGATTGCCAGTTCCAGGGATCTCCACCGCCGAACAGGTCCGTACCATTCCTCTTCGGTGCGTAATCGTTCAAAGCTACCTCGATAACGTCGCGGCGAGCCTTGGCCTGCTTCTCCAGCACCAACCAAGCTTCACGCTCAAACGGGCACCCCGATTGCGACATCCAGACAAACGCCGGTAGCGCTCTCAGCTCGATATCCGCAGTGCGCTCCAAACCTGCGGCAGCGATGCGGGTATTCAGCTCGGACATGAGTGGGTCGAGGACCTCTACGTCACGTCTGGCGTAGGCAATCTGCTCGGGGGTTAGATCGCCGAACCAGTCACTTGCCTGGAGTTCCTTGGGCAGGTCGATGTTGCACCAGCGCTTGACTACGCTCTTCAGCGAGCAACCTGCCATCCACTGTCCCACGGATCGAACGAAGCATTGTGGATAACCAGTATTTTCGATTTCAAAGCTTCGAGGACCAAAGGCAACGCAGCCGGGTAAGCGAAGCAATCCATGCAGCAGGTCTGCCAGGCGTCGTGCAGAGTGATGAGCCGGATACGGCCCTGCCTGGGGTTGAGCCCACCTTCCTGACCCCTCTCGGCCGGACCGCACGTCTCCAGGTCGAGGAAAAGCAGCCGCGATCCTGCGATCAGGCGTAGCACCTGCTCTGGGGTGTTCAGACCGGTTTGTGTTTGCGGTGGGGTACTCAAAGCTCTATCTCCAGCTTGAACTTATCTCCGCGAACTCCCGCTTGGAGTAGGGCCATGTAGCCGCGGAGCTGCTCAATGGTCACGTCGATTGTCGTTGGTTTCTGCCCACTGCCTATTTCGAGCACGATCCGGATTTCAGAACCTGACGTTTTTTCGATCTTCAGTTTCATGTCTTCGCTCCCTTCAATGCAGCTCGTGCCTGCGCACGAGCTTCCCGCAGTGTCGATGGCGACTCAGGCCCAGAGCCGGCGATGCGTTCGAGGGCGGTGACGAGACACTTGAACTTGTCGAGCACCTGTTCAGCAGCGGCTTCTCGTGGGTCACTGTCAGGCATGTATTCATCTAACATCGTGGGATTCAATCCCTTTCCAAAACAGCTTGGAGTCGGTGCCACAACGAGGGTCTCCAAACGTATACCTCGGCGCCCGAGCCCTTCAGTTCGTCGATACACTGGGCTTGCTCGGGGCTCAGCTTTCCGGTGTCGCTCTTCAACTCGGCGAAGAAGTGCCGACCTCGCCGGCCTGGGCGAGCTGGTCGCCAGAAGCACCAATCCGGGAACCCCTCACGGCTCTTCCGGCTATCACGAGTGTGGTAGCCCTTCCAGCCCAGCGCGGCGGCCAGGGCGGTAACCTGGGCAGTGAAGGCATCTTCGCTAAGCTCATGTTTCCAGGTCGCGGTCATTGGTCATCCTCCCCATCCTCGAAGGGCAGCTCCCGCTGCCTCTCCGCTGCGGCCATGGGCCGGCTGACCAGCGTTTCGCCGGTGTCAAGGCGGTACTCATGCACGACACCCGTGGCGTAGTTGTAGACCCGCTCACAGTCCACCGATCGGTATTCCTCCTTGGTTGCCACTTCGTTGGAGAGCTTGCGTATTTCCCCGTCGATCTGGTCAATGATCGACTTCTGATGCTTGGCGCTAGCCTTTTGCTCCGACTCCTTTCGATCCCGCTCAGCGACCTTCGTAGCCGCGCTGTGGGCCCGCTCTGCGATCTCCTCCGGCGTGAGCACACACCGCAGGGTGTCGGTGTACTTCTCGACCTTGTTCGAGGGCGATTCGGACGGTTTTTTGGCCATAGTTCCCCAAAAATCGAAAAAACAGGTAAACTGTAAACTGGTCGAAGTAAACGGTATTAGGGTAAAGACTTAGGCGGTTTATGGTGCCGTTTATGCTACTTTCTGGTTAGGAACGCTAAACTGAGTTTATACTGTCTCGTAAACCAATAAGGTAAACTACATAACACAATGACGGTATTCGACTTACGTGACCGATTTAGGGTTTACTCTTTTTTGAGAGACACACCAAAAGGGCTTTTTCAGGCGGTTTCGGGCACTTCTTGGGTGAAAAACGGCCAGTTGGGATCCACGTACCAAGTCCATGTTGTGTCGTCTCCCTGGCCAGTTGATCGGCGGGCGAAAACGTCTAACCTTTTCTTCGCGCTGAATAGGGCATTTCGGCGGATCGGAGTCTCTTCAAGAACACCCAATCGAAGCAGCTCGGCACAACTCCATTCCATTTTTTCTCGGAAGCGATCAACCAGCCACTTGCTTGCCAGCAGAACCACGGGAGGCTTCTTATCTCCTCGTTCCTTGCCACCCTGCTGCATGGCCTCATTCGCTGTGGTGTCAACCTCACCTAACCATTCGACCTTGGCCAGCAGTCCCGATGGGGTGATCTTGTACGCGAGACCTTTGGTTTCCGGACCGATGTTCGTCTTCATGGGGATGACCAGTCGCCGTTCCGGGTCCTCCGAGTCTCTGGCGAACATATGCGCGGATCGCACGGCGTTCACCCAGGCAACGGAACCCATCACGCGCATCATAGCGTCATGCTGGGATACCGCTTTGTTCACATGTGTATTAAAGATCAGTGCCACACGACGCTTGTTTGCCCAGCTCTTTAGCGGGGATAGTAGGGCGCGAAG
>WNFQ01001702.1_pt1 | contig 16046 bp, 14 predicted proteins | sample 5400171 | NCBI WGS metagenome assembly WNFQ01 (sample SAMN13153356, study PRJNA577476) | soil metagenome | isolation source: 20 cm soil under Madrone tree | place: USA:California | collected 2016-06-14 | reverse complement strand
TACGCGTCCAGCGCAAACATAGACGCAGTACTGATATTTGACCTGAATGGTAACAGGATCGGCACCTTGACTCCAAAGCCTCCCGATAAGCTCGACGGGCCATCGGCCCTCGCTTTGGCGGATCGGAAGCTCTACGTTCTAAACATGCACGGATGTCGCGTAAGCGCGATCGAACTCTAGCCCCGCCACATCGCATAACGGTTCATCATTTACAACTCATCTCATAAATGGCGCTGTCATGTTGAGCGAAGCGAAACATCTCTGTCTATTTCCGTTGGTGGATCGGTCCAGATTTGATCCGAGATTCTTCGCTTCGCTCAGAATGACACTATGAGCTGGCTTCTGGTCATTTCGTTCTCCAGGGCAGATACTTAGGGCTTGTGGACTTGCCGCCTCTAAAATCCCGATTTCTTATACCGAGGATTCTGTTGCTCGGCTTGTCATTTGTTAGTCTGGCGATTTGCGTCTGGGCTGGCGCGGCCCACTACCGCAAATCGGCGTGGGGAGATCCCTGGCAGCCAATCGGTTGGCTGCTTAGCATGTTCTTCCTGTTGTGTGCCTTCTTACCGGAGCCGCATCGCTTGGCAACCGGGTTCAAGTCTTTCAGAAAGCCGAAAGCAGCATTCTTTCTATTTTGGATCCTGTTCTTTATAGTTTCGCATCTCTGGAATTTCCGCACGGCTCCCTGGAATGGAGACGCTCTTTTTGACGAGTCCGGCTGGGATCTCTGGTATCTGAAAAGTTATGTTATCGGTCATCCATATCAGCCAGCCTGGTTCCACGCACCTATCTCACGCGAAACGCTGTTTCATTACTATGTCTGGGCATTTCTTCGGCTGTTCGGATTTAACATCTTGTCCTACGAAGCAGCGCTCTTCTTCATTTGGTTGGCGACCTTTATATTCACTATCTTGTTAGTTGATCTGTTCTTTAGGTCCTACATTGTCACGTCTGTCGCGGCACTGACCTTCAATTTCCTTCCATTTGCATTCATCTACACTTTCGCCGGCTATCGGTATCCCATGGCGACTGCCTTGGCGGTGACGTCACTCTACTTCCTGCACCTGGGATTTAGAAACGGTTCCCGTCTTGACCTTGCGCTTGGGGGTGTCACCGCTGGCCTTTGTCTCGCCAGCTCGATATCCGGCAAGCAATATCTGCTGGCGCTTGTAATTGCATGCCCACTATACGCGGTTTTCTATTGGAGAAGCCTGAAAGAAACTATCACGTGGAGCTCGCTTGGCGTAGTCCTTTATGGGTTTCTGGCGGCTGCCGCACCAATCCTGCTTTACATCTACTTTAATCGCGAAGCCTACACCTATTATGAATCTGCCTTTGTTCGCAACTTCTGGCAGGCAATGCGAATGACTCCGTTTCCAACCGGTGTGACCCCATATCTAAAGCAGCTCCAGAACTGCTTTTTCACTGTACCGGGTCCTCGGTTTTTTATCCCGGATGTTCTACCTATCCCGCTGCCATATTATTGGCTTTTGGTGCCCGGCCTTGCACTAGCCATCTGGCAGAAGCGTTTTGAAATTGTACTGCTGGGGACCATTTCAGTTGTCGGCGCGTTTATCGCAACCTCCTATGAAAACCGGCTGCTTCTCGCAATTCCATTCTGGGTGGTCTTGATGGCGTTCACGTTTGCCAGCCTTCTGAAGCTTCGCCGGTGGCCAGGCCTGCAGATTCTGTTATCCGCAATGGCAGCGTTAATTCTGTTGGACGGTTTGGTCCCTTCAATTCGATACATTTATAGCAAGATCAAAAGTCCATTCTCAATTCATCATTACGCTCAGGAGGAGGTGGCTGTCTCACGATTCCTGAAAGCTGTTACCGCCGGAAAGGAACACCCGGGCCCACCTCGCTTGGAACGCGACGAGTTCAACCGCATTAAAGGGATCCCCGAAGCTCCTTATGAAACGTTGATCTGCCAAAATCACGCTTATTCAATTATTCATCTGTTCTTGCATGATTACGATGATGCTAAGATCCTGTCGTTTTGCGGCGGATATCCCTTTTCCTCCGTCATGAGCGAGCAGGATGTCTGGAACGCGAACAAAAAAGCCATTGCCAGTTACGCTCCCGCTAACAAAGATTTGAAGCTGATCTGGGAAAGAGGTGCAAAGACAGAAAGGATAATCAGAATGTTCCAGACGCTTCGCGATCTTGGAACAGAGGATGCACTTTCATATTCTTTTGAGGGAAGAGTAAGGACGTTTTACGTATTGAACATCCCTAACAAGAACATTCAACAGTTTCAGCAAGGCGTAAGCACATTTCCTGCAACTCCTGAACTCGGTGCCTTGCGCGAAAGGGTAACTGACATGTCCAAAGGTGGAAAGGGAACTGGCAAGGGACAATTGGATTCTCCCACTGGAATTGCGGTTGATCCCAACGGAAACATTCTGGTCGCCGACACGATGAACGGGCGCATCGAACAATTCTCGCCAAGCGGAACCTTCGTTACGAGCATAGGCACTAGAGGCAAGGGCCACGGACAACTGGGAGAGCCGAATGGAATCGCAGTTGATCGCGCGGGAAACATTTACGTCGCGGAGGCCTCTAATCATCGCGTCCAGAAGCTAGCTTCCGACGGGACTTTCATCGCCGAGTGGAAAGGTCCCGATACTGGATTTTATGGCCCGCGAAGGATCGCGATCGGCCCTGACGACTCGATTTATTTCGTCGATCAGGGTCGCACTCGAATCGTTAAGTCCAGCCCAGATGGCCAGGTACTTGCGACTTGGGGCAGCGCCGGAAGTGGCGATGGACATTTCAGGGACCATACTTCGGTCGCCGTCGATCCTGCAACCAATAAAGTTTATGTCGTCGATTCGATTAACAAGCGGATACAAGTCTTTGATTCGAAGGGTAAGTTTCTGGCCAAATGGTTAGTGCCCGAATGGGGACCGCCAGTGGGCTTTGAAGACTTGGCCATCGATTCGCAAAGAGGCCGACTATACGCGTCCAGCACACATCTGAACGCTGTGTTTATTTTTGATTTGAACGGACCCAGACTTGACAATTTGATGCCAAAGCCACCGGATAAACTCGAAGGGCCATCAGCCCTGGCTTTGTTTGATCGGAAGCTTTATGTGTTGAACATGACTGGCAATCGTGTAAGCGTGATCGATCTGTAGCTAGCTAGTAACCTCTTGCGTCGTATATTTACCATCGTTTAGAACCGATAGGTGGCCTTGTGGACCTTTCCAAGAAGAAATGCCGATTTCTTACACCGAGAATTCTGTTAGTCGGCTTATCATTCGTTAGTCTGGTAATTTGCGCCTGGGCTGCCGCGGCGCACTACCGGAAATTGGCTTGGGGAGATCCGTGGCAGCCGATCGGATGGCTACTTAGCATGTTCTTCTTGCTTTGCGCCTTCCTGCCAGACCCACGTGGCCTGGCAACCGGTTTCAAGTCCCTAATCAAGCCGAAGACAGCGTTTTTTCTTTTCTGGATCCTGTTCTTCGTAGTCGCGCACCTCTGGAATCTCCGAACGGCGCCTTGGAACGGAGACGGCATTTTCGCTGATGCCGCTCAGGATCTCTTGTTTCTAAAAACCCACGTGACCAGTCGGCCTTTCCAAGCCGCGTGGTTTGAGACTTATGGGGCGTATGGCGCGCATGAAACCCTTTTTCATTACTATCTGTGGCCGTGGCTTCATCTATTTGGTTATAACATTCTGACCAATGAAGCAGCGCTCTTGGCTCTTTGGTGCACGACGTTTCTCTTCACGCTTCTGTTAACTGATCTATTTTTTCGATCTTATGTTGTCACATCTGTCATTGCACTGGTTTTCACTTTTCTCCCGTTCGCGTTCATTTATACGTTCGTCGGGTACCACTACGAGATCAGCGTCCCGTTATGCATCGCCTCCGTTTATTTTCTGCATGTAGGCTTCAAAACTGACTCTTCTTTTTGCCTGGCCGTGGGAGGCATCGCGGCAGGATTGTGCCTAGCGGGTTCCGTGCTCGGCAAGCAGTACATCTATGCGCTTTTGCTTTTTGTTGTGCTTTGCGCTGTATTCGATCGGAAACGCCTAAAGCGGGGTTTCAATTGGCGCCAGGTCCTTACAGTCATTTACGGCTTCGCTGCTGCAGCTATGCCCATTCTGGCTTACATTGTTTTTAACCGGCATGACTATGCTTACCATGAATTGCCGTACATGAATCGTTTCTTGCTAGCGGTACGCGGCCATCCGTCTCCGAACGACATAACATATTACATAAGGCAGGTTTGGAGTTGCTTTTTTACCATTCCCGGTCCCCGTCTGTTCTTCCCCGATGCATTGCCCATTCCACTGTCATACTACTGGCTTTTACTGCCCGGCTTTGTGCTAGCCCTTTGGCAGAAGCGTTTTGAAATCGTACTGCTGGCAACGATTCCTGTCGTCGGAGTATTTGTTTCGGCAGGACCTCTAGTTGAGCACCGGCTGCTTCTAGCGATTCCGTTTTGGATTATCCTGATTGGTTTCGGTCTTAACAGCGTTACACAGCTGCGGTTGCCCTTGAACTTCAAGATTTTCCTATGGAGCCTATCGGCGCTGGTGCTCATGCTCGGTCTGGTCCCTGCAATTCAGTACATCTATACGAAGACAAAAGATTCATCTTCGATCGACTTCTTTAAGCAACAAGATGTTGCGGTCGCACGGTTTTTGAAAGCTATTGTTGCCGGAAGGACACCTGCAACTGTTCCTCGCCTCGAGCACGACGAGGTCAATCGCGTCCAAGGCATTCCCGATCCTCCCTATGAAACGCTGATTTGCGCCAGGGAGGCGAAAGTGGTTCTTGAATTGTTTGTGCACGATTACGATAATATCGGCGCGGGCTCATACGATCCAATCTTTCCCATTCCGGGAGATGAGAAAATTCTCTCTTTTTGTGGTGCCATGCCCATGTTTGTCATGACCGGGCAGGATATATGGAGCCATAACAAAAAGGCAATTGCCAATTACGTGCCAAACGGTAAGGACCTGAAGCTAATCTGGGAAACAGGAGACCCCAAAACCGAGAGCATAATCAGAATGTTCCAATCGCTCCGTGACCTTGGAACAGAGGATTCCCTTTCATTTTCCTTTGGCGGCAGAGTAAGGACGTTTTACGTGTTAAACATTCCCTACAAGAATATTCGCCAGTTCCAGGAACACGTCAGGGCGTTGCCCGATTCTCTTCCCTAATGATCAATTTTCTGATCTAATGGTAGGAGGCGAGGGATTAACCGCGTGACCCTGGTAGACCTTGGCGCCCTCACAAACACTCTGGCTAAGTGGCTGGCCGCGACTACCAGCCTCCTCTTTGCCTTCGCGATTCCTGCCATCCGGACGCCCAGGGGGCTACAGCAGCATTGACGATTTGTGGATGCAAATGCTGCACATGGCGTTTGCCGAGCGACTGCAATTTGGCCGGGACATCGTGTTTACGTTCGGTCCATGGGGTTTCCTTTACGGCGGATATCAACCCATTATGATATCATGGGCGTGGCCGCGCGATACATTCTGATGAAGGAATCGAGATTCCTTCGATGATGACGGTCCGATCTGGGTGAGAATCGATATCCGGCGATCCCTGGGGAAACGTTATCGCGCGATGCTTTATCGGCCACCACGTGTTTTGCTCACTCTTTTTACTCGCAGCGGGAGAACCTATGGCGGCCGCCTGTTACCTGCGGTGGCTCGCGCCGGTTTTTTGCTCTCGCCTCTTATAGAGAATCGCCAGTCTTTTTTCAGCCTGGCATCCACGAACTGGCAGCATGAATTGGCAGACCTTGAGGTGACCTCAGCCCGCATTACCACTGATGGCGGGAGAGGAATGGCAAGCCAATACAAGTCGCCTGTGCGAGTGCGTTTCTATCGTTTGGATTTTCAGCGGCACGATTTGGATCAACGACGCTAAAGAGGGTCTGTTCGTAACTGCTCGCAGTCGTGAAGGCACACACGCCTACTTACGAACCCGCCGGTAATCTCCGCGGCTGAAGTATTTTTCCAGCCAGACGTAAAGACAAATAAAGAGATAACGGCTCCCCATTTCCCTGAGCTGTAGCTTTGAAGTTCCGGTGCGTCGATTGCGCCAAGTGATCGGGATGGTCGTCCAGGAGTAGCCACGAACGATCGCTTTGAGTGGAAGTTCAATGGTAGCGTTGAAATGGGGCGCGATGAGAGGCTGGCAGCCGTCGATAACCTCATTGCGATAAGCTTTGAAAGCATTCGTCGTGTCGTTGAGGCTGATGTGAAACAAGACCTTGATGAAATAATTGGCCAGTCGATTGAGAAGCAACTTCACTTTGGGGTAATCAATCGCACCGCCACCGCGCATGAAGCGGCTGCCAAAAACACAGTCGTACCCCTCATTGAGTTTTTCCCAATACCGCACAACGTCACGGCAATCGTCCGATTCGTCAGCCATCATAACGACGGCGGCATCGCCCGTCATATGGGCGAATCCGTGGGCGACCGCGCGCCCGAATCCGTGCGGCGCAGGATTTTTCACGGACCTCAGGGTCGGAACGCGGTCCTTGGCTGAGTCGAGCACCGTCCAAGTTTGATCGGTGCTGCCATCGTCCACCACAACGATTTCATGTGGGACATTGTGGAGCCGCAGTTCCACATAGAGATGCTCGACTGTCGATGCAATGCAGCCCTCCTCGTCTCGAGCAGGGACAACGACCGAGAGCAGCCGTAACGGGGCCGTCTTGAGCAAGGCACTACTCATACGCAGCCCGATACTTCGAGCCATTCCGGATGGGCCTCAGCGTGTTGGGCAATTTCTTCGAGGATCTGCTCGACCCGGACAGTGGCCTGCCAATCCCAGCGACGCTTTGCCCGCCCCGAGTCCAGCACCATCCATGGAACGTCATAAGGGCGCGAAGCGGCGTCGCGTCCCACGGCATGCTTTCCGAAACGCGCTGCGCACCAGGAGCTAACCTGAGCCAGCGACATTGCCGAAGCAACACCGCCGCTGATGTTTTGGACGCGCTCGACCTGTCTATCAGGCGATTGCATTTGCTTCCAAACAAGCGCTGCCACGTCTCGGGGATGCAGGCAGTCACGTACTTGATGTCCCTCTCCATCAAAACCGACGTACGTAAGTGGCTGCTGTCGTAGATAAGAGTTAATCCAAAAGGCAAAAATTCCCTGGTCAGATTGGCCGAACTGACCAGCACCGGCAAGCACTCCACAGCGATTGATCCAGATCGGAAGACCAAAAGCCTCGCCGTACTCAAGGGCGATCACTTCCGAAGCGAGTTTAGTGGCTCCGTAAAGTGAGAGTGGCGTCGAAGTTGAAAAGTTCTCCGCAACACCTTCGGTGGACAAGCCGACAACAGAACAGGAATCGAACTGCGGACGATAGGCTTGGTTTTCGATGGTCAGCGGTAGGCTGATGAGGGGCGCGATCGAATACACGCGGCTCGTGCTAAGCAGAATTAAACCTGCCCTGTTTTGCTTACAGTATTCGAGCAGGTTAATCGTACCGACCAAATTGTGTTCCAGCAACTGGCGGGTGCTCGATTTGCCGCCGACGCCGGCCAGCACACTTGGATTGGCTGCGGCGTCGATTACCCATCGAACCTCCGGTACCACATCGAGATCACTTCGAGAGCGCACGTCTCCATGAAAGAGGTGGACCCCCGACGCCCTGAGCGGCGCGCGATTTTGTTCGCTGCCTGCACGAAGGAGGTTGTCGATACCCCAGAGTTCGATCCCTGAATCAAACTCCTGGAGTGTTCGCGCCACAATGCTGCCCGTAAAACCGCAAATCCCAGTGATGAGTATTTTCATTCAGTTAAGACCGCAAAACCTGCGTTCACGGAGTAAACATCGTAGCGTCCAAGCCTGCGCGCACCCGTCACTGGCGTCGCCGTTATCACAATTTCCGATGAAAGATATTCAACTTGTCCCTCTTAAGCCTGGCAATGATACTTCGCACCGCAGGCGTATCTCCACGCCAACAATAGAGTGTTTAGTAAGCTGATCATCGGGGATTTCATCTGCATTTCTCATCGCCAGCTCGATTTTACTAAGCGACTCACCTCTTTGAGTATTACAGCTGGGCTCCCATCGCGCCGCAAAGGAGAACGGGCCTAGCCACTGTCAGATTCGATTGATTCCTTCACCAGGTATCGCGGCCGGCCTTTTACCTCTTCGTAAATCCGGGCCAGGTATTCGCCGATGATACCAAGGCTGATCATTAGCAGACTTCCGATGATAAGCTCCAAAAGAATAACGGTGGCAAACCCACTGACCGCCCGGCCTGCTAACTTCAGATATACTGTTTCCAGTGCCAACAGAACTGATATGCCGAGAAAAATTACGCCAGCAAACGTTACCAGATGCAGCGGAAACGACGAGAAGGCAGTGATCCCAACGAGGGCGAGCTTTAAGCGTTTTAATACGGACCAGGTGGATTGACCTGCTGAGCGCGGCACGACTTCAAAAGGAACCTGGACTGTGGTGAACCCCATCCAGACAGTCATTCCTCGAAAGAACACGTTACGCTCGTGCATCTTTAACCACGCATCGACGGCTTTGCGGTTCATCAGCTTGAAGTCCGATGCGCCTTTGAAATGAAACCCGGAAAGTTTGTTCAGGATGAAATAGAACAGCTGAGCGCCAAGCTTATTGGACAATGATTCACGCCCGCGCCTGCGCTTCACCGCTTCCACAATGTCGCCGCCAGAGGTTTGCCAGAGGTTTACCATATCAGGAATCAGCGATGGCGGGTGCTGTCCGTCGGCATCCATTACGATCACGGCATCTCCCTTGGCGTGCTCTAACCCCGCGCACAACGCCGATTCTTTACCAAAGTTCCGGCTCAGGCGCAGCGCGCGCAACGCCTGGCAGTTTTTCGCTTCGGTCGTAATCACACCCCAGGTGTCGTCCGGTGAACCATCGTCAACCAGCACGAGTTCGTAGGACAGGTGGCACTGCTCAAGGGAACTGCGAACTGCCGCAAGGAACGCACGCAGATGAGCGCCTTCGCGAAATACAGGTATAACAACCGAAAGGAGTAGCTGGCTTGCTTCAGTGTTACGCGTTTGAGACTCTTCCATAAGCAGCAACTGTGGTAGCAGGCACCCATGTCTTGAGGCGCGCAAGCAGCGGCGGCATCGTCAAGCCGAATTTAGCCGCGATCAGACCCACTGGAAAGGCATGTGGGTGAGGAAGCCGACGAACATTGGTTAGTCCAGCTCGGTGCATTAACGCGCTCAACCTTCGGAAATCGAAGTAAAGCACGTGCTCTGGAGCCTTGAAAGACGGCCAACGCCGACCCATAACCCTTCTCAATACACCTCCTATGTCTGGCGTAGCGACAACGATGTGGCCGCCAGGCTTGGTGTGGCGGGCTAATCCTTTAACGAAAGACAACGGTTCGTACACGTGCTCGATCACTTGCGTCGCGACGACGCAATCGAATTTGCGCTCAGGTGGAATCTGTTCGACACCGCCGATAAATACTTCAGCGCCCGTCGCACGCGCGATCTCTGCCGCTTCGGGTGAGAAGTCTGTGCCTACACGTTGATCGAAAAACGAGCGCGCCTCATCCAACAAGTAGCCATAGCCGCAGCCGATGTCCAAAAGATCGCCGCCGGTTAATCCGCGCCTGGCGAGATTAGCGAGCAATCGTTTGAATGTCGCCCGTAACGCGGATTCCTGCGCAGTGTAGCTGGTATCCGCATAGCCAGACGTCCCGCCTTCGTAATAAGACCATTCTCGATACACGTCTTGCATGGCCGCCTCGGTAAGCCGCGGGTACAGATAATGGAGTCCGCATGCTTCGCAGCGCGCGACGCTATACGGCTCACGCAGGCGAAACGTAAACTGGCGCTGCTCGCTGCCGCACACCGGGCAAGCGGGATATTCAAGCTGCGCAGATCCTTTTTCGGTTATTCGTTGCAAACTCATCTATCGCTACGGAACTCGCGACGAGTACTTCGACACTAGTAATTAATCGACGACAAAGCCTTCCTTTTCTGCCGCTTGCTTGAGCCGCACGTCTTCGGTCAGAAACCGGGCCGAATGCGCTTCGAAATTGCTCGCTACCAGGGCGGCGTCGAGTTGAAGAGCGTCAGCGGCGCTGAGCGGGTGGGTCTTAAGCAAGCGAACGGCTGTCCGATGCAAGCTCTCACTGGCGTGAACTTCCTGCCATCCTGCGCGCATCATTTCCAGCCGTCGATAACTTTCAGCGACGATTTCCGCCGCGGCCCCCTTCCGGTGTCGTCGGGCGAAAGCAGAAATACATTCCAGTGATGTACCCCACCAAGTGACAATTGGCTGATTTTCAAATCGGCGATAACGATCTGCCGCTGGCTCACCCACTAAGAGCGCAATGATCGGCGAAGTATCCCAATAAATTACCATCGCGCCTCACGACGTTCTTCCAAGACTGCCTCGACGAGGCTTTTCTTGAATTTCAGCCGCGGCAGTTTAAAAAAATCTTTCGGCAATTTGCCCGCGCCACGTTTCAGTAGACCACGCCGTTCCAGTTGGGCCAGCTTAGCCTCATCTCCCTCACGGCTCCCAGCAGCTAGCGGCTCGAGCCGGGCCACTGGAATGTTGCGGTCAAGAATCAGGACCGATTCGCCGTGTCGTACCTTCTTGATCAACTTACTTAGATTAGTCTTTGCCTGTGTAATGCTGGCGGTAGTCATCTGACCAGAATGACCCGATTAAAACGACCTGTCAAAGTGCTCGATCCAGACTGCGGTCGACTCTGCTCGAGAGAGTGCATTCGGACTTGCGGTCCCTATAGCGCAAGGTATTGCGCGCCATGTATCCGCATTGAGAGTGAGCGTGCGCAGGAATAGTTCAATAAGCTCCAAAGGCAAGTTCATCAGACTTGACGGCCTAAAGCCGTCGAGTTTGGATGTGAATGTGCGGAAGACTGAACGCGCCGTGTTGGATGTTTTATTTCCAGAGGTGAGAGCCAAACTGCTGCGACTGCTCTTTACCATGCCGCTGAGGCAACATCATGTGCGCGAACTGAAAAACCTGAGCGGGCTTGCTCTTCACACCGTTCAAGATGAACTGCGCAAGCTCAGCGCGATTGGGCTGCTCACCAACTGGTCGAACGGTTATCACCGGTTTTATCGAGCTAACCGCGCTCACGCAATGTACCCGCAGCTGGTTCGGATCGTGCAACTGAGCGAGACACTTCCTCGCACAAAGCATTCCGTGTTACACCGACCCCACGCTCAACATTCTGTGATACGGAAAAGGGGGCGCAAATTACGCTCACTGCCAGCCGATCGACCACCGGCCTGGGATTTGTTTTCGGGGGACGCGAGAACTCGACGGCTTTAAGCCGTCAAGTTAGACGCTACGTCGCGGGTTTTTCTTTCAGATAAAGGTCCGTAGAGGTTCCGGCCAAATCCACGCCCCGAGCTATGTTAGGGAATGAATTTTATATTCCAATTTCGCGTAAAAATCTGCGCTACGACATGTGACGATTCGAGCAACACCGTTGTGCTTCGCTAGGGCAAGGATTCGTACTTGCGCGGCAGGTTCGAACCGCCTATTAGCTTTAGCCTCATGGTTCATCATGTCGTTCTCTACAAACTGAAACCCGAGGTTACGCCCGCCCGTGTCGAAGCGATGATGATGAACGCCCGGATGCAGCTTCTGAAAATTCCAGAGGTCCTCAGCATCAAATGCGGCAAACGTATTGACCCCGAATCGCCCTGGCCATTCTTCATCGCCATCGATTTTGAGTCGATGGATAAGTACGCAATTTTTCGCGAAGACTCGATCTTTGTGAAGTTCACGGAAGAAGTCATCAAGCCGAACACAGAGGATTCCCTGGTGCTGGATTTCGAGATGGATCCGGGCAAGGACGTCCGGTTTTCCTGATTTCGGATTGCGGAGAGTTCCGTATAGTTGCGAGGCGGCTGTGTATTCCTTTCCGGTTTCCGGTATTCGCTTTCCGCAATGAAACTTGGCTATCTTTATTCGCGCTACCCAGTTATTTCGCAAACGTTTTGCGATGCTGAGATGTTGGCGCTGGAGCGCCTCGGTCTCGAACTTAAAATCGGCTCGGTGTATCCGCCGCTTACCAGTCTGCGGCATGAACATATCTCCTGTCTGCGCGCCCCCATTCACTACGCGCCGCCGCAACAAATCTTAAGAATCTGGGAAAAGAACGCCAAAGCTGACGGCACATGGCCGCGTGCTTTGGTCGAACAACACGAGCGCAAATACGGGCCGGGCGCCAAGGCTGGGCAGCGCGCGCGCAATGCCGTCTATTTCGCAGACTTCTTCACGCGCAACGGTGTCGATCACGTGCACATTCACTTCGCTAACCGCGCAGCGCACACGGCGCTTTTCCTGAAAGAAATTTCCGGCATTCCATTCAGCGTCACCGCGCACGGGCAGGATTTCATGAAAGATCTCGGCAGCGACGATCTGCTCCGCGAAATCTGCGCGGCTGCGCAATTCGTCGCAGCTGAGACGGATTACAGCCGTGCGCTTCTTTGCGAGCGCTGTCCGGATTCCGCCGCAAAAATTCACCGCGTTTATAACGGAATCGACCTCGCACGTTTTCCGACGCCGCATTACGACATGGCAGGATCGGCCGCGGCGCTTGCGAACACTTTTGGAGTTGCACCCTACGAAGTGCCGCGGATCATCAGTGTTGGCCGGCTAGTCGCATTTAAAGGGTTTGAGTACCTGATCGACGCTTGCGCCGAGCTTGCGCGCCGCGGATTCGATTTCGTTTGCGACATCGTCGGCGACGGCCCGTTGCGCGACTCGCTCCAAGCGAAGATCGAAAGCTTGCATCTCTCTTCGCGAATCAATCTGCTCGGTTCTCTGTCGCAACGAGCGGTATTGGAAAAACTACCAAGCGCTGACATTTTCGCGCTCGCATCTGTGACAGACGCTCAGGGCGCCAGCGACGTTTTCCCAACCGTGATCCTGGAAGCCATGGCATCGGCGTGCCCGGTCGTTTCCACCCGGCTTGCTGGAATTCCCGAGTTAGTTGTGGACGGCGAAACTGGCGTATTGGTTTCCCCCGGCGAGACGGCTGCGCTAACGGAAGCGCTGGCGCAATTACTATGCAATCGCGAAATGCGACTGCGTTACGGGCGTGCCGGGCGTGCGCGTATTGAACAACATTTCCAAATTGAGCAGACGGTCGCGCCGCTGCTCAAGTTGCTTCAGGAAGCCGTGCGGACGTATCGGAACATAGACTTGTCCGCCACGGGACGGATTCGCAGTGGCGAACAGTCTGTGAGCCCAGCGGGTTTGCAACCCGCTGAATCCCAGGCAGCGGGCAAAATGCCCGCTGGGCGCCCAGGCAAAATGCCTATGTTCCCAGCGGCTACAGGAATTGCCTATCTGATCGATCGCTGGCCCGATAGTGATTTGCCGCTCCTTGAATGCGAGCTCGAGGAGATGAAGCGACGCAGTTTGCCGATCGCACCATTCGTCTGTGAATTGAATTCCAACGCCCGCTTGAATCGTGCAATGGAACAACTTGCGCCGTCGCTTGAATTTTTGCCGGATGCGATGGTGCTGGAAGCAGAATGGCGGGCGAACCCCGCGCTGGCGCAAAGCTTCGAAGAAGAACGAGCGCAGCAGACTAACCGGGTGCCAGGCGCAATCTTTTTGCGGCAGGCACGTTTTGCACTGGTGTTACGACGACTGCTGCGAGATAAAAACGTGTCGCACGTCCACGCTACGAGTTCCCGTTCATTGGTCTGTGCAATCATCCTGAAAAAACTTCTCGGCGTTACAGTAAGCGCCGCGATTGAGCCGCGGCCAGAATTATCGCGAGCCTGGATTGAAGAAGCGTTGTTAGCGTGCGTGGGTGGTCGTTTGACGAATCGGCAATTGCTCGACGCTCAGAATGGCTCATTTGTGCTGGATAAAGCCAGCGGTTTCCATTTGACCCGGCGCGCAAAATTCTGGCAGCAATGGGCGCAGTTGCTTTTACGCTCGAGCTGCAGCGAACAACCGATACAAAATCGATGAGACGTTTTTGACCCGCGGATCACGCGAATTGACGCGAATTGAATGACAGAAATTATTCATAGGAAAGAGAGTTACGCGATTATTGGCGCCTGCTTTGAGTCAATTCGCGTGATTCGCGGGCTACTAACCCGAGAACTTTTCGTATCGAGATCTAAGGCTCGCTAAAGAAATGAATAAAAAGGCCATTCTTCTCGCAGGCGGCGCCGGAACGCGTCTTTTTCCGTTGACGAAAATCGTCTGCAAACAGCTTCTGCCGATATACGACAAGCCGATGATCTGCTATCCGCTGGCAACTTTGATGCTCGGCGGATTGCGTGAAGTGCTCATCATCTCGACGCCAAAAGATTTGCCGATGTTGGAAGATTATCTCGGGAATGGCGCGCAGCTCGGTATTCGGATCGAGTACGCCGAGCAGCCAAAACCGGAAGGGATCGCCCAGGCATTTTTGATCGGCGCAAAGTTTGTCGGGGACTCGGGCGCATCGCTCATTCTTGGCGACAACATTTTCTATGGGAAACTCGATTTCTATCGCGACGCGCTGGCCATCGAGCGAGGCGCGTGCATTTTCGGCTACCAAGTTCGCGACCCGGAGCGCTATGGCGTGGTCGAGTTCGACGCTGAAGGCAAAGCTATTAGCCTTGAAGAAAAACCCAGGCAGCCGAAGAGCCATTTCGCCGTGCCCGGGCTTTACGTTTACGACGATCAAGTTATCGATCTTTGTCGCACGTTGCGGCCGTCGGCGCGGGGCGAGCTCGAGATCACCGACTTGAATTTGCTTTATCTTCAACGCGACGAGCTGCACGTGAAGCTCCTCAGCCGCGGTATGGCTTGGCTCGACACGGGCACTACCACTGCGTTGCTCGAGGCGAGCAATTACATCGCCACCATTGAGCATCGGCAGGGTTTGAAAATCGCCTGCCTGGAGGAGGTCGCACTTCGCATGGGTTTCATTAGCCAATCCGATCTCGCCAAGATCATCGACGGATTACCGAAGAACGAATACCGCCACTATCTGCAAATGGTTTGCGACGAAGGGCCAATCTCCGGTCCGGAGCCGGTGGGGTAGCACAATCATTTCGGCTGCTCGCGCAAGAGGTGCGTTGTGTCAGCGACCAGTTTTGTTATCGCATCCGCTTCAGTGGCGTCGTAGTAGCCGCGGATTTGGCCGTGTCGATCGACAAGCACCATTCGCGTGCTGTGCACTGGAATTCCATGAGCGTCGCTGCCATCGGACACCGCGAGTTTGAAGCCATCATGGGAGAGTTTGTAGATCGCAGATTTCGGTCCAGTGAGAAAATCCCAGCGGCCCGGCTCGGCTTGCAATTTTTCGGCATAGCCGCGCAGAACCTCCGGTGTGTCTTTCTCCGGATCCACACTGAACGAGACGAGACGTACATCGGTTTTTTCCAGCGGCTTTTGGAGCTCGCTCATTCGGCTGCTGATCATCGGACACGGTCCCGGACACGTCGTGTAAATAAAATCGGCGATCCAGATTTTGCCGGCCAGCTGCGCTGAACCAAACGGCTGCCCTTTCTGGTTAATGAGCTGAAATGAGGGAACCGTGCCGTAAGAAGAAACTTCCAGCTGACGCAGCCAAAGCAATAGTCCCAGCGTGATCAGCGGGATCAGGATTAGCGTCACTTTCCAAGCGATGCCGCTGCGCGTCGGCGCACGATCTGTTGCCACAAAGGTTGTATTCATGATTTCGTCAGAACGAGCGCCCCGAGTAACAGTGGAAGATAAACGATCGAGGCGATGAACAATGAACGCGCTGCGCCTGGCGTGCGCATCCGCAGAAAACGCATCGCAACGCCAATGAACAAACCGCCAAGCAAAAGCTCGATTGCAAGGTAAACAAAACTCGCGATTCCAAGAAACGCCGGCAGACCTGCTATCACCAGAAGCAGGATGCAGAAAAACACGCTCTGGCTGGCGCTGCGTTCGCCGCTAAGGTCATCGCTCGAAATCATTCGAAACCCGGCCCGCGAATAATCTTCTCGGTACATCCACGCGATGGCGAAGAAATGCGGCAATTGCCACAAAAAGACGATTGCAAAGAGACTCCACGCTCCCGCTCCGATGT
>WNFQ01009752.1_pt1 | contig 16049 bp, 14 predicted proteins | sample 5400171 | NCBI WGS metagenome assembly WNFQ01 (sample SAMN13153356, study PRJNA577476) | soil metagenome | isolation source: 20 cm soil under Madrone tree | place: USA:California | collected 2016-06-14 | reverse complement strand
GGCGGCGGATTCGCAGCCTCCACCATCGGCACGCCCGATGATCTCGTGAAGATGATCAAGAATCTGATGGAGGTCTCGGGCGGCGTCGGCGCCATCGTCGGCTTCGCGCACGACTGGGCCAATCCGGAAAACACCCGCCGCAGCTGGGACATGGTGGCGCGCTATGTGATCCCGGAAATCAACGGCTACATCGCCAAGCTGCGGGAGTCGCAGAAATTCGTGATCGAGAATCGCGCGGTGTTCGAGCGCGCCGGCCAGGCCGTGATGGCCAAGATCATGGAAAACGAAAAAGCCGCCGCGGCGCTGCCGCTCACCGGTCCCGGCCGCGCCGCGATTCCGACCGTCAACGCGCCGGACCTGCAGAAGGAAGCCGCGAAGAGGAAGGCGTGAGGCGACTTCGAGCGCGTCTGCGCCTAATCCGTTTGGCTCTCATGCGTTGGACCGGATGGCGCGAGGTCAGGTGATTTTTCGTGCAGCAACCCATTGCGCGGCAACGTGATCGCAAACTCCGTAAATTCGCGTTGCCGAGCGTCGACACATAGGCGTGTACTCATAAATGCGGGAGATCGGATGTCCGCTTTAGGGTAAAGCGACAACATCTGCTCGGTGTGAGTATTTTCGCTCGTAACCCATCGGTCATTTAGCTGCTGCGCAGCAACGCATCGCTTTATCCTCAAAAATGGAAGTCGGCTCGGCGCTGGGTCACGTCGGTGACGTGCCCAATAGCAGAATGGGCCAACACAACACTGAGCTAACCCTCTCACTACCAACTGATCTTCCCGATCGATACGGTGGCGGTGCGCCCGGCCACGAGAAGAAAGTCCGGCGGCACATTGTCGAGCTTGATGCGCACAGGGATGCGCTGCGCCAAGCGCACCCAGCTGAAGGTCGGATTGACGAAAGCCAACAGGTCGCTGCTGGTGCTGCGGTTCTGGTCCTCGATGCCGTAAGCGATGCTCTCGACGTGCCCTGATAGCACGCGCGCATCGCCGATCAGTTTTACAGTCGCATCTTCGCCGATACGGATGCGCCGCAGCTTGGTTTCCTCGAAATAACCCTCGACGCGGAACGTGTCGGAATCGATCAGCGCAAAGACAGCTGCTCCGGCATTGACGTAGCGCCCGGGCAGGAGATCGAAATTGGTGACTATGCCGTTGACTGGCGCCACGACCGTCGAGCGCTCGAGATTGAGCCTTGCGACGTCAAGCGCCGCGTTCGCCCCGTCGAGTTGAGCTTGATCGACGTCGACCGCTTGCTGCCTCTGCTCGACCTGCTGGGCGGTAACCGCGGCGCTGGTTAGACTCTTGCTGCGCTCGAGATCGCGCTTGGCCTGGTCGAGCGTAGCCTGTCGGCTCGCGACATCAGCTTTCGCCTGATCGAGCGCATATTGAAAGCGCCGCTGATCGATACGGAACAGCTGCTGGCCTTTGCTCACCTTTTCGTTGTCGTGAACAAAGACGTCGCTGATCAGGCCGGAAACGTCGGCGGCGACCGTGACCACGTCGGCGCGCACACGGCCGTCGCGCGTCCACGGCTCGAGCATGTAATAGCTCCAGAGCTGCCAGGCGACGGCAATTGCTACCACCACTACAACGAGCGTGAGTAGCACGCGGCCGGCAGAGGCGAAAAAGTTTTTCATTGCTCCATCACCCGAGATTTTACGTCCACGATCTTATGCCAGCGGCAGGATGCTTGCGCCCGCCGCCGTGACAACGCCAAGCAGAATGACGTAGATCGCGAGATCAACCAGCGCGCGATGCCAGACCAAACGATAGAAACCACAAGCATCCAAGAGCCGCTTAATCACGACCTGAAGCAAAAAAGCGATTGCGGCAAAGACCGCGAATGCCGGAAAGTACACGCCATAGATATCGAACTCGCCAATCACGATACGCTCCCATCATGTAGTGCTGGCGGCTTCGCTCTGCCCGGGTAGCGCTGCATCAGCCTGCTCTATTTGCCTCGGCCGATACGGCGGCGCATCAGGGTAGAGCGTCTGCCGCAGGCCGACAATCGCGGCGACGCAAGCATGCGTGGCTGCGGTGCAGGCCGTCACTTCGCTGATCGCAATGTCGATCTTTTGCAACAAATCGTCGCCAAGCTGCGCCACACGGCCGCGCGCCAAGGCACGGAAATGCGCGGCCAGGCTCGCGAACATCGCCGCCAAAGCGTCTTGCGCTGGCTTCGACATGGCGGGAGCGATCGATTGCGTCTCGATCATATTGACGCCGAGCCGCAGATCTTCGAGCGCATCGGCGAATTCATGCTGCGGCCGCGGCTCGAAGCGCGGCTGCCGGTACAGCAGGAGCGCGACGCGATCCAACATGCGGCTGGTCCATTGGTCGCGGGTCGGATGCGAGCGCCCAGCGGCAAGGTCGGCAAGGTCGCGATAAGTTGCCCGAATCAGGCGCCGCGCACTGGCCTGCGTGCCGATAACGCGCGTTAGCCGAGTCACGACCAGCGCCGCGACGCCGCCGAGCACAAAAGCGCTGTTGGAATTGACGATGGCCGCAAGATCGGCGGTATAGCTCGTCTGCAGGCTCATTTCGACACAGAAACCCAAGGCGAGCGCCAGACCGATCGCTGCATAGGCTGGGATCGCCATCAATATGCCGGCCGGAATCAGCACAAAAGCGAGCACGGCGCAAAGCAAGACGAACCCGCCGATCGCCGGCAACACAAAGAATTGGTAGACCAATACAATCGGAATGCACAACGCCAAGAGGAGCGTAATGTTGCGAATGGTCGGCGTCGGATCGTCCAGAGAGGCAAATAAAGTGCAGGCCACGGCGGCAAAGGCAATGGCGTCGGCGCCTTCCGGCCATGCGGTCGCGATCCAAAAGAACGCACATATGCCCATAGCGATGGCGGCCGCCAGTGCTGATAACAGCGCGATGCCCGGATCCGTATGCATCGGTTTGGGCCCGATTTGCGCGGCGGCTGCGCGAATGTCGACGCTCGGCGTCTGCTTCGGATCGGCTAGATAAGCAGCAAAGCTGAGATAAGCTTGCCAGGAGTCAATCAGCTCGATCAATCGCACGGTGAGATTGACCGTCACGAGATCCGCCCAGCTCGATTGCGGGCCTACAGTAGGCGTCGTCGCGACGCAGGCTTCCGTAAGTTCTGCCGCGCGCAGTCGGTCGCCCAGCGCTTTCGGCTTCAGCCAATCGCAGATGCCGGTCAGCGCCCGCGTCAGTTTTGCGTCCAGCGGCCCAATACGCCGAAGCAGCGTCAGACGATCCTCGATGGCACTCAGTAGCGGCAACAGGGCCACGATCTTGCGGTCGAAGGCGCGAATGGTGCTGATATCCGGTCGATGCGGCGAGGTGTCGAAGCGTAAGCTCGTGCCGAGCAAATAAAGCTCGCTGATATCGGCGGCTATCCGGCGCCGCTCCATCTCGGCTTCCGGAGTCGCTTGCTGGGTCAAGCCATCGGCAAGCCAACGGCGCGTATCCGCAATGGCACTTCTCAACTTTTGCTCAAAGGCGGAAAACGCGCTTTTGGGAAAGATGAGACTGTGAACGATGGCGGCGCAGACGACGCCGAGCGTGATCTCCTCGACGCGCGACACCGCGGTGTCGAACACCGTGCCAGGCGCAAGCACGCTTGGAAAGCCGATCAAGGCCGCGGTATAGCCCGACAGCACGAACATATACGACCGCGGCGTGCGGTCGAGCAGCGAAACGAAAACGCAGAGCGCCACCCAAAGTATGACCTTGGCCCGCATCGCGCCGGACAGCGGCTGGCTGGTCAGATAGACCGTGGTCATGGCCCAGCCCGGACTCTTCAAGTCTAGGCTGAAGGCGACGAACATCGTGAGGATGGTCGCGATATAGCAGTTGACGGAGAATATGATCGGCCGAATGCCAATGTCCCTGATCATATCATTCCACTCCGTCGCGCCGACAGTCAATGAGCTGAACGCCAGCGGGACCGTGCCGCGCGCCGCGTCAGAAGCCGGAAACCATCGGAACGGTCCATCGTCGAGCGACTCCTGCATCACATATCATGGATTTAAAAGGATGTTCCCTGACGCTCATCTATGAGACCCTCGACCGGATGAGATTTCAAGCCGGAACTAAAGTGCACCAAGCCGCGGCGGCGCTGCCGCTCACCAGACCCGGCCGCGTCGCGATCCCGACCGTCAACGCGCCGGACCTGCAGAAGGAAGCCGCGAAGAGGAAGGCGTAAGGCGGAGGCGTGTATCTCCATCACGCCGCCTCATTCGATCGCCTCGTCGGCGCGGGCCAGTAGCGTGGGCGGAATTTCGAGGCCGAGCGCCTTTGCGGTCTTGAGATTGATGACCAGTTCGAAGCGGGTCGGCTGCATCACCGGCATATCCCGGGGATGGCTGCCCTTCAGGATCTGGCCGACATAAATTCCGGCCTGACGATACATCCAGGAGATGCTCGGACCATAACTGAGAAGGCCTCCCGCTTCGGCAAATTGCTGAACGAAATACACCGCAGGGATCGACCGGCGTGCCGCAAAGCCGACGATCTGCTGCCGGCGGTCGAGCAGGATCGGGTCGGTGGCGACAATCAGCGCGTCGGCGTCCTGGCGCTCCAGTTCCTCACAGGCAGCGTCGATTTCTTTTTCGTTGCGCGCATTCACGGCAACCGTTTCGAGGTGGAAGCTGCGGGCACCGGATTCAGCGTCCTGCCGCTCGGAATCCGCGTTGGGATTGCTTGGATTCATCAACAGCCCAATGCGTTTGGCACGCGGCGCGAGCTCATGCAGCAACTCAACCCGCTTGGCGCCAAGTACAGAAGACAACAGACTTATACCGGTGACGTGTCCACCCGGCCGGTTCATGCTTTCGACGAGGCCGAAGCGAACCGGATCGGCACCAATTGTAAACACCACGGGGATGGTTTGGCTCGCCGCCTGCGCCGCGCGCGCCGACGCGACATCGCCGGTGGCGGCGATCGCAAGTACATTGTTGGCAACGAGATCGGCGGCGAGGCGTGGAAGATCATCGTAGCTTCCTTTGGCCCAGCGATATTCAATCCGCACGTTTTCGCCGTCGACGAACCCGGCCTGCCGCAACCCTTCGCGAAACGAAGCAGCATTAAAGGCGTAAGTGTCGGGTGAAGCACCGTTAAGAAAGCCGATCACTGGAAGCTTTGTGGCAGGCTGCGCGTGCGCCGCCAGCGGCCACACCGCAGCTCCGCCCAGGGCAGCGATGAAATCACGTCGTTTCATTCAAGTCCCGGCCGCATCGGTAAAGGTGGCGCGGTCAGACCCGGGCGGCGCTCGCCGTGCAGAATTCTCGACATACTCCTCCCCTGCCCTGCCCTATTTCGTGATTTCGCGGCAGCCTATCACGGCATTAAATTTTGTCGTGCTATTTGGATCGGCTGACCTCCCCGTATTGAATCAGCCTTTCCACGGTTGCGACAAAAGGTTATTTACCGGCCTCGGCTAGTGCCGACGACCATCCGCGCACGTCCAACCGGAGCAACTGCCATGTCGATGCAAAGTGTGGCCTCTCCTGCGATCACCCTCAATCCGCCGAAGCGCAATTTGCTGGCACACATTCCCGGCGACGAGGGCTGGCCGGTGATCGGCCGGACGCTCGCGATCCTTGCGGACCCCAAAGGCGAAGTCGAGCGGATGGCCGCGAAATACGGCCTCGTCTATCGCAACCGCATACTCGGGGAAACAAGTATTACCATGCTCGGACCCGAGGCCAACGAACTCGTGCTGTTCGACCAAAGCAAGCTGTTCTCCTCGACCTATGGCTGGGAAACCATCCTGGGCCGATTGTTTCCGCGCGGGTTGATGCTGCTTGATTTCGATGAACATCGCCTGCACCGGCGCGCGCTGTCGGTAGCGTTCAAATCCGGCCCGATGAAATCCTATCTTTCGGAACTCGATGACGGCATCCTGGAACGCGTGACGCGATGGCGGCAAACGCCCGGTCCGATGCTGTTCTACCCCGCGATGAAGCAGCTCACGCTCGATCTCGCCGCAACGTCTTTTCTCGGCGCCGGCATCGGTCCCGAAGTCGACGAGATCACGCGCGCATTCGTCGACATGGTCGCGGCATCGGTGACGCCGATCCGCCGACCCTGGCCGGGCACGCAGATGGCGCGCGGCGTCAAGGGGCGCAAACGCGTCGTGGCTTACTTCTCCGAACAGATTCCGATCCGCCGCGCCAGGGGCGGCGAAGACCTGTTCTCGCAGCTGTGCCGCGCCACCCATGAAGACGGCGCGCTGCTGTCGACCCAGGATATCGTCGATCACATGAGTTTCCTGATGATGGCGGCGCACGACACGCTGACGTCATCGCTGACATCGTTCGTGGGCGCGCTCGCCGCCCATCCGGAGTGGCAAGTCAGGTTGCGCGACGAGGTATCGTCGCTCGGCTTCGCCGCCGGCGAGCCTACGACCTTCGACAATCTCGAAGCCATGCCGCTCACCGAAATGGCGTTCAAGGAAGCGCTGCGGATGAAGCCGCCGGTGCCCTCGATGCCGCGGCGCGCGACGCGCGACTTCAGTTTTAGAGGTTACGCGATTCCAACGGGCACCCTGGTCGGCGTCAACCCGCTGTTCACCCACCACATGCCGGAAATCTGGCCCGAGCCTGAAAAATTCGATCCCTTGCGCTTTACCGACGAGGCGCAGCGCGGCCGCCATCGCTTCGCCTGGGTCCCGTTCGGCGGCGGCGCGCATATGTGCCTCGGGCTGCACTTCGCCTACATGCAGGCGAAATGCTTCGCGCGGCATTTCCTGCAAAATCTTTCGGTCTCGCTGGAGCCGGGCTACACGCCGGACTGGCAGATGTGGCCGATCCCGAAGCCGCGGGACGGATTGCGGATCGTGTCCGTTGACGAAGCTGGATTCGTCGCTGGCGAGAAACACCGCGGCGTGAGCGATATCTTCCGGCAGCCCGGCGCGCGGGATCGGCTGCGCCGATTTGTAGACCCCGTGCATCAGCTCCGGCGTCTTCTCCGCCACCTCGACCGAAAGGCCCAGCGCCTTGCCGAAAATGCCGGTGGCAATCACGCCCGGCGAAATCGAGTTGACGCGGATGCCGACTTCGCCGAGCTCCATTGCCACGCATTTGGTGAGGTGAATGACGGCGGCCTTGGCCGCGCCATAGACCACGGAGGTGGAATAGCCCGCCAGCCGTCCGGCAATGCTGCCATTGTTGATGATGCTGCCCGAACCCTGGCGGCGCATATGGGGCGCTGCGTGCTTCATGCCGAGCATCACGCTGCGCACCAGGGTTGCCATCGCAGCGTCGAAGCGCGCTACCTCGAGGCCTTCGATGCCGCCGGTCTGCGCCGGGCCGCCGGCATTGTTGAACAGGCAATCGATGCGGCCGAATTTCTCGACCGCCTCGCCAATCAGCGCGCGCATCTGCTCCTCGACGGTGACATCGGTCTGGCGGAACACACAGACGGCGCCGAGCTTTTTCGCCAGCGCCTCGCCCTCCGGCGCGCGGCGCCCAGCGACGACGATCCTGGCGCCTTCGGCCACGAAAATCTCCGCGGTGCGTAGCCCGATCCCGCTCGTCGCGCCGGTGATAACCGCGACCTTGCCGTCCAGCCGTCCCATGTCGTTCTCCCCGTTTCGCGATCCTGGCATCGAGTATATTTCCGGACTGACGGGACAACGCAAGCTATGCTTGCCTGGGCGAGGCCGCAGACCGCGTCTTTTTCCTCCGGCTTGCGTTATTCCGGATTGGCCAGTCAACTTGTGTTGTAACCCATGGTGAAATTGATCGACGAGTTCCGGCGCGGCTGGCAGGGAACATCCGAACCGTCGCCGCTTTTCAGCCTCGTATTTGCAGCCTCCTGCCTTACCCTGGCGACCGCGGCGCGGTGGGGTCTATCGCTGATCCGGCCGGACGTGTTCTTCATCCCGTATTTTCCCGCCGTGTTCTTTGTCACTGCGTTCAGTGGCTACCGGCTCGGGATCGCGGCCGCGATTTTTGGCGGCGCGCTTGGCGTGACCGTCAATTTTGGCGAGGCCCCAACGGATTTTGCAAAACTGGCGCTTCTGGTGATCTACCTGATCGTGTGCGGCCTGACGATTTGGGGCGTCGAGCACTATCGATCGGTCGCCGCGCAGCAACGGCAAATCTCAAAACGCCTGATGCAGGAAGAGCGGTATCGCAAGCTCGTCGTCGAGGAATTCCAGCACCGGCTGAAGAACAAGTTGTCGACGATTCACGCCGTCATCCATCTGGTGCTGCAGGATCAACCGCAAATCTGGGCCGGCATCGATCAGCGATTGCGGGCGCTGTCGGCGACCGACGATCTGATCGCACGGGTCGACGGCACCGGTTGCGATATCAAGGATCTGCTGATTTCCGAACTCGGACCTTACGGCCATGTTCGATTTACCCTGATCGGAAATCCGCTGTTTCTCCCGGCCAAACTGGCGGTGAGCCTGGCATTGATATTTCACGAACTCGCCACCAATGCGGGCAAATACGGCGCGTTTTCCTCGCCGCGCGGGCTGTTGCATGTGTCGTGGTCGGTGTCGGACGATCGCCTCAATATCACCTGGGACGAGACCGGGGGCCCTCCGGTCGAAACCATCGGGGCGGCCGGCTTTGGCACCAGGCTCCTGAAGTCGGCGCTGACGGCGTTCGATGGCAAGACCGAGATCACCTTTTTGAGGACAGGGCTTCATTGCACGATGCAATGCCGCGTACCGCCGGAGTGAAGTGCTTCGAGCGCCCCGGATAGACCCCACGCGCCGTTGCCTACGCGACAATGCTGCCTTGACCCGGGGCGAGCGCTCACTCTATCAGTGACGTACAGATCAGAAACTTGAGGGAGAATAGCTGTGCGAACGTCTTTAATCGTTCAGGGAATTGCCGTCATCTTGCTGGGGACGGCCGCTCAGGCCGACGATCTGAAGATCGCCCTGATCCACGGCAAGACCGGACCGCTCGAAGCCTATGCGAAACAGACCGAGACCGGCCTGCGCATGGGACTGGAATATGCCACCAAGGGCACCATGACGCTGGACGGGCGCAAGATCGTGGTCATCACCAAGGACGATCAGAGCAAGCCGGATTTATCCAAGGCGGCGCTCGCCGAAGCCTACCAGGACGACAAGGCCGATATCGCCATCGGGACGTCATCGTCGGCCGCAGCCCTGGCGGACCTTCCGGTGGCCGAGGAAAACAAGAAGATCCTGATCGTCGAGCCGGCGGTCGCGGACCAGATTACCGGCGAGAAGTGGAACAGGTACATCTTCCGCACCGGCCGTAATTCCTCGCAGGACGCGATCTCCAACGCGGTGGCGATCGGCAAGAAAGGCGTCACCGTCGCCACGCTGGCCCAGGACTATGCCTTTGGCCGCGACGGCGTCGCCGCCTTCAAGGAGGCGCTGGCAAAGACCGGCGCGACGCTTGCGGCGGAGGAATATGTGCCGACCACCACCACGGACTTCACCGCGGCCGGCCAGCGCCTGTTCGACGCGCTCAAGGACAAGCCGGGACGCAAGATCATCTGGGTGATCTGGGCCGGTGCCGGCAACCCGCTAGGCAAGCTGCAGGACATGGACCCGAAGCGTTATGGCATCGAACTCTCGACCGGCGGCAACATCCTGCCGGCGCTCGCCGCCTATAAGAGCCTGCCGGGCATGGAAGGCGCGACCTATTACTACTACGACATTCCGAAGAACCCGGTGAACGACTGGCTCGTCGCCGAACACCAGAAGCGCTTCAACGCGCCGCCGGATTTCTTCACTGCCGGCGGGTTTTCCGCCGCGATGGCGTTGGTCGCCGCCGTCACCAAGGCAAAATCCACCGACACCGAAAAGCTGATCGCTGCGATGGAAGGCATGGAGTTCGATACGCCGAAGGGCAAGATGATCTTCCGCAAGGAGGACCATCAGGCGCTGCAAAGCATGTATCACTTCAAGGTCAAGGTCGATCCGAACCTCGCCTGGGCGGTGAACGAACCGGTGCGGGAGCTCAAGATCGAAGACATGGATATCCCGATCCGCAACAAGCGGTAGCTGTCTTCTCCCTCGCCCCGCTCTTCGCGGGGTCGAGACGAGCGAAGCTCGCTCTTTAGAGGGTGGTGTGAGGGGCTCGCGCGGCAGACGACACTGTCTCCTTGGAGGCTCCCCCTCACCCGATCGCTGCGCGAGTAGCCGAAGCCTCGCTTCGGCGTTCTGTTTTAAGAACGGCCGCCGAAGGCGGCCTATGCTCTCCCCGCAAGCGGGGAGAGGTGAAGACTACCGAGCGTGTCGCGCCTCACCATGGGTTGCCTATGAGCCTCGCCCTCGAAACCCGCGATCTGACCATTCGCTTCGGCGGCCACGTCGCGGTCAACCGCGTCAGCTGCAGCTTTCGTCCCGGGGAATTGACCGCCATTGTCGGCCCCAACGGGGCGGGCAAGACCACCTATTTCAATCTGATCTCCGGGCAGCTGCGCCCCTCCGAGGGCTCTATCCTGTTCGATGGCGCCGATATCACCAAGCTTTCGGCGCCGCTGCGCACCCGCGCCGGCCTCGGCCGCGCCTTCCAGCTCACCAATCTGTTCCCCAACTTAAGCGTCGAAGAGAATGTTCGGCTTGCCGTGCAATCTCAAAGCGGCGTGCACTACGACATGCTGCGCCCGTGGATGACGCGGCGCGACCTGATTGCGCGCGCCGACGCCATCCTCGACCAGGTCGCGCTGGGCAACCGGCGGAACGTGCCGGCGACCGCGCTGTCGCATGGCGATCAACGCAAGCTCGAGGTCGCGCTGATGATGGCGCTGGAGCCAAAGGTCTTCATGTTCGATGAGCCGACCGCCGGCATGAGCATCGACGAGGTCCCGGTGGTGCTCAATCTGATCGCGCAGCTCAAGCAGGACCTGAGCAAGATCATCCTTTTGGTCGAGCACAAGATGGACGTGGTGCGTACGCTGGCCGACCGCATCATCGTGCTGCATAACGGCCAGCTCGTCGCCGACGGCAAGCCGGCCGAGGTGATTGCCTCGCCGATCGTGCAGGAGGCCTATCTCGGCATCGCGCCCGGACGGAGCGCGGCATGACCGAACTGCTCTCGCTCGCCGGCGTCCATACCCATGTCGGGCGCTATCACATTCTGCAGGGCGTCGATTTCAGCGTGGCCGAGGGCCAGACCACCATGCTGCTGGGCCGCAACGGCGCCGGCAAGACCTCGACGCTGCGAACCATCATGGGGCTGTGGCAGGCCTCGGCGGGGCGGATCTCGCTCGCCGGCCAACGCATCGAGGCGAGCGCGACGCCCGATATCGCGCGGCTCGGCGTCGGCTATGTGCCCGAGAGCATGGCGGTGTTCTCGGATTTGACGGTGAAGGAAAATCTCGTTCTCGCGGCCCGTGACGGGCCGCTCGACGATGCCAGGCTCGCGTGGATTTTCGGATTCTTCCCCGCGCTGAAGCGTTTCTGGTTGTCGCGCGCCGGCGCGCTGTCCGGCGGACAAAAACAAATGCTTTCGATCGCGCGAGCCATCGTCGAGCCCCGCAAATTGCTCCTGATCGACGAGCCGACCAAGGGCCTGGCGCCGGCGATCGTGGTGGCGCTGATCGAATGCTTTGCCGAGGTCAAGCGCCGCGGCGCCACCATTTTGCTGGTCGAACAGAATTTTTTTGCCGCCCGCGAGCTCGGCGACAGCGTTCTGGTGATGGATAACGGCAAGATCGTCCATCGCGGCGAGATGGCCGCGCTGGCCTCCGACACGGCACTGCAGGAGCGGTTGCTGGGCTTAAGCCTGGAGACCATCAATGACTGACCTTGCCGCCTCAGGCGCATTACCGAAGCCGAAGCGGGATGTGCTGCCGGTGCTGCTGCCGCTGATCCTCGCGCTCGCCGTGGCGCCGCTGATCGGATCGGCAAGTTCCTGGGTGACGCTGACGGTGGCGAGCCTCGCCATGGGCATGATGATCTTCATCATGGCGTCCGGGCTGACGCTGGTATTTGGCCTGATGGACGTGCTCAATTTCGGCCACGGCGCCTTCATCGCCGTCGGCGCCTATATCGCGACGCTAGTGCTGTTGCCGCTCGCGCCTTACGTGCAGGCCGACTCGCTCCTGACAAACCTGGCGGTGCTGGCGCCGGCCGCGGTGTTGGCGATGGCGGTCTCCGGCGCGCTCGGGCTTGTCGTCGAGCGGCTGCTGATCCTGCCGGTCTACGGCCAGCACCTCAAGCAGATCCTGATGACGACTGGCGGATTGATCGTCGCCGAACAGGCGCTGTATGCGCTGTGGGGACCGCAGATCATTCCGCTGCCGCTGCCGACATCGTTGCGCGGCTCCTTCATCATCGGCGACGTCGCGATCGCGAAATACCGGCTGCTGGCGATGCTGGTCGGCCTCGTTGTGTTCGCTGGCATTCAACTGGTGCTGAACCGCACCAAGATCGGGCTGTTGATCCGCGCCGGCGTGGAAAACCGCGAGATGGTGGAAGCGCTCGGCTATCGCATCCGCCGGCTGTTCCTCGGCGTCTTCATGGTCGGCTCCGGTCTCGCCGGCCTCGGCGGGGTGATGTGGGCGCTGTACCGCGAGCAGGTGCACGCCTCGATAGGCAACGATCTCACGGTACTGGTGTTCATCGTCGTGATCATCGGCGGCCTCGGTTCGATCGGCGGCTGCTTTATCGGCGCGCTGCTGGTCGCGATGGTCGCCAATTACGGCGGCTTCCTGGTGCCGAAACTGGCGCTGGTCTCCAACATCTTGTTGATGGTCGCGATCCTGATGTGGCGGCCGCGCGGGTTATATGCGGTGACCAGCCGATGATGATCCTCTCGGGCGATCCGCCGCGCAGCCGCGTGCTCTCTATCCTGCTCGTCGTCATCATTGCGGCGCTTGTTGTTACGCCGCTCGTCTTTCCCGGCGCCAAGGCGATGAACGTCGCGACAAAAATCTGCATCTTCGCCGCGCTGGTGGCGTCCTATGACCTATTGCTCGGCTACACCGGCTCGGTGTCGTTCGCGCATACGATGTTTTACGGCATCGGCAGTTACTCGATCGCGATCGCGCTTTATTCGATGGGGCCGACCTGGGCGGCGGTCGCGACCGGCATCGTCATCGGCCTGCCGCTGGCGCTATTACTGGCGCTCGCCATCGGGCTGTTCTCGCTGCGGGTCGAGGCGATATTCTTCGCCATGATCACGCTGGCGGTGGCGTCCGCCTTTCTGGTGCTGGCCTCGCAACTTTCATGGCTGACCGGCGGCGAGGACGGCCGCAGCTTTCAGCTGCCGGAATTGTTGCGGCCGGGCACGGTCTTGATTTCGAAAGGCGTCTTCGGCTTCGAACTCAACGGCCGCGTGCTGACCTACTATGTTATTTTCGCCGGCTCCGCGGCGATGATCCTGGCGCTGTTGCGGGTGGTGAACTCGCCGTTCGGCCGCGTGCTGCAGGCGATCCGCGAAAACCGCTTCCGCGCCGAAGCGCTCGGCTTCCGCACCGTGTTTCATCTGACCTATGCCAACTGCATCGCCGCGCTGGTCGCCGCCAGCGCCGGCATGCTGAACGCGCTGTGGCTGCGCTATGCCGGACCGGACACCTCGCTGAGTTTTGCCATCATGCTGGACATTCTGCTGATGGTGGTGATCGGCGGCATGGGCACGATCTACGGCGCAATCATTGGTGCAGCGATTTTCATCCTGGCGCAAAACTATCTGCAGGCGCTGATGGGGGCTGCCTCCAATGCCGCGGCCGATGCCGGACTGCCATTGCTGCCGGGACTGTTGCATCCGGACCGCTGGCTGCTCTGGCTATGCCGCGGCCGATGCCGGACTGCCATTGCTGCCGGGACTGTTGCATCCGGACCGCTGGCTGCTCTGGCTCGGGCTGCTGTTTATCGCCAGCGTCTATTTCTTTCCGACCGGCGTCGTGGGACGGTTGCGAAGCGCCGGCCGCAAGCCGATTTGAGATCCTCGCCGGCAGCGCGATGACCTGGATGAAAATGCTTCGCGAAAGCCCATTTGAGCGGTTAGGGTGTTGACTTCACTCTGGGGGCGGCCATGCGACGGCGTGAATTTTTGACGCTTTTGGGCGGCGCGGCGGGGTGGCCGCTCACGGCATCGGCGCAACAGCTGCGAAAGAGTGTGCGGATCGGATATCTCGCAGCGAGTAACCGGGTTCCGTGGATCGATGGACTAGTGGATGGTCTTCGCGATCTGGGATACGTTGAAGGAAAGAATCTGATCATCGAATGGCGGCTGGCGGCGGGGCAACTGCAACTTGTTCCAGCGATGGCGGCTGAATTGGTCAGCCTCAACGTTGACGTCATTGTTGCAGCTTCGAGTTTCGTGGTTAGCGAGGCAAAGAAGGCCACCACAACGATTCCCATTGTCGGAGTAGCAACCCACGATGGCGTTGGAATTGGGCTCTACTCTACCCTCGCCAATCCCGGTGCAAACGTCACTGGCGTAGAAAGTCTCGCACCAGAACTTGATGTCAAGCGCGTGGGTTTGCTGAAGCAAATTGCTCCTACCGTTTCGCGCCTGAACATTTTGTATAATCCGCTCTCTCCCGGGGCGCGCATTCACATTGAAACGTTAACTGCGACGACTCAAAGGCTTGCGATTGAAGCGCGACCTATCGAATTGCGGTCTTCGGCGGAGTTCGATACTGCTGCGAACGCCATGCTACAATATCGACCGCATGCCCTTTTGAGCGTTGCTGATCCGCTGATCCTTTTCGAGCGGCAAAGGATCGTCGATTTTGGGATTGAGCACGGTATTCCAAATGCTCATGAGATCAGGGAGTTCGTCCAGCTTGGCGCTCTATTTTCCTATGGAGCACCATTCTACGGGATTTGGCACCGCGCGGCCTATTATGTCGATAGGATTCTCAGAGGGACCAAACCGGTCGATTTGCCAGTAGAACTTCCCACCGTCTTTGATTTTGCAGTCAACCTCAAAGCGGCGAAGGCGCTCGGGTTAGCCATTCCAGAAACTCTTCTTGGAACAGCGGACTTCGTGATCGAATGAGGCCGTACGAAGGTTTAGCGCATCACTCCAGCTTGAAAGGGGTCACATGCCACCTGTCTCGATATTGCTGAACATACTCTGGATCCTCCTCGGCGGCGCGTGGATGGCCGCGGGATGGATCATCGCGGCCGTCATCATGGCCATCACCATCATCGGCATTCCCTGGGCAAGGGCGGCGTTCAATATCGCCGTCTATACCTTGCTGCCGTTCGGCCAGAGGGCCGTCAGCCGCGACATGATCACGGGCCAATCGGACATCGGCACCGGGCCGCTCGGCGTGATCGGCAACCTGATCTGGCTGGTGCTGGCGGGGTGGTGGCTCGCGCTCGGCCATGTCATCACCGCAATCCTGCTTGCGGTGACCATCGTCGGCATTCCCTTCGCCTGGGCCCACCTCAAACTCGCCGGCATCGCGCTGTGGCCGATCGGCAAGCTGATCGTTCCCGCCTAGATCATGATGGCGTTCAGCTGATGCTTTCCTTGCAGGAATGACGGCAATGGATTGCTTCGTAAGCGATCGGCGCGGATTCGTTTGATTCAAGCGATTTAGTAAGGCTGTGATTGGGTCCGCCGCTCAGGTGACCAGGGTTTTCTCGCCAATCCAGAGCGGTGGTCGGGCCGACGGTCGCAAATAGTCATGCACGACCTTGCCGAGCCCGAGAGTAAGGTCCGCAACCATGTGGATTGCGGAGATGACTTCGAGAACCGGCAGTTCCGCGACCGGTGCCAAGGCGTGAGGCGTCAATGACAACGCAGCGGGGCCGGTCCACGCGCCCTTCAGGAGGACGTGCTCGAGATGATACTCGACCAGTTCACAGATGCGCGGGCTGCCGTCAACGTGCGGAATGATTTTAAGCAGGAAATTGGGCGTTTCGAGTGAGGCCTTGACCTGGGCGAGGTCGGCTTCACGATGCTTGTACCCCATGGTCCCCGTTGCGACCCGAAGCGGCCCATAGTCGAGCGTGCCGACAAGCGTGTCGATCTCGGTTCGCAGCGTCGGTTGCGCCAGCTTTTTCGGAAAGCCCCAAAGTTCGCGACCGCCCGCGATCGGTCCCTCGTCGTTGAGGAACATGCAATGCGTGTAGCCGCCCCTCCGGCCGCGGAAAGAGAC
>WNFQ01011636.1_pt1 | contig 16054 bp, 15 predicted proteins | sample 5400171 | NCBI WGS metagenome assembly WNFQ01 (sample SAMN13153356, study PRJNA577476) | soil metagenome | isolation source: 20 cm soil under Madrone tree | place: USA:California | collected 2016-06-14 | reverse complement strand
TATGTCCGATACTCTCGTGCATTCCGGCGATTACGAGGACGCCAGCCACGATGGCAATCGGCACGTTGATCAGGAAAGCCCAGCGCCATGAAACGTGCGTCACGATCAGCGTCCCAAGGAGTGGTCCGGCGACACTCGCGATCGCCCACGCGCTGCTGGCCGCGCCCAGCGCCCTGCCGCGTTTGTTAGGCGGATATACAACTCCGAGCAAAACAAACGGAAGAGTCGCAACCGCTCCCGCTCCGATGCCCTGGATGGCGCGAGCGCCGATGAACTCCATCATCGTGCGCGCGATGGCGCAGAGTCCGCTCCCGACCGTGAACGCGACAATGCCGACGAGATACGTGCGCCGGCGTCCCCATCGATCCGACCCCGGTCCCCAGATCGGCATCGATACCGCCGCGGCGAGCATGTAAGCCGCAAATGTCCACGCGTACAGGTGCGCACCGCCAAGCTCAGGCAACGCCACCGGCATCACCGTGCTGACGATCGTGTTGTCGAGACCAGCAAGAATGATCGTGAACAACACACCAAGCAAGACCAGCACGCCGCTCTGTCTGGAGGAATCCACCTTTGAGGTTCCGATCTGAGATTGGTTTTCCGCGCGCTTCAGCGATTGGCTATCATCGTTTTTATGGAATCCGTCAAATCCGCGGAAACGGTCAGGCGCGAGCTAACGGATATTAGATTCCCGCATGAATCACGCTGCGGAACGAGAAGCAATCGGGGTCAGATCTAAACATTTAACATTTGCGCTGTCGCGGACGTGATCCGTGAATCGTTACATCGGGAGTGGGCGAGAACATTGAGTCACTGAGGAGCGATCGCCGGCCGTCGCGCAGGCAAAATATATTTTTGAATTTTGCCGGTCGCAGTTTTGGGTAGCTCGGAAGTGGGAGGTCGGACGTCAAAACGGCGACCGGCTCGGACGGTGCGTGTTCGGCAAGCCAGGCCGTGACGCAGTTTTCTCAACCACCACATGCTGTTATGGTGCCCGACAGTGATTCCGAGCGCCAGTCAGGTGGCAGCGGCTCGCCAGTTGTTGAGCCGATACCTTCAACCGACGCGACTCGTGAAGGCCGAGTCGCTCGAGAGTCGTTCACAGGCGCGAGTTTATTTAAAGATTGAAACCGATCTGCCGACCGGCTCGTTCAAGCTGAGAGGTGCGCTCAATGCTCTGCTCTCGACCACGGCGCAGCGCGCACCGCCCGGAGTTGTCGCGGCTAGTACCGGTAACCACGGTGCCGCGGTTGCCTACGCCGCGCGTATGGTGAAGGTCGGCGCCACGATTTTTCTTCCGGAAAATCCGAACCCGGTAAAGCGTGCGCGAATCGTCGCCCTCGGGGCAAAAGTGGTGGAGCGGGGCGCGATGGGTCAAACTGCTGCCAGCGAAGGAGCCGCAGAATTCGCGCGCGAGCACGGCCATTATTTTCTCGATGATGCCACCGATCCGCTCGTTCCCGCAGCCACGGCCACCATCGCCGGTGAAATCCTGGACGAGGTAGCTGCACCCGACGTCATCTTTGCTCCAATGGGTGATACCGCATTGATTCGCGGTGTTGCCGCGGAAGCGAAGCGGCGTCATCCCGGCGTTCGCATCATTGGTGTCCAGGCGGAACAGGCCCCCGCATACGTGCGATCGTGGCAACAAGGACGCGTCGTCGTCGAAGAGGCATGCAACACGATTGCTGATGGTCTGGCGTCACTCCATCCGATCGAAGCAAATGTGATCGCGATTCGTGAATTGGTGGATGAAGTGCGTTTAGTTACAGAACGGGAGCTGCTAGATGCCATCCGCATTCTTCTCCTCGACGAGCACGTAGTTGCAGAAGGCGCCGGCGCGGCGGCAACAGCTGCGTTTATGCCGATGCCAAGGTTGTTCTATTGGTCACGGGTGCCAATCTGTCTCCGGAAGTTCTTCGTCGCGCGGTCACGTAGCAGCGTGAGTTGCCACGCGCATTCATTGTGCCTGTGCAGTTGATCTTGACACATCCACTGACTCACTGCGGCGCGATCGCAGGGCGTTGCGCTCTCGAAATATATTTCTGAATTCTGCCGGTCGCAGTTTTCGGTAGCTCTTTGATCCGCCTACGCACGAGGCTACGGCGTGACAAGCGAGTGACGAGTGACGAAGGGTTACAAGAAATTAAAGTTCGTCATGCACTTTCTCAGGCACGAGATTGATCAGTTTTTATGCCGGACCGCACTTACGAATTTGTCCAGCTTGACGTCTTCACCAAGACACCGCTGGCGGGTAATCCGCTCGCCATTTTCACCGACGCGCGCGGGCTGGACGATGACGAAATGCCGGCGCTCGCGCGTGAGATGAATCTTTCAGAGACAACTTTTATCCTGCCGCGCGATGCCGGCACCGAAGCTCAGGAAGGAAAGAAAGTCCGCATCTTTACGGTCGCGGAAGAGTTGCCGTTTGCCGGGCATCCGACGCTCGGCACGGCGCTGCATTTGTATGCATCGCGGGCTGCGCCCGTTTCTGAGAAAGCGGGTGAAATAACCCTCGATCTCAAAGCGGGGAAGATTCCGGTGCGTTTTACGGCCAATTCGGAGAATGCCGGCCGCGACCGAGTAGACGGTCAGGTGTTCGGAGAAATGCGCCAACGCGATCCTGAGTTCGGAGTTACCTTTTCGCGCGAAGAAGTCGCTCGCGTGATTGGCGTCGCGGCGGACGAAATTCCGTCGGAGTGGCCGGTTCAGATTGTGTCGACAGGGTTGCCGTTCGCGATTGTCGGCATTCGCAATCAAGAGACCCTCGCGAATCTAAATTTCTCTCATGCGCAGGCAGCAGAATTTCTCAAAAACACCGAAGCCAAGTTTTTTTACTTTCTCTGTCCGCAACGGCGAGAAAAAAACCGCCTGGAAGCCAGGGCGCGCATGTTCTTTTATGGCGGTGAAGATCCAGCGACGGGATCAGCGGCCGGTTGCGCCGCGAGTTGGATGGTCCAACACGGGATCGCAAACAGTGACGAACAAGTGCTGATTCGACAGGGCATCGAGATTCGTCGTCCGAGCGAAATGTATATGCGCGCAACACGAGACGGCCAACGTGTCACGAACGTTCGCGTGGGTGGATACGCGGTGGAAGTGCTGCGCGGAAGGGTGAGTCTTTAAGAAATGACGAGCGACGCCTGACTAGTGACGAGCTGAATCCCACCGCCTTTCGGCAATCCACATCTGTGCGCTGGCCGCGGGATCGATAAACGACTTGCCGAGAGGAGGTTGATCCGTAAGATACAACCCTGCGTCCGTTAAGTAGCGACTGTCGGCGTGGTGGAGCCGCCGCTTCGGCTTCGAACTCAAAATCATTCAACTGCACCCAAAATGAAAACATCCATCATCTTCTTAACGGCTGCTTTCGCAGTTACTTTTGATCTCGGTTTTGTCCGTGCCGATGAAACCTGTTCTTCACCGTACCTCGCCCGCATCGAGGGCCAGGAAGAGTTTGTTTATGTTTGGACGCTCGGTGTCGAAGGTTTAGGCGACGGCGCGGATAAACTTGTCACTGTTGACGTAAAACCGGGCTCGCCAAACTACGGCAAGGTTGTCAGCCAAACTTCGGTCGAAGGTCGCAACGAAGCGCATCACGGCGGATTCACCGACGACCGGCACCAACTTTGGTTGGCCGGACTTGATACGAGTCGCGTCTTCATCTTCGACGTTTACAGCGATCCCGCGAAACCAAAATTAGTTAAGACGATCGACAATTTCGCTGAAACCACCGGTGGCGCGATTGGTCCGCACGGCGCGTACGCGTTGCCGGGGCGCATGCTCATTCCGTGTCTTTCGAATGCGAAAGACAAAGACGGCCGGACCGCGCTGGTCGAGTACAGCAACGATGCCAGCTATATCACGACCCATTGGCTGCCGACCAAGGTTGACGCGCAGGGCGCGAGTGAAGCCAGTTTCGCGGACGGCTACGGCTACGACGCGCGCGTGTTGCCGCGGAAGAACGCGCTGCTCACTTCATCGTTTACTGGCTGGAACAATTACATGAGGGACTTCGGCAAATTGACTGCCGATGCCGAGGCGATGAAACATTTCGGTTCGACCATGGTGATGTGGGATTTCCATACGCGTCAGCCGAAAAAGATTTTCCAAGTTCCAGGCGCGCCGCTCGAAATCCGTTGGGCCTGGGGTCAGAAGCACAACTATGCTTTCACCGCCACCGCGCTGACGTCGAAGCTTTGGCTCGTCTACCTGGACGAACGCGGCGAATGGCAGGCAAAGGATGTTGCGCCGATCAGCGACGTGAAGGGCGGTGTCCTGCCGGTCGATATCAGCTTGAGCGCCGATGACAAAACACTTTTTGTCTGTTGTTTCGGTGACGGCAAATGCCGCGTGTTCGACGTTTCGGATCCGCAAAAGCCAAAACAGATTTACGAAAAACAGATCGGCAAGCAGGTGAACATGGTATCGGAGAGCTGGGACGGGAAACGCCTCTATTTCACGAGCTCGCTTCTGGCGAATTGGGACAAGAAAGGCGACGACAACGAGCAGTTCCTCCGCGCTTATGCCTGGGACGGCAAAGAGCTAAAGCCGACGTTCGCTCTCGATTTTACCGCGCTGAAGCTGGGCCGGCCGCATCACATGCTCTTTGGCTCGACCAAACTCGGCGCAAACCGTACTACCATTGCGAGCAAGTAATCGGGCAGAAATCCGAATGTAAACCGCGGATTACGCGGATGGCGCTGATACCGAACAAGAGCTGACATGGATGAGATGAGGAGCAAAGCATTGCGAAAGTGCCGATGTTAAAAAACTTTCTTTCCCTCGCATTCATTTTGCTGAGCGTAAGTCTAGCGAGCGCGGCCGATCTTCCTCGCGACAGCGATTACGATTACGATCCGCCCACTCCGGGCAGCTATCCGTTGCCGGTGATCAAGGCCGCACCCGACGGTGCGATCATTGATTCGGATTCCAAATCAATAAATCTGCGCGATCTCAACCGCGGGCGCATCACGCTGCTGAGCTTCATTTACACCCGGTGCGCCGCGCCGAAAGCCTGTCCTTACGCCACTGGTGTTCTAAGCCAATTGCACACGCTCAGTGCAGACGACAAAACGCTGGCCAAGAACATGCGCCTGGTCAGCATCAGTTTTGATCCCGAATACGACACGCCCCGACGACTGGCCGAGTATTCAGAAGGAGTGCGCGATGAAAAATCGGCCTGCGAATGGCGCTTCGCGACGGCGAAGTCGCGCACCGAATTAGATTCTATCCTGAACGGGTACGGTCAGGCGGTGGATCGGCGTTCGAACCCCAACGATCCGCAAGGCCCGCTCTATCACATCGTGCGAGTGTTCCTCATCGATCGCGAAGGTCGGATCCGGAACATCTACAGTTCCGCGACGCTCGATCCGCGGCTGGTTCTGGCCGACGTGAAAACTCTTTTGCTGGAAGAAACGAAACTTTCGAAACAATAATTTCGGGACGCCTTCACCGCAGAGATCGCAGAGATCACGAAGTCCAAACGAAGAATTACTCTGTTTGGGACAAAGCGGGGTCAGATCTAAACATTTGACATTTGAGCGAGCTGAGGCTCCGCCGTTATTGGTTAATTGTTAATCGTGATTCGTCTTGGGAGCTTGGCTGAGAGACTACGCCTTGTTAGTTCCGATGGCGTCGAGTTTGGCCACAGAATCGGAGGTCAGAGATCAGAGGTCAGCCGTCAGAAGGGCTGATCGCGGTTATTCGTTGTGAGTTATTCGCTAATTGCGCTGAGTAGCAAAGACTACTTGCCCTCAGCATTTACGGGCGCGGCCATGCCGCCGATGATTTGCCATGCACCGTGAGTGCGAATCCAGGTGTGGGTGGCGCGAAGAACTTCTGTGTTCGACTCAGTAGGGCCGGGGCCAGCCCAGACCATTTTTATCCGGTAATGAACGATCGCGGTATCGCGGATGACTTGAATGGCTAATTGCTCGATCGCGAATGATTGCAGCTTGATCCCTTTGGAGATGTTCTCGGTGAGCCAGTCAGTGAGGTGATCTTTTCGCAGGGGCGCCGAACTAAGCGGCGGCCAAGCAACGAAATCGTCGTGCCAGAGCGCGCGATACTTTTCCACATCATTCGCTTTGACGTATTCCCAGTACGCTTTCTCAAGGTTCCAGATTTGCGTTTCGTCCCTGGCCATATCTTGCCCAAAAGTAACTGCGGTCAGGAAAAGAAACACTGCGATCGTTTTTACCATCTCGCGATCATATTTAACGACTGTGAGGACAGCAATAGCGGCGACATTGACACAAACAGAGCCGGCGATAGGATCGACTTTGTGCCAGAGGAGAAGGCTAGGCGCGGCGCGAGCCGATACGACGCGGTGATCGCAACATTGGTCGGATTTTGCGCCCTGTGTGTGTCGGGTTACACCGCCTACATGCAACGCCAGCAGGTACGCGCGGTGGTGTGGCCAATCCTCTATTTCGACAGCAGCAATGCGCCCGACATTCACTTTACCCTGGCGAACAAAGGGGTCGGTCCGGCGATCATTCGCCACGTTATCGTGAACGTGGATCACCACCCGGTGAACAATTGGGGGGAAGCGCTGGAGATATTGCTCGGACCGGGTAGACATCACGCTTCCGAGAGCGACATGAGCGGTCGTGTGCTGGCAGCGGGCGAATCGATGACTGTGCTTGCGCCGTTCGATTCGGCCGGTAAGCCACTAACTTTCGACGAGTCCAACCCGGAGTGGGTGAAGATGAACAAGGACCGCGAACGAATCACCGTCGAAATTTGTTACTGCTCCACGCTTGGTGAATGCTGGACTTTGCGAGCAGGCGGGTCGGGACGCAGCAGCACGGCCGAGACCCGTCGTTGCCCGAGTCCGTCGGCAACCAGTTTCCAGCAGTAACCAGGCGAAAATTCGGCAATCACAATCGCGAGCCGCCTTCGCGAAGGCTACGGCGCGGCACGGAAAACAAAGATCGGAAGTCTGAGGACAGCGATCACAATTCAGCCATATTTCGGAAACAAAGAGAGCACATTATGAAAGAATTTGAAGGAAAGGTCGCACTGGTAACCGGGGGAGGTTCAGGAATTGGACGCGCGACGGCGCTGGCGCTTGCTCGCGAAGGCGCGCGAGTTGTCATCGGCAATCGCAATGTTCAGCGCGGAGAAGAAACAGTTTCGATGATCCGTAAAGCGGGCGGGACGGCCAGCTTCCAACGGACCGATGTGTTGGTCGCGGCCGAGATCGAAGCGCTGGTCGATCATGCGGTGAAGACGTATGGCGGGCTCGATCTGGCTTTCAACAACGCCGGCATCGAAGGCGATTCGGGGCCGTTGCTGGTTGAGCAGACTGAAGCCAACTTCGATGCGGTGATGGACGTCAATGTCAAAGGCGTGTGGCTCTCGATGAAGTACGAGATTCCGAAGATGCTGGAGCGCGGCGGCGGCGCCATTGTGAACTGCTCGTCGGTCGCAGGATTGGTCGGGTTCCCGGGATTTGCGATTTACATTGCGTCGAAACACGCCGTCATCGGGCTCACGAAAACCGCTGCGTTGGAATATTCCGCGCAAGGGATTCGCATCAACGCGGTCAACCCCGCGGTGATCGATACGGAGATGGTGGACCGGTGGGCCGCGAGCATGAATATGAAAAAGGATGATCTTAACGCTTTTCATCCGATCGGTCGCATCGGCCGGGTCGAAGAAGTGGCCGAAGCCGTTTTATGGCTGTGTTCGGGCAAGGCGTCTTTTGTGGCGGGGCACAGTCTGATTGTCGACGGCGGATTCACCGCCCGTTGACGCGCATCTCGGGGAAAGATTGGGGTCGTATGAGAGTGAGGGAAAAAATATGGAGATTAAAAGAAACGGTTCACAGCCCTCGGGCAGAATAGTTGAGGGTTCCTCCTTCGTTGAAACTACGGCGTGACGAGTGAGAGCTGAGAGCGGAGAAGCTGAAACGCGAACAGAAGTCAGAAATCAGCGGTCAGAAGTCGGAGGAGAGAGCCACCTCGCGAGAAAAGCGGTGACTATTCCGTACGGTACGTTGACGAGGAGAAGGTAGGCGCGAGAAAGTAGAGCCAGCCAATCAGATAGTAGCCGCGTTCATGCTTCCAGGTGATTAACCCAAAAGGCAGACCCCAGAGTCCGCCCCAGAAAAGAGGCCGATAGATGTCCGGAGCCGCAAGCTTCGGGGGCGTGCCCGCGCCCAGTGACGCGGAGATGCCGGTATAATAAAGTACGAGCGAGAAAACGATCACCGCGAGCGCTCCGATCACGCCGGCGGCAAAACAGATCGCGATGTAGCCTTTAATCGTCGTGCTTCTGTATAACACTTATCCCGTTTAATTGCTATCGTGACTTGGGTCACGCTGATCGCGACCAGAGATCACAGATCAGTACCACTGGTTATCTGTTATTTGGGTCTGACTTCTGACTCCCGACCTCTGACCGCTAGCCCTCACTCTCCGATTATCTTAACGAGCACTCGTTTGCGACGTCTTCCGTCGAATTCGCCGTAGAAAATTTGTTCCCACGGGCCGAAATCCAGTTTGCCTTTGGTGATTGCAACCACGACTTCCCGGCCCATGACCTGACGCTTGAGGTGGGCGTCAGCGTTGTCTTCGCCGGTCCGGTTGTGTCGATAGGCGGTGGTCGGCGCATGCGGCGCGAGTTTTTCCAGCCACAGTTCGTAGTCGTGATGAAGGCCCGGCTCGTCGTCGTTGATGAATACCGAAGCGGTGATGTGCATGGCGTTGACCAGACAAAGGCCCTCCAGTACGCCGCTCCGGTGAACGAGTTCCTCGATCTTCGGCGTGATGTTGATGAAGCCGCGCCGATCCGGTACCTCAAACCAAAGATGTTCAGTGAGCGATTTCAATAACCAGACATGATTAGCCCGATTTCTACGAAACCCAGCAGAAAAATCTTCACCACCCGCCTTCGCTAACGCTATGGCGTGGCAGGCAGAGATCGCAGAGGTCGCAGAGGCAAACCAAATTTAAACTCTGCGTTATCGGCGTCCTCAGCGGTTAATCTTACGGCACCGATAACTAAGCGCGGCGGGAGATTGCATTTCGATTCTCATCTTAAAGAGGGAATTAGGATTACCTCTAACGTGGCACTACAAAATCCCACACACGCGCAGCGCCCGCGAGTTGATAGAAGAGATAAGATCAACCATGCATCCAACTGCGTACAACGCGAAAGCCTACTCCGCTGCCAGTGAAACATCGTCACTGGCGTCCACCAAAATCAAGCGTCGCGATCCAACTGACCGCGACGTGCAGATCGAAATCCTCTTCTGCGGCATCTGCCATTCCGATCTGCATTCAGCGCGCAACGAATGGAGCGAGTTCATGCCCACTGTTTACCCGATTGTGCCCGGCCACGAGATCGTCGGCCGCGTGACGAAGGTCGGCTCGGCAGTTACCAAATATAAACCGGGCGACCTCGTCGCCGTCGGGTGCCTGGTCGATTCCGACCGTACGTGTCCACAGTGCAAAGCCGGCTTTGAACAGTACTGCCCGAACCTGACACTCACGTTCAACTCCCCGGACAAGCATCTCGGCGGCGTGACCTACGGCGGCTACTCCGAAAACATCGTCGTCGATGAACACTTCGTTCTGCGCATTCCCTCGAATCTTAAACTCGCCGGAGCGGCACCGCTTCTTTGCGCGGGGATCACGACATACTCGCCCATGCGCCACTGGGGCGTCGGCAAGGGCAAAAAAGTTGGCGTGGTCGGTCTCGGCGGGCTCGGCCACATGGCCGTGAAGTTTGCTCATGCGTTCGGAGCGCACGTCGTCGTCTTCACGACCTCACCTGGAAAGAAAGAAGACGCACTCCGCCTTGGCGCGGACGAAGTCGTTGTTTCCCGCAATGCCGATGAAATCCAGAAGCACGCTGGCAGCTTCGATTTCATCCTCGATGCCGTCTCAGCTGATCACGACATCAACGCCTATATCAATCTGCTCGGCCGCGATGGTAACCTTACTCTTGTCGGCGCTCCGGCTGAACCATTGGACGTCACTGCGTTCAGCCTGATCATGCGACGGCGCAGTCTTTCCGGCTCTGCCATCGGCGGCATCGCCGAAACACAGGAGATGCTCGATTTTTGCGGCAAACATAACATCACTGCTGACGTCGAAGTCATTCCGATTCAGAAAGTGAACGAAGCGTACGAGAGATTGCTCAAGTCCGATGTGAAGTACCGGTTCTCCATCGACATGGCCTCTTTGAAATCGGAGTGAGCAGAAAAGTTGATAGTTGAGAGCTGAGTGAGAAGTCAGAGGTCAGAGGTCAGAGCAGAGAAGTCGGAGGTTTCAGATATGCAAAAGCGAAAACTTGGAAAGAGCAACTTGGAAGTGTCAGCGATCGGACTGGGCTGTATGGGAATGAGCTTTGGCTACGGTCCGGCCAAGGACAAGCAGGAGATGATCTCGCTGCTTCGGAAAGCCGTCGAGCTCGGCATAACGTTTTTCGATACCGCTGAAATGTACGGCCCGTTTACAAACGAAGAACTTGTGGGCGAAGCCCTCGCTCCATTTCGTGAGCAAGTCGAGATCGCCACCAAATTCGGTTTCAAAATTAGTCCGAAAGGTGAGCAGATCGGCCTCGATAGTCGGCCGAAGCACATCAGGGAAGTCGCCGATTTATCAACACCGCGTTGATCCGGACGTCCCGATCGAAGATGTGGCCGGAGCGGTGAAGGATTTAATTCGTGAAGGCAAGGTCAGGCACTTCGGCCTTTCCGAGCCAGGAGTGCAAACAATCCGTCGCGCACACGCAGTGCAACCGGTCACGGCAGTCCAGAACGAATACTCGTTGTGGTGGAGAAAGCCTGAAGAGGAAGTCCTGCCCGCGCTCGAGGAACTCGGAATCGGTTTTGTTCCATTTAGCCCATTGGGAAGAGGCTTTCTCACGGGAAAGGTCGACGAAAACACCAGGTTCGACAGTTCGGACTTGCGCAGCACGCTGCCGCGCTTTACGCCGGAGGCGCGCAAAGCGAATCAGGCATTGGTTGATTTGCTTGGCGAAATTGCAAAACGAAAGAGGGCGACACCTGCTCAGATCGCGCTCGCATGGTTGCTTGCCCAAAAGCCGTGGATTGTTCCGATTCCAGGCACAACGAAGTTGCATCGGCTGGAAGAAAATATCGGAGCGGCTTCAATCGAACTTACGTCTGACGATCTTCGTGAGATCCATCGCGCCGCATCAAAGATCAAGGTGCAAGGCGCTCGCTACCCCGAACACTTGGAACAATTGGTCGGCCGCTGAGACTCGTCACGAATCTTCACCACCCGCCTTCGCTAACGCTATGGCGTGGCAAGCAGAAGTCGCAGAGACAAAACCAGAATGACTCCCTGTCCTCCGTTTTGATTCGCTCACATCCCGTCCGCTGTCCGCCTGCCTCGGCGATATGACCATCTACCCAGCTGCGGCCCGGCTAGCTGTGTTCGACGGCTAATTCAGTATCAGTCTGAAAATTTCCCGAACGCCGACGAAGTGCCGGAAAGTCACATGGCACCGGAAGATTATTTTTTACAGCGAGAGCAAATGTGTCGTTCTTCATAGCAAGCTGTGGCACAGTCACATTCGCAATCCGATCCCTCTCCTTCTTTTCCATAACAATTTGTGACCTCCTTGCATTCCGATGCCCCGAAGACAAATGTTCCTGGACTATGGGGCGTGCAGTCCGCACTTGGCTGCGTTGGCACATACATGATCGCTTTATCGCCAGGCATTCTTTTCCCATTCATTTCAACCTTCATTCCGACGATCTCGAGCGCTATCGGAGAGGGATCTACATTTCCTGGATCTACTTTGACTATGTCCTTTAGATCGCAAGGAAGGTCCGCGATTGTTTCTTTTGTCAGCGATGATGCAAATTTGCTCATCCCAGCTGCATTAACTTCTCGCACATTTTCAGGCCGTAGCTCGGACTTAAAAAGGCGGCTGAAAGCGGCTGTGCATTTAGGAAAGACCTTTTTCTCGTAAGCGGTTTGGCTCTTTGGGGGTCTAGCCGAAAAGACCAACAGGGCCATTGAGCAGATCACCATTGTTATTGCTGCAAGAATTCTTGGGAGTTTCATGCGGCCTTTGTCCTAATTTTGTTACAGGAAGTCAAGTCAAAAGGCACCCGCAGATTTTATCATTCGCGATCGCAAATGATGATCGAGCGTCATCACCTAGGCCCCTGGTGCAGAGAAAATCTGCTTTTCTTAGGGCACGGTCCTGAAGGACAATCACGGCTTCACGTTGAATGCCGACAATCTAATTAATTGCCTCATTCGTTCCCGATGCATTTGCTTGCTGGTCGTCGCCATCTTCTTTTTGAGCGGACAGTGCGCAAACGCCGATCCGGTAGGAGATTTTTTCAAAAAAGTTGGCCAGTCGATTTCGAAGGCTTTCCAACCTCAGCCGGCGCAGCAGCAAACCAGAAAGACGCGGGGCTCCCGGTGGCCCACTTCCCGAGAATCAAATGCCCCCGAGGCGAGTCCGAGTCCATCCAAAGAGCCATCGAAACCTGCTAAAGAAGAGAAGCTTACTCCCACCGTGCTGCGGGCTTCAGCCGCGCCTACGGAAAACGCAAAAGGAGATATGCCCTATGGAATTCCGGTCCCGGGCCAGAAAGGCATGGTCACAAGTCCGTATTTACCGGAGGGAAATAACATCGACGTCAGCGCTTTTGCTCCCGGGTCCGCTGTGAAAGATCCATACACAGGAAAGATTTTCCGCGTACCGTAAATTCATTTACTCGCTGCGGTTAATCAGATTTTTCGATCCCGATCACTTTCCAGAGCTTTATTCACTCGATGTTGCTCTGGATAAAGCGCGGACGGGGTTGAAGAAAGCAGGAAGTAGAAATTAGAACGAAGTCGGAGGACAGAAGACAGAGGATCGAAAGATCGACGAGCACCGTAGGAGATCGTCTTCCAATAAAAAATAGGCTCGGCTAGCTCGTCGCCTGCGAACTGTTGATGCGAAGCCAACGCTTCGCGGTTCGCCCTGACAGGGTGACCGGGTTTCCGGTTATGGCAAGAAATCGTAAGACAGTGATCGTTACAGGAGCGTCGCAAGGTATCGGCGCGGGCATCGTGCAAGCGTTTCTCGCGCGCGGCTATGATGTTGTAGGAACCGCGCGGAGCGCGACGAAATCGAGGGAGCTTTCAGCTTCCGACCGCCTCGCCTTGATCGATGGTGACATCGGTCAATTTGAAACAGCCCAGAAAGTTGCGGAACTCGCGATCAAGAGATTCGGCTCGATCGATGCCGTCGTCGCGAACGCCGGCATCTTTTTAGTGAAGCCGTTCACGGAGTACACCGCAGACGACTTTCGCGCTCTGGTTTCGACCAATCTCGCTGGCTTCATTTACCTCACGCAGCTTGCGGTTAAACAAATGCAGGCACAGAAGACCGGCGGCAGCATCGTGACTATCAGCGCCGCGCTGGTGGATAATCCAATCGCCGGCGAAACTGCTTCTCTTTCTATGATCACTAAGGGTGGTCTGAACGCCGTCACACGGAGCTTGGCGATGGAATACGCGAAAGAGCACATTCGATTCAACGCCGTAGCTCCCGGGGTCGTCGACACACCGCTTCACGTCGAGGATCCCAAGGATTCTCTGAAAACTCTTTCGCCGATGGGCTCAATCTCCACCGTTGAGGACATTGCCAGCGCTGTCGTTTATCTGACAGAAGCTCGCCAGATTACAGGGGAGGTGCTGCACGTGGATGGCGGTGCGCACTTTGGCAAATGGTAACCCGGGAAAGCTCCCGGCCAGCCAGCGCTGAGCAGCGGTTGAAAGAACTTGGCATCAAGCTCCCACCGCCGCCTGAGCCGTTCGGCACCTATGTAGAAGCGGTACAGACGGGCAATCTGCTTTTTCTGACCGGAATGCTTCCGACGGAAGGCCGCGGGGCGAAATTTGTCGGACGCATCGGCGCGGAGCTCGATGTGGAAGCGGGACGCCAGGCGGCTCACCTCGCCGCGCTCAACGTTCTCGCAGTTGCAAGAAAACATTTAGGATCGCTCGACAAAGTGACGCGAATCGTCCGGCTCGGCGTGTCCGTCGCCACTTCGGGCGATGTTCGCGATCAGCCGAAAGTCGCCGACGCCGCTTCGGAGTTGTTGCAAGACGTCTTCGGAAAAGAGAAGAACCCGTGCCGGTTAGTGTACGGCGTTGCCAGCCTTCCACTCGGAACCCCGGTCGAGCTGGAAGTGATCTTTGAGGTGGCTGAGGAAAGTTGAGAGTTGATCCGCCTTCGTTGCTGCGGCGCGACAGGTGGTTGAGAATTAAGAGGCCAAGGAAGCGAGGAACGGAGCAGGCTTCAACGAAAAAATACTCATGAGTAAAGTGTGGTTCATTACCCGGGCCGCCGCAGTTATGCTCGCGTCATTTCAATTGCTGGCCCAAGGAAAGGAACGTCCCATGGAACACTCGACTTTTTATCGCACGATAAAGGTAGATGGACTCTCGATCTTTTACAGGGAGGCCGGCCCGAAAGATGCGCCGACGCTTCTCCTGCTGCACGGACTTCCCTCTTCGTCGCGCATGTTCGAGCCTCTCTTCGCCCGGCTTTCCGATCGCTATCACCTTGTCGCGCCTGATTACCCGGGCTTCGGACACAGCGGCTGGCCGGACCCGAAAAAATTCGCGTACACATTCGATCACTACGCGGAGATCATGACTCACTTCACCGAAGCGCTCGGACTCTCGCGTTTTACTCTTTACATGCAAGATTACGGCGGTCCCGTCGGTTTTCGCATGGCCCTGGCACATCCGGAGCGGATCGAGGCTCTCATTGTCCAGGACGCTGTGGCGCACGACGAAGGTTTGGGGGCGAATTGGAAGACGCGCCGCGCCTTTTGGGCTGATCGCACCGCTAACGAAAGCGCGCTTCGCACAAATCTCCTGTCGCTGCAGACGACGCGGACGCGCCATGTCGGGAACGATCCGAATGTGGAGCGCTATGACCCGGATCTGTGGACCGATGAATTTGCCTTTCTCAACCAGCCTGCCCAGGCCGACATTCAAAGCGACCTTTTTTACGACTACCGCACGAATGTCGATGCTTATCCCAAATGGCAGGCTTGGATGCGCGAGAAGCAGCCGCGACTTCTCGTCCTCTGGGGCAAATACGACCTGTCTTTCGAGCTTTCGGAACCGGAGGCCTATCGCCGCGATGTGCCGAAGGCCGAAGTCCACGTTCTAGATGCGGGCCATTTCGCACTCGATACCGCAGCGGACCAGATTGCGCAGCTCGTCCGGGGCTTCATGAAGTAGCCGCGCGTTACTGCAAATATTTGTCGAACCAGGCGACTGTTTGGTCCAGGCGATCGGCCTGGTTCTCCGGCTTAATGAAGAGGTGGCCTTCGCCCGGATAAATGATGAGCTGTGTCGGGACGCCGAGCGCCTTCAAAGCATGCCAGAATTCGTAGGACTGCGGGACCGGACATTCGGCGTCGCGCTCGCCGACGATGACCAGGGTCGGCGTCTTCACCTTCTTGATGTAGTGAATGGGCGAACTCTTTTCGTAAATGCCCGGATCATCGTAAACCGATGAACCGAAAAAGGGGATCATCCATTGATCGATCAGGTTCTGGCCATAGTAACTTTGCCAATTGGCAATGCCGGCACCCGCGACGGCGCTATGGAAACGGTTGGTTTGCGTGACTGTCCACATCGTCATGAACCCGCCGTAACTCCAGCCGGTCACACCCAGACGCGCAGGGTCGATCGGGTACTTTGCGATCGCGGCGTCGATTCCGGCGAGAATGTCTCGAAGGTCGCCGCCGCCGAAATCTTTCACATTGGCGCGAGTGAAATCTTCTCCCTGTCCGTAGCTGCCGCGCGGATTTGGCAAAAGGACGTAGTAACCGCGTGATGAGAGAGCGGCGATGATCGCTCGCGACATTCCAAAACCAGCCGGCCATTCCGGCGTCGTTACGCTGGAAGGTCCGCCATGGATCAGGACGACCATCGGATATTTTTTGCCGGACTCCATCCCGCGACTGCGGGACGGCGGGAGAAGCCATCCCTGAATGCTGAATGCGTCGTTCGTCCACTCGATGTTCTCGGCCTTACCCCAC
>WNFQ01006582.1_pt2 | contig 16056 bp, 25 predicted proteins | sample 5400171 | NCBI WGS metagenome assembly WNFQ01 (sample SAMN13153356, study PRJNA577476) | soil metagenome | isolation source: 20 cm soil under Madrone tree | place: USA:California | collected 2016-06-14 | reverse complement strand
CGGAGAGTCGGCGTTCGGAGTCATGCTTTTGTCTATTCAATCGAGCCTGGCGTAGCTCTTGAAGTTTGGCACGCTTGGCCTCGATTTCATCTCTGAGTTTGGCAGACATCAGCACCTCGGATGAGCTGTAGCACGAAAGCAAAGACCACGTGAAACCGCGATGTTTACGCGATGTTTGGTCGACCTCTCAATGGCTTCAATCAATCAATCAACGGCAAGAGGGGATTCGTCCCAAAGGAAAGGCGGTCGCAGGCGAAACGAAAATAATGTCATCTACGCAAATCCTCTCCCTATTACCTTTTCTCGGATCGAGAACAGGTTTGCTGTCACGGCTTTGGGCATCTTTGGCCTTTCGCCCACTCAAGTGCTAAACCCCCGATGCGAAGGCACCTTTGACCCTATCACGCGTTCTGTCTGGATAACAAATCCAAGGGATAGCATGATTCTTTGGAGACGCGGTTTCTTTGGGAAAGGCAACCTCTCACGCAGTGAGCCAAGTTGGCTAGTGAGGCAGTCTCATCTCAGAGCGACTACTGGGAGGCGTAAGCCTAACCATTTCTATATGCGGCTGCGTGTGTTAATGGAACTTCATTCAGAGGTAACCTCCGAGGAGGTGACAGCGAAGCGCAGAGCCGAGCGAAAACAGTTCAAGCTGGACAGAGCACAAGCTATCGCGGCCGCCGCTGCAGAAGCAGAAGCAGCGTTTGCGGAGGGTCGCATAATATCTGCGGAAGAATCAGGGGTCTCCATCCCATCAGCCGCCACATGGAAGCCATCTAATTTGACTCGAAATGTCGCATCTCCTCGATCAGAGCGTGTCCAAGAGGTAACGGATCTCAGCGCTGAACCACTCGAGGATATGGAACATATGCAACTCACATTAGCCGAGGCATTTTTCCTGATCTGGGCCCTTGATTGTCTGACTATTTGCCATCCCGAAACGGTATGACTACGCGCATGTGCGTGTGCAATGGGCCCTACTAAGATATCACATAGTTCGAGCCAATGACATTGCCCGAAATCTGGGTCGCATTCCAGAAGGCCTATCTTTCACCTCGTCTCCAGGCATCCCCATCTCAGGCACACAGTCTGCGACCAGATAATCCTTTCCTAATTAACTATGTATTTCTTCACCACTACCGATCTCTTGGCTGGGTCGTGAAGAATGGTATGAAATTCTCTGTGGACTATCTTTTGTACAAACGAGGGCCAGTTTTCCATCATGCTGAGTAAGCCACTTTGTTATTCTCGCGTGGATATCGTAAATGCGCATCTGAAGATCTAACAAACATCATACCAGATTCGCCATGGTTCTAATCCCCGTCTATGAGGATCCCAAGGACGCGGTGTCCTCGCCGTTCGCATCATCAAACGTAGAACCTTTCACTTGGCAGTGGCTCAGTACCATTAACCGCGTCAATTCGCAAGTTCAGAAGGTGTGCCCCGGTCGTTTTTCTCCGGATTGTGGGGAATGAGGCTGATTCAGTGTGCAAGACGCTTGTCCTTTCGTATGTGACCATACCGGCACTTTCACGGCTTTCGGTCGCAGAATTATCTTCGCCAGCATGCTTCAAACGGTATGTAATTAGAGAGATAATTGTTCGAAGATTTGTTCCCGCTAGAATGCGTGATTAATTGATAAAATTGATCGTTGGAAACAATGCTCACGTCAAGGTTTAGGCGTAAGAAGTGAGCCTTACTAAGCAATGCCGTGTTGTTACGTGGGCTCCATAGCAGCACCCCACTTAATGGCTTTGTTCTATTCATTTCCTGTCGTTTTTTGAGTCATCTCTACGCTAACCGCCCATACGCGTGACCTCCGGCGCAGTGACGTCCGGCGGCCGTTCGTTTTTCAATTGATTCGTCAGAACGTACCGCCACTGTCAACCACATTCGGATTCGATCACATCGTTGATGAAGTATTTGATGGTCGAAAAGTCGAAATCCGTACCTGCCCGACGGCACAGTTATCTCCGCAGTAGCCAGTATCATCTTCCATGGGCAACCATTACACCGACATATATGCTTCCTACGAGCCAGACATTTTCTCTTCTGATGTTCTCCACTTCAACTCTGCTCACGGCGGTGAACCTTCCATGCTGTCGCAGCTGGGTGTGAGCAAGAACGACAGGGATTTGGGCTCGGTCCAGAATAACTTCAATCTTATGCCCTACCCAGACACTTCCACCACCTCCAGTCCAACCAGCTTGGGGGCATCTACATTTACCGAAGGCTCAGGTGGACCTTCACCGACATTTCTTCTCACCGACATGCCGGACGTTGGTCACTCTGAATCTCATCAAACCCGGAAGCACCGCAAAGATAAACCACGAATTGAACTCGCACCGAACCAGCCGCCAACCACTCAAGGTCGTGCACGAGCGCGAGTGTTCGTGGCATGTCTCCAATGGTACGCTCGCATCCCACATCGAGGCTTAGTTGTATTGATCTGTTGTCACTAGCCGAAACCGCAAGATCCGTTGTGACGGTGCGAAGCCAAAGTGCTACCACTGTGCCCAGCGTGAAAGGAATGATGAATGTACTTACGATGCTCTACCGAAGCGTCGTGGGCCTGATAAGACCCAGGGGGCACGCACTCGTGGCACCAGGCCAAAAGATGATGAAGAACACCCCTCGAGGCGCAGGCGTCGCTCCGCGACAGTCGATCGAGGCGCTACTGGGCCTTATGGCATTATGCGGCCAAGTGTCACCGCCAAGTCCATGAAGCTCGATACCTCGGTAGATCCGATTCTCCTCGTCGATCCACAACCATATGGCGTTCGCATTCATGAAGTAGATCCCGGGTTCGAACTCCTGGAAGGCAACGCGCAATTCGGCACAGCCACCTCCCATAATGAGATGCTCACGGTTGAGTCTGCAATTACGGGACATACTGTGAGTGACCTCTCTTATGCCGTTGTAATTTATCATTAACTGCTTTCTAGTCTGAAAGTTCTCTTGTGAGAGTCGACGAACATGAGAATACTGACGAAGCAACGTACTATACCACCAACAATTCCGTGATAACTGAGGCATACATTGGCTTTGCGCAACACAAATTTGAGCTGGATCTCAGCAGCATTACCCCCGATCCCTCGGTGCAATTCAGCCGCGAGACATGGTTTGATCATATCCGCGATTTGTATGCTGTATCCATGCCGGCTTCGTACGATGTGTCATCTCTAGGGTTAACACAGTATGACGGCGGCATCAGCAAGATTATCGAGGACGTACGCTTCATCTTTAAAGTCTCTCCCTACTGGTTCTCGTTTTTGAACGTGCCTCGTTTCTACAATGACTTCATGGATCCGTATCGCCGGAGTCGTATGCAACCTAGTTTGCTCCTCGCCCTACTGGCCGTGTCCAGGTGTCTTCAAAGTCCAGAACAAGAGTGTCCAGCAGAGAGTCACCGCATGGCTATGCTGCTACGGGATGAAGCGCAAGGGTATCTAGAATCAAGCCTACATGCCCGTGCCATAGACGTCGAGTTGGCTCAAGCTGCCTGGGTACGTTAGAAGCTTATCTGGGAGGGGTGTTGAAGCTCACTCCCCCCTCTTGATCCGGAAAGGTGTTGTCGTTCTTTGAACTCTGTGCGCATCCTCGGCATCAAATGCCGCGGATACACTCGGCGCTGGACAATCTCGACTCAATCATCCGCACGCTGGGAATAACGTACCTAGATGCTGACAATCCCGCTGTCTCGACATTTACCCGCCATGCCGTACCCGCGGTCGAAGCCAGTTCAGAACAATACTTTTCCGCGTCAGAAAGCTTTACCAGTTCGATGTCTATACCATCACCCCCACAACGAGGCGCACAACAGCAGCAATCTGCTGTCACTACTACCACTCGTGGTTTAGGCTGTTCCTGCGATGAACTCTCGCTCGGTTCCCAGTGGCCAGAGGCTCGATCACAGGTGCCGTTTTGGTTAACTACCCCGATGTGGAATTCCGAATGGACCGAGGGTGATATTAGAAAGGAAGAGTGCCGGCGTCTTTGCTGGAGTACGCTAATGCTCGTTTCTGGGCAAACCTCGTATTCAGATGCCCTCAATTGGCGCCTTCAGGATCTTTTCGTGGTTGAGCCCTCTAATGTGGGTACCATCCTCAACTGGTTAACACCCTAGCCAAGGCAGCTCACCCACCTCACATGTAGTATGCAATTCTATTTCCAGGGGAAACATTGCTTCCGTCGCAACCGCAGTTGTATTCGGATACCATGGGTGGCAAGAATACCGTCTGGGCGCTCTATCTTCGTGCGATGCTGCTCTGGAATGGATGCGTCCGGATGCGACACAACACCGGTATCAGCGACTATGACAGAAGGGACTTTGCGATGCGCGCATGGATTGAGACAGAGGCGATTGAAAGGGCACTGCAGTGGCATACGTGCCGTGTCGAAGGGGCGTTCATGTACCATGGGCGGGAGATCCTATTCAAGTACGTGGAGCGATCGCCTATATTGCACCCGTCCGTCCAGCCACAACTGATTCGGAACCGATAACAACAGCACCCGGATGTGCATCTCGTACGAATTTCAGAGATTCATCCCCCATGTGTAAGTTCCTGTCCCTCGAATTAAATACGGATCATTGACCATTCCATTCCCATCTGATGCTGATAGGTTGATCGGGTTGAATCGCAGAAAGGCTGAAGAGTGGTGTGAGTACCGCCTTGTCTTTTTTTTTGCCGCCGGGTAATTGCACCCGGTCCTGTTCTGACACAGCACTAATGACGATATGATGTGATGGTAGTGCGAGGCCAGGGCAGGCGTGCCAAGGCGGTTATATTCGCCATGCATACCATCACAGGTAATCACAAACAAAACATCTTGCAACGGCCCTGGTTCATGTGGTGGTACATGGGCCAAGTCTACCGGTAAGTACAGTACAATACATTATCGCTTCATTTTTTTCTTGCTGCGAGTCTGGCGCTCATCACCGGCTTTTTTTTGGTTATTAGTGCCCTCACGTTGTGGGAACATGACAACTTGTTGACTATCGCGCTTGACGTGTGCAACGCGTTCTTCGAGCCCATCGAGTACCTCATTACCTACTTCCCGGGACCAGGTACGTATCACTTATCCCTCTTCCTTCTAAGCCTGGCCAGCGCAGCTTATCTATGCGTCCTAGCCCAGCAAAGGCGGCTTGGAGAACTTCGAGCGCGCGTTGTCACCGCAGAGGCTGCAAGCGGGTATGTCACAACTGAGCCAACTCCCATAGGAATCCTATGATGCCGTTTCTTCGGCGTTGTATTATCAACTTGTCATATAACCACGTCACCTTATTAACTCACTCCGACCGCTATCTATACGGTCGATACTCATAGCACATAGCCCATATAGGCCATACTGATAACCCATCCTATTTCCTGTTCCCAATCTTCTTTGTGGTAAAACCTCGCCCCAAACCCATACTTTCTTATAGCTTATGACACTACGGAATCTCCGGAATAAGAGAATGGGCTGTACTTCTTTGTGTACGTTTAAATGATTGTACTCTCCAATGAACCGTGATTATTCAATGAAAGGTATAAATACATTCTACAAACGGTGACAGGGAACCGCAAAAAAAAGGTAATGGATTATTCATATTGCACCTTTGATCTGTATCTTGCGATATTTCTCCTCCAGAACCGCTGGTAGTTCTGTGCTTGCTGCCTTGCAATCCAAAATTTTCTCTGCATCGGGACTGTTAGGATTGACGAAATGCGCTGCTCGATGTGACATTAGAAAATCGCGGACATGATTGAGGCTGTCGAACGCAAGTTCTTGGTGAATAAATGTTAGACTTAGACGCTGGTATCTATATCCCGAAGACATCATACAAATCAGGGGTCGGCATTAATGGAAATTTATCAGACGTACGCTTTGGTCATGATGAGTAACGCGCGTAGACGTTCACGGTCGACAAAGTGATCCATGATATATGCCCCCATATTTGGAGCATTGAGGTATTGCTCAAAGAAAGCATGGTAATTTCCGAGAGCAAGGGAACGTTGCACGGCCAACGCATGCTTCACCGCCAGAGATGCTTTCTGTTTGGACGTCAGCTGACTCACGTATAGATTTAATTCTACAAGTACGAGAGCCATTCAGCGATCCCGGAGTGGAGATGCGCAAGAATGTCACAAACCACTTCTATTGCGGCCGTGCAGTAGCAAAAGGATTCGATAGGCGGTGAACTCTTCGACATTCCCAGGAACACCAAGTTCATATAAGCCCTTCAATGACGATTGGCATTGATTATACTCTACCATATCGGCCTACGGGATGGGATATCAACCAAAGAGTAACATAACATGATGACGTTCACTTGCCACTTCCAAGGCCATTCGTGCATGAATCTCATATACGGCAACCGTAAAGTCATTCTTTATTCGTTGCACCTGTGAAAATTTCAGACACTGCATCACCCTGTCTATGGGTAGTGAACGGCGTGACGCACAGTCAAGTCTTGTCGAAGACTTTTGAACTGGCTGCATATCCAATTATAAGGAACCTTCTCTCGCCATCGCCTCTTGAGTTCTGTTAGCGTTTGCTGAAGAACATGGTACGGACGTATTTGTTCTGGTTTTGGGTCCTACAATCCAGAGAGAATTTCGGACAATCCCGTAGAATGGCAGGCGATACGCACTGATGTCAAACGCAAGTAATCCTTGAAAATTTCTTGAGATGTTCCGACAATAGTATGCTGATCCCAATTAGGGACGTTCTGGAGTAGCGGCACAATGGGTCAGATAGCGACTTGTTCCGAGCGGTGGCAAAGCACTCACAGGGTTCGCCTCCGGATCATCCGCGTTCGCGAATGGGGTTGCGGAACGTGAGAGATTGACAAAAGGGAGAGCAGTGCGTTGATTATTAGTCCGGAGAGACGACGCCTGACCACCACCACCACCACCACCGGTTTGTTTCTGTTTCTCTATCTCATGCTCCCGTCGAAAACGCTCTGCACGCCTGTTGAGCGTCGCACGGTCACCCACATCCAGCGCGAATGCAGCAGCAGATTTGTTCGCCTGATTCTTTTTAGCCTTTTTGGATTGACCTGCCGGGGAGTCACTGTCGCGCGGGAGGTTAACGGCACGAGGGAGGACGAAGGGAGGTGAAAAAAACATACAGTCTACGCTTCAAGGTGTGGTTACTCATTATGGGCATGGGCTTTGGTAGCAAACTGAGATGGAAGGGAGGCGAAAAACGATCAGTGTTGAGGGCAATGACCGAGACAAGAGCACCTTTTAAGTTGTACACCGGCCCAGTCTGTTGTCCATAACGTCTTGGAACTGTAAGCATCAGAAATTACCTGACGTAGTTCAGCCTGAGCTTCCTCGCGGTTTCCATCCGTCATCTGGCCTAAACACGATGCGACCCATTCTCTGGGGAGTTGTGAGCCAAGGCAGAGAAAAACTAGTGTCATTTACGGACTTGAGCTGTGGGGGCCATGATTCTGCAGACATGATGGTGATAGACGAGATTAAGAAAACAGGTGAAATGAGAGTGGCCTGACCGGCAAAGAGGGACAGAAAGTACCCGTGGGAATTCCGAGCTTAGATAAGACTCTAACGTGACAGCAAAATTTATTATCTAAGCTATTTGTCCTCTGCAACCGGTTCTCTCGGTTCTCAGTGAGTCTTGTCTACAGGAGGGTTGTAGACTAATTCACATTCAGCCAAATCGGTCGGTCATCAACATGACATTGCGACACTCACCAATCTTCCTGTTCTTGATCACATTCCACTTGAAGCGCTTCACATATAAGCTCAAAACCGTCAATGTGGAGAAGAGGATGACAGCCTTGATACCGATCTTTTTGCGTTCGTCATGCTCAGGCTCAGCTGCCCAACCCAGGAAAGTTGTAACATCCTTGGCCATTTGTGAGGTCGTCGCAGGAGTGCCTGTATAGCAACATTGGCGAAAACAGAATGAAAAATGATTGGGATGCACGAACCATCATCGTATTCGACAAGGCCATCAAAGATCACGCGAGGCATAGAAATAGCGCCGCCGGGGAAATATGGATTGTAGTTCATCCCATCACGTAATTCGACACCAGCGGGAGGATCAACATAACCGGTAAGGAGAGAGAACAGGTAGTCCTGTTAGGTATTGCTCAGCTAAATCACCTGAAGGGAAAGTAATGTGCGCGTACAGCACCACCGTGGCGAGCCTTGATGATCAGACTAAGATCGGGAGGGAGAGCGCCCTGGTTCGAAGCACGAGCAGCCTCCTCATTGGGGTAGGGGGGAGGCATGTAATCTGAGAGTTTCCCTGGGCGTTGGAACATCTCACCCCCGTCATTGGGGCCATCGGTGTATTCGACCTCCTCGGCCATCGCCTTTACCTCATCCGCGGTGTGGGAAACACCAACCAGATTGCGCCACGCGATGCGGTCGAGGGAGTGGGGATACTGTGACACGGCGTTTCATGAGGGGCCGGAACATGTCGGAATTTAACGAAGTTGCATTACCTGGCATGGTCAAACGAGTCCAGCCAGCCCTTGTGTGACCATGGATATGCGGCTGGATGAAGACCAACCTCTCCGGGGGGGGACGCGTGAATTTCACCGACAAACGGAAGGGTTCCGTACAAGTGGGTGTACCAGGCTATCGAGCCAGTAGCAAGGAGCGTCGCGGAAATGAGGGTTGCTCGTGAATAGACCAGCGACTAGGGTATCAATCAGACATATGACATGGACGCTCATGGGTGTTACAGACCTGGAATGCGTTGGGAGACGCGGCGCTGGAAGACGCGAACCTGGTCTGTTGTCATGAACGTTCGGAAATATAGTGGCGACACCCAAAAAACTGCTCCTACCGAGCTCGAACGCTGAATGACCCGAAGGGGTGCAGCGCGAGAGGCTGAAAACGCGCCGGACTTAGTGAGAGCGGCGGCAGGCAGCCTCTGGAGCATTTTGTATGGGAGGATAACTTATTCTTGACAGAAAGGAAGGTGAATCGACCCGCCGTCACAGCCGTCACACCTTGCCTCCAATCAAGCAACGCCCATTTCCAGTCTATCTCCATAGCACATAGCACCTGGCTGGAAACATGTTCTAGATATCTCAAAAGCAAATCGGCTTTCAGATCAATGGTCAATCTATGGTGGCATATCACTCCAATGGCTCGCAGTGTAAATAGTGATTTGATTAAGCAGAATTTCATATCACGGGGAATACAAAAACATGGCCCAAGAGACAGTGCAACATCCGTGAAGAAAAGGTCAGATTATCAAAGGACGTTTACAGGAGCTTCGATACTGGGAGCAACTACTCGGTGAGGTGAGACACCCGCTCAGAAAAGACACGCGCATAGTTCTGTAGACAGGTGGCCAATCTCGTAAGCACATAACATGGCAAGGACGTAACAGCAAAGCCACTCACCTTCCGCACAACAACACAAGCAGACACCTGTCATGCACGCCGTGAGAAAGCTGGTGTCTTTCTGGGGCGGAGGCTGCTGGCTACATCACAAAGCTCGGCATGAGTTGATACCCTTATAAGAACTCTAGGCGTACACATAGACCGCTTGGGGCTGCGGCTGCGGCTGATAGCCAGGCTGACCACGCTGAGGCTGCTGAGGGTAGTAACCTTGACCAGGCGGTGCCCCTTGACGGCAGACGCTCTCGTCAACGATACTATGAGATAACAACGAATGAAAAGGTCGCACCCTGAGGGGGATAATATTGTTGTTGTGGTTGACCGTAATAATCTTTGTTAGACATGAGGATTGTAACGGAAAGCGAGAGAGGAGGCGGAGGTTCCGGTTGCGGACTTATAATGTAAGTTCCCACAATGCATGTGCCGCGACCGGAATGGCGGCCAACTCGGGCGTCCCGGCTCGAAGGCTATGTGCTAGTTGTTCCGCCCCGGTCATGGCTCATCTGCCATCTTTAACCAACGTACCCAATCTGGCTCAAAGCCACGCAAGCAGTTGCCGAGGACTGGCATCATTTCCATTTCCATTAGCTCCACTCCGCAGCGAGGCAGGTGTTGTTTTGCGCCGCATTAGATCAAAGCAGAGCAAAATCCGCTCATCGTTAGTTGATGTGTGTCCCGCAGGTTTACTGATCTGATCCTTCTGATTTGATGTGATACAACTTTCCTCATGGGTTTAAACCTATCAATTCTGTGACAGTATGCTGTGCCAGTTGCCGGATACAGTACTCTGCCTGCAATAATTGGCGGATCCTTGTTATCTGTTCATGCACTCAAGCTCGGCTCTTGTGCAGACCCCAGAATTTGTTTTGGTTGTTGGTTGTCCCGTTACCTATGCCGTTTGCTTTTGAAACTGTGCACTGTGCACTGAGCATTTGATTAACTTTCAATTATTTGCTAGAATCTAATCGAGACTTCTTACTTTTCCTGGAACTGCCCTACGCGCCACATACCACACCTGTACGATACTTACTCTCACTTGCCTCAACCAACATTGCCCTCACCCCTCTCCCCGGGCAATGCATGCATTTTATGCAGACAGCATTCTGCCATTCACCATGCTAGTCTCATTGTTTTAAGGGTACCATTTACCTTATCCCACAGTTAGCAGTCCAGTCTGCCTCACATGCTGTTTCCATCGGAGCCATGATTGGGGTCATTCTTCAGCAGCAGCTGTCACGGTCTGTTGCAATGTCGCACTTTGTTGGATCCACCTGTCGGTGTCATCTTTATGTGCCATTCTATTTTGGTTTGCCATATCTGATGGTACTCAAGGTGGTAATCTGGTCACTGGTGACTGACCTGAGGACTCAGGTCTGGATGAAAAGCACCAAAAATTCTAGTGCAATGTAAGGTGAAGCTGAGACGTTCAGGCTTCCGCTGACCGGCAGGAGAAGGGAGTGCCTGGTCGTGAAGTGAGTTTGTATGAACTCAGGGAGTACGGCTAGGTTAGTGGTTGGAGGAAGCGAATCCATGCATCTGTGACGACTTGTTCAAGCATAGACTATTACGACAACGTGCGGCGTTCTGAGCCTCCGCTCTGAAACAGGTAGCAATGAATTAAATTCGATTAACGTTACGAAACAGCGGACGGATCCCGAAGTTCCCCGCTAGTGGTACGTACGCGCTGTCGACAAGCGTTTCATCGTTCATGAACAACATCTTTGAAATACAGGTAGGGCCAAACCTTCTAAATTAAGCATGTGTCTCCACGGCCAGTTACTTTGCGTCCCTACGTTATCAAATGAAATAACGCCAGGTAGAACTCCCCATCTATGATCTTCAGCGTAGCAAAAAAAACAATTGAGAGCGAAAGTAAGAAAAAGAACTATGATACATATTCCGCGCATGAGAGGTGAAGTGGAAAAGATGGTAACTGCAATTGCATTTGAAGTCGGACTGTCGCGAGGCAACGATGCGAGGTGCCAGTGGATGATGATCACGGAATCGGTGGATCGATCACATTCTGCCAAAAAGCAAATAGGACCATAAATGAGCCGCGCAAGTTGGTGGAGGGGGATTAGAAAAATGGAACTTAGAAAGAGCCGTCACTGCGAAAGCGCGACGACCGGGAGGCAAACGCATACATTCGAGCACCTTGCTGTAAAAAAAACTCCGTCAATGGTGTTTGTGCTGTGGGATTCCCGCTATTAGCAGGGCAAGCGTAGGTGCAGGGCGTCGGCGCGGCTTACGCGGGGCGACATACGTGTGGCGCGGGCGCACGTCGAAGGGCCGCGTGCGTGTTTGCGCTAAGACAGAGCCACTCTCACCCACACGCACCATGCCTGATGCGTCGACACTTTCATGGCAGTTATTAAATTAGATGATCGGCACCGCTTCTCAGAGGCGTACCTGGACAGACGCATAAGCGTCAACTGGAGAGAATATCGCCCCCGCAACCGCACGCTGACGTCTGGGAAAAGAAAATATACTCCCGGGCGACCCTGGAGGTTGCGGAGAAAATGTGGGGAGGATACTAGATTACCATAAAGGAGTCGATCAGGTGGGAATTGCCTATTCGATGAAGAGACAGGGTCCAGGACCGTCAACCCGTCTGCGGAGTGTAAGGAGAGATGGCAGATTAAGTACGGGTGATCAGGGTCACTGAATAGCACAGCGGTAAGCTCGTATGGTTGAGTTACGCGGCGGCTCATAGCTTACGACTCAATGACGTTGCCCCTGCTGTCACGAATGATGAGTTGAGCCACTAGAGGCGGAGCCAGCGGCAGACGGGACAGGACCGCGGAGCCGAACTCTGCGGACACCTCGGGTTGCTGTATGACCTCCAAGTAGTATGTCCTGACGGCAACAGGTAAGAAGAACGGAGGCAAGAAGGAAGATCAGTTGATATCACTTTGACTCGCGCTGCGGGGAAACCACCCCGGGATTATCAGGAAGGTAGGCGGTCGAGGGAAGCAGTGACGCGACTTGAGGCTCCGGAAGACGGGTTGGCGGACGCGGGGCGCCCCAGTTCCCTGAGCCCGCGGGCGGACGCGCATAATATGGAGATTCACTCGATCGTGATGACGATGGCCGGTCGCTGATAGTTCGCGCAGGAGCGCTAGGTGGTAGACGGCGAAGCGCCGCAGTAACTCTGGCATTCCGCGGAACCGTCGGTACCTCCGCCGCGTCGGGCGAGATGGAACCCTGCGGACCACATCTCGAATGAACCGTGGAAACGTGCAACATGACCGAGCAAAGGTTGACACTGAGAGCGTATAGTATGTGAGGTTTGAAGAGCGCCTATACGCCAGGTCAGCAAACTGTGTGTTCCTCCTGTCGTACTGCGGTGTAGAGAGCGACTCAACGAGCAAAGAGAGTGCGCCAGAGCTCCCATTGACGTCCTCGAGTAGGCAAAGTTTATTCCGTTCAAATTCACGTGGTCTCCACCAATCGTCGACACATTGCTTCGCGTTGAGGGAAATACATACATCAGCTAGATCTGGGTTGGGCGACGCAGGAGCTGGGAGGGGATCGGTTGGACGAAAGTGGAGAGCCATATCAAGCTCGACCGCGACGATGGACACGTGGTACCAATTGTCAGCGGGCAGACTAGGGATGGCCAGGTAGGACCTGGGTAACAGGTCGGAGCACGGGAAAGGCTCTCGTTCATATACTCAATTCGCCGAAGCAGGGACGCCAACTAAAGCCACTTTTCAGTGGTGATCAAGGTCCGGGTAATGCAATCTGGCCACCAACCTGGTGGCTCACCTGGGAGAAGCCGCGTTTAGTCCCCAGTATCGGGGCGACCCTCCTTCATAATTGACGCACAGGTTCTCGTCTTGCCGACACAACCGGTGCCTCCCTTTCATAAGGTTAACCAACTTGGCAGATGCAGATGAACAATCGAGATATAATCATTGATGGACAACTGCGTCCACATCTAAGAATTAAACACCACATAAATGTACTCAGACGCGTGTCTTTACCCAACTCCAAACTCCCGCGGATGCTGAAACAATAGTAGCTGCTGCCAAGGCAGGCTTCACACCCGCTGCAGGGAAGGTAAACGCTGATGGCTATGAACAGGTGACACATGGGAAGGCACTCACCCGTGGATTTAAACAAAGCGCCCGTGAGAGCACCAGCTACCATACTTCCAAACGTGTCATGTTTACCCCGAACCGCGTCAATGGTGGAATTGATTCCATTGTATCCCAAAGCTGTAGGGTGGGCGCTGAGCAGAAAACAAAAAGAAATGTTATGGGGTGGATCATACCTAAGACCCCGGCTGAATTACCCAAGAATGTCCCTCTTCGCGTGACGGAGTTAAGGATGCTGTTTATTCGTAGCCGCGCGTTGGACACTGCCAGCAGTCTACTCGCACCCTCGCGGAAGCCCCACGCACCGCCGAGGGCCAGTCCTATAGGAGGTCGGAACATGTGGTCAGCACAAAGACAATAAGATGGCTGATAAGGTGAAATTTGAACAAGACCGGTTGTACGCGGAAAGAATTGCAGATGACAGTATTGATCGCAAGAAGCATACATGACGTACCACCAAGATACATAGTACCTGTGCCGTAGCAGAGGTCGTCACTCCACCCCCTTGAAGGTATGGCAGTCCCTGAGCCGGGAAGCTCGCTTGTTTTGTCGTCGTCTAACACCAGGTAGTCGAGTTGCCCTCCCAAACTTGCCATGGGGTGAAGTTTGGCGGGGTCGTAAGAGCCTGAGAGTAAGTCCGAGGCTGTGGGTGCTTCGGGGAGGGGGTCTGAACTCTGGGAGAAGTGGACATTTTTCAGTAGGTCGGATGTGTCTTGGGTCTTGGCAGGGTCTGCGGGGTATGACTGGGAAGCCATTGTAGGGGGAGAGTGTCGAAGAGAGAAAAAGGAATAAGAGTTGTCGACAGACTTGGGTTTCTCGTCGTCGCCGCCGCCGTCGTTGACAGCAGTACAGTAAGGGAGAGGGAAAGAATTGGTCGTGACGATCCTCGGCCCGTTACCTGGTCACGGGCTCGGTTTCCTTTTCGGCCGCGATTCCGATCGATTTTTGGAGGTACGCGCTCTCTTCAAAGACAATAAGCTTCTGCATGTCTGCTCCTCTTCGAAAATGTATTTTCCCGCGAGCCCTCGCACTGCGCTTGCCAGGAGGCCTCTCCTCGCCCAATGCGTTTCCGTCAAGGCACCATGCTCGCTCGGAGCCTTTGGCCCACTGTCACCCAACACGCTCACGGGGGCCTTTTCACACGAAACGTAGGTGCCATCTCACCATCCCCGCACCCTTCAATGGCCAGCTAATACTTCAATTTCACATCAACCTTGTTCCAATTGTTTGACCTCATATAGGCTTTGCAACCTCTACGACACCTCATTCGATAGCGTCGGATCCTGCCGAAGAAGAGGCTCTCCTTTGCCTGGAACAGGGTACCCAGAAACTCGAGGAAGGCGACGTGGAAGGCGCAAAAGAATTATATCAACGCAGTGTAGACATCAAACGTAACGCCAGCTCTCTCTTTAATTTGGGTGTTACACACTACCATCTCAGTTCGTACTCCAAACTGATCGTCGCTATTTGGAACTCAACCCCATTTGAAGAGGAGTTCGATGAAGCAATCCATTCTTGGACATCCGCTATTGAACTCCAACCATCCAGCCCAGATGCGCATACCAGTTCGCACGTTTCTCCCTCTTCCGTTGTTCTCTACCCAGCACCCCTTGTCTGACAGACCTGGCGAGCGCCTACTTGAATCATCCTCGGTCGAGGCCCGACCTCGCCCTCCAACATCTCCTGTGATTGCTTTCTCTCTTATTTCCCCTCGGCGGCTATGATTTATCTCTTCACTGCTTCACATCTCAGGACAGCGGCTAAACTTGCGCCAGAGGATCCCGAGATCGCATTCAATCTTGCTTCAGTCCTGGAGGCCTGTTAGTATCTGTCTTTCTTGGCGCGGCTTACTCTTACCTTACTCTTACGTATCAAATAGTCGGGCGTCTCCCAGAGGCGTTAGAATATTACAAACGCAGCAAGCGTTATGGAGTCGACCGAGCTGCTGTTCACATCAAGGATGTGAGTTCACCCACCAGTCCGCGGCTTACACATTATCGAATAATGCACGTATGTCCCCATAACTGTGTTATTAGATTACTGCAAAGATAGAGAAGCAATCTGGAAGTACAAATGGAACGACCGGGGAACGTTCGATTGTCTGAGAATCTCATGCTGCAATTCTCGGATGTCCGTCACGGGGGGAACACTTTGGAATTTCCTTAATCAATGACGGGAGATCCCTCTATTGTTCTACGACACTTCCTGGAAGGGTGCGAGTTGCGCAGGCGTTGGCACGTCATAGCGCCGACCCTTCGTAAATGTATTGGCACCCTAGACGGCAAAGCGCTCAACGTGTTCTCAGTTATGGACACTTGAAATACCAGGATTTGAACGGAAGTGAATTCATTACCCCAATCAAGAGAAATTGGCGCATAATGTTCGGTGTCTATCCCGCGCTAAACGCATCATATAGACACACCGTCCATCTTGAGTTTGAGTCCTCTATGTGCCTTGCCTTCCATCCTACATGGACCAAAGGAACTATGGCGTAGACCAATAACTACTTCCATGTGAATATCTGCTGTCGTCGTCCATGTGGATTCAGGGAGACTGATTTGTGCCTTTTGTGCCATGGGGCGTTGA
>WNFQ01001607.1_pt1 | contig 16056 bp, 9 predicted proteins | sample 5400171 | NCBI WGS metagenome assembly WNFQ01 (sample SAMN13153356, study PRJNA577476) | soil metagenome | isolation source: 20 cm soil under Madrone tree | place: USA:California | collected 2016-06-14 | reverse complement strand
CTTCCTGCGTCGATGAAATCCGCGAGTGCGCCAACCAGGCTCTGGCCTTCGAGTTCCATTTCGTCGCCCGCACTGGTCGGAAAACCCAGCAGTGGCGGGCCCCAGTGACCGTAGACGACGACGCCTAGCTCCATGCCGAGCCGGTGAGAGTACCAGCGGTGATATTCGCGTTTCATCGATTGCCTCTTGGCCGATGAGGGGAGAGGAAAGTATGCCAGCCTGACAGTTTGTGGGCAATCGACTTGCCCCAGAAAGAAATGTTTTGAGACAATTCGCGTATATAATTTGTGAACTCTAACCGCTGGGACTGGAGAGTCCATCGATGGCTCCAGACTCGGCGCAGCAGCTGCTCCTTTCGGAGAACAGGAAGCCTCGTGAAGAAAAAACTGAAAAAACCCATCAAAAGGAAAAGCAAGCCGGTAAATCACGATCTAGCATTGCGCGAACAGCTCGTCTCTCTTCTGAAAGGCGGCGAGGCCCACGTGCACTTCATGGATGCAATCGAAGGTTTCCCGGAAGCAAAACGTGGAGCCTTCGTCGAAGGCTTCCGGCATACGGGATGGCAGCTATTGGAGCACGCCCGGATTGCGCAATGGGACATTCTGGAATTCAGCCGCGACGCAAAGCATGTCTCGCCGGGCTTTCCCGAGAGCTACTGGCCGAAGACCCCTGGACCACAGGACGAAGCTGCCTGGGCGAAGAGCGTGCAAGAATTCCAGCACGACCTCCAGGAAATGATCAAGTTGGTGAAAAACCAGAAAACCGATTTGTGCTCGGCGATTCCTCACGGACAGGGCCAGACGATTCTCCGCGAGGCGCTGGTCCTGGCCGATCACAACTCGTATCACCTGGGTCAGTTGGTGGACTTGCGGCGCGCCCTGGGTTCCTGGCCCGAATCGTAAACAGCCGTGAATCGTAAACGGCGATCAGACTACGAGTGTCTGCCTCAGTAGGGCGTTTTGTTTTCCTCTTGCTTCCAGGCTAGAAACACGGCAAGCGAATCATCTCGCAGAAGCTGCGTCATGGGTATGCGCCGCCCCGCTGGTGCAATCTTTAGCTCGTCGTAGATGAAAGCGTCGTCAAAACCGGCGCCTGCGGCATCGGTCGCCGTCGCGGCGTAGAAAATTCGCGCGGGGCGTGCCCAGTAAATCGCGCCGAGGCACATGGGGCAAGGCTCGCATGTCGTATAGAGATCGCAGCCGGTGAGTTGAAAATCCCGAAGAACGCGGCAAGCCTCGCGAATGGCCACGATTTCCGCATGCGCCGTCGGATCATTCGAACGCGTGACCCGGTTCGCGCCTTCGGCGATGATGCGGTCCTCTTTCACGATCAGCGCGGCGAACGGCCCACCGCTGCCCGAGCGGACATTTTCCAGCGCTAGCGCGATGGCGCGCCTCATGAATTCAGGGGACATGACTTGTCTTTCTTCCGTAGTTCAGATTGTACTGTCCGCTTCTAATTCGCAACCTAGCATTTTTGCGCGGCGCGGAATCACTTAACTCCCGGACCTGCCAGACGGCGTCCTTCGCGGGCCGGGCTTGCAAGAATCTGAATTGGCGGTAGGATGGTGCATTGCACTAGGCGGTTTTGCGTTGATTTTCGTCGAGTGGCGAAGCGAGGGCGCATGATTCATATCGAAAACATTTCCAACCGCAACCAGGAGTTATTCACCAGCCGGCGGGGATTCCTCAGAGGCATGCTTGGTGCCGGAGCATTCGTTCTCAGCGTTCGAATGATGCCGGAAGAGTTGTTTGGCGCGGTCGCGAAGGCAACTGCCTCAGATGGCATGACCAAAGCGTCATTGCAGCCAAACGTGTACCTGGCAATCGACACGGACGGAACCGCCTACATCATCGCGCATCGCTCGGAGATGGGAAGCGGGAGCCGGACGGCTCTCCCGCGTATCGTCGCCGATGAACTCGATGCGGACTGGGCGCGCGTGAAGCTGGTGCAAGCGACGGGTGACGACAAATACGGTGACCAGGACACGGATGGATCTCATTCGGTGCGCAGCTTTTTCGATACCTTGCGCGAGTCCGGCGCGACCGCCAGATTGATGTTGGTGCAGGCGGCAGCGGCGCAGTGGGGCGTGCCGCCAACGGAATGTTCCACGAACTTGCACACAGTGGTGCACAAAGCGTCAGGAAAAAAATTGGGCTACGGAGAGCTCGCGGCGGCTGCGGCAAAATTGGAAGTTCCGAAAAAAGAAGACTTAAAACTGAAGCCGCGAAGCGAGTGGCGCTACATCGGAAAAGACGCGAAGAGCTATGACCTGAAGGACATGTGCACTGGCAAAGCGGGGTACGGGCAGGATACGCGGATGGAAGGCATGCTGTACGCGAGTGTAGCGCGTCCGCCGATTTTCGGCAGCACCGTGAAGTCGTTCGACGACAAGGCAGCGCTGGGCGTGGCCGGAGTGAAGCAGACGGCGGCAATTGAAGCGTTCAAACCACCGGTCGGCTTTCAGGCGCTCGGGGGCGTGGCCGTGCTTGCGGATAACACCTGGGCGGCGATGCAGGGACGGAAAAAACTAAAGATCGAATGGGAGAAGAGCCCGCACAGTGTCTGGAACTCGGACGCTTACAAAAAGGAATTGCAGGAAACGGCGCGCAAGCCGGGCAAGGTTGTCCGAGAGAACGGCAACGTGGATGACGCTTTTGCGAAGGGCGGAAAAATCGTCGAGGCGGAGTACTATGCGCCGTTGCTGGCGCATGCTTCGATGGAGCCGCCGGCCGCGCTGGCGATGTACCGCGACGGCAAAGCGGAGGTGTGGGCGCCAACGCAGGGCCCGCAAGGGGCGCGGGACGCCATCGCACAAGCGCTGGGATTGAAGAAGGAAGATGTGACCGTGCATGTGACGTTGCTCGGCGGCGGATTCGGCCGGAAGTCGTTCCCGGATTTTGCCGTGGAAGCGGCGCTGCTCTCGAAAAAAACCGGCAAGCCCGTCAAAGTGGTCTGGAGCCGAGAAGACGACATCAAATTTGACGTTTATCATTCCGTGGCGGCCATGTACATGAAAGCTGCGCTCGGACCGGATGGAAAGCCCACGGCGTGGTTGCAAAGGACAGTGTTCCCACCCATCGGATCGACATTCGACCCGAAGAATAATTATTCCGACTCAGGCGAGCTTGGGCTGGGTTTCACCGATGTCCCGTTCGCAGTGCCGAATTTTCGCGCGGAAAACGGGCCGGCAACAGCCCACATGCGGATCGGTTGGTTCCGGTCCGTGGCCAACATTTATCATGCTTTCGGAATTCATTCCTTTGCGGATGAAGTGGCGCATGCGGCGGGAAAAGATCCCGTGGAGTACCTGCTGCAACTGCTCGGACCGGACCGCGTCGTGCCGAGAACCGAACTCCCGAAGGAATTTCCGAATTACAGCGGAGAGTACGACCAGTATCCGATCGACACCTCCAGACATCGCCGCGTGCTGACGCTGGCCGCGGAAAAAGCCGGCTGGGGCAAACAGAAGCCGGGAAACGGCTACGGAATCGGCGTGGCGATGCACCGAAGTTTCCTGACGTATGTCGCGACCGTGGTGCAGGTGCAGGTGGATGATGCGGGCAAGGTGCGCGTCAACCGCGTGGATACCGCTCTGGACGCTGGCACAATCGTAAATCCGGAAATGATTCGGCAACAGGTTGAAGGCGCCGCGGTGATGGGGATAAGCCTGTCGTTTTATGGAGAAATCACGGCGACCAACGGAGTGATTGATCAATCCAATTTTGATGGGTTTCAGATGGCCCGGATGAACAATGCGCCGCGGGAAACCAACACCTATATCGTGCCGAGCGACGCACCGCCGGCGGGAATTGGTGAACCCCCTCTTCCGCCGTTTGCTCCTGCGCTCTGCAACGCGATTTTTGCCGCCACAGGAAAACGCATCCGCGAATTACCGCTTTCCAAGGCAGGTCTGGCCTAGTCTAGCGCTTGGCCTGAAGGGTCGGCATGCCGTCTGCGGGCGCTACAGCCACCTCAAGATGACCTGATTTTCCATGGAGGACAACCAAATGGCCAAAAAAACAGGCTCACGCGAGTTGCGGTAAGAATCGGAACTGCAATAGGCAAGGCAGACCAGAAAGTCCAGAAAGTTGCAAGAGCCGGGTCGCTTGCCAAGAAGGAGCTCGACGCGATATCGAAGCAAGTCGACGCCCTCAAACGCCAATTACAGAAAACCGCGAAGCGTCTCAAGCGCGCCCTCAGTAAGCTTCGAGATCCACAGGAACGGCGGCTGGCTCCGCGCGCCGCGCGAGGAACCGGTTGCATCCTTGTCCTGCCATTTATTCCTAGATCAATACACCAGCCGCATAATTCTGTTCGCGAATTGCTCCCGGCTTTGAACTCGGTCCCGATTGCAACCCGCTGCCAGATCCTTGTTCTGCATGGCCTGCGGATATAAGAGAAATCGGTGACCTAGCGACTGGGATTTGACATTGCCAGTGTGGTAATGGAAGATGTCGCAAGACGCAAGTATCACTAACCGTGTGTAGCGAGTGTAGGCTGCTTCTTTCGATTAGACGCCACGAGCAAGGAATGTCATTCATCGACAGACAAATATGGATGTTTAGTGAACCGGCATGCTTCTGAACCCGACCATGGAAGCGGTTTCCCAACGAAAATCGAATGCGATTCCCCGCCAGTCCCTCGCCGCGGCTGTCGTTGAACGGCTTCGGGAAAAAATTCTAAGCGGCGAACTACAGGAGGGCGAACAGCTCCGTCAGGAAGCAATCGCCGCTGAATTTGAAATCAGCCGGATCCCTGTGCGCGAAGCCCTGAGCCATTTGGCTGGAGAGGGCTTGGTTAAAATCGTCGGAAATCGGGGAGCAGTCGTCGCGGCGCTGTCACCCGACGAAATCATGCAATTGTTCGAGACGCGCGCGGTGCTCGAGCGATATATGTTGCAAGAAGCGATCCCAAACCTTACCGATGAAGATTTCCAGCGGGCGGAAGATATTCTGGTGCGCTATGAGGAGTCGCTCGAACATGACTCGGAAGTGAAGTCGTGGGGACGCTGGAACTGGAGCTTTCATTCGGCGTTATATGCCGCCGCGAATCGCCCGGTGATGTTGTCGTTCCTCAAGACCCTGAACCTGCAGTGCGACCGCTACACTCGTCTCCACCTGATCGTGACCAGAGATCTGCACCAGGCCGGGAAGGCTCACCGGGACCTTCTCGACGTCTGTCGTAAACGGGACCCAAACGCTGCGGCGGAAGCGGTTTGGAGACATATTATGGATGCTGGCCATTACCTACGGGAACTGATACTGCGTCGGCGCCAGCACCGTTCAGCCTAACTCTGTATCCTACTATCCGTTACACCACCTCAGTAGAATTGCGCCAAAAAACTCATTTAGTGTAGCAAGACTCTGACGTTGACAGGGATCCTCGATTGTATACAATATGCACGATTTCTTCCGCTCCCAACCTCTTGCAGAAAGCTTCCCCCTTTGGGGTGGGGGGATGCAAGACTCCCTGGGCAGCAATTCTAAGTCTGAGGTGGCGCATGTCCCTGCTTGTCCCTTCCCGCTCGAAGTCCATTCTTAGTTCGATGATTCTCACGTGTCTGGTCGCGTTACTATGCTTCCTAGTTCTGCCACAACGGCTGACTGCGCAGATATCCACTACTGGGAGGATAGCCGGCACGGTTACAGACAGTTCCGGAGCAGCAGTTCCAAGCGCCTCGGTTTCAGTGAAGAGCACGGCACTGCTCGCCCCGCGCAGCACCCATACGGAAGCGGACGGCGGCTACCTGTTTGACCTGCTTCCGCCAGGAACGTATGAGCTGACCGTTGCTGCGCCGGGATTCAAAACCTATAGTCAGATCGGGATCGTGCTTACGGCAGGATTCACGGCATCGATCAATTCAAAACTGCAGGTCGGCGAAGTCACGCAAGTCGTGAAGGTGGAAGGCGAACCGGTAGTCGACCTACAGAGTAATCAGACATCCACGACATTTGACCAGAATCTCCTGCAAGACATTCCGAGCGGGCGCGACCCTTGGTCTACCTTAGCGCAGATGCCGGGCGCAACGGTGGGAACGTTCGATGTTGCGGGTGACAATAGTTACCAGCAGTCCACTATGCAAGTGCACGGCAGCACGCCTGCGGAGCAGATCTACAGCTTTAACGGTTTGGACCTGAACTGGCCCGGGGCCAATGGGGGTTACACGCAGTTCTATACCAACCATGATTCGTTCGACGAGTTTCAGGTCGTCGCGGATAACGCGCCCGCTTCTGTGCCCATCGGTGGCGTGTACATGAATATGGTCACGAAATCCGGTTCAAACGAGCTGCATGGACAAGCCGGAATCTACTATCTGACCGCCGCGCTCCAGACTGGAGTCAAAGCTCCTGTTTACAATGGCAGCCCCGTCGTCTCCGGGTCGCCGTTCAACATGACCCGAGACACTACCGCTAGTCTCGGTGGTCCGCTCCTGAGGGACAAGTGGTGGCTCTTTGGTTCCTACCGCCGGTACGATCTGAGCCAGCGAATTCTCGCGGTGACCAACCAGGCGGGCGTGCCCGTAAAAGACATCAATCACCAAACAAATACGGATCTGCGCAGCGACTTTCAGGTCAATTCCAAAAACAAATTCAGCTTCATATGGCTTTACAACGAACAGAATCGATTCTTCCGGCGAGATACCGCCTATAACTTCGTCTCTCAACAAGCCAGTTGGAAACAGATCGAGCCGGCCTACATCCTTGAGGGGTTGTGGACCACCCAGATTACCAATAATTTCCTGCTGGATTTTCGTGCCGGCTGGAACAAGATCGTATTTCCACTCGCCTATCAGCCGGGCGTGAAAGCAACAGATATCAATGTGCAAGACGTCGTGGATAGAACGGAAACTGTGGCAGCTCCGTACGAGTTTGCTAATCCAGCCTGGGTATTGAAATGGTCGGCCGGCGGCTCGTGGTACAAGGGAAATTTCCACGGGACGCACAACTTCAAATTCGGATTCGAGATGGGCAAGGCCTACAACTCGTACGTCTACCATGTGAACGGGGGCATCAACATCCTGCTCGCCCACGGAGCTCCGTTTGAAGTGATTGCCTACAATACGCCAGCGACGCAGAAGAATTACTTCAAGGATGCGAGCTTCTATGGACAGGACACCTGGACGCTGACGCACCGCCTGACGTTGAATCTCGGAGTGCGCTACGACCACTTTAATACCTACTATCCTCAGCAGACTACGGATCCTAATGCAACCTTTCCTCAATTGTTTCCATCCACGACCTTCCCCGCGTCCGGCAACCTCGTGAATTGGAACACCGCTTCAGCTCGTCTTGGCGCGGCCTACGACCTGACTGGAAAGGGCGACTCCGTGGTGCGGCTTAGCTACGGTCGCTTTTATATCATGCAGGGGACAGGCCTGGCCGAAACGTCAAATCCCGTTGGATTTGCCGGCCAGGGTTATCGCTGGAACGCTAGCGACGATAGCAATCACGATGGGATACCTCAACAGAGCGAATGGATGAACGCCCCCCAACTGTTGTTCGCTTTTGGGGGTTCAAGTACTCACATCAACCCGAACATGAGCCGACCCTATTCGGAACAAATCAGCGCCGCGTACGAAAAACGGCTGTGGCGCGACCTGCGCGTTGGAGTTACGTATTATTACCGCACCAAAAAGAACATGATCGGGATTGAGAACACGTTGATATCCCCATCGGATTACACGGCGATCACAACACTGCCGGACAGCAACGGAAACCCGCAGCCAATCACAAACGGACTTACCGGTCAGCCGCTCACTCTCTACAATCTCGATCCGGCTAAACGAACCGATTTCAATTTTGTCGTCACCAATATTCCCAAGCTGAACGACAACACCTATCATGGCGTTGAATTCACCGCCGTAAAGCGGCTGTCCAACAATTGGCAACTGCTCGCCGGATTCACCGTCCAGCGCCAAAAAGGGGTTTTCGGACGGGGCTTTTCTGATCAGGCCACCGGTGACAACTTCACCGATCCGAATAACGACATCAATCGCAACAATAACTATCTGAATTCCGACGCCACTTACATCTTCAAAGTGGACAGCAGCTATGAATTGCCCTGGAAGGTTGGCACCAGCGTGAACTTCCAGCACTACACGGGCTTGCCGATACAGCCGGTTGAGATTTTCGGAATCAATGGGGGGCTGACCCAGGGCACCGAGACCGTCATCCTTCAACCGGCAGGAATCACGCGGCTTCCCAGCGTAAACATGCTCAACTTGCGTCTCTCCCGGGAATTCGTGCTGAATGACCGGTGGCATGTGACCCCGGTGATTGATTTTTTCAACCTCACCAATGCTCAGACCAAGGTGGGAGAGAACAACTTCTTTGACGCCAATCCTGCAAATAACACTTATTTGAAGCCCTTTCTCACCATCGACCCATTCGTGACGAGGTTTGGCTTGCGATTCACGTTTTAACGGCGCTCGGCCTCGCTGGAGGCCAGCACGTTTCCCTACCGGCGGGTCGGGCCCATTATCGAGCTCACCCGCCGTTCCCGTGTCTGGAATTTAGTTTTGGATTTACGTACTGTGGGGGCGTTATGTGGAGATGGAAGAAAGCCGTGGGAGTCATGCTCGCGACGGCGTTGATCTTTGTGGCACCTACTGCAGCACAGAAGAGTGCCAGATCCGCGAAGCTGACGATCGAACAACTGATCGATATCAAGCATCCGACCAATGCGCTGTGGTCGCCGGATGGCAAACATGTGGTCTTTACCTGGGATCGTGCCGGCGTTTCGAATCTCTACATGGCCGGTGCCGACGGCCACGGCCAGCCGGTTGCGCTGACTTCTTTCCGAGAAGGGCAAGTCGACCCGGCATTCTGGAGCAGCGACTCGCAGACGGTTTACTTTCCGCACGGCGGCGATTTGTGGGAAGCGCCGATTGGCGGTGGCGCAGTGAAGCCAGCATGGACAACAGCAGCGCGCGAATCTGACATTGTCCCGTCTCCCGACCTGACTCGCGTGGCGTTTGTCCGTCACAGCGCCGGGAGGTCCGACAGCACTGTTCACACTAGCGACCTGGTCGTGCGTTCGCTGACCAATGGAAGCGAGTCCACCCTGGCGCAGGACAACGTGAGCATCATGCGGCTGGTGTGGTCACCCGACGGCGCCAGTCTTGCATATACCACAGGTTCCAAGACCATCAATCACGACGAGGCTCCTGCTTATTCCGGAGACAAGATTATTTATCGCATTTGGGAGTACGTTCCGGGGCAGATTAACGCCGTGAAGGTCGCGGGTGGCCAGCCCGTAACAATTGGCACTCCGGGAGAATACGGCGGACTCGCTTGGGTAGACGCAACGCACCTCGTCTATGACGGGCAATCGAAGGACTTCAAGAAATATTCGATTTATGTCGCAGACGTTTTCGACGGGAAACCACACGCCATCCACGAGATTACTGAGGATCAGTTTTGGAGCATCCCGGACTGGGGCGAGGCGGGAGCCCAGCCGTGGCCTTCACCGGACGGGAAGTGGATTGCGTTTCTCAGTGATGAAGATGGCTGGGATCATTTATACGTCATGCCTTCGGCAGGCGGAAATGCCGTGCCGATCACTCGAGGGAAGTTTGAAGCATGGCGGCCCGCATGGTCGCATGACAGCAAGCGAATCGCATTCGACGCGAACGAGCCGGACCGGCCGGGAGACCGCCACGTTGGCATTGCCGAAATCGGCGGTGATCCCTCGCACGCGACTGTCACCTACATTACAACGGGAAACGGCACCAATATCGAGCCGCACTGGTCGGAGGATGACAGATATCTCGTCTACCAGCACACCGACACTCGCAACAGCGCGGACTTCTTCGCCATTGAGGTGAAAGCAAACTCGAAGCCGATTCGGCTCTCCGATTCCATGCCGACCGGCATCGACAAATCACAATTCGTCGAGCCGCAGTTTGTGCATTTCCCGGGAGCGGATGGAAAACCCGTGCCGGGCTGGCTTTTTGTCCCAAAGAATCTCGATCGCACGAAAAAACATCCGGCGATCATCTGGATTCACGGAGACGGCGTGAATCAGAACTATGACGGCTGGCACGTGCAGCGCAACTATGCCGTTTACTACAGCTTTCACCAGTACTTGCTGCAGCAAGGCTATGTCGTTTTCGCCCCGGACTATCGCGGCAGCATCGGTTACGGCCGGGTTTGGCGAAATGGCGTGTACATGGACGTGGGCGGAAAAGACGCCAAAGATGCGTGGATGTCGGCAAACTATCTGAAGGCGCTGCCCTACGTGGACAGTGACCGAATCGGTATTTGGGGCCTGAGCTACGGCGGATTCTTCACGCTCATTGCCATGACCGATCAACCCAAGTTGTTCCGCGCTGGCGTGGACGTGGCGGGCGTCGTCGACTACGCGATGTACTACTCCGACCCCTATCACGGCGATTGGACCGCAAGCCGTATTGGAACGCCAGAGCAAAATCCACAAGTCTATTCCAACGCCTCACCGATTTCACACATCGATCGCCTCGAACGCCCTTTGCTTGTGCTTCACGGCACGTCCGACGTCAACGTGCCGTATCTCGAGTCCGTATGGCTCATTGACGAAGCCCTTAAAAAGGGTAAGGGTGATCTTGTGTCCTACATGATGTATCCGGGCGAATTCCACTACTTTACCCGTGCGCATATTTTGCTGGACGCTTGGCACCGCGTGGACGACTTCTTTGCGTTTCACCTGCAGGGCCGGACAAAGCAGGCCCGCTGAGAGCGTCTCCAACGAGACTGTGCCGGGATCTCTGCGTGGTACAGAATCGCTTGCAGTTCAGGAAAATGAAGCATTCGAGCGTCCATGATATAAGCAGCGATTGGCTGGGCGCTCGAATGATTGGATGGGGCGACCTTCCTTAGGAATTCGTTTTTGTGACTTCAGACAGTGGTGCAAGAAATCCTGCTTGGCCGGAGGTTTTCCGTGGCTCCAAATCGCAGCCGAAAATATTACTTCGCTTTGATCCTGGCCCTTGCGTGCGCGGTGGCAGCGAACGCACAGCAGCCGGACGACGAGGAGGAAGGCCAATTTCGGTTCCGCTTTGTGGGTCCGAGAGTGGGAAATCGCATCGCCGCGGTTGCCGGCATCCCGGGAGATCCGAGCACGTACTACGCCGGTGCGGCATCCGGCGGCGTTTGGAAATCGATCGATGGTGGCAATCGTTGGACGCCGATCTTTGACAAGCAACCCGCCGCTGCCATCGGCTCGCTCGCCATTTCCCCTTCCGATCCAAGTGTGGTCTGGGCGGGAACCGGCGAAGCTTGGGTCATCCGCGACAGCGACGTAATGGGCAACGGAATCTATAAGTCCACCGACGCCGGCAAGACCTGGACCAACATGGGGCTGCCGGAAACCGGGCGAATCGGCCGCATCGTCGTTCATCCCACCAATCCCGACATCGTCTTTGCCTGCGCCCTCGGCCGCGTTACCGGTCCGCAGCAGGAACGCGGCGTATTTCGCACCACGGACGGCGGCCAGCATTGGGAGCGCGTACTCTTCGCGGGAGAAAACGTGGGCTGCTCCGGGCTCTCCATGGATCCACACAACTGGCACACGTTATTCGCGGGAATGTGGCAAGTGGAAATGCACACCTGGGGCGAATTCAGCGGCGGACCCGGCAGTGGAGTCTACGTTTCTCGCGACGGTGGAACCAAATGGACGCGCATCGAAGAACACGGTTTACCGCATGCGTCAGTCGGCAAAATTGACGTCGCGGTCGCTCCCACAAACTCCAGGCGTGTCTTTGCGCTGATTCAAACCAAGGATCAGGGCTCGGTCTGGAGGTCCGACGACGCCGGCACGCACTGGAAGGCAGTCAATTTCCAGCGGGCTTTGATAGGACGCGCCGGCTATTACATTCGCATCGCGGTTTCGTCGGGAACCGACAATGAAGTTTACGTTGCCAACAGCTCGTTCCACCAATCGCTCGATGGCGGACAGAATTTCCAGGAAGTCCGCTGGGGAGGAGACACTCACGATATCTGGGTGGATCCTGCCAATCCCGATCGTTTTGTAATCACCGATGACGCCGGAATGAACATCACTACCGTGCATGGCCGCGGCTTCCACCGCGTCACTCTTCCCATCGGCCAGATGTACCACGTCGATGTCGACAATCAGGTCCCCTACTATTTTTACAGCAACATGCAGGACGACGGGAACATGCGCGGCCCGAGCGTCCCTGTCGATTCGCAGGAGACCGGCTGGGATCGCCGCATGGGCGGTTGCGAGTCCGGCTTCACCGTTCCGGATCTGGTTGACCCCAATGTCGTTTGGGCTACTTGTTATGGCAACACGGTCACCCATTGGGATGCTCGCCACAAACATGCGCGGTCGGTCAGCCCGTGGTTGCACACTCTGGATTCACCGCCGAACGCCATAAAATACCGGTGCCATTGGACGGCGCCGCTGGCGGTCGATCCCTTCGATCACGACATCGTCTATTATGGTTGCCAGGTTATCTTCAAAACTACGAACGCCGGTCAAAGCTGGACAGTCACGAGTCCGGATTTGTCGACGCAAGACCCCAGCCACATCGTTCCTTCAGGAGGAATCGTTGGCGACAACCTCGGCCAGTTCTACGGGGAAGTTGTCTTCGCCATTGCGCCCTCGAAAATCCAGAAGGGTTTGATATGGGCAGGAACAAATGACGGCCAGGTCTGGTACACCAAGGACGGCGCGACGAATTGGACCAACGTAACCAAAGGCATATCCGGGCTGCCTTCCCTCGGGACAATCACCAGCATCGCCCCTTCCACGTTTGATCCTGCCACTGCCTACAGCAGCGTCGATTTCCATCTGGTGGACAATCGCGATCCCTTCATCTACAAGACCACGGACTTTGGCAAATCCTGGAAGTCGGTCACGGGAAACCTTCCGAAACATGCCCTCTCCTACGTCCGCACCGTCACCGAGGACCCCAACTGCCAGGGCCTGTTGTTTGCCGGCACCGGAAATGGGCTCTATTACTCGCTGGACGATGGCGCACACTGGGCGGCACTGGATTCCGGTCTGCCGCATGCCCCCGTAACCTGGGCGGTCGTGCAAAAGGAATTTCACGACCTGGTCATTTCAACCTATGGGCGCGGCCTCTACATTCTGGACGACATCACACCCCTCGAACAGCTCGCCAAGCCTCATGCAGACGCGCCAACAGTCCTCTTTCAACCGCGGCCAGCATACCGCTTTACCCGCGGAGGCCAGGCTCCTCTGACCTTCTCCCTGAAAACAGCGCCCAAAGATCCGGTAGAAATTGAAATCTTGAGCGGAGACGGAAGAGTCATCCGCAAACTCAAAGCCAAGGCCCGTGCCGGCATGAACCGGGTGAAATGGGATTTGCGTTACGAGCCGCCGCGATTGGTCGCACTCCGAACAGTGGCGCCCGAAAATTCCCATATTTGGAACGAGCCGCGCTTCCGCGACTCCGACTCGCGCCCCATCACGCACTGGGGCGCCAAGCCCGCCGAAGTTGGCCCGATCGTCACACCTGGGACCTACTCCATGCGCCTCAAAGTCGAAGGACAAACCTATTCGCAACCCATCACTGTCCTTCGCGATCCCCGTTCCCCGGGGTCCGAATCGGACATCAACGCGTCGGTGAAAACCCTACTTCGGATTAGCGATGATATCACCAGCGTCTCGGCCACCATCAATCAGATCGAGTGGCTCCGGAAGCAGCTCGAAGTCATCGAAACCATGCTGCGCCCGCCGAAGAAGAAGGAAAAAGACAAGCCGCAAGGCGTGGGCGAGGAGGACGAGGATTTCCCGGAGCCGGAACCCGCCGCGGAGCAGTCACCAGACAGCCCCGAGGCAAAACGGAAGGCGGAGCTTCTCAAGACCGTCGAAGCGCTGGATAAGAAATTACAGGCCATCGAATACAAGTTGGTCTCCCCAGCGCTTGTCAATAGCGATGACAAGTACTTTGTCGAGTCCTACCACGCCTATCTCAACTTGATTTGGCTCAATGCCGAAGTTGGCAGCGGCGGCGGTGACGTCGCCGGCGGCGCAGATTTTCCGCCCACCGATACGCAGTTGGACACTCTCCGCTTGATCGAGACTGAGATGACTGGCGCTACTACGGAATTCCAGAAGCTCCTGAAGGACGATCTTCCGGCTTTCAATCGAGTCCTCGGTGATAACAATGTCGCTCTGGTCGTTGCCGCTGCCAGCGCGGAGACGGAACAGGGGAAAGGAAATTAAACAATCTTTGCTGAGTGCTATTTCACCTATGGATGATTCGGATCGATCTTGAGGTAGGCGAAAAGCAGTGGCTTGCCGCTTGGCAGGCGGCTGCCTCCTGCTGGTTCCACGGTGACGAATACGGCATCGATCTGTTCGAGTTTCTGCAGGTCGTCAAACTGCAGCTTCCAGCGCTTCTTCGACGAACTGTCTTCGTAGAAGATACCGAGATTCAAAGACTGCGACTTGTCCGAACCGCGGCGTCCCCAGGCTTGAAACGTGCTCGCATCCCGAACTCCGACTTGTTTATCCAGATCGTAGGAGAAAAAGACCAGAGACTTCCCTTTCGTGTAGAACACCCGGCCGTAGGGTTTTTTCGTCAACCCCCGTTTTCGCGACGTCGAATACCTCGGCGATGTACAGGTCTCGCGCTCCCATAAGTTCGCGGATGTCCCGGTCTTTGGCTAGAGCCCTGAGCGGTCTTCTCCAACCAGATGACACCTAGAAAAACAGACGGATCCGCTGACTGAAAGACAGCAGACCCTTGAAACTCTGGTGGGCCGCTAGGATTTGAACCTAGGACCAACGGTGGGAATAGATAAGCGTCGTTGTTGATTCGTTTAGCCTCTAGCTGCGTCATAGATCACGATTTTGGGCGTATTTTGGGGGTTCTGTTCTCAACCGTTGGGTTTTTAGGGCCGTCGTCCATAAGTCCCGCGGATCGAAAGGTTTCGCTGGTTATGGCGACGCCGACCCCACAAATACTTCTCCGCTGATCCGTGGCGCCGAGATGCGCGTGGCAGAAACGCGAGCCGTCAACCGGGCTCTGCGAAAGGCATACGGTATTGGACTTTGTTCAGTCGAGGAACTGGGATCGCTTTTCACCCCGTCTAAGCCTCCCCAAATTCACCGGGCACAAGAGAATTCTCACTATTCCAATGGATCTAGCAACGGTCAGCCGCGCCTGAGAGACCGATTGTGTGTCTTGATTCGCCAGCACAGCCTTGATCCGATACTGGTCAAAGCATACGCCGCGGACTTCTGCGGCACGCCAACCCTGAAGGAAGCCAGTCGCGAGTTAGTTGAATCCTTTATCTCGCATCTGGCGATCTCCGCAAAGGAAAACAGGGACGGCCTGCTGTGCAAGCTCAATTCCTATGCTCAACCTGTGAAGGTGAAACTATGAGGCGACAGATTCCGGGCCTGCATTTGAATCAGCGGGAAGTCGAAGACAAACTCGAAGGGTTATTCCTCGTTCGCGTGGATAGGGCTCGCTACCGATGGCATCCACAGAAACCGTTCGTAGATCCGATTTGTTGTTTTGGAACCCAAAGCTTTTGAATCACGGTCATTCACCGGGCGACTGTACTGCACGGAAAGAGTGCTCTGGAAACTCAACAGGTTTCTTCAAGATTTTGGTTATGACGCACAACTCCTCAAGGATGACCAAGTCGATGAAAAAGCACTCCACAATCTTCGCGGGGTCGTCCGAACCTCTTATACAACTCTGAACGGACGCTCTTACCAGAACCTCGATGCCTTCGCTCCTGAGGTGGACTGGGAGGCGCTCGAATGCACCTCACTGGCCCACAACGATGGGCAGGGGGGCAGCGATGGTCTATAGCTACACGCAGATCAGCCAATACCTGCGCTGCCCTCGCAGCTATCGCTACCGCTACCTGGATGGCTGGCGTGAAAAAGAGACCCGAGCAGCGATGGTCTTCGGTCGGTGCCTTGAAAAGGCTCTTGGTGCCTACTTTTCTCAAGAGGATAGCGCTACTGTGCTTTTCAAAGAATGGGAGGCATATCGTGATGGTCCTTTTGAATACCGAAAGGGAGAGTCTTGGGATCATCTCTTGCACCAGGGAGTGCATTTACTCG